>Ga0326727_10001786_pt1 | contig 77251 bp, 56 predicted proteins | sample MB2enrmetagenome_FD_207643 | JGI IMG/M metagenome (GOLD analysis project Ga0326727, IMG submission 207643) | Lab enriched peat soil microbial communities from McLean, Ithaca, NY, United States - MB29MY | ecosystem: Environmental > Terrestrial > Soil > Wetlands > Peat | place: USA: New York... | reverse complement strand
GTTACAAAAGGCGACGGGACGTCGCTGGATGGGGTGGTTACTTTGATTTTCACACCAACGTTCTATCGCACCGGCGGCGTTCTGTCTGCTCCTCTTTCTGTGGTTGCGGCGCAAGCCGCGCTGGGTTCATCTGTGTCCATCCGTGGTTCGCCTTCCCTCAACTTCCGTTTTTAGGATGAATCGAACGGCTGTCATCAACGTGGTCGGACTGACCGGCTCCCTCATCGGCCCGGCCATGCCGAACATCGCGCGCTTCGCCAGCCGCGGCAAAATGGCCCGCGTCCTGCCGGCGTTTCCGGCCGTGACTTGCACGGCGCAATCCAATTATCTGACCGGCCAAACCCCCGCCCATCATGGCATCGTCGGCAACGGCTGGTATGACCGCGCTCTGGCGGAAGTGCAGTTTTGGAAGCAATCCAATCACTTGGTGGCGGGGCCAAAAATCTGGGAGCAAATGCGGCGGGCCGATCCGAAATTTACCTGCGCGCAATTGTTTTGGTGGTTCAACATGTATTCCACCGCCGATTACTCGATCACTCCGCGGCCGGCCTATCCGGCCGATGGCCGCAAGGTTTTCGACATTTATGCCTGGCCGGCGAACATCCGCCCGGAGATCAAGCGGGATTTGGGGGAGTTCCCGTTTCCGGCGTTTTGGGGGCCAGCCGCCGGCGTCCGTACGTCGCACAGCGCGGCGGACGCGGCGTCGCGCTGGATTGCGGAATCGGCCAAATGGATCGAAAGCCGCTACTCTCCCACGCTGAACCTGATTTACCTGCCGCATCTGGATTATAATTTACAGCGGCACGGCCCGCTGGCCGGGACTCAAACCGGCCGGGAAACAAACCCCGCCATTCTTCCGGACCTGGGGCAAATTGACGCGATCGCGGGCGATTTAATCGCCTGGTTTCGGTCTCGCGGAGTGCGGATCATTTTGCTTTCCGAGTACGGCATCGCGCCGGTGGATGCGCCCGTCCATCTGAACCGTCTTTTCCGGCAAAGGGGCTGGATAGCCGTGCGGGAGGAACTGGGGCTGGAACTTCTTGACTGCGGCGCAAGCCGGGCCTTTGCCGTGGCCGATCATCAAGTCGCGCATGTTTATCTCAATGATCCATCGCTGGCAGGGCCGGCGCGCGAATTGCTGCAAGGGCAGCCTGGCATTGAATTTGTGCTTGGCGGCGCGGAAAAGGCGGCGCTGGGCATCAACCATCCGCGCGCCGGCGATTTGATTGCCGTGGCGGCGGAACGCGCCTGGTTCACCTATTACTATTGGACGGACGACGCGCTGGCGCCGGACTTCGCCCGTTGTGTCGATATCCACCGCAAACCCGGCTACGACCCGGCGGAACTTTTTCTGGATCCGGAATTGCCGCTGGTGAAGCTGAAAATCCTGTGGCAGTTGGCGCGCCAACGGCTTGGTTTTCGGATGCTGATGGATGTCATTCCGCCGGATGCGAGCCTGGTCAAAGGATCGCATGGCCGCCGCGTCACCGCGCCCGGGGAGCAGCCGGTCCTGATCTGCGACGAGTCCGCCGCGTCCATGCCGGAACAGATCGATTCCACCGAGGTGGCAGCGGTGATCAAGCGTCAAATGTCCTAACCGATCTTATATGGCCGGCGATAGGGGCGGGTCATCAAGGCCGTCGCTTCGCGGTCGCCCAAAATCTCCTCCTTTTGCACGTCCCAGCGCAGCTTGCGGCCGACCAGCATCGAGATCAAACCCAGATGACCTGGAAGGGTGGAATGATGCGCCGTCTCCACCGGGGTAATGGTCGGCTGGCGTGACTTCACGCAATCAATGAAATTGCGGTAGTGATTGGTGGAACGATGGAGCCTGATTTTGACTTGGTCATACGGCAGTTCCTTGATGTCCTTCCACTCCTCATTGGAACAGTCGAATGCGCCGCGATTGACGTAAACCCAGCCGTCCGTGCCGATCCATTTTGTTCCCATCTTAATGTCGCCGTGGCCGCCCGCAATGGTCATGTGGATGTTGTCGGGATATTTGCATTCGATGCGATACCTTGTGCAAGTATTCCAAACGGCGTCCTTGGGCGGAAACTCGCCGTGGCCTTCGACCTCGCAGGGGCCGTTGGTGTCAAAACCCAGCCCCCAATGCGCGATGTCCACATGATGGCCAACCCAGTCCATCAACTGGCCGCCGCCGGTATTGTAATTCCACCGCCAATTCAAATGACTTTGGCAGGGGATGTACGGGACCATTCTGGAAGGGCCGATCCACATGTCGTAGTCCAATTCGGGAGGCGGCTGGGTCGGTTTCGTTTGACTGGCGTCATGGCCAAAGTCGGTATGGCCGGAGGGCAGCCCGACTTCGACGCGGGTGATTTTGCCGATCAATCCGTTGCGGACGATTTCCGCCGCCTTATGGAAACTCCCTGTGGAACGCTGCCAGGAGCCGGTTTGCCAAATGCATCCGTGCTCATGCACCGCTTTGACGATGGCCTGCTGCTCGACGATGGTTTTGGCCAGCGGTTTTTCGCCGTAAATGTCCTTGCCTCGTTTGGCCGCTTCGACAGCAATCAATTCGTGCCAATGGTCCGGCACGGCGATCATGACCACGTCGATGTCTTTTCGCGCCAGCATTTTTCGATAGTCGTGGTAAGGCTTGCAGTCCTTGTTCTGGTAAAATTCGTTGATGGCGTCCAGCGATTGCTGCAGATGCTTTTTGTCAACGTTGCAGGAGGCGACAACCTGGCAATCGTCCAACTTCATCAACCCCTCCGTATTCTCGGGCGCAATCATGCCCCAGCCCACGATGCCCACGACGATCCGTTCGGAAGGAGGGGGTTTGCCCCCGCGGCCCAAGGCGGTGGCGGGAATGAACGCCGGCATGGCAATGGCCGCCCCTGCGGCGCCCGCCAGGCCGATAAACCGGCGGCGGCCAATGGCGGAACTTGCGGAAACTCTTTTCATAGGAGACAAGGATGCAGTATCGCCATTGCCAAAACCAAGCGAAAAAAAACTGGCCGCCTCAGTTCTTTTCCTCCCACCCGCCGCCCAGCGCCCGGTAAATGTTCACCAAGTCCGACGAAATGGCTTGCCTGCTCAACGCCAGCGCCGTCTCCGACGCGAGCAACGAGCGTTCCGCGTCCAGCACCGTCAGAAACTCCGTCGTTCCCGCCTGGTAAAGTTGCTGCGATAAATCCAGCGCGCGGCGATTTTTGACGACTGCGTCGCTCAAGGCCTTGCGATGGTCCCACTCCCTGGCAAATGCCACCAGATAACTCTCCACGTCTGACAACGCCGCCAGCACCGTTTTCTGATAAGTGATATAAGCCGCGTCCGTCGCCGCCTTTTGCAGCCGCAGGTTGGAAATCATGCTGCCTCCCGAAAAAATCGGCCAGTTCACCTGCGGGCCGCCGGAATAGATGCCGTTGCCGCCCGCGAATAAATCCCGCGCCACGCTGCTCTGGTAATTGACAGACCCGGTCAAGGAGAATTGAGGATAGAAGTCGGCCACCGCCACGCCGATTTGCGCCGCCGCCGCATGCAAATTGGCCTCCGCCTGGCGGATGTCCGGCCGCCGTCGCAACAGGTCCGACGGCAACCCCACCGGCACTTCCGGCGGGGTGAGCGGGATGTAGCCGGGTTTGGACAAATCTGCCAACAGATCGGCTGGCGGACGGTCCAGCAAAATGCTCAACGCAAAAATATTCTGCTGTATGGTGGTTTCCAGCGGGGGAATGGTTGCGGCCGTCGTCGCCACTTCCGCGTCGGCGTTGGCCTCGTCCAGTGCGCTGACAAACCCGGCCATCCCTTTCTGGCGCGTCACGTCCGCCGTGTGCATTTCGGACTGCAGATTGGTCTGCGCAATGGCGATTTGTTCCTGAGCGCTGCGCACTTGAATGTAATCCAGCGCCACTTCCGACACCAGTGTCACCTGCGCGCCGTAGATGTTTTCGCAGGCGGCCTGAATGGAAGCGTCGTCGGACTCAAGCTGCCGCCGCGTGAGGCCAAAAAAATCCAGATTCCACACCGCCGCCGCCCCTGCGCCGAATGTGTTGCGGGAACCGCTGCCGTTTATCTTGTTGACCGTGCCGGCGCTGGTGGCCGATCCCGAAACCGCCAGGGACGGCCACAGTCCGCCTGCATCCTTCCCGCGGGTGGCGCGGGCCTCCCGCAGCAGCGCCACAGCCAGTTGTACGTCCAGATTGGTTCGAAGCGCCGCATTCACCAACTCGGTCAGCTTGGGGTCCTGGAATTTGGTCCACCAACGGGCCAGGTCAACCGCGTTGTCCGTCAGGCGCGTGCCCGCGGTCGCACTGCTGTTGGTCACCCCGGACCAGGCTGGCGGCGCCTGGGTTTTCGGGGCATGGTAATCCGGGCCAACCATGCAGCCGCTGATCATGTTCAGCGCGACCAGGGAAACGGCCAGGGCCGTCCACGCCATTGGGGAAGTTTTGTTCATTGAATTTCGTTCACCGGTTGTCCCGGCCTTCTATTCGTAACGCAGCGCGTCAATCGGGTCCAAGCGCGAGGCCTTCCACGCCGGATAAAAACCAAACAGCACGCCCACCAGCGCCGAAACCGCCACCGCCACAATGATCGCTCCCAGCGACACCACCGTCGGCCAGTGTTTAATCAGGCGCACCAGCACCGAAGTGGCCCGTCCCAGCGCAATCCCAATGGCGCCCCCGATCAGGCACAGCACAATCGCCTCCATCAGGAATTGATGCAGAATATCGCTGGACTGCGCGCCCACCGCCATGCGCAGGCCGATTTCGCGGGTCCTCTCCGTCACCGAAACCAACATGATGTTCATGATGCCCACCCCGCCCACCACCAGCGAAATCGCCGCCACGATCAGCAGCAGGGTCGTCATCAACTCCGTGGTCGAACTCATGGTCCGGACCATTTCGGTCATGTCGCGGATGGTGAAATCTTCCGGCATGTCGGGCCGAATGTGATGCCGTTCGCGCAGCAGCGCCGTGATTTCATCAATGGCCTCCTTGACTTCGCCTCCCGATCTGGCCGCGACCACGATTTGATTCACATTGGCAAAACGCACCGGCTGCGGGGTATCGGTCTGTTGTGATGCGGAAGGAACCGGATACAAGGAGGCCTGGGTGGCAGGATAAACCTGGCTGGGAAGGACGCTCGTGGTGGTGGCGGCAGTCGCCGCAGTCGTGGCGTTGGCTGAGACGGCGGTGACACGGTATTTAATCGTCGTCCAGGGAGCCAGGATGATGTCGTCCTGGTCCGACCCCATCATGTTGGCGCCCTTGGCCCGCAGCACCCCGAGCACTTTAAAGTTGACGTTCATCAGGCGGATTTCCTTGCCAACGGGCGGTTCATCCTGGAAGAGCATTTTAACAATCGTTTTGCCAATCACGCAGACCTTGCTGCAATTGCGGACGTCGCGGTCAGTGAAGGCATTGCCCTGCTCCATCTCGCTCCAATCTCGCACATCCAAAAATGCCGGTGTGGTTCCATAAAGGGTGCCAGGCTGCCAGTTCAGGTTGTTATAGACCGCCTGAGCGCGCGCCCACACCACCGGCGCCGCCGCCGCCACCGCCGGGCAATCGGTCAAAATCGCGTCCGCGTCCTCCGGAGTCAGCTTCATGCTGCCGCCCATGCCCGTGCTGATGCCGGCCAGCAGGGAGTTGCCGGGAAACACCATGAGGTTGTAAGCGCCCATGGTGGCAATGGTGTGTTGGATCGCCAGAGAGGATCCGTTCCCAATCTCCATCATGGCAATCACCGCCGCCACCCCGATCACGATTCCCAGCGTGGTTAGCCCAGCTCGCATGACATTCCTGCGCAAGGCCCGCATGGCAGTTTTAAAGGTGCGATAAGCTCTCATTATCTGTCTGTTTCTCCTCTTTTTTCACCTCCGCCCCTCTCTCGATCAACCCGTCGCGGATGTGGATAATTCGCCTGGCATGCTGCGCCACTTGCGGGTCGTGCGTCACCAAGATAATCGTCAGCCCTTCCGATTGGTTGAGAGTGCGGAACATCTGTAGAATCTCTTCGCTGGTGTGCGAATCCAGATTGCCCGTCGGTTCATCGGCCAAGAGCAGGCGCGGGCGGTTGATCAGCGACCGGGCAATGGCCACCCGTTGCTGCTGCCCGCCCGAAAGTTGCGAAGGCTGGTGCTGCATGCGGTCAGCCAGATCCACCTTGCGAAGCATTTCCGTGGCGCGCGCCTTCATCTCGTCCTCATGGATATACTCCGGGCCATACGTCAGCGGCATGGAGACGTTGTCCAGGGCGGAGGTTCGCGCCAGCAAGTTGAAACTCTGAAATACAAAACCGATCAGCCGGTTGCGCAGCCTGGCCCGTTCGTCGGCCGAGGCGCCCGAAATCTCCCGCCCCTCCAGCCAATACTCCCCGGAGCTTGGACGATCCAGACAGCCGAGAATATTCATCAGCGTGCTTTTGCCCGAACCGCTGGCTCCCATCAACGCCACCAGTTCCCCCTTGGCCACGGAGAGGGTGACCCCTTTGAGCACCTGCAAATCCATCTCTCCCAAGTGGTAGGTCTTGCCAACCTCGCGCAATTTAAGCAATTCCATAACCGTGCCTTGCCATCATGAGCCGTTGCCCCGCCTTATGGGAATGGCGTTGGTAGGCCCGCGCCGCTGGCCGATTTGCGGCAAGAAGGGATTGGCGCCGGATGCTGATTCATCCGCGGCTGCTTCCGCGCTTAAGATGCCGGTCACAACGGTGGTTCCTTGGGCCAGGCCCTCGCCTCGAACTTCTGTCCATGTCCCATCGGTCAATCCAAGTTCCACCGGAATGGGCCGGACAAAGTTTCCCGCCTCCGCCCATAATGTTCCCGTTTGTGACGGAACCGACTTCTGTCCTCCGCCTCCGCGCTCCCCTTCTTGTCGGCGACCGCCGCTGGAAGCCCCGGCGAGCTTGTTGCCCGGATGGCGAAACTCCGGGGCGATCAGATCATTTTGCGGGTGCCAGCGCAACGCCGAGTTCAAGACCAGCAAGGCATTCGTCGCCTCTCCGGCCAGAAAGTTGACATTGGCTGTCAAGTAGGGCAAAAGCCTGCCATCCGCGTTGTCCGTGTTGACCTCCACCGTGTAAGTCACCACATTTTGCGTCATGGTCGCGTTCAGCCGCACCTTGTTCACCGACCCCTGGAATACCCGGTGCGGATAAGCATCCACGGTGAACGTCACCGGTTGGCCGGGATGAATGTTCCCGATGTCGGCTTCATTGACCGAGGCCCAGACCTGGATGCGTTTCAGGTCCTTGGCAATCAGGAACAAACTGGGCGTGTTCAAGCTCGAGGCCACTGTTTCGCCAATGTTCACCCGCCGGTCGATGATCACGCCCCTGACCGGGGACAAAATGGTGCAGTAATCGAGTGTCTGTTGGGCTTTGGCCAGGGTGGCTTTCGCCTGCACCGTGGCGGCTTTGGCCGAGTCCACGGCAGCCCTGGCCAGATTCACGTTGGCCCTGGCAATCTCGTAGGTGGCCTTGTAGGAATCATAAGTCGTCGGCGCCAGCGCTTCCGAAGGCCCCAGCTTTTGCGCCCGTTTCCAATCCGCTTCGGCCTCCGCCTCCTTGGCTTGCATCTGCTCCACATTGGCCTCGGCCTGTGCTTCTCCGGCCTTGTCCGAAGCCACCACCGCAGTGTCCAGGTCCACATCGGCCTGGAACAGGCTGGGATCAATCTTGGCCAGAAGCATGTTCGACTCCACAATGGATCCATAATCAATGGGCTTTCCAGCCTTGTCCTTGCCAAACTCCAGGAATTGCCCGGACACTTGCGCCCCCACGTCCACCACCTCTTCCGGTTCCACCGTGCCCGTTGCCGTAATCGTGGCCCTGAGATCTCCTCTTCGCACTGTGCTCGCGCGCCACAAAGGTCTGTTGGCATGACGCGCGTGCCAGACCCAAACGCCCGCCGCACCCGCGAGCGTCAGCGCCAGCGCCGCGATGATTATGACTGATCTTCGCATAAATTAAAATCCTTGGGGTGAGCCTTATGCGCCACTACGGACTGGTTGATTGATTCACCCCCCTGTCCAAAGGAGCGGTCATGCTAAATTAGAAAGGAACGCCGTCCAATAACATATTTTCTTTCCGTGGGCAGACTTCCGCGCACCACGCCTTGATCTTCGCCTCGATGGCGTCGCGCACTTCGCGTGTCCTGGCGAGCCTCTCTTCATGCGTGCCTTGAAATCTTGAAGGATCGGGAAAACTCCAATGCAGGCGCTTGGTGACGCCAGGAAAAATGGGGCAGCGTTCCGCGTTGGTCTCGTCGCAGACAGTGACGACGCAGGCGAATGTTGCGCCGGACTTGAGCATATCGAACACCGCCTTGGTTTGGTTGCCGGAAATATCAATGCCGGTTTCCCGCATGGCTTCCACAACAATGGGATTGAGCCTGCCAGGTTCAAGCCCGGCGCTGTGAGCCTCAAATTCGCCGCCGCAGATTTGATTGAGAAACGCCTCGGCCATCTGGCTGCGGGCGCTGTTATGAATGCAAACGAACAACACCTTCTTTTTCATCTGGTTGTTCCTCTTTTTAGTCTGGCGCAACAATGTTTCATTGCTGTCGTCCGCAGCGGCAAACCAATGCCGCGTCCGGTTGCAGGCCGCGCATACCGAAAGCATCACCGGCACTTCCACCAGCACGCCGACCACCGTGGCCAGCGCCGCGCCGGAACCCGGCCCAAACAACGTGATGGCCACGGCCACGGCCAGTTCAAAGAAGTTGCTCGCGCCGATCAGCGCGCCGGGCGCGGCGACGTTGTGCGGCACGCGCCACCAGCGCATGAGCAGGTAGGCCAGCGTTGCATTGAAATAAACCTGGATGATGATCGGAACGGCCAGCAACAGGACGGCCAGCCAGCGTGTGGTCAGGTTCTCCGCTTGAAATGCGAAGATCAGCGCCAGTGTCAACAGCAGCGCCGCCATGGTCATGGGATGAAACTTCGCCAGAAAGTTTTCCTCAAACCAGTCTTTGCCGCGCCAGTTCAGCAGGATGGTCCGCGTCAGCCAGCCCGCCGCCAGCGGTATGGCGATGAACACCACCACCGATGTGATGAGGACCTTGGACGGCACAACCACCTTCGCCACGCCGCACAAAAACATGACGATGGGCGCGAACGCGAACAGCATGATGAGGTCGTTGACCGCCACTTGCACGAGCGTGTAAACCGGGTCGCCGTCGGTCAAATACGACCACACAAACACCATGGCCGTGCAAGGCGCGGCGGCGAGAATGATAAGTCCGGCGGTGTAATTCTTCGCCGCCTCCGCGTCAATCCAGCGCGCGAAGACATGCTGCATGAACAGCCACGCCAGCAGCGCCATGCTGAAGGGCTTGACCAGCCAGTTGATGAACAGCGTCACCGCCAGACCCCTGGGCCGTTTGGCGATGCCGCCCAGCGCGGTGAAATCCACCTTGAGCATCATCGGGTAAATCATCACCCAAATCAGCACGGCAATCGGCATGTTGACGTGCGAACGTTGGCCGAATTCCAGTTTGCTCAACGACGCCGTGAGGCCGGGCGCGAGCCGGCCCAGCACGACGCCGGCCACCATGCAAAGAAAAACCCAAAGCGTCAGGTAACGCTCGAAAACCGCGAGGCGTTTGACTGGAATTGATTGGCCCATGCTGGAATTTGAAATTGTTTCGGTGTTTGGAGGTCAACCGCTACCGGCATTGACGGCGGCAGATTTCCTGCACGTCCATTTTCAAGATCGCCTTGAGCCGTTTGGCGTCGGCGACTGCTTCGTCGGACTTTCCCAGCGACCTCCTGGTCCAATCCAGCGCTTCACGAACCATGGCGGGCGCCGTTTCGTCCGGCAGGCGGTAATAAACCCAACGTGCCTCCTTGCGTGAGGCAATCAACCCGCCTTGATGAAGGACGGAAAGGTGCTTGGACATGGTGGAGGGCGCCAGGCCGAACAATTCGGTGATTTGGCAGACACACAATTCGCCCCGGCGCAAGGCCAGAAGAATCCGCACGCGGCCCGGATCGGACAGCGCCTTGGTGACGGCCATAAACCCGCGCATATTTATATTTCGCCACATAACGAAATGACTATGGCACACCGCCCCGGAGTCCGCAACCGTTTTTTAAAGGATTTTCTCCAGTGTTTCCACGACCGTTGCCACGCAACCTTTGCAGGTCTTGTTCAGGAGATCATTTTCCTTGAAGTACCGCTGTCCGCCTGGCGTGTCCAAGTCGCAGCCTTTCAGCAATGTGCGGCAGAGGCACGTGCCGTGCTTGGATTCGAATTGCGACATGAGTTCCCGCACCTTCCGGTACGTTTCCTCCGTGGGCGTCCTGTCTTGTCCCTCGCCGCGTCCATGCTTGAGTCCAAGGGCAATGATGCCCCCCGTGATCGCTCCGCAAACCTCCTGCTTGCGCGCCATCCCGGCCCCCAGCCCGCAAGCCAATCTCAGGGCGGTGTCCTTGTCCAAGCCAAGATCATCGCAAAACGAATAGAGAACCGCCTGGGCGCAGTTGTACCCGGCGAGAAACTTCTCCACAGCAACATCTCTTCTTGCACTCATATATGAAAAACAAACTCAATCATGCTGTAAGGCGTTCTACGCCTTTAATCCCCGAAACGCAAGTCCGCATTCACCAGGGCCATTCTACTTCTTTGGGTTGCGGCTCCTAATCTTAATCTTAATCCTAATCCTAATCTTCTTCGCGCACAATTTGGATTAAGATTACGATTAAGATTAGGAACCCGAAACCGCCACCCAAAAAATTGAAATGCCCCCACATTCACCAGCTCATGGGGGTTTGACTTGCCAGTCAACCGCCGTACTTTGTCCGCATGTTTGAATTGTCCGCACCATTCCAACCGGCCGGGGACCAGCCGCAGGCCATTGCCCGGCTGACCGAAGGGGTCCTGGCGGGCGCGAAGCATCAAACGCTCGTCGGCGTGACCGGGTCGGGCAAAACCTTCACGGTGGCCAATGTCATTCAGGCTGTGCAGAAGCCGACCTTGGTCATCTCGCATAACAAGACGCTCGCCGCCCAGCTTTACGCGGAGTTCAAAAGTTTTTTCCCCCGCAACGCCGTGGAGTATTTCGTCAGTTACTTCGATTATTATCAGCCCGAGGCCTACATCGCGCGCACCGACACCTTTATCGAGAAGGATTCGAGCATCAACGAAGAGATCGAGCGCATGCGGCTGGCCACCATGAGTTCGCTGCTGACGCGGCGCGATGTGGTGGTGGTGGCCAGCGTGTCGTGCATTTACGGCATCGGCAGCAAGGAGGATTACGAGGCGCTGGTGCAGCAGGTGCATGTCGGCATGCAGATTTCCCGCGACCAGTTGCTCTGCCGCCTGGTGGATTTGCAGTACTCGCGCAATGATGCCGCCTTCGAGCGGGGACAGTTCCGGGTGCGGGGCGACGTGGTTGAACTGCGCCCGTCTTGGACGGAAGACGGGCTGCGCATTGAATTTTTTGGCGAGGAAATCGAGCGCCTGTCCCGCTTCGAGCCGCTGACCGGGCAACGGACGGATGCGCCGCAGTCGTTGGTCATTTTCCCGGCCAAACAATTCGTCACCCCGCAATCGAAGATCAACGACGCCCTTCTGGCCATTCGCGAGGAAATGGGCGGGCGCATCGCCTGGTTCGAGGCGCGCGGGAAACTGCTGGAAGCCCAACGCATCAAGATGCGGACGGAATACGATTTGGAAATGATGGAAGAGATGGGTTTTTGTTCCGGGATCGAAAACTATTCGCGCCACCTGGCGGGGCGCGCGCCGGGATCGCGTCCCTGCACATTGCTGGACTTTTTCCCGGGCGATTACCTGCTGATCGTGGACGAATCCCATGCCACCGTGCCGCAACTCGGCGGGATGCATGCGGGAGACCGTTCGCGCAAGGAGGTGTTGGTGGAGCACGGTTTTCGTCTGCCCAGCGCGCTGGACAACCGGCCGCTGGAGTTCCAGGAATTTCAAGCCTTGCAGGGCCAAACCATTTACGTCAGCGCCACGCCCACTGAGCGGGAAATGCAGTGGTCGGAAGGCCGCATTGTCGAACAAATTGTTCGTCCGACTGGATTGGTGGACCCCAAAATCACCGTCAAACCGCTGGAGGGGCAGATTGATGATTTGCTGGAGGAAATCCGCAAACGCAGCGACGCCAAAGAACGCTCGCTCGTGACCACCCTGACCAAACGTTCGGCGGAAGAGTTGACCGATTACCTGCGCGACCTGGGCATCAATGTCCGTTACCTGCACAGCGAGATTGACGCGATTGAACGGGTGGAGGTGCTGCGCGCGTTGCGCAAGGGTGATTTTGATGTCTTGGTCGGCATCAACCTGCTGCGCGAGGGATTGGACCTGCCCGAAGTTTCGCTCGTGGCCATTCTGGACGCGGACAAGGAAGGGTATCTGCGCAGCGCGACGAGCCTCATTCAAACCGCCGGCCGGGCGGCGCGCCACATCAACGGCGAAGTGATCCTTTACGCGAGCGTGATGACGCAAAGCATACAGAAGTTCCTGGCCGTGTCAGAATACCGGCGGCAGAGGCAACTGGCCTGGAACCGGGAGCACCACATCACGCCGCGCAGCGTCAGCCGGGCCGTCGAGGACAGTCTGGCCGTCTATCAAAGCGCCCGCTCCAGGGCCGCGCTGCTCTTGAACGAGGTGGGCGGGAATTTCGATGTGACAGAGACGTTGCGCGAGTTGCAGGAGCAAATGGTCGAGGCTTCCAACAATCTGGAATTTGAAAAGGCCGCGCTGCTGCGCGACCAGATCCGGGAATTGAAACACAGCTTTGCCGGCGATCTGCCGGACGGGAAAACCGCCCCGGCATCAGTCAAGTATAAACACGCCCGGCGCGGAAAAAAGCAAAGGGCTTAATTGGAGCGCTTGCGCCAACCGAATCGGAACAGGGCGGCTGAACCGGCCGGCAACAGGCCGAGCGTGGCAGGTTCCGGCGATATGTCAGGTGAAAATGTCGCGCTCGTGACCGGCGTCACGGGCGCAACACTGAAACTTGCAAAATCCATGGCCGGCAATACATCCCAAACGCCAATGGTTTCAATGTCACCGGTATCAGAGCACTCCCATCCGTTTAGCGCCGGCGCGCTGCTTTGGATTGGGGTGGTTCCCGGAACGTCCAGTCCCGGATTTTGGCCGGCACCAACAATGCCTTGGGCGTGGCAAAGGGCTGCCGAGCCGAGGATAAACAAAAGGCTGAGGCAGAATTTCGCCGCTGTTTTTTTGATGTTTTCCGCGAGGGTTGCCATATTGATAAACTGTAATGAAGCGTTCCGCACCAAGAGGCAAGCGCTAAATTGACAATAATCGGCATTTGTTGAAGTTTCGAAGGTTTTAGCATGAAATTAAGTCCAGATCAGTCGCTGGCCGGCATTTTGGAACCGGTCTTCGCCATACGCACGGAAGAGGACCTCGGCATTGGCGATACCGACAGCGTCCGGCAAATGATGGATTGGTGCCATCAACATGGCCTGAACATCTTCCAGACGCTGCCCATCAACGAAACCAGCGATGACAACTGCCCTTACAACGCCATCAGTTCGCTGGCCATCGATCCGGCGACCCTCGCCGTTTCGCCGCGATTCATCCCCGACCTGTCGCGGCAAAAGTTCAACCAAATCGCCCCGCCCAAGCTTCTGCGGGAACTGCGCCGGGGTCCGGTCAAATATGCGAAGGTCAAGGCCCTCAAACGCGCGCTGTTGCAGGCGGCTTTTGACACTTTCGTCACACGGCACTTCAACCCCGGGACAACACGCGCCGGCCGGTTCCGCCGATTTCTGGCGGACCATGCGGAGTGGCTTGAGGACTACGCGCTGTTTCGCGTCTTAATGGAGGAGAATGGCAACCGGCCGGCGTGGGACCGCTGGCTGCCCGCCCATCAAACCCCGGCCCTCGCGCGCGCCTGGCTTCTTGCATTGACCGAACAACAGCGCGGGGAACTGGCGCGCAAAGAGCTTTTTTTCAAGTACGTGCAATGGCTGGCTTTCGACCAGTGGCAGGCGCTTAAAAGTTACGGCGACAGGAAACAAGTCTGGCTCATGGGCGACATGCCGTTTGGCGTGGGACGGCACAGCGCGGACGTCTGGGCCAACCGCGCCCTTTTTGACCTGGACTGGAGCGCGGGCGCGCCGCCCGAGACGCTTTTCAAGGCGGATGCCTTCACCGAAAAGTGGGGGCAGAATTGGGGCATGCCCAATTATCGCTGGGATGAATTGCGCCGGCGGAATTTCGACTGGTGGCGCACGCGCGCCGGCAACATTCAAAAAACGTTTCACCTCTGCCGCATTGATCATGCGCCGGGTTTCTTTCGTATTTACTCGTTCCCGTGGACGCCGGACCGCAACGCGGAATTTCTGCCCCTGGACGGAATCCAGGCGGCGGCCCGGACGGGAGACAGACTGCCCGGTTTCAAACCATTTCCCGATGATACCATCGAGCACAAGGCCGCCAATCAACAGCAAGGGGAGGAAATACTCCGCGTCGTGCTCGAAGCCTCCGGCGATACCACCATCGTGGCCGAAGACCTCGGAGTCGTGCCCGATTACCTGCCGGCGACCCTGCAAAAGCTGGGCATTCCGGGATTTCGCATTCCCTCATTCTTCCGGGAACAGGATGGCCGCTACGCCGACCCGGCGCGGTATCCGCGTCTCTCGCTGGCCCAGCCGGCCACGCACGATCATCCGCCCTTGGCCGCCGCCTGGGCGGAGCATTGGCAAAACATCGACGCAGGCCGGAACGCCGAGGACAACCGGCGCGAACTGGGCTTCTTGATGGACTTTGCCGGGGTCAAGGATGAGGAGACGCCGCGCAAATTCACAAGCCGGTTGCGCGAGGCTTATCTGCGCGCCGTACTGCAATCCAATTCATGGCTGGTCGTGGTCATGATCACCGATGTTTTCGGGCAACTCATCCGCTTCAACACCCCCGGCACCGTCAGCCCGGACAACTGGTCGCTGCGCCTGCCCAAGACGGTGAAGGAATTAGATGAAGACCCGGTCTTGCTGGCCCGGACAAAGACCTACTCGCGCCTGGCGCGCGAAGCGAAAAGAGGCGCGGCCACGCGCTAACAGTTAGTTCGTGTGCGCCAAATTGGCGGGGTGCCAGCGGTTGGTTGGTGTCGGAGAAGTTTGACTAATCTCTGCCAAGGCAGGATAAGCAAAGATGATTTGCGCTTGACTTAAACTCTGGCCCATGTAAGATCACAAGCATGAAACACCATCTGCTGACACTGGCGTTCGGCGCTACTTCGCTGTGCCTTCTCACTGGTGTGCTTTGTTTCATCCCATTCAGTCGCGCGGCCAGTCAAGTGATTGTTTGGGGTGACGACAGCTACGGCCAAACCAACGTGCCCTCCAGCGCCACAAATGTCATCGAATTGGCGGCGGGCGATTGTCATTGTCTGGCTTTGAGGTCGGATGGAACCGTGGTGGCGTGGGGTGAGAATGAATGGGGCCAGACAAACGTCCCGCCGGATCTGACCAATGCGGTGAGCATCGCCGCCGGAAGCACTGACAGCCTGGCTTTGCGCAGCGATGGTACGGTCGCATTATGGGGAACCATTTTTGGGGGCATCGACACTGTGCCGCCGGAAGCCACGAATGTCGTGGCCCTGGCTTTGGGGCCGGGAGCACAACACGCCCTGGTGTTGCGCGCCGACGGAACTGTGGTGGATTGGGCAAATAGTTATTATAGTGGACAGACGAATCCGCCGCCGCTGGCCAGGAATATTGTCAGTGTGGCGGCGGGTTCCTTTCATAGTGTGGCTTTGCGTTCTGATGGCACGGTGGTGCTTTGGGGCGACGAGACCAATGTGCCAGCCTCTCTAACCCCCCTGACTAACGTCGTCGCGGTCGCGTGCGGGTGGGACAACACTGTTGCCCTGCGCGCCGATGGAACGATTGTCGGTTGGGGTTCCGTCTCCTTCCTGCACGGTCAACTGAAGACCTTCGGTTTTACAAACATTATTGATCTGGCCTGTCCGTTTAATAGCTTATTTGGAGGCGCGTCCATTCTTGGCCTCAGGCGCAATGGGACGTTGGCCCAGTATCAAGGGACCAGCGCGCCGACAAACACAACCAACGTCACCGCCATTGCCGCAGGCAGTTACAACGGGCTGGCTCTCGTTGGCAGCAGTGCGCCCATTTTTCCCGGAATGCCTGTGAATCGAACCGTCGCGGCTGGCATGAACGCCTACTTCCGCATGCTCGCCTCCGGCGCGCTTCCGATGTTTTATCAATGGAGCTGTAACGGAACAAATATCACCGGGGCGACCAACACGGTTTTAACGCTCACCAATGTCCAACCGGGCATGGCGGGAAATTATTATACATTGTCGGCCAGCAATGCGCTCGGCTCGGCCACGAACGGCGCCATGACTCTCAACGTCACCCCGTCCGAGGTTTACATTCAGGCCTCAACCACGTCTGCCGTGGTGGATGCGAATGTGACGCTCACCGCCAGCACCGTCGGCCAAAGCCCATTCAGTTACCAATGGCAGTTGGACGGCACGAATCTGGCGAACGCGACCAATGTGGTTCTGACCTTGACCAACGTCCAACCGGGCCAGGCCGGTGTTTATTCCCTGATAGCCAGCAACAGCTTCGGCCTGGCCACCAATGCCGTTTCATTGGCCGTGTACGCGACCATTGTTACCAACGCGCCACAAAATCAAATCGTTGCCTATGATGCAACGGCGACTCTCAGCATCGGTTTGCAGGCGATTATTCCGGTCAGCTATCAATGGCAGTTCGACGGCACCAACCTGAGCGGCGCAACGAATGATTCGCTCACGATTACCAATGTGCAATATGAAAAGGCTGGGAATTACAGCGTGATATACAACGATTCATTTGAAACCGTGACGAACGATGCCTCATTAACTGTGGCACCGGTGGCAATATGGGGCGATAATTCCGAGAACAGCGTGCCGTTGGGATTGACCAATTTAATCGCGGTGGCAAGCGGCAACATGCATAATCTCGTTTTGAATGCAGATGGCACCATTGTCGGCTGGGGTGATAATGGTTATGGCGAAGCCACGGCTCCGCCGGGTCTTTCCAATGTCATTTCCATTGCAGCGGGAAACTATGGCAGCCTTGCCTTGAAAGGCGACGGCACCGTGGTTGCCTGGGGCTACAATGGATATGGCCAAACCAATGTGCCTGCCGGATTGTCTAATGTTGTCGCCATAGCTGCCGGGGGTGGTTACCATTATCTGGCATTGACGTCTGACGGGATGGTGACGGCATGGGGAAACAACGACTACGGACAGACGAACGTGTCCGCCAGCTTGAGCAATGTTGTAGCGATTGCGGCTGGTGAATGGAACAGCATGGCTCTGAGATCAGACGGCACCGTGGTTGCGTGGGGCGCAGGCACTGTAAACACGGGAGAAGATCCCGACTTTGGTCAGTCCATCGTGCCTGCGACCTTGACCAATGTAGTTCGAATAGCAACAGGCGGCCCGGATGATTTGGCTTTGACGGCGGATGGTTCGATTATCGGTTGGGGTGACAATTCTAATGGGGAGGACACTCAGCTTCCTGGGCTTTCAAATCTCGTGGCCATTGCCGCGGGATATGACCATAGCGTCGCATTACAAGCTGACGGCGCCGTGACCGTATGGGGTTACAACGGCTATGGAGAATTGAACATACCCGCAGGATTGACCAACGTGGTTGCCATTAGCGCGGAAGGGGCCTTCCACACCCTGGCATTGGTTGGCGGCGTTCCGCCGTCGATTCAAGCGCCAATTTTAAATCCCGCCTGCAATCAGAATGGTTTCTGCCTGACCGTGCCATCCCAGAGCGGAAGAGTCTATGTCATGGAATACAAGAATTCTCTCACAGACAGCCAATGGACAGCCTTGCCGCTCGTAGCCGGCACCGGTGGCGCATTGACTTTGACGGATCCCACGGCGCCAACTTCGCAGCGATTTTATCTTGTCCAGCAATGGTAGGCGCACCAGACAGAAACGTCTTTACTTGACAGCCTTGATTTTCAAAGTGACGGCTAAACCGGGGCCGGCTCTTTTCTCACCCGAGCCAAAATCAGCGCGCTGGTCTGCTCCGGCGTCAATTGCGAATTGTTAATGACAACCGCGTCCCGGGCGACCTGCAACGGCGCCGCGGCCCGCCGGGTGTCGCGCTCATCGCGGGCGGCGATGTTTTCCCGGATGCCCTCCGCCGCCCGCCGCTTGGCGCGCTCACTGAGGCTGGCGTCGAGGTAGAACTTGAACTGCGCCTCGGGAAAAACGTGCGTCCCAATATCGCGCCCTTCCATGACCAGGCTGCCAAATCGAAGGCATTGGCGCTGCGTCTCCTTCATCCACTGGCGCACCTTGGGCATCGCGGCCACCAGGGGGGTGGCTTCGCTGACCTGCACGGTGCGAATTTCTCTTGCGGGATAATAGCCATCAACCAGGAGGCGGACGGCGTTGTCCACGCAATCCAGGGTGGCGTTCCACTGGCCGCACAGCGCCGCGACCGCCTTGGCATCATGCACATCAACGCCCTTTTTCAGGCAATACCAGGCCAGCGTCCGATACATCGCGCCGGTATCCACGTGGATAAAACCCAGCGCGCGCGCCACAATTCTGGCGTTGGTGCTTTTGCCGCTGGCGCTGGCGCCGTCAATGGCTATGACAACAGGGTTGTTCACCTTTAAAAAGGGCCGCTAGCCGGCAAACAATTCTTCTCCGGCCAAAGGACGGCCTGTCTGCGCGTCCAGAATCGTTGCGCCCAAGCCGGCCGGGGGCGGGGCGGCCAGTTTTTGAAAAAAGTCCGGGAACGTTTTCTTTACGCACCCTGGATTCTTAAGTTTGATTCCGGGAATTTTCAAGCCCAGGATGGCAAAGCACATGGCCATGCGATGGTCCTCATAAGTTTCAATCTCCGCTCCGTGCATCCTTGCCGCCGAGGGAAAGACCGTCAAGCTCTGGCCTTGCTCGACGACGGTGACGCCGCACCGGGTCAACTCCGTCCGCAACGCCGCCACCCGCTCGCACTCCTGCACCCGCAATCGCTCCAAGTCCGTGAAGGTTGTCGGGCCGCTGCCGAAGGGCGCAAGAATCGCCGCCGTCATGATGCTGTCGCCAAGCTGGGTCCGGCGGGAAATCTCGCCCGGCAACGGCAGAAACTTCGGAAACGCCGCGTCGATTTGCCAATTGGATGTCGGGAACGCCCTGATCTCAATCCGGCTGAGCAGCAGCCAGTTGGCCGCGCAAAAGTAGCTGGCGCTGGAAGCGTCGGCCTCGATTTGAAACTCCCCGCCCTGCTGTGGAAAGGCCTCGATCAGCCGCCGGGTCATGGCCACGTAAGCGGCTTCTTCCGCGGAATCTCCCGCCAGCTTCGGTTTCCATCGGCCGGGCCGGGCGCAGAGCAGCAGGGCGGAGGCGAACTGCGAACTTTCCTCGATGGACGCATGGCAAACGGCCTCGCGCGGTCCCGCGCCGACAATTTCCGCCGGCAACTGGTCGTTGGCCGATTCGATGCGATAGCCCAGTTCGCGCAGGGCCTGAAACAGGGCGGCTTGCGGCCGTTGGTGCATGCGGTCCGTGCCGCGCAGACGATAAACGCCGTTGCCCAAACAAACGAGCGCCGCCAAAAATCGGGCGGCCGTGCCGGCGTTGCCAACGAACAGCTCCAGTGGTTTGCCAGGCAGGCCGCCATTGGGAATTTTCCCGCCCAGGCCGCGAATGCGGATCGTTCGATTGCAAATTTCCCGGTCGTCCGGCGCGATCGCGATGTCAAAACCGAGGCCCTGCAAGGCTGCGGCCACGATCTGCGTATCCTCGCTCCAGAGCGCGCCGCGCAACGTGATTTCACCATCGGCCAGGGCGGCAAGAATCAGGGCGCGATTGGTGATGCTCTTGGATCCCGGCACCGTAATCGAGGCGGAAACCATTGCAGGCAAAGGCGTTATTTCGATCAAGTCAGGCAACATCAGAATCCTTTGATCATGGAGGATGGGGGAGGGGAAATGCAATCCCTCTCCGTCGTCGGGCCCATCCCGGTTTTTGGGCAGCCCCTCCTAATCTTAATCCTAATCTTAATCTTAATCTTCTTCATGCACAAAGCGGATTAAGATTAAGATTAGGATTAAGATTAGGAACCAGAAACCGGCACCCAAAAAATTGAAACGCCCCCCAACTCTCGCCGCCCCTCATTTTCATTCCGAGGAGGTTGTCGGGGCGTGGGCGCGCCATTGATCGCGGCGCTGTTTGGCTTTGGCGAAAAATTCCTCAACGGCCTTGACGTCCTCGCGTTCGAGGGCCAGTTGAAACTCCTGCAGGTCTTCGATAAAAACGCCCAGCACGCGGCCCAGGTTTTTGCGGTTGGCCAGCGCAATGTCGCGCCACATTTCGGGCGAGCCGGCCGCGATGCGCGTCGTGTCCCTGAATCCGTTGGCGCAGACCAGTGCCTGTTCCTTGGGATGCGCCGGGCTGAGCACATAATTGGCCAGTTCCGCCGCCACCACATGCGGCAGATGGCTCGACCGGCTGACCAGATCGTCGTGCAAGTCAGGCGTCATTCGTATGGGCCATCCGCCCACGGCCTTCCAAAAATTTTGCACCGCGCAAATGGCGTCCACCGAAGCATGAACTCCCGGAGTAACCAAACAGATGGCATTGCGAAACAAATCGGCGCGGGCCGCGGCCAGACCGGTTTTCTCCGAACCGGCCATGGGATGACTGCCGACAAAACAAGCTCTGGCGGCATGGATGATGGGTTCGAGTTCCTGCACGATGACGCTCTTGGCGCTGCCCACATCGGTCACGACAGCGCCGGGCTTGAGGTGGGGCTGCATCTGCGCGGCCAATGCCTTCATTTGCGACAATGGTGTGCATAAAACGATCAGGTCAGCCCCCAGCACCGCCTCCTTCAAGTCTCGCGTGATGACATCGGCCATGGCCAGTTTCCTGCTTTCCGCGATGCTGGAATCGCGGCGGACGCAGGCATGGACCTGGAGGGCCACCTGCTTTTGCCTGATCGCCAAAGCCAGCGAGCCGCCCATCAAACCCATGCCGATCAAACTGATCTTGTTCCAGGGCATCTTGATTGGGGGAAAAGGTAGCAGCTCGAATGCCGAACGTCGAAGAAAATCGCATGAGCGAACAGAAACAGGGGAAATCCTTCTTCCTTTACCCTTCGCCTTTTTTGCGCGACAAAGGAGGGGTGCAAGCACGATTCCTCCTCGGTCCCGCTGGCACGGGAAAAACATTCCTGTGCCTGGAGGAAATTCGCCAGGCCCTTCTCAACGATCCCCAGGGGCCGCCGCTGATTTTGCTCGCGCCAAAACAGGCGACCTTCCAATTGGAACGCCAGCTCCTGGCCAATCCGGCTTTGCCCGGTTATACGCGGCTGCATATTCTTTCCTTTGAGCGCCTGGCCGAATTCGTTCTCAATCGTTTGCATCAGCCGCCGCCGCCGTTGCTCTCCGATGACGGTCGAACCATGGTCTTGCACGCCTTGCTCACCAGACGCCGCAAGGACTTGCAGATTTTCCATGCCAGCGCCGGATTGGCCGGTTTCGCGCGTCAGTTCAGCCTGGAATTGCTCGAGTTGCAGCGGCACCAACTTTCCCCCGCCGCGCTGCTCGATTTGGCGTCGCGTCCCGGTCTGGCCGGGTCGTTGCGGCGCAAGCTGCGCGATCTTTCGTTGTTGCTGGGCGATTATCTGGAGTGGCTTCGCAGAAATAATTTGCAGGACGCCGATTGCCTTCTGGATTTGGCCGCGCACGCCCTCGGAAAAAATGCCGCAAAGTTTACTTTAATCTCCGCCCTGTGGCTCGACGGCTTTGCCGAAATGACCCCGCAGGAATTGACCCTGCTCGCCGCCCTGGCCCCATTGTGCCAAAAATTGACGCTGGCCTTTTGCCTGGATCGGGAGCGGACGGACGCGGAAACATCCTGGTTGTCCATTTGGTCGGGCATTGGCAGGACCTGGCGTCAATGTTGGGCCAGGTTTTCCGCGCTGCCCGACGCGCAACTGAGCGTGGACGTTTTGCCGCGCAACAATCCGGCGGGCCGTTTCGCCGCCAGCCCGGTGTTGCGGCATCTCGAAGAAAATTGGACCCAGCCGAAAGATTTTTCAGGCGGCGAATCCGCGGCGTCGTTGGGGCCGTCATTGCGCGTCGCCGTTTGTGACACGGCGGCGGCGGAAGCCGTTTTGGCCGCGCGCGAGATTCTGGCGTTTGTGCGCGCCGGGGGCCGGTTTCGTGAAGCGGCGGTCTTGCTGCGCCGCATGGAAGGCTACCACGATGATTTGCGGCGCGTCTTTGCCCGTTACCAGATTCCGTTCTTTCTCGACCGCCGGGAACCGGTTGCGCACCATCCGCTGGCCGAATTGACGCGCAGCTCCTTGCGCGCGGCGGCCCGCGGCTGGCAACACGACGATTGGTTCGGCGCGCTCAAATCCGGGCTGGTCTCCGATGACGACGCCGCCGTGGATCAATTGGAAAACGAGGCGTTGGAACGCGGCTGGAAAGGGGAGGCTTGGTTTGCGCCTTTCCGCATTGACGCGGAACAACTCCGTTGGGCCGAGCGCCGGCGCGCGTCCTGGATCGCGCCCTTTGCCAAATTCAGGAAGGCCGTGTCGTCCGGCGGTTTGCCGCCCCCCAACGGCGCGCAACTGGCCCTGGCTCTGCGCGAACTCTGGCGCGATTTGGGCGTGGAGAAAAAGCTGGAGACCTGGAGCGGCGCGCCGGGCCGGTCCGGCGGGGCGGTGCATGCCACGGTTTGGCAACAAATGAATGCCTGGCTGGATGATTTGGCGCTGGCCTTCGCCGGGGAATCTTTGCCGTTGCCCGACTGGCTGCCCATCCTTGAAGCCGGTTTGAGCGGATTGTCCATCGGCGTCATTCCGCCGGTCCTGGACCAGGTGTTGATCGGCGCCATAGACCGCTCCCGCAATCCGGAGTTAAAGCTCGCCCTCCTGCTGGGTGTCAACGAGAAAATTTTCCCGGCCCCGCCCTCCTCCGGCAATTTGCTGAATGAACCCGACCGCGAGGAACTCAGGAAGAGCGGGACGCCCCTCGGCCATGACACGCGCGAATTTTTGAGCCGCGAGCAGTTTTTTGGTTACATCGCCTGCACCCGTTCCAGCCGGCGCCTGGTCGTTTCGTGCGCCCGGCGTGACGGCGATGATCAGCCGCTCAATCCGTCCTGGTTCATTTCCCGTCTCAAAAGTCTTTTTTCAAATTTGGAGATCGAGAACTTTTCCCCGCCCGACTGGACCCGGGCGGAGCATCCGTGCGAGTTGGCGGGAAGGCTGGTGGCGGATCAGGAGGCCGGCCCGCTGGCCAGGGAACTCCTGGCCTGGCCGATGTTTGCCCCGTTGCGCAGCCAGTTAAAATCTTTCCAGGGGCGCCTCGAATCGGAACACCTTCCCCCGGAGCTGGCCGCGCAACTTTATGGTCCGGCCTTGCCCACCTCCGTAAGCCGGTTGGAGCAATTCGCCGCCTGCTCCTTCCAGTTTTTCGTCCATTCAGGATTGCGGGCCGAGGAACGGCAGTTCTTTGAATTGGACGTCAAGGAGCGGGGCAGCTTCCAACACGAGGCGCTGGCCCGTTTTCATCAACAGTTGCAGTCGGAAAACAAGCGCTGGCGCGACATCACCCCCGGCGACGCGCGGCAACGCATGGGCGGGATTGTCGCCGCAATGGCCCCGAGTTTCCGGGATGGCTTGATGAATTCCAGCGCCCAGTCGCGCTTCTCCGCCCGGATTCTGGCCGGGTCGTTGCAAGACTTCGTCGCCGCCATGGTGCAATGGATGAGTCAATACCAATTCGATCCGCGGGAGGCGGAGTTGGGCTTTGGCACGGCCAATGCCAGGCTGCCCGCCTGGGAACTGGATCTGGGCGGGGGGCGCCGCCTGCTCTTTCGCGGCATTATCGACCGGATCGATCTGTGCCGCCCCGGCGGCGGGGACGAAGCGCTGGCCGTCGTTGTTGATTATAAATCCGGCGCGCGCAAGCTGGACAAGGTGAAGATGGCCCACGGCCTGCAATTGCAATTGGCGGCCTATTTGAGTGTGCTGCGCCATCTGGCCGATCCGAAGCAGACCTTTGGCGCGGGCCGCCTGATTCCGGCCGGCGTTTTTTACGTCAATTTGCGCGGCCAGTTCGAGCGCGGCCAAACTCGCGCCGACGTCCTGCGCGAACGGGAAGCTGTGCGGCAGTCGCGCTACCAGCATTCGGGGCGCTTTGATTTTGCGGCGTTGCGCTATTTGGACAACCGCGGCCTGCCCCAGGGCACGCAATTCAAATTCAGGCTGAAAAAGGACGGCGAACCCATGGCCGGCAATACGGATTTGATGCCGTCCGCGCAGTTCCGGCAACTGCTGGACCAGGTTGAGGCGCAACTCGTGCGCATGGGACGGGAGATTTACAGCGGCGAAATCGGGCTGAATCCGTTCCAGAAAGGCAGGGAACGCGCCTGCGACAAATGCGATTACCAGGGCATCTGCCGCTTTGACCCGTGGACCCATTCTTTTCGCGTCTTGGGAGGGGACCAGGAAGGGGAAAATGTCGAATGACGAAATGCGAATGACGCATGAATGTCCAAATCAACTTTTTAAACGCCGCGGACTGGAGCATCATCGTTCTTTATTTGGGCGGCATCATCGCGCTGGGCAGTTGGTTTGGCAGGGACCAGCACAATACGCGCGATTATTTTCTCGGCAGCAGGAATATTCCATGGTGGGGCATCGGGCTTTCCATCGTGGCGGCGGAAACCAGCGCCCTGACCATCATCGGCGTGCCAGCCATGTCTTACGCCAGCCAGGGCGATTTGTCGTTTCTGCAATTGATCATCGGGTATGTCCTGGCCCGGATCATTTTGGCGGTTGTCATGGTGCCGCATTATTTCAAGGGGGAAATTTATTCGCCCTACCAGCTTTTTTCCAATGCCTTCGGAAATGGCGCGCGCCAGACGGCCGGCGGGTTCTTTCTGTTGAGCGAGACTTTGGCGGCGGGCGTGCGGGTCTATGTCGCCTGCATCCCCGTCAAGCTGATGCTCGGCGACAATTGGCTGGGCGCTTTTGGCGGCGGCGATCCGATTCTGGGCGCCATTGTTTTGTTCGTCGTTTTGTCGCTGGTCTATACCTGTATCGGCGGGGTCAAGGCGGTCATCTGGACCGATGCGGTCCAGTTCGGACTTTTCTTGTTGGGCGGCCTGTTCACCTTGTTTTATATCCCGCGCTTTTTTCCGCACGGGGCCGGGGAAGTGTTTCGCATGGCGGCGGCGGCGGGAAAACTGCACTGGCTCAATGCCCGCGTCAATGCCTCCGCCTTGTGGCAGGAGCCGATCAACATCTGGATGGGCGTCATTGGCGGCACGGTCATGGTCATGTCTTCGCACGGGGCGGAGCAGTTGATCGTGCAACGGGTGCTGGCCTGCAAGAGCGTGGCCGACGGACGCAAGGCGCTGGCCTTGAGCGCCGTCGTCATCTTTCCGCTCTTTCTCATATTCTTGCTCGTGGGAGTCATGCTGTGGGTTTATTACCAAAAATTCCCCCTGGCCATGCCGATTCCCGAAGTGCGCCCGCACAGCGGCATCATGGCCAACGATTTCATTTATCCGATTTTCATGCTCACCGGCGCGCCGCATCTGTTGAAGGGCTTGCTCATCGTGGCCATTCTGGCGGCGGCGATGTCCTCGGTCAGTTCGGCGCTCACCTCGCTGGCCTCGGTTTCGACGATGGACTTTGTCAAGAAGGCATTCCCGGACCGGTCGGAGGCCTTTTTTCTGCGCTTCAGCAAAATTTCGACGGTGGCCTGGGCGGGGGCGCTGATTTTTGTGGCCTATTTGAGCCGGGAAGTGGCTTTCGTGCTGGAAGCGGCCTTCAAGCTGCGCGGGTTGACCAGCGGCGCTTTGCTGGGCGGCTTGTTGCTGGCGCTCTTTTGGAAACACGGCCCCGCCGCGCCCGTGATCACGGGAATGCTTTGTTCGCTGGCTGTGATGACTTGGATCAGCCCGCTGGTGCAGGAGAATTTTCCGCCAAGCTGGCCGCATCTCCCTGTCGTGATCGCCTTTCCGTGGTACACGCTCCTCGGCGCTTCGGTGACGCTGGTCGTGGCTTTCATCATGTCGAAGCTGATGCCGAAAATCGGCCTGAACATCCAACATTGAACTTCCGCCGCTCTTTGGCAGAATTAAAATCATGGCGATCACACCCCGGCAATTCGAACAGATCCAAGCGAGGTTGAGCGGCTCAAAGCACACTCCGGCGCCGGTTTTTGCGAGCAGTTATCGCGCAGGCTCAAACCGAAACCAGATCATCATTGGCGTGGACCCTTCGTTGCGCGGGACCGGCTACGGGGTCATCCAGTTGGCCAAGCCGAATCCGCGCGCGCTGGCCCACGGCACCATCGCCTGCCCGGCGGGCTGGGAACGGTCCCGATGCCTGGTGAAGATTACGCAAACGCTGCGCGAGATCGTGATTAAATATCGGCCGACCGTGTGCGCGATCGAGGGACTCTTTTACGCGCAAAACCTGCAGACGGCGCTGATCATGGGCGAGGCGCGCGGAGCGGCCTTGGCGGCGCTGGCCGAAGCCGGGTTGGACATCTTTGAAATCGCGCCGCGCAAGGTCAAGCAAGCGGTGGTGGGTTATGGCGCGGCGCAGAAATTGGCGGTGGGCAAAATGGTGCAGCGCTTGTTGCAGCTTCCCGAACCTCCGTTGTCCGACGCCGCCGACGCGCTGGCCCTGGCCCTGGCCCATGCGCAGGACAGCCAGAGGACCTTCGGCGCGGGAGCGAAAAGGATTTAAGCGAGCCGGAGCTTCATAAATCCGCCAGATACAGGCGGCGATTGCGCCAAAGATAAATGGCGCCGGAGGAAAAGGTCAGGATGACGGCGAGATACAGAGAAAGGGTTGTAAACACCTCCAACCAGGGCCAATCGCCTCCCGGCAACCCAAAGAGAATATCTCCATAAGGCTGCCATTGCCGATAACTGTGCAAAACCAGAATCGCAAGAATAGCCACAATTTGTGAAGCCGTTTTATGTTTGCCAAATCCTTCCGCCGCCAGCACCAGATTCTTCGAGGCGGCCAGCAGCCGCAATCCCGTGATGGCCAGTTCCCGCGCCACCACGATGACCGCCATCCACGCCGGCATCCAATTCCGGCCGACAAACGCGATAAAGGCCGAACAGACCAGTATCTTGTCGGCCAGCGGGTCCATGAGAATGCCGAAGTTGGTGATGAGATTATCGCGGCGCGCAATCTTGCCGTCAAAGTAATCGGTCAAACCCGCCGCGCTGAAAAGAGCCAGGGCAATGGTTTCCTTATCCGGCAGATGGGAAAAGAGAACGGCCAGGAAAAGCACGGTGATGGCAAATCTGGAGACGGTCAATTTGTTTGGAACGTTCATTCACATTTTGGAAATCATCTTCGGCACCCGATATAAAGACAGATTCCGCCCGCGAAGCAAACATTTCTTGAGTTCAAACTTCAACCCCGAAAGTAATTCGGGGCAGGTCTTTTAATTTTCTGAAGAAAATCTGCCCCGAAAAAAACCGTGAAAATTTCAACGTTTTTCCCATTAAATAGTCACAACATGTTGTCAAATAGGCACTTACGCGTGTCAATTGGGTTCCTCGCTGTTTTCAGCGGAATAGAGTTTCATTAAAAGCCTTCTTTGGCACCAAATTGGAGCGGCCAGCCGGACCGAAGGAGCGCAGCGCACGGCTGAAGGGACTGGGATTCTGTACCCCCCCACCCCCCCGCTACAGTGCTACAAACGTTGATTATCAATGACTTAGGGTGCTACAAGGGTGCTACAATTGGGCTTATTTGTAGCACCTGTAGCACCCTGGCATCACACCCGCCGCGTCCGCTCATGGCCACGGCGGCGTGGAGGCCAGAATCCAGGCGACACTTGCCGCATTTCTATTCCACCGAAAACGTTGAGGAACCTTTACGATTGGATTGATTGACCGGTTGGTAACGGGGAACCTGGCCGTTCGTGTGCCATGCGCCCGGGATCGCCGCCGGGTCCTCATTCAACTCACCAGCCGCGGCGAAACCATGTTGGAGAAGATTGCTTCCGCCCACCGCAAACAACTCAAGCGGATCGGACCGGAAATCAGCCGGTTGCTTGGGCGGCTTGGCGGCGGTGAAGAATAAGGTTGGAGAATATCCTGCAACGGCATAAATTGAAGCTGCCAACGATATGACACCGGAGATGTGGCAAAAACTCGCGCGGGAATCGTTTGAGGAGAAAATTTGGAGGAAAACGAATGAGTTTTCTTTCCAAACTCGGTGGATACTGGCAAAATATCTCCGGCACAATCAGCGAACGCATGGTGTTGCGCAATTACGATGTCGCTTGACTTGACCCATGAGAAATTGGGATGGCCCTCACCAAACGAGGTTCGCAACCCGTCTGGAGAGGGCGCACGCATTTTTGCCGAACTCGCACAGGCAAAAATTGGAACCGCGCTCGCCACGCGCACAGACGCTCCACGACTCAAAGTGGGCGTTCTCGCCCGCAACTCGCAATCACGAGAAACGGAGTCGCCTCTCGCGGTAGTGGCCGAATTTGAGAAGAAGGCCAGCGAGCAACTGCTCAAAGAACTTCATCGCCTAGCGTGGAATTTCTCGCACAGTCCGACTGTTGTCACGATCGAACCGGACTTGGTCCGCATTTGGACCTGTTGCGAACCACCAGAAGACCGCTTCATTATCGATTACCTTGTTTACGAAGTATCGACATCTGACTTAGCAAAGACGCGTCCAAGCGATGAGACGATACGCGCAGTTCAAGTGCTGCATTGGGCAAACTTGGTTTCGGGCCAGTTTTTCCGAGACAGACCTGAACGCTTTCACCGGGACAAACGAGCAGACCAGATGCTGCTCGACAATTTACGCCATCTTCGAGAAGTATTGCGGAAGGCTGGGCTGACAAACGATGACGTCTGTCATGATTTGTTGGCACGCGTGATATTTGTGCAATTTCTCTTTGACCGCAAAGATTCCGCTGGCAACTCGGCATTAAACGCGAACAAGCTGGCCAGCCTTCAGGCGGACGGCACCCTCAAGATCAAGCATCAAAACTTCGCAAGCATTCTGAATGATTATGACGATGCCTACCGCCTTTTCGATTGGTTGAATGACCGATTCAATGGCGATTTATTTCCGGGGAAAGGCGACACCCAGAATGAGCGGGAGCGCGCCTGGCTTGAGGAGAAGCGGCATGTTAAGATGCGGCATTTGGAATTGCTTCGTGATTTTGTTAGAGGTAATTTGGATATGCCGACAGGTCAACTTTGTCTTTGGCCAGCTTATTCATTCGACGCGATTCCCCTGGAGTTTATTAGCAGCATTTACGAAGCATTCGTTACCGAGCGTGCCCGCAGTGAGGGCATCTACTACACTCCGCCGCATTTAGTGGACTTCATCCTTGATCGCGTGCTGCCTTGGGAGGGCGAGCAATGGGACTTGAAGATTCTCGATCCTGCATGTGGCTCCGGCATTTTTCTGGTCAAGGCCTTTCAGCGGTTGATTCATCGGTGGAAAAACTCGCATCCCAAAGAAGACATCCGCGCCGAAATGCTTCGCAGTCTTCTGGAGAAGAACTTGTTCGGTATAGATAAAGATCCGCACGCTGTTCGTGTTGCCTCCTTCAGTCTCTATCTGGCGATGTGCGATGAGATTGACCCCAAACACTATTGGACTCAGGTTCACTTTCCTCCGATGCGACAGCGGCGATTGGTTAAGGCAGATTTCTTCGAGGAAACACATCCCGGATTTCGCACGAAAGAAGACGCAACGACATACGACCTTGTCATCGGAAACGCGCCTTGGGGCGAAGAGTTGCTGACCCAGGCGGCGAAAGAATGGGCAAACGAAAAAACGCGAAAGTGGCCCGTCGCAAATAAGGGAATCGGCACGCTATTTTTGCCGAAAGCAGCGGCGCTGACAAAGCCAAGTGGTCGAATCTCGATGATTCAGTCGGCGAGTTCGCTTTTGTTTAATCGCAGCGGCCCGGCATGCGAGTTCAGAAAGAAGTTTTTCATGTCGTTCCGTGTGGAAGAAGTTGTGAATCTGTCTGCGCTAAGATTCAAAGTGTTCAATCAGAAGACGCGCTCGACTCAGAAGTCTGTTGCACCATCGAGTATTATCACTTTCGCTCCAGCAGAGGCTTCGAACGAGAAATTCACTTACGTCAGCCCGAAGCTAGCTGAGGACTTCGCCGAAGAATTTGACATCCTGATCGAACCACCCGACGTTAAACGGGTCCATCCATCCGAAGCCGCAGAGACCCCGGAACTCTGGACTGCCCTTCTTTGGGGAAACCACCGAGATCGAGTGCTGATTCAGCGGCTAATAAATCAACGAAACATTGAACGAGACATTGGACCCAATGGAACGCGGCGGGGAATCGAGTTCGGAAACAAAAAGCAATACAGGAAGGAACTGAAAGGCCGACGCATTCTGCTGGCGAATGAGTTTCCAACGAATGGATTCTTTTCACTTCGCGCGGCTTCCCTGCCCACATTGGACGATCCTCATATTCATTCGAGAGACTCAACGGATTTCAGTGCTTTTTCCTTTCCTCAACTCATTATCAAGCGGAGTTGGCGGACAGCTATCAGCAGATTCCAAGCGCGTCTTGTGAATCATGGCGCGGGCAGTGGTATCTTATGCACCCAGAGCTATGTAACCGTCCACGTACCAGCTGAACGAGCTGACGAGCTCATTGCAGCTTGTCTCTCTTATAACAGTATCTTGGCCGTTTACTTTCTTCTTTTAACAAGCAGTCGTTTTGCTTCGTACCGCCCCGAGCCATTAGTATCCGAGCTTTTGCGAGTCCCAGTTCCGGAGCCGACGCCGAATATGTTGGCTGGGTTGACTACTGAGGAGGACATCGATCTCCGTGTGCGTGAAGCATTCCAGTTCAAAGATGCAGAATGGGTTCTAGTCGAAGACCTTTTCAATGTCACCTTAGCGGACTTCAAAGGTGACGATACATCTCCTGGACGTCTTCGGACTCGAAGGAAAGTTGGAGCCGGCGAAGAGCCACAATTGCGCCGGTATTGCGAATACTTCATTCGCGTCCTGAAAGCTGGTTTTGGTTCCGATAAAGAAATCGCCGCGACTATCTTCCATGATAGCGGACAAGCTCCGTTGCCTTACCGCCTTGTCGCAATCCATTTGAACAAGAAAACAACTAAACACATTCGCGTTCAGCCGCTTGATGTTCCGGAACTCTTGGCGGAGTTAGAAACATTGAACAGAACATGGCTTAACCAGAAAACAGCAAGAACTGGAAGCATCTACAGCCAGCGTATTGTTCGAATTTACGGCGATTGCGACGGAAATCCCACGATTTATATTCTCAAGCCAGATGCCTACCGCTACTGGACGCGCAGCATGGGATTGCACGATGCTGACGATGTTGCTGCCGACTTTGCACGCTGGAATACGGAATCTCGACGCGAGGAACCGATGCCGAGATGAGCGCGCATGAAAAGCACCACTTCGTCACTCGCGCCGATGTGGTTTCTCCGGATTTTGTAAGCTTGGCTGGCAATTGGTGTGGCAATCAGTCTGCGATTCTGCTTGGATTCGTTTGGAATGCGTATGATGACATGGAGCGAGAAATGCCGCGCATTGACAATCGGGACTTGGAGAGGAGCCTCACTCAATTGCTCGAAGCTCGCGTTCACCGCGCTATGTCAGGCGATGAACCCTTCTACATTCAGCATGGGCCATACGAGCGCGAGACGATGAAGCGGCCGCCAGCTCAACCGCCCCAGTATGATTTGGCTTTTGTGCTGAACGCAGACAAACGGATCATGTGGCCTCTTGAGGCAAAGGTTCTTGAAACACCGAAGGCTGTTGCCGCATACGTTGACGACATTTGTCAGCAGTTTCTAACCTGTCGGTATGCGCCGTTCTCCGGCGAAGGCGCGATGCTTGGCTATTTGCTTTCAGGCACGACAACCGACACATTTGCCAACATCGGAGCGAAGGTTCCCTGCAAACTGGAACAACATCCAAAGTTTCCTGTTCGTGCTCACAAAACGTCGCGTCACCTGCGGGCGGTTCCCGCCGCAAAATCATACCCAGTTGACTTCCTCTGCCATCATCTGCTCCTTGAGTTTTTGGAAGTTCGAAGGGCATGAAATAATTTGCGTTGAGTCTGTCACCAGTACTGGTGACTGGCACGTATCCGGGGATGGGGTATGCTTTCTTTGTTGACGGTGTGAAATGCAGTGTTCCGTGTGTGTGGAATTTGGCGTATGTCTGCGGCGCCGCACCTGAAACGGCAAAGATTTAAAACTTTGTTCTCATACACGAAGGCCGGGCCAAAAACCCGGCCTTTTTGTTTCTACTGAAAGCAACGATTCATTCGGATTAAGATTAAGATTAGGATTAGGATTAGGAAACAGGCTCCCAAGGCATTGCCTGCTTGCTTTGTGCCGCCACGGAGCCTATCGTGGCTGCGACGTGAAAGAACCGTTCATCAACTTGGAGGAAAAGATTGATCGCTTTGCCGGCCGCCGCACCAACACGCCCGACGGTCTCAAAGCCGGGATGCAGTTGCAGGCGGCAGCGGTGGAATTTCACCGGGCGTTTAAACATCGCTGGGCGGCCAAAGGCGTCTATCGCTTCAAAACCCACGAGGAGGCGAACCAATGGATGATGAAAATGCTGGCGCGCAGCGACCGCGTCGGCTTGGTTGGATCGCAACCGGCACGAGAAGACAGCGTTCCTGAAAGTTGACTCAGTTGGCCGCGGGTTTGGCGGGGGCGGAGGCCGCAACGGCCGGACCGAGCGGCAGCGAGATGCGAACCAATCCGGGCGAGCCGAGGCGCGGGGCGGGAATTTCCATCTTGCCGGAATGGGTCTGGATGATCTTGTGGGTCACGGCCAGACCCAGCCCCAAGCCCACCTTGCGGGTGGTGAAAAATGGCTCGGAGGCCTTGCCGGCGGCTTCGGGGCTGAAGCCGGCGCCGCTGTCCTGGACTTCAATTTGCGCCCAGCGCGAACCACTGGAATCGGTTTCGGTGCGGGCGCGGACATGGACTTGACAGGATTGGGTGTTGGCCTGGAGGGCGTTGAGGATGATCTCGGCGAAGGCGTGCTGCAACCCCTGCCGGTCGCATGAGACGCTGAAAGGCTCGCCGGAGGATTCAAATTGCAGCAGGACGGTGGTGGACGGATGATAGGCCCGGGCTTCGCGGAAGGCTTCTTCGATCAATTGTTTGACCGGCACGGATTCCATCTGGGCGGCGCGGTCGCGGGCCAGGAAGCGCATTTGATCGACCAGGCGGCTGACGCGCTTGACCCCTTCTTCCATGGCCGCGGCCAGGGATTGCTGGAACTCGGCGTTGCCAATGCGTTCCTTGAACAGTTGCTGATGGGTGGAAATGGGCACCACGGCGTTGCCAATCTCGTGCGCCAGCCGTTCGGCCATGTGCTGGACCAGCCGCAGATTGGCCGTCTCGATTTCCAAATGACGAATGCGGTCGGCCGGGGCGCAATCCTCCACCACCAGCAACGCCGCGGTCGGCGCCGCGGCATCCTCCCTGCGGAACGGGGTGATGGTGATTTGATAATGTTGACCGGGAGCGGCCGCAGACTGGTAATGGAAATCGGCAATGGTTCTGCCGGTTTTCAGCACTTCAAAAACCTTGCTGCCGATCACTTGAGGCAGATCATTGAAATCGAAATTGTCCGCCGGCCGGTTCGGGCGCGGGAAACAGAGGCGCGCCATGTCGTTGGCATGGAGGACCGTCAAACCGGGACCCACCACCACGCACCCGCTCTTGAGCTGGCGCAGGATGCCAAACATCATTTCGTGACTGGCCGCGACCTTGTCGTGCAACCAGATGTTCTTGACCGCCAGGCCCAGGGGTTCGAGCAAATGGAAGATCAAGGCCAGTTCCTCGTTGCTGACAGGCTCCCCGGTCACGCGTCCATCAAACGCCGTGACGCCGACCAGGGTTTCCCGGTCCAAAATGGGGATGGCCACCTGCACGCCCAGCAAGTCAAATTCCCGGCGCATTTGCGGGTCGCCCGCCACTTCCGCGCTGTCCCTGCGCAAGAGGCGGCCGGAGCGAAAGAGGTAGCCGCCGATTCCGGTCTCCAGCGACAGTTCAAGATGTTGCAGCAAACCCGGGGCCAGCCCAATGGCGCAGGCCGAATGCAAGCGCCGCGCCACTACCGGGGGCAGGGAATCGCCGGACTCGCCCGGCGGCTCGCGCAGGAAAATGGCGGCCCGGTTGACGCCGATGATCTCCCGCAGCAACAGCAAAAACTCCCGCAACATCGCTTCGGCGCAAAGCGTGTGGGAGAGGATCGAGGAATAACTGCGCAACGTCTCGAGCGTGCGGGTTGAAATCCGGTCCGAGTCCGGCGCTGGCCTGATGTCGGGGCGCGGCAGCCCGGCGGCCCGCGGTTCGACCGGGGCACCCGCACTGAGAAGACCATCCAGCAACGAGTTGAGCAGGCGTGCCCGCACGGGCTTGCTCAAGATATGATTGACGCCAAGGAGATAGGCGTCCTCCTCCCAGCTCCACTGTGAATCAGAGGCGTAAAGGATGATGGGGCAATGGGGGAGCACGCGGCGCAAGCGTTCCACCTGGCGGATCGGCTCGATGGACGTCAGGTCCACGTCGAACACACAGGCGTCCACGGCCGAAGCGGTCAGGCGCAACTCATCCTCGCGCAGGGCGGTGTGCTCGATGACGCGGTAGCGCTCCGGCGGCAGGGCCTGGCGCACGGCGGCCGCCAGGGCGGGGTTTGGGGCAATGACCAGGATCGTTCTCATGCGGGCACCATTCCCCGCCTCTGGCCGGGGGCCACTGGAGGCTGATTTTGCGCCTGGTTCAATTTGCTGGGCAAATCCACCTGCACCGTTGTCCCTTTCTTTTCCATGCTGGTAATACTGAGATTGCCGCCGTGCAAATGGACGATCTTGCGGGCGATGGCCAGGCCGAGGCCAAAACCGCGCTTGCCGTCCCCTGTATTCTTAGTCGTAAAATAGGGCGTGAAGACCCGGCGCAGGTTTTCCGGACTGATGCCCTCCCCGTGATCCACGATTTTGAGCCGATACCAATCGCGGCTTAATTCCGTCTTGGGCAGCGCGGCAAGGTGGATTTCAACCCGCGAACCGAAAGGCGAGGCATCGACGGCGTTGGAAAGGAGGTTGGACACCAGGCGCTTGATCAAAACGGCGTCCATTTCCGTAACCACTTCGGTTTCCCCCTGAAAGGAGATGGCGATGCCCTTGGCTTGCGCATTGGCCTGAACCAGCGAGATGGCTTCGCGCACCGTTTCATCCAGCAACCCCGGTTTGCCTTGCAGCATGGACGACCGGGAGAAGAAGAGCGCCTCATTGACATAGGCGCGGACCGTTTCCAGGTTGCGCAGGCCCATGGGCAGCAATTCATCGATGGTCTCCTGGTTTAGCCTGGACTCCTGCAACAACTGCAGCAAGGTCTGCACCGGGGTGAGCAAGTTGTTCAGATCGTGCGCCAGCCCGCGTGACATGCGGCCCATCAAATCCTGTTCATGCACCGCCTGCAACTGGCGCCGCAGTCGGATTTGGTTGAGCAACAGGCCCAGGTTGGGGGACAGTTCCGTCAGCAGCCGCAGATCGTGCGGCGTAAAAAGGTTCCCATTGTCCTTGGGCCCCAGCAACATCAGTCCGACCAGTTCATTGCCGGCAAAAAACGGGAAGCAGAACTCAGGCTCAAAGGCTTTCAATTGCCGGCGCGCCTCCCGCTGCAAGAGCGATTCCCGCTCCGTCTCATAAAGCAGATTGCAGGAAAGGGACTTCGCGCGCGTCTGTTGAAAAAACCGCAAGACGGGCGAATCAAAGTTCAAGTCGGACAAATCAATGGCCGCCCGGGCGGGATGGGAGTGCAAGAGCACGAAACCCCGCGTGGTGTCATCCAGCAGAATAATCTGATAGCTTCGCACCTTCATTGTGCTCCCCAGCAATGCGTCCAATTCCTGGAGCAGGAATTCCGGCTCGGGAAAGGACTTTATGGTCTGGATCAAATTCTTCACCCGCTCATGGTATTCAAAACGGTCGCCCAGGATTTGCCGTTCCAGGGCGACGGAACCTCTGCCGAAAAATTGCGGAAAGAAAAGGGACGCCACCACCGCGCTGGCCGCCAGCACCCCCATCGAGGCCACAAATGAAAACGTCGAAAAGCTCCCCGGCTCCAGCCGCGACAGGAGCAGGAGCAGCGTGAACCCCACCAAGACCATGAAGAGCAGCCGCACGAACTGCGCCGCGAAGCGGCTGAGCGTCACATGAATGTCCAGCAGTTGGTGCTGCAAGACGCTGTAGCCGATGATCACCACGTAAAAAATCGCCGCCAGACTGCCCAGGGGATAAAACTTGATGTGCGTAAACGGGTAGATGTCCAGGCCCCAAATGGGCATCATGTCGTTGCTGCCGAAAATCCACAAGCCCACCAGGGCCAGCAGCAGCGCCCGCAGCCGTGTCCGTTGGGTCGGCGGCGCTGTTTTTTGCTTGCGATACAAAATCAGCACCAGGGACGTCGTCAGCCCCAGGTAAAAACAAGTGAAGACCTTGAAGCCGGGGCCGGGGACCGACCAGTAGCCAACATCGAGCCAGCGCACACCGATGATGAACTCATTGAAAAAAACGCTGGCCGCAAGACCAATGTGGGCCAGATACAAAACCGGCAGAACCCGGCCCACCCGCGTCTTGGAAATGACGAGGCACAAATGGAAAAGACTGATGGGCATGAAGATCACGCCCAATTGCAACACCTTGGCCCAAAAAAAGGCGTCCTGGGGGCTGATGTTTTGCTGGCTGAGATGAAAGACGCCAAAGTTCCATAGCGTGACGGAGATGCCCCACAACATGTAAACCCGGTGCAAGGTGGAACGGAAATCCCGCCCCAGCACCAGCAAGGTCAAAGTAATATTGAACAACGTTGCCGTGAGCGCCGTGATTCTGATGACATCGAGCATGTTCATGGCGCTTCAGATTTTCTTCAACACCAGGCAGGCGTAACGCCCCCCGAAACCCGCGTTCAAATTCACGGCCACCTTCACCGGGTAGGCCCGCGCCTCCCCGGGAACATAGTCCAAATCACAGGCGGGGTCCGGTTCGTTGAGATTGATCGTCGGCGGAATCTCCTCGTGCCGGATGGCCAGCGCGCAAATCATCGCCTCCAGCGCGCCCGAGGCCCCCATCAAATGCCCGGTAATGGGCTTGGTCGCGCTCATGGCCACCCGTCTGGCATGTTCCCGCAACACCCTTTTGACCGCCTTGGTTTCGATCGGATCATTCAGCGGCGTGGCCGAACCGTGGGCGTTGATGTAATCCACCTCGGAAGGATGCACCCGGGCGTCGCGCAAGGCCTTTTCCAAAGCCCGCGCGTAGCCCACGCCGTCGGGATGCGGATCGGTCGCGTGCCAGGCCTCGCAACTGTGGCCGTGCCCGGCAATTTCCGCATCAATGCGCGCCCCGCGCCCCAGTGCGTGCGAGAGTTCTTCCAGCACGAAAAAAACCGCGCCTTCCCCCAGCACAAAACCATCGCGCGACCGGTCAAAGGGCCGCATGGCCCGGGCCGGATTCCCGTTCTGCTCGGTCATCGCCCGAACGCGGCAAAAGCCCACATGCAGCATCTCCATGGTCTCTTCCGAACCTCCCGCCAGCGCCACATCCACGTCGTCGAGCCGGATCATGCGCGCCGCGTGGCCAATGGCATCGCTGCCGGAGGCGCACCCCGAACAATACGTCACGGCGTGACCGTGAATGCCCAGATGCAGGCTGATGGCGCTGCTGCCCTCCCCGCAATACCCCGCCACGACATTGTAGGGGTGCAAGGCCCGGAAATTATTATTGCTCTCCTTGTAACTGTCGCGCGCCTTGATGATGCTTTCCGCCCCGCTGATCGTTGTTCCCTCCACCACCCCCACCCGGTCCTCATCCAGGCCGCTCAGATCAATCCCGGCGTCCTTGACCGCCAGCGTGGCCGCCGCCACCCCATATTGGATGGTCAAATCAAACCGCCCCGGTTTCCGGCTCGTGATATACTCCGAAACGTCGAAATTCTTCACCTCCGCCGCGATCTTGACCGGCAACCGGCTGGCGTCAAAGCGGGTGACGGGAGCGGCCGCGCTGATCCCGCCGCGCACGTTGGACCAGAACGTTTCCAAATCGTTGCCACTGGGCGAAATGACCCCCATTCCAGTTATCACCACACGGCGTTCGGAGGGGTTGATTTTCATGGTGGCAGGCTTTCGTATGGCGGCGGCACAAACAGTTTCGCCATCCAGGCACACGAACAGAAGTTCTCCATGACGAAGCTTGAAGCTGTCCTTTTCTTCAACGACCTCATCACCATCGTCGCCAGGAATACTTTACACCGCTGGCCAATCCTCCAAATGGCAACTTGTGTCATTAGCATCCTTTTAAAGCATTTCGGGCTAAAATTCAATAAGAATCAATAAGAATTAAGGCCCAGGCCCATTTTTTGCGTGTGCGCCGGATTGACGGCTCTTGCGCCTTTCTGGCAGGATTCTGTTGTGACCCGATGGCTGAGAGAATGGGTGCCCCTTTTATGAATGGTGAGAAAGCGCCGGAGAGCCGTGGCTGGGTGGGATTTCCGCCGTCTTCGTGGCGTCATGGCTGGCTGTTTGGATTGTTCCTGGCGGCCATCACCCTGATTGCCTATGGGCCGGCATGGCACGCCGGATTCATCTGGGACGACGATGCGTATCTGACGCAAAACCCATTGCTGACCGCGCCAGACGGCTTGCGGCGGATTTGGTTTTCGCTCGATTTGCCGTCGCAGTATTTTCCTCTGACTTATACCACCTTTTACGTGGAGCGCGCCCTTTGGGGATTCAATCCGGCCGGCTACCATTTGGTCAACCTCCTGCTTCACGCCGCCAATGCGCTGCTGGTGTGGCGGGTGCTGGCGCGGCTCCGCGCGCCGGGCGCGTGGCTGGCGGCGGCGATCTTCGCGCTGCATCCGGTGCAGGTGGAATCGGCCGCCTGGATCACGGAGCGCAAGAATGTACTGATGGGCTTTTTCTTTCTGCTCACGCTTTTGGCGTGGATCAAATTCATCCACGACCAAAGCAAGCGCCCGTGGCGATTTTACGTGCTGGCGCTGCTTTTTTATGCACTGGCGCTCTCGGCCAAGACGACGGCCTGCACCTTGCCGGCGGCGCTGCTTTTGATTCTATGGCTGGAAAAAATGCCCATCAACTGGCGGCGGCTGGCGCAGGTCGCGCCGTTTGTGGCGATGGGCATCGGCATGGGGCTGGTGACATTGTGGTGGGAGCGCCACCATCAAGGCACACAGGGCAAATTGTTCGAGATCGGGCTGATGGAGCGGGTGCTGATTGCGAGCCGGGCGTTGTGGTTTTATGCGGGCAAGCTGCTCTGGCCGGCGAATCTGACGTTCAGTTATCCGCGCTGGACGATTTCGGCCTCTGATCCGCGCGCTTACGGTTGGGTGCTGGCGACGGCGGCGCTGGGCGTGGTGATTTGGCGGGCGCGGCGTTGGACGGGGCGGAGCGTGGAGGTGGCGGCGGCGTTTTTTGTGGCGACATTGAGTCCGCTGCTGGGATTCATCATGATTTACACGTTTGCGTATTCGTTCGTGGCGGATCATTACCAATATCTCGCCTGCATCGGACCCATTGCGCTGGCGGCGGCGGCAATGGAGATGGGACTGGGCCGCGTGGCGTGGGGAAAATCGTTTCTTCAGCCGGCATTGTGTGTCGCGCTGTTGATGACGCTCGGCACGTTGACGTGGCGGCAATGCGGGATGTATGCCAACGTCGAAATGCTCTGGCAAGCGACCCTCGCGCGAAATCCAGACTCCTGGCTGGCGCACAACAACCTGGGAACCATTCTTCGTCAAAAGGGCAGAGTGGACGAAGCGATTTCCCATTACCAACAGGCGCTGCAAATCAGGCCCGACAACGAGTCAGTCCACTTCAACCTTGCCAAGGCTCTTTACCAAAAGGGCCAAGTGGACCAGGCGATCGCCCAATTCCAATGGGCGCTGCAAATCCAACCAGCCGATATGGAAGCCCAAAACAACCTGGCTTGGTGCCTGGCCACTGCTCCGCAGGCATCGCTGCGCAACGGTGACAAAGCGGTGCAACTGGCCCGGCAAGCCAATGAATTGGCCGGCGGAAAAAACCCGGTCATTCTTGGCACCCTCGCCGCCGCCTTCGCCGAGGCCGGACAGTTCGGCGACGCGGTGCGGAACGCGCAAAAGGCCATTGAACTGGCCCGGGCGGCGGGGTGGCAGGATTTGGCGGGGAAGCTCAACGGTGAGTTGCGGCGCTACGAAGCGGGACTGCCGTTGCATCAGTAGAAGCCTTGTTCATTGCTCAATAATCCCAGTGGAGCCTTGCGCCGTAAACCGACACCGGCCCGCGATCACGGTTGAATGCCGGATCGGTGATGTATTGGTAATCCAACGTGATGTGGACGGTTTTCCAAATTTTGAAATTGTAGTACGTTTCGAGGATTTTCTCACAGCCGTAATTCAGGGCGCCGTCGCCGTCGAGCATGTCCGTGCCGCCTGCCTCCAGGAATTTTTGGTTCTCGCGCGAAGCGCCGCTCGCGACGCCGGCCAGGCCGAAGGTGTCGTCGGGCCGGCGCCAGACTTCGCCTTTGATGCTCACACCCAGTGATGCCGTCCAATTGGCATCGGTAAACGTCCAGGCCTCTTCATGGCCGTCATTCCAGCCCAGGCGCGAAAACAGGCCGGCGCTCTTCGACACTTCCTGTTCCCAGTTCAACCCAAAACCGTATTTGTAGCGGTAGGCGCGCGCCGCGGAGATGTCCGCTTCCACATTGTTGGGATTAGCCAGCAGAAGAGCAGTCGCCGCCTTGTAACTGGCCATATCCGCTTCATTGAGCCAGGCCAGAAACCGAATCGCCCCCGGATGGGCGTTGAGGCTGTAACGGCGCTCAAATTCCGTCATCATGGCCCAAGCGCGCAAAAACGGGCCATAGGCTCCTCTGGAGGGACACATCAGAAACTGGTCGTCACCTGAGAAACCATTCTTGTCCGCCGGCATATCGAAAAATCCGTAGCGCAAAGCCCATTTCGGCTGATTCAATTCCACGGCAAAGCCGGTGGTGAATCCGACGGTATCCTGCCCGTAATCCCATGCGAGGTTGCCCATCATCGCCCAATTCATAAACTGCGTGTGCGGGTCTTGCGCGTAGGTGTTGTTGTCGCAAATGTCCAGGGGGCTGAACCGCCCGAGAGTGAAGGTCAGCCGCGAAATGTCCTGTTGGCCCGCAAGCGTGAGCGGGTCGTCAGTCACGGCCTCCTGTTCGCCGCCCAAACCGATGGTTTGACGAATAAACAAGCGCGCAAACATAAGGTAGGGAGTCTGGGTGCCTGCTTTGTAGGCGTCGCCGTTGGGATATGCCTCGACGCCATGCGTCTGGCTGAGGCCGTAGCCCTGCCACATCAGTCCGTCCATGTGCGCCTCGGCGCCGCGCCATAACCGCGCGCCGGCATACAAGTCCAGCGTAATTGTTTCCTGAGCCTCGCCCTCGCTGTTCAGGCTGTTTGGGCCGGAGTATTTGGCGGGAAAACCGAAATCACCCTGCCCGATGACGGTATTCTGAACATGCCAATTCCAGGCCTGCTCCGCCCCGTCCGCCGGCTTCTCTGTGGCGCTTAACCCGCCGGATGCCGCCGGGGCATTGGCCGGGTCAGCGCCATCGGCTTTGGCGGGCGGCGCGCTTAAAGCCAGGCAGCCGAGGGCGACAAAGCAATGGCGCTTGGAAAGGTGTATTAGGCGCACCATCTTTTAATGGATTGCACTAAAAAGATAAGAAGTCAAAGAAAATGTTTTAGACCTAAAACAAATGACGCGGAGCGGCGACATGGGCCGCCGCCTCATGCCGCAGCGGGAGTCCCCCAGTCAAAAAACCGCGGTGAGACCGCCGAAGCAGCCGCGACGCGGGCCGTAGGCCGGGGCGGCGATGCCCACGCCCGTGCCGTTGCGCAGTTCGTAAGTTTCGTCCAACACATTCAGGCAGTCAAAACGCAGCTTCAGTTGGCGGATGCCTGCGGCGTGCAGGTCCCATGTGTATTCGATGCCCACGTTCACCGGGCAATAAGGGCGCAATTCCTCGAAGTTGGCAAAACCCGCCCGCAGGCCGGAGCCGTAGAGGAAGTCCGCGTGGACGCGGAGGTTTTTGAGCAAATCATAAGAAACACCGCCGGAACCGGTGAAGCGCCCCTGATGGTCCAGTTGCATGTGGTTCGTGGTCAGGTAGGACAACTCGTTGTCGGGAAACTCGTTTTCAACGGAGTCAAAGTCCCGCACCCAAGTTTGCACGTACGAATAATTCCCATAGACGGAGAATGGCCCTTTTTTGTAAGTGCTGCTCAATTCCGCGCCATAAACCGTGCCGGACGAGTAATTAAAATTGTTGAGTATGACCGCGCTGCCGAACTGGCCGTCGTCGAGCAGGTTTTTGGCCAGCTTGCAGAACGTGTCTCCTGTGATCTGCCACGCCGGGGTGATTTGCCGCGAGAGGCCGATGTCAAAGTAATTGTCGCGTTCGACTTTTGGCGGATCATCGCGGTCATTGAAAGGAGCGTCGGTGGTGTATTCGAATGCCTTGACTGTGGACGGCGGAATGAATTGCAGCGTGGGCGGCATAAAGTAGCGCGCATAGCCGAGGTGGAGGGTGGTGGCCGGGTCAATCTTCCAAACCAGGTTGATGCGCGGACTGACCTGCTGTTCGTCGTCGAACGAAACATCGAAGCGGTCATAACGCAGGCCATAGTTCAAAGTCAGCTGATCGGTTATTTGCCATTCGTCCTGCAGGTAAAAGCCGGCGGTCAACCCGCTGTCGCCGCCATTAGCCGTGATGGTTTCGGGTGTGGTGGACGATTGCGGCGAAACTGTGTTTGGCAGATTTTCACCGGAGCCGGAGGGGGAGAATGGGTTAGCGGACGGGAAGACGGCGGATGTTGTGTCAAGCCGTTCGAGGTCATAAGTCGTCAGCATCCCGGCGCGAACGGTGTGGTGAGCGCCCAACTCGTAAGAAGCGTCCGCCTGCAGGCCGTTGGCGAAATCGCTATTGTCCACCCGCGCCGCGTTGCCGGCTAAAAGAAGGTCCTGCACCTGGTCAGGAGTAAAACGGATGTCCGTATATCGGCTAAAGGCGGAAACCTGGCAGGAAAGGTCGCCCGCCGATTTCTGATAGGAAAGGACCATGTAATAATTCTGCTCGTACTGGTATTCGTTGACCGCGGCCGAGTCGGTCGGAGGGCTGTTGGCCAAGGAATAGGCCGGCGCAAGCCCCGCCGTGTCGGGAATTTGAAAGCCCGCGTCGGAACTGCTCAGCAGCAACGTCAGCCGGCTGGTTGGGTCGAACCGATGGGAAAAGTAACCAAAAAACTTTTCCTGGTCCGTCATATCATGCAGCGGATTGTGGCTGTCCGTCGTGTTGTCAATGCCAAGGTTGTCGTGCAAATAGGAGGCGGCGATAAAGTAGTCCAGATTGCTCGTGGTGCCGCCCCATTGCAGGGAGGGATTGAAGGTATCGTAACTGCCGCCGTAGAGTGAAAGCTCAGTGCCGTTGAGTTGAGAACCCGTCTTGGTGGCGACATCAATAATTCCGGCGGTGCGGTCCCCAAACTGGGCGGGCATGGTTCCCGTCATCAGAGTGACCGACTGGATCAGGTGAGTATCGACTTCCTGCCCAAAACCATTGAGGCTCTCCGGCAGCAAAACGCCATTGACGCGATATTGCACGTCGCCGTGATCGCCGCGCACATGGATCTCCCCGAATTCCTCCTGCACCACCCCCGGCGCTTGCAAAAGCACCTGCTGAAAAGACGAGCTTTCGCCCTGGCCCATTGTCTGAATCTGGTTGGGGCCGATGGTATAAGTGACAGCACCCAGGCTGGGGGCGATTTGTTCTCGGGCGGCGTCCAAATCAGCCGTCACCACCACTTTTTCAAGTTTGGTGGGGGAATTTGTTCCAATGGCATTGCCGCTCCGCAACAAGGAGGCAGGCGGCGGATTCGTTGTGGCACTGGTGGAAGCCGCGGGCGAAGCGGAGGAATCAATCGCGCCGGCGGCCACCAAAAGTGTGGTTAAAATCCTTATCATATCTTGTGTTCTATAAGACAATAAAAGTTGTGCGTCAACAGAAATGTTTTAGCCTTAAAACATTAAGAGTCTGTTTGAATACTCCGCCGGCTTCTGCCAGTTTGGACCGTTGGCAATTGCTTATGCGCCTGCTCATTGTCGAGGACGACCTGAAAACGGCCCGCGCGCTCGCTGCCGGGCTGGAACGCGCCGGCTTTTCCATCGCCACCGCCCACTCCGGCGAGGAGGGATTCTTCCTCCTCAACGCCGAATCGTTTGACTTGGTCGTGCTCGACTGGATGCTGCCCGGACGCAGCGGCATCGAAATCCTCAAGACGCTCCGCGCCCGGGGCGGAAAAACCCCCGTCCTGCTGTTGACGGCTCGCGATGCCGTTGAGGACCGCGTCCTCGGCCTGGAAAGCGGAGCGGACGATTATCTGGTCAAGCCCTTCGCCTTTGCCGAATTGGTTGCGCGCATTCGCTCGCTGCTGCGCCGGAGCGCGGGTGCCGAGCCGCTGAAAAAAACCGTGGCGGACTTGGCGCTGGATTTGGAGACCCGCCGCGTCTGGCGAGCCAACCAGCCCATCGAATTGACCCCGCGGGAGTTCGACCTTTTGGCGTATCTGTTGCGTCAGACGGGCCAGGTGGTGACGCGCGAGATGCTGGCCAGAGACGTGTGGCACGAGGCCAACCGCATCACTCCCCTGGACAATGTGATTGACGTGCATGTGGCCCACTTGCGCCGCAAGGTGGACGAATCCCATCCCCTCAAACTCATCCACACTGTTCGCGGGGTGGGCTTTGTGCTGCGCGAGGAGGGCCAGGGATGAAACCGGGGTTGCGGCGGCGCTCACTACGCTTGCGCCTGGCCTTCTGGAACGCGGCAGCGGGAGCGGTCTTGTGGGTGGCCAGCCTGGAGGTGGCCGTGCTCTCCGGATTTTGGCGGCCCGCAAATCTTTCGGACTGGTTTCTCCCGGTGCTCGCGGGCTGCCTCTGCGGGGCAATTGTTTTGGGCGTCGCCAGTTATTTCATCGCCGGTCATGTCCTGAAACCTCTCCGGGAAATGGCCGGTCTGACGCGCCGTTTGTCGGCCAGCGCTTTGCGCGAACGACTGCCCGTGGCCAATCCGCACGATGAACTCGGACAACTGGCCGCCGGCTGCAACGAATTGCTCCGGCAACTCGAAACCGCCTTCGCCGAACTCGACCGGCTCACCGCCGACGTTTCCCATGAGTTGCGCACGCCCCTGACCGCGATGCGCGCGGTCGGCGAAGTGGCTCTGCGCGACCGGAATCCCGCCACTCTTCATGACGCCGTCGGCAGCATGTTGGAAGAGATCGGCCGCATGATCCAACTCATCGAGCGGTTGCTGCTGCTGACGCGGTCCGATGACAGCGAGATACCATTGCAAATGGAGGCCGGGCTGGTGCGCCCGGTGCTGGTGGAAGTCAACGATGCATTGAGCCTGGTGGCCGGGGAAAAACAGCAACAACTCAAGACGGAGTGCCCGGATCACTTGCTGGCGGTCTTCGATCCCGCGTTGCTTCGGCTGGCCCTCTTGAACCTGACTCAGAACGCCATTCGTTACAGCCCCGCCGGAAAACCCATCAACCTGCGCGCTTTCGCCGGGCCGGACAGCGTCGTGGTCGAGGTGGCCGACGAAGGCCCCGGCATCGCGCAGGAATATCAACAGAAAATCTTCGAGCGCTTCTACCGGGTGGACAAAGCCCGCTCGCGCGCGGAGGGGGGCGTGGGTTTGGGGTTGGCGATTGTCAAGTGGTCGGTCGGGCGGATGGGCGGCACGGTGGAACTCGACAGCGCCATTGGACGCGGCAGCGTGTTCCGCATCCGCTTGCGCACGCCAGGTGTTTAGCAGCCCGTTAAAAAGTTGGAGCCGACGCAAGGAGGCGCTAACATTCTGCTTGTTTTCCGGGTCGGCGGGCCTACATTAAAGCCGCCATGAGCTTGGTAGAAATTGAAGCTGAATTGGACCAATTGGGTCCGGATGAACTCCGCCACCTCGCTTTAAAATCGTGGATGACATTTGTGGAGAAGGAACGACGCCAAGACGGGGTCAACGAGTGCGACGAGAGTGACCCGCGCCTGTTGGCTGCCCTGGACGAAGCGATTGCCAAAGCCGATGCGACTCCAGGCCAGGGGTATTCGGGGAGCGAGGCTCGAGCCCGGTTGAACGAATGGACTACAGGGTAATTTTCAAAGACACCTTTTTAGCCGATCTGGAACGAATTGTGCGGTTTATTGCCGTTCATAATCCGTCAGCCGCGCGCAAGCTGGGTGACATGATTATTCAAAGCAGTGAAAGCCTCTGTTTCTTTCCCGAGCGTCACCCAAAAGTTCGTCAACGCCCGGGAGTCAGGCGATTTATCATAAAGAACTATTTCAAGGTGTTTTACCGGGTGCAGCCTGAATCACGAACCGTCGAAGTGCTCCGTTGTTGGGATGGCCGACGGGGCTCTGATCCTATCTTGTAGTTCGTGAGGTTGGGTGTCCAGCCAGCGCGCCAGCAGGATGAGCTGTTCGTGGGAAATGCTTCGCTGGCGCACTCGCGCCAAAAGATGGACAAGCAGCCGCTCAGGGAGTTTCTCGCGGCGAATTTTAGGCATCGGCCTGCCCGCCGTAGAATCCACGAACAATCTCTGCCTGCAAACGGCCGGCTTCAGCGGGGTCTTTCGACTCGGCCATTTCCTTTGCCAGTTCGCCCAACTCCTCAGGCGCGAGACGGCGGACTTCCCCGGCTTTTCGGACAAAATCGATGACCCGGTTCTGTTCCGCGCGGGGCAGGCGTTTAATCTCATCAATGATTTCCACTGCTGTCATGTTGGAAGTGTACACGACGGCGCGTTCTAATGCAAGCCGAGGAGGGGAAACGCGACGGAAATAAATTGAATCAAACACGCGCAAGCGTTAGTTTTCAAACATGAGCGTGACAGTTCAATTTTTGACAAATGAAAAAGGGCGGAAAACGGCTGTTGTTTTGCCGATTGACGATTACGAAAAGCTCTTGGAAGATTTGGATGATTTGGCCGTAATCGCTGAACGGCGCGAGGAAGAAACGATTGCTCACGCCGAGTTCAAGAAAGGGCTGAAACGCAATGCCCTTTCGCATTGAGTGGGAAAAATCCACGCGCAAAGACCTGCGCAATTGCCCGCAAGCACTGTAGAACGAAGCGACAACTGGTAGGGTGAGACTCCGTCGAACCCCATCTCAATCTGGTCACGGCTCGACAGAGTCTCGCCCTACCGTGTCAAAATCTCGTGGTCTTCATGTTAAAACGTTTCTTAAGTCTTTTGCCTTCAGGCGGTTGCGCCGGAGTGATGCCGGTTACAAAAAGAATTGTAAATAATTTGCAAATAATGGTTGTTTGGATGGATAACTATGCTATAGTGTAGTCTAATGAATAGCTAATTGAAGCCATGTTGAAATATTGAAATGACCGGCCAGCAACAAAAACCCAAAAACAATGAAAAGTCGCAACGGCAAAATCGCCCGCCTGCCTCCAGTCCCATCCGCCCCATGTCTCCCATAAGTCCCATCCCAAAAAGGAGAATTCCAAAACCGGGGAATTGCAGCGCGAAGCGCATAAGGCCAACCAAGACAATTCCCCCGTGGAAAATCCAGCCCCGTCGCAGTCGGTCGCAGTGATAAAATTGTCGAAAACGCGGGGTCATCCGCCGTCGCCAAGCTATGGCGCGACAAGTCCGCCGTCGCGGCATCTCCCGGTCAGGGGTAGGCGTTCCAGACCGCTTTGCCCGGAGCGGAATCCTTAAGAATTCTTCAGAAATCTTCAGTAACACACTACTCCCTCCATTGCGTAAGATTTGAATCGGCACAAAGGGGTCTCGAAGGCACACTATGTATTGGCTCAGCAAATGTCTGCACCAGATTCGCCGGCTGAATCGTCGGACGTTGATCTTCCTCGCCGCCCTTGGCCCCGGGATTATCACCATGATCGCCGACAACGATGCCGGCGGCATCTCCACCTACGCCCAGACCGGAGCCAGGACGGGGTTTAACTTGCTCTGGGCCATGGTCATTCTGGTGCCCATGGCCTATTACGTGCAGGAGATGACCGTGCGGCTGGGGGCGGTCACCAAGCGCGGCCACGCGGAGGCGATCTTTGACGGTTTCGGGAAATTCTGGGGTTGTTTTTCCATTTTCGATCTGGCGGTCATCAACTGGCTCACGCTGGTCACCGAATACATCGGCATGACGCAGGCGATGAGCTTGTTCAACATCCCGGCCTGGGTCACGTTCTTCAGTGTCACCTTCCTGCTCACCGGCATTGTCATTACCGGTCGTTACTGGACGTTCGAGAAAATCACGCTCTTTTTCTGCCTCTTCAACCTGGTCTATATCCCCACCGCAATCTGGGCGATGCATACCGGGAACGTCAAGGAAGGCTGGAGCGCGGTGGGGCGGGGTTTCTACCATCCGGGTTTCAAACTCGGCATGTCGGGCGTGGCTTTGCTGACCCTGATCATGGCCAACATCGGAACGACCATCACGCCGTGGCAGATCTTCTTTCAGCAATCCGCCGTGGTGGACAAGGGCATGGATGTCAAACAGATCAAATACGGACAATTCGACACCTTCTTCGGTTCCTTCATGACCTGCGTGGTGGCGGCGTTCATCATCATCGCCACAGCCGGCGTTTTCTACTACAACCCGTCCAATCCCGCCTCCGCCACCCTGGCGGCGGGCACTGCGGCCAATCATATCACCACCGGTGACTGGTCGAAAGTGGATCCCTCGTTCCACAGTTGGCAGGACATGGATTCAGCCGCCAAAACCGCCGCCGCCATGCCTGCGGTCATGCCCGCCGGTTCGCACTGGGGCCCCTGGGCCAGGCTGCTCTTCGCCATCGGCCTGTTCGACGCCGGGTTGCTCGGCGCGTTGTGTATTTCCCTGGCGACGAGCTGGGCGCTGGGTGAAGTCCTCGGCTGGGCGCATTCCCTGAACCGCGGTGTTCGGGAAGCGCCGTGGTTCTACGTCGCTTACGTGCTGATGCTGATGTCGGCCGGGGTCGTCTCGCTCGTGGCCAGCATTGACATGCAGAACATCATCACCATCTTTGTCCAGGTCGTGGCGGTGACGCTGCTGCCGGCCGCGCTGGTGTTTTTGATTTTGCTGCTCAACGACAAAGCGCTCATGGGCGGGTACGTCAATACCCGCTGGCAGAACATCGCCAACTGGAGCATCGCAGCCTTCGTCATTGTCATCTCAACCGCCTACGGCATTTCCGTGCTGTTCCCCGAATGGTTCGGATCGGGCAATTAGGAGAATCGGCCATGAACAACCCCCAAAACAACGTCACCGCCAAGCCGCCGGGCTTTGAGGCGTATCAATTCCTGTATTTCTCCAGGCTGCTCAACCGCCGGATTTGCCTCGACAAAACCCACCGGAAAAATGGCCGGCTCACCGACTTGGTTTTCCGGCTTTCCGAACCGTATCCCGAAGCGGTCGGGATTTACATCGAACACGGCAAAGGACATCCGACCGAATTGATTCCGTGGGAAAAGGTGGCGCGGATTGAAGACGAGGCCATTTTCATCACGCCGTCCGAAACCGGCCATCCGTATCCGCCGTTCCTTGACCAGAAAGGCTGGATTCTGCTCAACGAACACCTGATGGGCCAGACGATTCTGGATATTGATGGACGCCGCACCGAGGTGGTCAACGACGTTCACCTGCTGTTCTCCAAAGGCCGGATGATTCTGGTTCATGTGGACATCTCCTTCAACGGCTTTCTCCGCAAATGGGGTTTGGAACGCTTCGCCACGGCCAAAGATCAGTTGATTGCCTGGCGCTACGTCCAGCCGCTCTCGGTGGAAGACCACACCAAGGACATCGTGACCCTCTCCGTCGCCCGCGAGCAGGCCCTGGAACTGCCCAGCGAAGATTTGGCCGACGCGCTCGAAGTGCTTTCCGGCGACGAGCAACAGGCCATGTTTTCCGCGCTCGACCCGGACAAGGCCGCCGCAGTGCTGGGCGATGCCGAACCGCGCGCCAAACGGCAGCTCATCGCGTTTTTGTCGGAGCAAAAAGCGCGCCAGGTGCTGGCCAGAATGTCCGTGCTGCAAATCGCCGATTTCTTCTCCGATTTGCCTCACGCAAAAGCCACCGAACTGATGAAACTGTTGCCGCCGGCCCGGGCCACGCGCGTCAATGCCATCATGTCCGACACCGACGTGCCGGCGGCGACGTTGATGAGCGGGAAGTTTTTCGCGTTCACACCAGAAGCGAAGGCGGTTGACGTTCTGCATTCGCTCCGCAATTTCGCCGGGGACAACCGGAATATTTCCTATCTCTACATCGTGGCGGGCGAGGGGAAAAATTTGCAGGGCGTGGTGGACTTGCGCGATCTGGTGGTCGCGCCGGAAAATGCCAGCCTGGGGGAGTTGATGATTTCGCCCGTCGTCACGGCGGACCACGATTGCCTGCGCGAAGATTTGGTGGCGCTGTTCGCCAAATACCAGTTTCACATGCTGCCGGTGGTGGACGCCCAGGACCGCCTGCTGGGCATCGTCCGCAACCGGGACATCCTCAAAGGCACAAAGTTTGAGCCTAAAGCGGATTGATTTATGCCACGCATCAAAACCACACGAACGGTCCGGTTTGCATTGTGGGCCTTGCGGATTTACCTGTTGATCCTGCTGATGCTGATCGCCATTAAATTCGTGCGCGTCTTTTCCAGTTCGCAAAAGCAGGACAAGGCCGCCACAAACGAGAACAGATTGAAGTAAGCCGTTTCAGCAAACCGTTGCATTTATGCACATTATAAATCAATCGCGTTGGCAACATGGTCACAATTTCGCCGGCGATTTTGGAGCCGCGGAAAAAAATACTCGAAGGGTGATTCTGCTCGCCTCTGTCATGATGGCGGTTGAAATCGTCGCGGGCCTGAAATTGCATTCGATGGCCCTTTTCGCGGACGGCTGCCACATGAGCACGCATGTCGCCGCGTTCCTCATCACCGCCTGGGCTTACACGGTGACGCGCAAGAACGCGGGCAATCGTCTTTACAGTTTCGGCGCAGGCAAGGTTGGGGTTTTGGGAGCGTACACCAGCGCCATTGTTCTTGCCGGGATTGCTCTCTTCATGCTGGTGGAATCGGTGAAACGCCTCTTTCAGCCTCTTGTCATCCATTACAACGAGGCGATTGGCATAGCGGCGGTCGGGCTGGTCGTGAATCTCGTCAGCGCGTTTCTGCTCAAGGACAGCCATCACTACGGGCACGGACCTGGGCGCGCCTCCCATTCGGAGCCGCATTCCCATTCTCACAAACACGACATCAATTTGAAGGCAGCCTACATCCATGTGCTGGCGGATGCGGCAACTTCGGTGCTGGCAATCATTGCGTTGACAGCGGGCAAATTATGGGGGGCGGCCTGGCTTGACCCGGTCATGGGCATTGTGGGCAGCGCCGTCATCTCTCAATGGGCTTATGGCTTGATCCGGCAAACGCAGATCATTCTTTTGGACAAGGAGCCGGAGGATTCCGATTTGAACCGCGCAATACGCCAGTCAATTGAATCGGATGGGGACGCCGTCATCACGGATTTGCACATCTGGCAGGTTGGCTCAAATAAATTCGCCGCCATCATTTCTCTCGCTGCCCATCATCCCAAATCCCCTGAAGACTACAAGGCGCCGCTCAAAGAGCATGAGGAACTGGTGCATGTGACGGTGGAAATTCATCAATGCGAGGGCGCCCATGAAGACAAGGCGCTCGCGCCGGGCATGTGATGGGACGGCAATTCTGAACATATCTTCATGGAGTCTTCAGTAACACTATCCTCGCGCCCCGGGTTAATCTGCAAGCGTTGGTTGCGCCGGGCGCCCGACGCTGGCACTATCGGCAACCGTGTGCTCAAGCAAGACAGGCATTTTATTGAGATGAAGATTTGGTTTTACGTTCGGCCTTTGGCCGCCACGGTGGCCGCCGCCCTGTTTTTGGCGGGACGGTGCTCCGGCCAGAATGCCGCCCAGACCAACAACGCGCCGCCGCCAACGCCGCCAACTCTGGCCGCCGCGAAGGAACCGTTTTGGAATCTTCACACCGAGGCAACTTATGTCGGCCAGTGGCACCCCGGTTTCCCGGCGCAGTATTCCGGCCCGCAAAGTTTGGACAACCATTCCCTAACGGCGGAAACGGTCGATTTCGACCTCTTTCTCGGCGCCCGGTTATGGCAGGGAGCCGAATTTCATGTGGATGGATTGGTCTGGCAGGGGTTCGGCTTCAACCACACCTTAGGCATTGAAGCTTTTCCCAATGCCGAGGCCTACAAAATCGGCGCGCAACAGGGCAACATCACCCTGGCCCGCGCCTTTCTCCGGCAAACCATCGGGCTGGGTGGCGATCAAGAGCCGGTGGCCGACGATGCCCTCCACCTCGGCGGGCGGCAGGACGTATCGCGCATCACGTTGACTATTGGAGAAATCAGTGTCCTGGATATTTTTGACCAAAACTCCTACGCTGGCGACCCGACGACGCAGTTTCTGAACTGGGCCTTGGTCGGCAACGAAGCTTGGGACTATCCGGCCAACAGCATGGGCTACATCACCGGATTCGCCGCCGAATTGAACCAGCCCAACTGGACGGCCCGCTATGGCTTCTTCCAGATGCCGAGCGTCCAGAATGGCATGGCCATAAACCAACAGTACTTGCAAGCATGGGGAATGGTGACTGAATTCGAACGCCGCTTTGCCCTCCATAATCATCCGGGCGCGGTGCGGTTGCTCGCCTTCCTGAACCGCGCGCATTCGGGGACTTATGCGGACGCCTTGGACAGTCCGGTGCGGCCGGCGGTGGTGGCCACTCCCTCCTACTGCCTGAATTACGGCTTTGGACTCAACACAGAGTATGAATTGGCCAAGGGCGTGGGCGCTTTTGCGCGGCTGGGCTGGAACGCCGGCCAGACCCCGGACTGGGCCTACGCGGACGTGTCCAAGACCGGCTCGGCGGGGCTGAGCATCAACGGCGCTTTCTGGAACCGCCCCAACGACACGGTGGGACTGGCGGGGATCGTTAACGGCATTTCGCGCGTCCAGCAGGATTTCTTCGCCGCAGGCGGTCTCGGCATCCTGGCTGGGGACGGAGCGCTCAGTTACGGTTTGGAGAAGACGCTCGAAACCTATTACAATGCGCAAATCTGGAAAAACATCCATGTCACGGCGGATTATCAGTACGTGATCGATCCAGCTTACAACGCGGCGCGCGGTCCGGTTTCAATTTTGGGTGTCAGGTTCCACTGGGAATTCTAACATCCTCACGGCAGGAAGTCCGGAAGCGATTTATTGCATGGGCGACATCTCATGGAGCGTTGCATGCATCTGGACGGAGGCCGCGCAGGCTTGCTGATAGCGCTGCAAACAGGCCAGTTCGCCGCCGATGGTCATGCCGTGCGCCGATTCGCGTTCGTTGGCCAGCATTTGCGTCACCGCCTGGCTGCTGCTCAAATCGTCGCTGACCTTGGACAGGGCGCTGCCCAGGTTGGAAATGGTTTGGGCATAGCTTTGGCCGAAGGTCTCCAGGGCCGGCGCCGCCGCATGGCTTCCGTTCGCTTCCGCCGCGCCGCCGGCCTGCAACTGTGACGGATCATCGACCACAGTGTTGTTGACACCGATGTCCGACGCGTCGGTCCCGGTGAAAAAATCCCGGCCGGTCCCGCCGTTCAAATCACAACCGGAACTGTAAATGGAATTGAACCGTGTGATCAATTGCGAGGCCAGGTTGTTCAGCCCGCTTTGCAAGCCGGCCAATCCGCCGTCCCGCGCGGTGATTTTCCCCGCAATGCTGCCGGCGGCCAGCTTCAGCCGCGCGCCGGCGTTTTGCGCCTGGAGGCGCAAATTTTCATTGTTGTCAGGATACGTTGCCAGGCTGTCAGGCGTCTTCGCCCCGGAAACCATGGCGACGCCGCCAATGCTCACGTTGACGCCGCCGTCGGCCCGGGGCGTGGCAATGATGTTGACGCCGCCGGAGAGCGTTTCCAGGCATTGTTCGCGCTGGCGGGCCAAAGCGCCGGCCCGCCCGCCCGAAGCCCGCGCCTCGATGATCTGCCGGTTCAAGCCGGCAATATCATTCAGGGTCTGATTGGCCCGGATCACATCCTTTTGAATGGAAGCATTCAAATCGTTTCTCAACCCGTTCAGCCGGGAAGAGGCGCGGTTGAATTTGGCGGCGACGTCCTGCGCGCTTCGCACAATGCCGCGCCGCAGCGGGAGGTTGGCCGGGTTGCTGTACAGGGTTTCAAAGGAGTTGAATAAATTCGACAGGTCGGCGTCCAGTCCCTCGAGACCATTGGGCGCGGCGCTGAAACTGAACAGCTCATCCATACAGGCCCCGGCGTTTTGCAAGTGCGTTTGCTGGGCGGCCAGCGACCCGGTCACACTGGCTTCGGCCTGGAGTTGTGCGTCCAGCAGAGGATCGCGCGCTTCGGCAATGACTGCGGCTTCGACTCCCCTCCCTTCCCAGCCCGCCAGCGCCAGCATGGGAGCGGCGGCCTGAATGGCCCGTTGTTGGCGGGCCCGTTTTTTGACATCGGCGTCAAGTAATGCAATCATAATTTCGATGGCTCAGTTTACCTCCTCCTGCAGTTGTCGCGTCACCCGCGAGAGAGTCGGCAACCGGCCCTGGCCGTTGCCATCGGACTTCCGGACGGGGGGGCAAAGTGAATTCAAAAGTTGCTGCATCAATTCGACCGAGCGTTTCAGCATCACATGATTCTGGCGCGCCCGGCGGCGCACACGAAACAAAAGTTCGTTGTTTTCATCCACCAGCGCCTTGAGCATCGGCTGGTAATCCGCCGGCAAAAAGGAAATCAGCTCCTTAAAAGACGTATCCTCCGCCTCGCCCGCCGCCGCGGCGACAGCGCGGCGGCACTCCTCCCGCCGCTTCCGGGCTTCCTGGATGGCCACGCCTTGCGCCTGGACCAGGCTGATGGATTGGGACACTTCATTGGCGGCGCGGGTCATGAGATATTCCTGCTGCCGGTCCAGCAGGGCAAGCATTTCGCCATAGTTTTTCAACTCGTCACGGAGGGCTTCGATCAATTCTTTGATGCTTTCTATCATGGATAATTTACGGCTTCCTGCTCACACTTCTTTAGGGGGGGGCGCCTTCAAGGTCTTCGATGTCGCCGCCTGCGGTAAAACCCGGGGGTCAAACACCACTGGCGGTCGGGCGGCCTGGCAATCCGCTTCATAATCTCTCTGGGTGTCGATCATTTCAACCCGTATCAGCATCCACTGTGCCATGACAAAAAACCCTTATTTTAAAGGGGTTTTGTGAAGTCCCGGCCAGAAAAGGGGAAAAACATGCCACGCCAGACAGGATGAATTTGCCCCCGGCCCCGCTCCTCCCGAATTTGCCCGGATTTTTGCCTGTCAACGACCTGCAGAGCAGGGGTCCCCCATCAACATTAAAAGGGTTGCCAGCGCCGCCCAAAAACGCTATCAATCACAATCATGCCAACAGTCGGCGAACAACTGTGCGCGGCGCGCCAAGCGCAGAAATTGGAAATTCACCAGGTGGCGGATTGGACCAAAATCCGCAGCGACCATATTCGCGCCCTGGAGCAAGGCAATTACAGCGTCTTTTCCGCCCCGGTTTACATTCGTGGTTTTGTGCGCACTTATGCCACTCTCTTGAAACTCGACGCCCCGCAAATCCTTCAGCAACTCAGCCGTGAACTGGCCGATTCCGGACAGCAGGAGCCTGCTTTGTCCCAGCCCGCCAGTGGCGCGCTGGATGACGCCATGTTCCATCTTTCAAAGTTCGTCCGGCGGCTGGCGTTGCCCGCGGTGGGGACGCTTCTTATCGTGACGGTGGTCGTCGTCTCTTATTTCGTCTGGCTTCATTGCCAACACAAGGATCCGTTGCAGGGCTTGGGGCCGGGGCTTTATCAAGCGCCGCCGGCCAGCGAAACGCTGCCCCTGCCCAAACCCGCCAATTAGGACGTTTGCCGCCCGGCCCCGTAAGTTGTCCCCGTGATGAAAACTCCAATAACAACGCCGGCGCGCGTCGGTCTCATTTCCCTCGGTTGCGCCAAAAACCTGGTGGATGCGGAAATCATGCTCGGCTCCCTGCTCAAGGCCGGATTGGAAATCACCAACGAAGCCAGCCAGGCGGATGTTGTCATTGTCAATACGTGTTCGTTTATTGACGCCGCCCAGGAAGAAAGCGTCGATGCCATTTTGCAATCCGCCGCGGTGCGCGCGCAGACCAGGCCCGGCCAGGGCCTGGTCGTCTCCGGCTGCCTGCCGCAACGCTATCGCGACGATTTGCCCGCGCTCCTGCCGGAAGTCGATGCCTTCATGGGCATCGATCAAGTCGCGCAGGCGGCGGATATTGTCCGGCAGGCGCTGGCGCGGCGGCGGGAGAAACTGGCCCGCCCGGCAGACACTCGCGGCGCGCGGGCAAAACCTCGGATTGCGCACCGCATCGCGGAGTTGGACCGGACAAAACCGGCCCCGGCCAAAGCGCCACCCGCCGCTCCGCTCGTCCAGGTCAATCTTCGGCCCGGTTACATTCCCGATTTTGCCACGCCGCGGTTCCGGCTGACGCCCAAACATTTTGCTTACGTGAAGATTGCCGAGGGCTGCAATCATCCGTGCAGCTTTTGCATCATTCCCCGCATGCGCGGCTCCCACCGCAGCCGCAGGCAGGCCGACATCGTTCAGGAAGCCCGGCAACTCATTGCCAGCGGGGTCAAGGAGCTGAACCTCATTTCGCAGGACTCGACCTACTACGGCCTGGACCTGCGCCCCAACGCCAGCCGCGCCATTTCCTCGCCGGAAAGATTCTCCGCCACCGCCAAATCGCTCACCGCCGGAGCAACGACCCTTTGCACGCTCCTGCGCGAACTCAACGGGTTGCCCGGCCATTTCTGGGTGCGGCTGCTTTACACCCACCCCGCCCACTGGACCGATGAGCTGATTGAAACGATTGCCCAATGCCCGAAAGTGGCGCGCTACGTGGACATGCCGCTGCAACATATTCATCAAAACATGCTCGAACGCATGCGCCGCGAAACCTCGCGGCAGCACATCGTCGAATTGATCGCCAAAATCCGGGCCGGCATTCCCGGCATAGCCATCCGGACCACGTTCATTGTTGGGTTCCCCGGTGAAACGGAAGCTTGCTTCCAGGCGTTGCTCGACTTTATCGCCGAAACCCGGTTCGAGCGGATGGGCGTTTTCACTTATTCCCGGCAAGACGGCACGCGGGCCGGCAACATGGAAGCCCAAATTCCCGACCCGATCAAAAAGCGCCGTCAAAAGCTGGCCATGGCCGAACAGTTGAAAATAGCGCGCGGCATCTCGGCATCTTTTGCAGGCCGGGAGATGGAAGTCCTGGTCGAACGCGAAGCGCGCTGGCGGGATTTACCCAAAGACAACGTCCGTTCGTGGGAGCACGGTTTGATTCGTTCCTCCGCGGCGGCGGACGGCCCGGAATCCGCCCGGCGCGGTCCATTCCTGATCGCGCGCAGCCAGGCCGATGCGCCGGACATTGACGGGCGCGTCTATATCCGGGGCAAGCTGCCCTTGGGCCAGTTTGCCCGCGTCAAAATCACCGGCCACACCGATTACGATTTGGCCGCCGAACCCCTCTGAGGACCGCAATGCCGCCCAATCTCCCGCATTCGGTGAAAGCCACGCAGCAATTCTCCATGCTCTTAACTTTGTTGAACTCGGAGAATAGGAAATGAAAAAATATCCCATTGGCCTCGAACTCTACTCCGTGCGAACCGAATTGGCGCGGGACCTGCCCAACACTCTCAAAACGGTCGCCGGGATCGGGTACGAAGTCGTCGAGTTTTATGCGCCCTACTACGGTTGGTCCATTCCTTATGCCAGGGACGTCCGCGCTTTGATGGACGATCTCGGTCTTCGGTGCCACTCAACTCACAACCATATCGAGTCCTTCACGCCGGGGGATGGCGTGGGCAGGGCCATGGAGTTGAACCAGATTCTTGGCGCCAAAATCCTCGTCCTCGCCACCGCTCCCAATGGCGTCCGCGGATTGGAGGCCTGGAAAAAACTCTGCGAACAACTCAGCCGCGCCTCCGGCCAACTCGAACCCCACGGTCTCGCCGCCGGTTTTCACAACCATCAGACCGAATGGGCGCCGCTGGACGGCAACCTGCGGACGATGGACGTGCTGGCCGCCAACACCCCCAAGGAGTTCGTCCTCCAACTCGACGTCGGCACCTGCGTTGAAGCCGGCGCTGATCCCGTCGCTTGGATCAACGCGAACCCGGGTCGCATCCGCACTCTCCACCTGAAAGACTGGGCGCCAGGCGCCGCCGCCCGGGAAAAGAGCTACCGCGTCCTCTTCGCTGAAGGTGTTTGCCCCTGGAAGGCAATTGTCGCGGCTGCCGAAGCCACTGGCGGGGTGGAGTATTATTTGATTGAGCAGGAAGGCAGCCGCTACCCGGAATTTGAGACTGCGCGCCGTTGCCTCGATGCGTGGAAAACGATGTCGAAGCCCTCCTGAATCAACGGCATTAGATTCACAAACCTCGCGCCGTCTATACTAAAGTATTAGCCGTGCCCACAACCAATAGTTTGTCATTTTGCCTCGACTGGGCCTTTTTACTGGATTATATTGCATCGTTGTCCCAAAAAAAGTGAACTGTGGGAGACATGAAACGGCTAAAAATTCAGTCGCCATCCGATGGTTTGACAGACCGGGGCCGCCTCGCTTTGTCGCGTGTGTGGTTGTCGCGATGGCCGTCGGATGCCACGGAAAGAAATTGAGTTGACGCCAAATGAAAAAGACGCATATAAAAAACATTCGTAGAATTCATTTTTTGCAGGGAGAAGCGAGGGGAAAGGGCACAGCAAAGCGGGCTTTTACCCTGATTGAACTGCTGGTGGTCATCGCCATTATCGCGATTTTGGCCGCCTTGCTTCTGCCGGCGCTGGCCAGGGCCAAGGCCACCGCCGCCAAAGCCAAATGTGCTTCCAACCTCAAACAACTCGGCGCGGCCATCACTATGTTCGCCGCCGACAATAGTGACATGTTCCCGGCTGCTGGAGATTCAAAAGGCGGTTCAACCGCCGGGACTACTCAGGTGACATGGGATGGTTCCATCAACTTCTACATCTCCAGCGGTCGTCTTGGCACGAACATAGAGGGGGCTGTGCCCGCGGCCCTGACTCCTCAAGTGTTACGGTGTCCTGCTGACATCGGAACCGATACTGGTTGGTTGATTACCGGGGGCAATACGGCGGGGGAATGGGGGAGAAAAACGTATAACATGAACGCCGCCGGCCCCACTCAAAACACCGACTGGCAAATTCCGGTGGAAGCGAACAGGAATGCTTACAAAATTCCCCCGGTGACTCAGGGGGTGGGAATCTACTGGGATGACGACCCCAACACCGCCTTGGTCCCCCCGGCGCCCAGTTACAAGACGTCGGTCGTGGTGCAACCCGCTGGCACGATCCTGCTCGCCGAAAATGCCTGCGGCCGCAACGTCATGGGAAATGTCTGGCCTTGCATCGTTCTCGCTCCCTACGGGAACACGGGAGGAACTGGCAGTGAAGGCGATATGTTCCAAACAGATCCGAACTGCGAGGATAATCAAGGGCTGGCTCTCTACACGATGCATGGCATGAAATTTGACTACCTCTTTCACGACAACCATGTGTCCGCTTACACCATGGAGCAAACAGTCGGCACCGGCTCGACCAACTACAACGGGACGGTCCCCGGCGAGACCGGCAACGGCCCGAGGGGCATGTGGACGATCAATCCGTACGACTGAATTTCCCGGGAGTGGTCCGTTTGGCCGGGAGCATCCATCTTCAGGCCGCTTGGGCGGGCTTCAGTCAAGATGGATAATGCCCCGTTGCAGGGCCGTGGTGGTTGCCTGCGTGCGGTCGTTGACCCCCAATTTGGTCAGAATGTGCCCGACGTGGAGTTTGACCGTGACCTCGGCAATCGACAGCTCGGCCGCAATCTCTTTGTTGCTCCGGCCTTTGACGATCAATTGCAGGACTTCCACCTCGCGCGCGGTCAAGTCCGGATGCGTCATGCGCTCGGCCAGCCGGGCGCCGACGGCCGGGGAGATGCAACGCCCGCCCGCATGGACGCTCCGGATGGTGTCGATCAATTCCTTGCGCTCCACCGTCTTGAGCACATAGGCGCGCGCCCCGGCCTGAAGGGAGCGGTAAATGTCCTCCTCCCCGTCATGGGTGGAAAGCATGATGATGGCCGCGCCGGGAAATTCCCCGCAAATGGCCTTGGTCGCCTCCACCCCGCTGATCCCGGGCAGCTTCAAGTCCATCAGCACAATGTCCGGCCGATGCTGGCGGTAGGCGGCAATGGCCTGCTCCCCGGTGGAGGCCTCGATGTCCGCCGTCATGTCCGGCTCGACATTGACCGAACCGGTCAGGCCCATGCGCACGACAAAATGATCGTCCACCACCATGATCCGAATCTTTTTCTCATTGGTTGTCATGGCCTTGGACGCGGTCAGGCGGCTGAAACGTTCTCTTCTTGACTGTGCTCCGGCGCCACCGCGCTCTCCGGCCCGCCCTTGTCCGCCACCGCCACCACAATTTCCGTGCCCTGGCCGGAGGCGCTGATCATGGAAAAGGCGCCGCCGATCTTCCCGGCCCGTTCGCTCATGTCCAGCAAGCCAAAGTGTCCTCCGTAAACGGTGGCGTGGCAGGTCGTGTCGAAACCCACCCCGTCATCGCAGACCCGGAGGCAGACCCGCTCCGGCTCATAGTTGAGCTTGACGACAATTTGCGAGGCGTGGGCGTGCTTGAGCGCATTGGCCAGCGCTTCCTGGGCGATGCGCAGCAGGTTGTTTTCCACCAGCGCGGCCAGCTTGCGGGGTGGACCGGAAGTCTGGACGTCAATCTGGAGATGGGCGCTGCTGGCCATGAGCTTGGTCACCTCGGAAAGGGCGGTGACCAGATTGCTGTTTTCCAGCAGATGGGACCGCAAATCCCAGACCGAGCGGCGGGCCTCAAAGAGGCTGCGGCGGCTCATGGTGCGGGCCAGTTCCAGCAAGTGCCGGGCCACCCCGGGCGCCTCGTTAAACTGCGCCGCCACCGTGTCCAATTGAATGGTGATGGCGGCCAATTCCTGCTCGAGGGTGTCGTGAAATTCGCGGGCGATGCGCGTCCGCTCCTCCAGCACCGCCTCCCGTTGTATCTTCTGCTGGATAATGTCCGTTTGCTGCCGGACCCGCCGGTCCAGCACGAACACCCAGGCAAACCCGGCCAGCAGCACCACCCCCAGCATCCCCAGCACCCAGCACAAGCGCGACAGAGTCCACCACGAGGGCTGGCGCAGCACGACCACATCGGCGGCGGAGCGCAGCAATAATTGAAAGGATTCAGGCTGGGTGGGCAGGGACGGATTCCAGTTCTCCACCGGCTGGGCCAGACAAACGCCGGTCAGTTCCAATTCGCTGCCATTTTGCAACTGGCTGATCCGTCCGTCCGCTTTGGCTTTGTCCAGATGCGCGCTCAAGATCAAATTCGCCGCCTCCAAAACCAGCACTTGCTCATCAAACCTGTCCACCCGATTCATCAGACGCCCCCGCAACCGCACCAGCACCAGATCGTAATCTTCGGAGAGCAATTGCTCGATTCCAACCTCGACCGGCACGGGTGGCCTCCCGCGCCCAACCCTCTGGAAAACCGCGTCCTCCAGCACCGGCGCATATTGGCCCAGGACGGGGAACCCCACCACCTTGACAATGTCCCCTGGGACGACCGGCGTGCTTTGCTCGCTCTTGACGTACAGGGTCGCGCCCCGGTCCTGGATGAAAAGGGAATCGCCCTTTTGTTCGGTGACCACCCCCCGCACTTCCACCCGCCGGCCATAATATCCCTCCGAATTGAACTGCAGCAGCGAGGCCATCGGCACCTCGACCGGATTGCCTGGCGCCGCCCTCTCCACCACAATATCCGCCGCACTGCTCAGGCTCAGATAGGGCGCCCGCAACTGCCGCTTGCCGTTAAAGCGCGTGCGGCAAACCCCTCGCACCCGCACGGTGGCGCAGACCAGCCGCTGGAAGTTGGTCACATCCATCCGCCCCACCAATGCGCTGAGGCGCTGCCCGTTGACCAGCAGATCCATCCGCGTCCGATCCTTGGTCGATGCCATGACCGAGCGAACCACCCCATGCACTTCCACCCACTGGCTGTCCTCCTTGCCGGTGGCCAATTGCTCATAGGAAACTCGGTGCGGCTCCGGCAACGGCTTGGACCCGAACCTTCGTATTTGTTGCGCCGTGACCATCGGAACGAAGTAACCCGCCGTGGTTGTTCCGTCCACTTCCACTTCCTCTCCAACTGGCACAGCGCTGGCTGAATCCACTGCGATGTAAATGCCGGCGGTTTGGTCCTGCAAAAATAATCCCCGGTCGGCGTTCCAATCCGAAAAAGTAACCACTCCACGCAGATGGACGGGGTAACGTTTGTCGGCCTGCTCGGGGCTGATTTTGCGGACTTGCTCGATGCTCGCGAAATGGGAAGGACCGGCCGGCGCCGCCGCGGCGCTGCCCGTCCCGGCCGCAGCCAAAGAGCAGGCCACCAAAGCACAAATTCCGACTGGCGTTCGATTTCGGTTCGGGCGCATCATTTTCACCCTCCCATCATGGCAGATTCTCCCCAAAACATCAATCTCGAAGGAAACCTTGAATTTGCCATTAAATTGGTGAACATCACAGATTTAACCCTCTCAATAAAGGCCGCCTTCCGTCAAGACGGCACTCAGGTTATAAAATACCTATACGTAAGCAGTATGCATGGACAGGACTATTGTCTGCGTGACAAAACGCCTGATTTCTGCGATAAACTCCACATAGCATATGAAAGACCTTTTTCATCAGGCGGCGAGGCGTCGGAACTTGCCGCTCATGTTTAACCAACAATGTTAACGACCACAATAATAACAACCACAAACACAATAAAAATATACAGGAACATTATGAAATCATCTCTAATAAAGCACTGGCTCCAGGCTGGTGTGGCATGTTTGATCTTCACGCCAGGTCTCGCGATCTGTCAGCCCTTGACCGTGACCATGGTTGACTCATTCGCTAACAACGTCAACGGATGGAGTATGCAGGGCTGGAACGGCACCCCAAACGCCACCTGTACTTGGGCCGCCGGTCCAACCTACGATGCCGGACAAAGCGCCTCATCTGGATCGATGGAACTGCAAATCCCTTTTAACAACACCGGCTATAACGGCAGCACTGCCCTCTACTCACCAAGCGTGAGCGACTTCTCCGCGTGTACGGCCTTTGCATTTGACGTCAAGGTGGATCCAAATTCGTGGCTGGACGGGGCCGGCGATGCGGTTCAGCTTCAACCCGGCCTCAGCTGGAACAACAAGGGCTTCATATTCTATATCGCCCCGGTCGCAACCAATAACGGTTGGCAGCACATCAGCATGCCGGCGAGTGACTTCGCCGCCGGTACATTTACCAATGTTACTGAGATAGAATTCCAAACCATGGACTACGATACCCCTTTCGCCAGCAACGGGACGGCCATCATCTATATTGACAACATCGAGTTCACCGCCCCCAGCCCGACATACCCGAACTACAACCCGCCCGCGTTCCAGTTTAACGATCCCTCGACCACCGCGGAGATTTATGGCACAGGCACCCCGGATTTGTGGTATGGCGGCAACAACGCTTCCTTTACGTGGAGCTCCACCCTGGATACCTTGGACCCGTCCAGCACAGGCTCGCTCTATGTCTCATGCCAATTCGACGGCGCCAATAACGGCGAGAGCTGCGTATGCGCCATTCCTTTCGACACCAATTGGGTGGGGGGCAATACGGGTCAGTTCACAGTCGAAACCAACCCGGCATACATCATTGATGCCCGGCAGTACAGCGCCATTGAGTTGGATGTGATGTGGGACTCGGTCAATTCCACCGTCCCGTTAGACGACTTCAACGCCGCCGGAGACATTCACGGTTTTCCCATGGGCGCGCTGGAAAACGGTCCCATTCCCAATCCCACCGGCGGCGGTGTTCAGAGTGAAATCTGCGGCGTCGGCGCCAGCAACATCTACATCCCGGATGCGGCCTCCAACGGATGGGTGCATATGGTTATTCCGATTACCTATGCCACGATTGAAGATTCCCAGGTGATCGGCATATGGATGAAGAAATACTACGGCGGCCCTGATAATGGCACCGTGGCATTTTGGGTTGATAACATTACCTATGACGGGGCCGTCATACCGACGGTTAAGCCCCAGGCGAGCTTGTCGCTCAGCAAACCGGTTGACGGGTTGCAGCTCAATTTTGACGGATACGGACCGTATGATCGCGAAGGTGTCGCCACATGGGACAATAGCTACTCATTCGTGACCGCCAGCGGCCCGGTTACCTACAGCATGACCATTGGCTATGCGCCGCCGCCAGCCTATCCCTCCGGCCTGCGTATCTACCTGGATCCCATGAGCGGAACGTCATCCTCGCCGGACTGGAATGACGCGAATATATTATCCATAAACCTCAATAACAACGCCACGGGTCCTCTTTTGACGTTGGAGTGCAAAACAAATGAGGCTAATAGCAATGGAGATCTCTATGATGCATCAGATCCAACGTGGGCCCCCTCAAATTCACCCACGGTGGGAACCTGGTCGTTCACCATCTCGAATAACACGAACATTTACTGCCTGGCTCCCGACGGTGAATCCACCAACCTGCCGTTCCCGTTGAGCCTCACCTCGGCTCAAGTGGCATCCTTTTTCGACCAGGGGAATGGAATGTGGGTTTACTACAGCGCCGAATGCGGCGGCACCACCGGCGAAGGCAGCCGATGGGTTCTGACCAAAGCCTCCATCTCGGGCGGCGGTGTGCCGGCGCTATCGGACAACTTCGTGACCGACGCCAACAATGGCGACCCCGGCCCCGCCTCGGTTGGACAGGGCAACGAATGGACGAGTTACAGCGGCGTCGATTGGGCCAACGAGGCCAATTCATCCGCTTTGTATGCCACCTATCTCATCGGGACCAACACGGTGTACTTTCTGGACTGGACGGATAACACCACCAACAGTTATACTGTGATGACCAATACCACCCCAGGGCCGTCTGGTTGGGGATCGAATACGGTGCTGACCGGCGAGAGCTACCTAAATGCGAGCTCCTTCCGGGTGGAAGTCGCCAACACCAACTTGCCGCCTACCGGCAACTTGTTCTTCGAGTTGATGGCGCCCTAACCGACGGGTTTGATGCAAGGTGCCGGCCGGGTCAACCGGCCGGCGCCTTTCTTTGGTGGAAAGAGGGAATGGCTTGATAATTGGAGTCAAAGGGAGGGGGTTTAAATAGAAAGGAAATATTAGGCTTATGAATGAATCAGACCGGGTTTCGCCGGTAGATCTGGGCGGCCGGGTCATCTGCAGTCAGCGCGGACGCGCAGGTTTCACGCTGATTGAGTTGCTGGTGGTCATTGCGATTATCGCCATTCTGGCGGCCCTGCTGCTGCCTGCGCTTTCCAGGGCCAAAGCCCAGGGGCAAGGCATTACATGCATGAACGACACTAAACAGATTGTGCTCGGCTGGCTGGAATATGCCGACGATAATCAACAACTGTTCGCCCCCAATGACTTTTATAGCGGTGGCGGCACCGGAAGCACTCCACCGTACAATGGTCCGTCCAAAGTGGCAGGATCAGGAAGAGCGCCCAATTGGAACTGGGTCGGCGGAGCAATGGACAATAATACAGGTAATATTGAAGCCACCAACATCGCGGATCTCACCACGGATGCGGCTTTGGGGCCTTACGTCAAAAACGCGGCGGTTTACCATTGTCCGGCCGACCATTTTATCGTCGAGGGCATTGGCCAAAGGGTTCGCTCCTACTCCATGAACTGCGCTCTGGGCACCCTCTGGAATACGGCGACGTCTGGCGGCTCGGGCTGCGCCCGCGGCAATCCCGTTGGCGGTACATGGCTGGCGGGCGGTTGGTCGGGCTCCTGCGAGAACACCACAATATGGCAGACTTACGGAAAATTGGGCAGCTTGAGAAAAGCCGCCAATACCTTTGTCATCGTGGACGAGAACCCACTCAGCATCAATGACCCGGTTCTTTGTGAGTCACTGGGAGCAACGGCGGATGTCAACGGCAATGCCACTTCTGACGAGCTTGTGGACGTGCCCGCCAGTTACCATAATGGCGCCTGCGGGTTTAGCTTTGCCGACGGCCATTCAGAAATCCACAAGTGGCTGGGAACCACATTTGACACTGTCGCAAAACACGGGACCATTATGCAGTCGACGCTCGATATCAACGACCTGCGCTGGGTGCAGTTCCGCACCACCTCCGAGTAATCAAGACTGTAAAAGGGGCACTCATCCATACGCAGCCAGATCAGACAACCCCGGCTGCCCATCCCTTCCACGCCGCCTTGACAGGGCGTCAGCGCTTTGCTGCGGAGCTGCTTTTTGCGCGCAAGAATTGAGCGGCTTTCAGGGCGGCAGCATTCGTGGGACTTCGTTGCAGGACCTCTTCAAACCGCGCCAGCGCTTCGGCCTCGCGCCCCAGATTCATCAGGGCGAGACCGAGGTTCAACCTGGCCTCCAATAACTCCGGCTGGAGTTGCAGTGCTTCGCTGAATTGCCCGCCCGCCTCGGCGTAACGCTTCAAAGTGATGAGGTTTTGGCCTGCGTCCATGCGCAGTTGCGCGTCTGAGGGATTGACCTGGATGGCGGCGGCGTAATTCGTCGCCGCCGCCTCCAGCCAGCCGTGCTTTTGGCAGAAGCGGGCCAATTTCACAAGTTCCCAAGGGAAAAAATGGTTGGCCAACGCTTCGTGATAGCATTCGTCCGCCTCGGCCTGGCGGCCCGACTTTTCGTAAAGCTCGCCGAGTCCCATCCATGCGAGGCTGAACCGCGGCTGGACGCTCACTGCGCGCCGGTATTCACGGACGGCCTCTTCGCGCCGGCCGAGCGCCGCCACTATCTGCGCCAGATTTACCAGAGGCGGCACAGCCTGTGAATCCAATGCAATCGCGCGGCGGAAGGCGTCCACCGCGGCCTCCGGCTGGTTGAGGCGCGCGAGGATTTCGCCCAACAGCTCCCAGTCTATTTCGCTGCTGGGAAGCAGATCCAGCGAACGCCGCAAGGTTGCTGCCGTGGCGGGAAGATCGCCTGACAACTGTTGCAGGCATGCCAACTGGTCGAGCAGCGAGGGATCCTCCGGAGCCTGGGCCAACGCCGCTTCGCAAGATTTGAGCGCTTGGCGGATTCCTTGCGGCGAGGTTGCCGGCCTCAATTGATCGAGCAACGCCAGCAAATGTTGCCACTGGGCGTCATGGTTGAGTTGCCCGGTGAATGGCGGCTCCTGCAAGCGGCTGAGGATTATCTCCACATCTTCCATCCGCGACCAGTCGTTCCAAGCCAATCGTCGCGCGCAATCTGCCACCGACGGCCAGGGCCGGGCCGCAGCGGCGCTCCTGACCGTTGGCTCCGGCAATAATTTCTCCACCTGCTCCGCAATGGTTCGGGCCAGCAGGTAGTTGCCCATGAAGTTCAGGTGGACGTGCTCGTAAAACAGGTTGTCGCCGGGCAACCCGTCGGGGCTCTGTTCCGCGCAAGCGCGTTCCGCATCGGCCAGCAGAACGCGCTCCGGCTGGCGATTGGAGGCGGCTTGCCTGGCCAGCTCGTTGAGCCGGTTGTCGCAACGAAAACGCAGTGTATCCAGTTCCCGCGCCTTCAGGAAATCTTGCCGCGCTTCGGAGATTCTGCCCAGCGCCAAGGCGCACCCAGCCTGACGAAAAGGAAGTTCCGCGAAAGAGTCGTCAATCTGCGCCGCTTCACGAAAACGCGCCGCGGCCACCTCATTGTTTTTGGCGAGTTGGGCCGCAATGCCGAGTTGATAGAACTGCTCCCACTTTGCCCTGGCTGACTCGGACAACCCCGGCCGATGCTCCGAGGCAAAAGGCGCGCAATCCTTTAAATTAACCGCGACGGTGCTGACCACGATGCCAACGCCAGCCTGCCGACCGGTCTGGATGATATCGGCCAGGTTTCGCGCGAAATTCCGATAAACGGCGTCCATGCGCGGGTCCTTCGCCCGCACTTGCTCGTTGAGAAACATTTCCATACCCTCCCACTCCCTGCGCGACGAAGATTTCTGCATCCATTGACGAAGGGAGTCGAGCAATTGCCCGACGCGGGTCGCCTTCAACGCAAGGGCGCCCCGAATGAGCGGGAGCGGCGGGGTCTGTCCTCCGAAGACAGTGCCGGCGCCGAACGGCCCGACCACTTCGTTGTTGCCCATGTAAATGACCCAGATGTCACCGTCCATGGCGGCGCAATCGCGGGCAATCGGCAGGATGACATGCGAATTGATCGCGGTCATGGCGGCATTCTCCACCTCAAAACGCGCGCCGGGATGACGCAGGCTCAACATCGCCTGCAGCATCTGCGGCAGGCCGAATGCCGGCTGCGGGTCGCCTTTGGCCGCGGATTCGCCGAAAACAAAAATCCGGGTCGTCCCCGGCAGCTTGGGCTGGGAAATGGAGAGCGGATAAGGCAACCGGTTCAGTTGAGGCCCAAAAAAGCGCCAGCCGAATTTATTGTTTTGAATGAAAGTCTTCCGCCCATTATGGAAAGAAGGCAGCAGGAACTCTGCCGGATAGCCGAAGCCAGCCAGCCTCAATCCCAATTCGCAGAGCGCCAAAAAGACGGCGGGCGCAGCGATGAAAGCCAGAAGCCGGAAGAACCAGAGCTTCCAGCCAACGACGCGGGATGTTGGCGCGGAAGCCGCGTTATCCCGGCCGGGCGATTTGTCCGGTTTGGCGCTATGTTTGTGGCGTTTTTTTGCCATGACTGGCCCGCGAATTCATAATCCAATTGGCACAAAATGCGTCTGGCACCAGCCAGCCAGTGTGGCGCGAGAAAAGTGCATTTGATTTCTTGGGGGGATGATACCATCCATACCATGCGTGGCGCAAGAACCCATTGTTCTCCAAAGCCCTCGGAGGCGCATCCCGGTTTTTGGCAACCCCGTTGTAAATGAGAGATCATGGCTTGCCGCAGCGTGGCGAAGAAGAATGACCAATGTCCCAGCACGACCAATCAATGACGAAGCCCCCTGACGTGGCCGGCTTCGATTTTCGGTTAATTTTTCCCCTGCGGCATTTTTTCCAGCGCCCCGCCTTTGGGAGGCAATGTGACCGGCGGAATACCTGTGGGTAGAACGGGCAGGGACGCTGGCTTCGACTCACTGTTGACGGGAGCGCGGCGCTCGCCATCTGTGGATGGGGTGGTATTCTCCAGCGGCAGTTCGAGAATGAACGTGGCGCCTTTGCCGGAACCTTCGCTCTGCGCCGTGAGCGTCCCGCCCAACTGCCTGGCGGTCAGGGCGCCGTTGTGCAGCCCGAAACCGTGACCGTCCGTTTGCGTGGTGAATCCATGCGCGAAAATCCGGGTCAAGTTCTTCGGGGGGATTCCGACGCCATTGTCGGCCACTTCCATGCGGATGGCGCGCCCGCCATTGCGCCGGATGCGGACGGTGACCTGGCGTTCCTGCTCCGCGCTCTGGATGCAGGCGCGCTTGGCGTTTTGCAGGAGGTTGATGAGGATTTGGAGGACCTTGTGCTTGTCAACGAGGATGGGCGGCACTTCTTCGAATTCACGGATGATTTCAACGTGGTGACGATTCAAGGCTGCCTCATTCATCTTGAGGGCGCTTTCCATCAACTCGGCTGCCTGCGCCGTTTCCACGACGCCAAACCTGTGCGCGTTGGCCTGCTGCATGGCCACGATTTCCTTGATGTGTTCGATATTCGCAGTCAGCGAGCGCAGTTCTTCGAGCAAAGCCGCCCGTTCGGCCGCCAAATGGTCGTTGAGTCCCCCCAGGAAGGCAAGCACTTGTTTGCCTTTCTCGTCCCGGGTGAGGAATTCGGCCAGGTCGGTTTGATGTTTATCCAGCAATTCCACCACCTTGGCCAGGCTGGAGGCCCGTGAGGTCCGCACCGAGTCCACGACGAGATTGGCGGAAACGTTGACGCTATTGAGCACGTTGCCGACGTTGTGCAGCACCCCGGTGGCCACTTCCGCCATGCCCGCCTGCCGGGAGACCACCAGCAGTTGTTGGTGCGTCTGTTCCATTTTCAATTCCAGTTGTTTGCGCGCCGTGATGTCCACCACACCATAGACGGCGCCGATGAAGGTGCCATTCTCGCCGGCCACCGGCGCAAAGGCGCCCTGGCCGATCACTTTGCCGCCATTGGCCAGGGTGTATTCATGGACAAACGGCACCACTTTGCCAGTGAGACATTCATCAATGAGCCGCTTATGCTTCTCATACATCTCGGCGGACATGACTTCGCTGAAAAGCCGGCCCTCGATTTCCGAAAGGGGTTTGCCGAACAACGTGCTGGCCAGGTTGTTGGCGAACACGAACCGGCCCGCCTTGTCGATGCAGCCGATGGACATGGGCAGGGCATTGATCATGGTGCGCAGCAGTCTTTGTTCCGCCCGCAGCGCTTCATCGGCCCGCCTGCCGGCCTGCATTTCTTTGTCCAGCTCCACGTTCGCTTTCGCCAGTTCGGCCGTTCGTTCGCGGACTTTCAATTCCAGCAGATCATTGGCTTCCTTGAGTCTGCGCTCCTTGCTTTCGGCCCGTTGGAGCAGCCAGCGATAAACCAGGCCCAGACCGGCCAGCCCCAACACGACGCAGAGGACCAGGAACCAAGCGGTTTGATGGAAGGCCGGCGGCAGTTCGACGGCAAATGCATCACCGGCGGTGTTCCACACGCCGTCCGCATTGCAACCTTGCACCCGGAAGCAATATTTGCCGGGTTTCAAATTATTGTAGAACACCGAGTGCCGCCCCTCCGCGTCAATCCAATCTTTATCGAAGCCTTCCAACTGATAACGCAGCTTCGCCTTCTGCGGCGCGATGTAGCTCAAGACCGCGAAATGGAACTCCATCCGCCCCCCGCCCACGGGGAGCGCGGGAACCATCCGGCCCTGCGCTTCAATTCCGTCGATGCGGATTTGTTGGATATGCACTGGAGGGACGACCCCGTTGGTAAAAAGGTGCGCCGCGTCAATCATCGCCACGCCTTGGGAATTCGGAAACCAAATCCGGCCGTCCGCGGTCTTGACGGCCACAGGCTCCCGTTTGGTATGGCCGATGAACTTGATCGATTCCAAATCGTCGAACACCGCGCACGCGATGCGGTCCGTTTTCCCGTCCGCGAAATCATTCAGGTTCCGGCGGCTGGCCCGCAAGATGCCGGCGACGGAGTCCATCCAGAAATTGCCCTGATTATCGGGGACGATCTCATAAATATTGTTGTCGGCCAGGCCGTGCTCGGGGGTGATGTTTTTTAGCTGGTTGTTCTTGATGCGCGCGATGCCGCTGGCCAGGCCCGCCCAAACGGCGCCATCCACGTCTTCGAAAACGCAGGACGCATTGTTGTCAGCGAGGCCTTCAGTGGTGGACCACTGCCGGGCAATCCCGTTCTTGAGGCGGAATATGCCGTTATTGCTGGCCACCCAAATGGCCCCGTCGCGGCCCACGCACAAGTTGAAGATCCAATAGTAAGTGGGCTCCTTGCCGCCCGCATAAGCATACGGGATTAGCTGGCCGTTCTGAATGCGATATATTCTGTTGGCTATGGCCACAATCAGGCCCTGTGCGTCTTCCGCCATCGCGCCGGGCCAGTTCCAGTTGGTGTAAGTCTTCACAACCTTTCCAGCGGACACCACCAACAGTTGTTTGTGGTCATCCGCCAGGTACAAATCCCCGTTACTGGCCTCGAACGCGCGCTTCATCCAACCCTGGGGCAGCAACGCATTGTTGGTGAAATTCGTCATCTTCTGGCCGTCAAAGCAGGCTAAACCCTTGTCGGTCGTCATCCAAAACCCTCCATTCCGCGCGGCGGACACCGAGACAACCGAACCTCCCGGCAGACCTTCCCGGACTGAGTAAATGGGGAATTTCACGTCCGTGATCTGGCTCAATCCGTTCTGCGTGCCGACCCAGAGGCTGCCTTCCCGGTCTTCGTAAAGTCTTGTGATGGCGTCGCTCACCAATCCATCCGTTTTTCGCAGCCAGGTGAACTCCCCGTTCCGATAGCGTGCCAGACCGGCTCCGGGGGTTCCGACCCAAATCACGCCGTGACGGTCCACCAGGATGGCCTTGACTTCGCTGTAGAAGGCGGGAATCAGTTTCGGTTGAAATTTGGAATCATAGCAACGCAAGCTAGCTCCGGTGCCGACCCAAATCTGACCCTCTGAATCCTCCGCCACCGCGTAAATATTTTCCTTCTTTAGTGAGTCATCCGGGAAGGCGGCCATCTTCCCGCCCTGCCAATAAAACAATCCCTGCTCCACCGTTCCCATCCAGACGCGGCCTTGGGAGCCTTCGGAGAACGACAGGACACGGTCTTGATAGTTCGTGTCAATGAAACTTTCCAGGGGCTTTCCCTTTACCCATCGGCCCAACCCTTGATCCGCCCCGGTCCAGACGGCGCCATCCGACGTTTCCAAAATCGTGGTGGCTTCCGTGCTTGTCGCCGCCCATCTTTCGTCCTCGATCGGGAAGAATTTTTGACCGTTGTAAAAGCCAAAACTGCCGCGACTGATGGACAACCACATGCCGCCGTCCCTGGCCCTGCTCAGGCTTCTGGTTTCCTGGCTTTGCCCTTGGGGCAGGGCAATATTAAAAAGTTTGTACTCAACTCCGTCAAACCGGACCAATCCCTTTTGCGTGCCGAGCCAGATGTACCCGTCTTTCGTCTGGGTGATACCGTTGATGACGTCAGCGGGCAGGCCGTTCTGGCGGGTCCAGCTCTGGCAATTGAATTGATACACGGACTTTGCCGGGTCCAGGGCAGGCAAAGATCCGGCCGGCAGGAGGACGGCGCAGACGAGCGCAATTCTCCGCAACCACGGTTTTATCCAGTTCATCAGACGGACCTCATATTTCCTGATATATCGTCATGATGGAGGTTCGGCTTAAGACATTTGACAACCCCGCCTTTGCCCTCTATAAGATGGACGGCAAATGAATTGGAAACCGCAAATTCAAACATACTAAATTTATGCCTGTTAAAGTTGGCTCAAAAGCACCGGACTTCACCCTCAAATCCAAAAACGCCGCCGGCCTGGTGGACGTCACACTCAGCGCAAATTTCGGCAAAAAAAATACCGTGTTGCTCTTCTTTCCGGCGGCCTTCACCGGCGTTTGCACAAAGGAGTTGTGCGACATCTCCGCCGGCCTCGGCCAGTATTCCTCCCTCAACGCCGCCGTCATCGGACTGAGCGTTGACACCCCCTTCGCCCAGGAGGCCTGGGCCAAACAGGAGAAAATCAGCATCACTTTGGCCAGCGATTTGGATAAAAAAGTCATCAAGGACTACGACGTTGTCTTTCCCAATCTGGCCGGCATCGGCGCCACGGCGGCCCGCGCCGCCTTCGTCATTGACAAGCAGGGCATCGTTCAATACGCCGAGCAAACGCCCAGCCCAAAAGATTTGCCAGACTTCGACGCCGTGAAGAAAACCCTGGCCAGGCTGGTCTGAGGCAGGATCACTCCTCACTCTTCATTGCCCTGTGTGGCAGGTCTCGATTTCCACCACGGCCCAGGCTGAAGAGGCCGTCGCCTGTCTTTTGGAGCGGCATTTCCAAAAGCCGGCCGCGGTTTATTGCGACGAGGCGACGGGCGCGAGCAACGTCACCATCTACCCGCAACGGATGCCCCGGCCGGTTCAAGCCGTGCGCGCCCATCTGCGCGGCGCTTTGCGGGCGCTTGAGGATTGCGGGCTGGATTTTGGAACGGCAAAAATCACCGTCAAACCATTGCCCCGCCAGAACTGGGCCGAATCTTGGAAACGGCATTTCAAACCCATCGAAATTGGCCGCTTCCTCCTCATCAAGCCCGCCTGGAGCCGGCGCCGGCCGCGCCGGGGCCAACGGGTGGTGATTTTGGACCCGGGACTGAGCTTCGGCACCGGCCATCACCCCACCACCTTCTTTTGCCTGCAACAACTCGCCCGCTGCCGCCGGCCCGGCCAAAAACAGTCCTTTTTGGACATCGGAACCGGCTCGGGCATCCTCGCCATCGCCGCCGCCAAGCTCGGCTGCTCCCCGATCGAAGCGTTTGACCACGACCCGGCCGCCATCCGCGTCAGCCGCCAGAACGTCAAAATAAACCATGTCCGGCATCGCTTTTGGCCACGGCGGCAAGATCTAACCACGCTCAAGAACACCAAAAACAAGAATCCCCGACGTTACGACATTATTTGCGCCAATCTGGCCCGCGATTTGCTGGTAAATCAAGCGTCGAAAATTTGCGCCCGGTTGAATCCAGGCGGAAAACTGATTGTCGCCGGCCTCTTGCGGCGGGAGTTCGGAGAAGTCCGAAAAACTTTGCGCCGATTTAATTTGACATTGCAAGTTTCGATGAACGATAACTATTGGAAGTCAGGACAGTTCGTCTTATAGTGTGCATGACCGGGACGGCGCGGGGAGGCCGCCGCCGTTTTGGAGGTCATGCGAATGACGGTGCAACCGGCCGCAAGCGGCGGTGTTGTACCGAGAAGGAATGAAGGAATTGAGTATGACAAAAACATGGCACTTGATTCAGGAAACAGTACAAAACACAAAACATCCCTTCCGTCAGGTGGAAAACAGGCCCGCCAAGGCCAAAAAGAATCGCTACGAACGACGCAAAATCCGTGAACTCCTGCGCCTGGGCGACTGGGCCGGAGAACTGGAAACCTGACATCATCCGCCAACAAAGCAAGCACGTGGCGCGCGAGCGTGCTTTTGTCTCCCCGAAAGATTCCGGGCGCGGCGCATTTGGGAGCCGGTTTCCGCTTCCTAATCCTGTCCCTTCCGTCCTCGTCCCATTGGTCCCATTCTTCCCATTAGTCCCATTAGTGCGCCCTCAGCCGACATAGCCATTTTCCTTGAACCATTCAATCGCCTCCGCGAAGGCCTGGCGCGGCGGCGTTTGGGGCAGGCCCAATTCGCCGATGGCCTTGGCCGGGTTGAAAAACATCTTGTATTTTGCCATGCGCACCCCCGCCAGAGGCGCCTTCGGCGGTTTGCCTGAAATCGCCGACGCCGCTTCATTGACATACGCCGCCGACAGTGCCACAAAATGAGGCACACGCAGCTTTGGCGCGGGCACTCCGCTCAATTCCTCCAGGACAGCCAGCGTTTCGCGCATGGTCCAATTGCCCCCGGCGTGGCCCAGAATATAACGTTCCCCCACCCGTCCTTTCTCCGCCGCCAGAATCTCCCCCGCCGCCACATCCCGCACATGCACCCAGTTCAGCCCCGTATCCAGGTAAGCCGGCATCCGCCGATTCAAAAAATCCACAATAATCTGGCCGGTCGGCGTCGGCCTCACATCCCGCGGCCCGATGGGCGCGCTCGGATTAACAATAACCACAGGCAACCCTTGGCTGGCCAGTTCGCGGGCGACAACTTCCGCCTGCCATTTTGACCGCTTGTAATGATTGCTCATTTGCGCCCCGCTGACCGGCGACGCCTCGTCCGTTGGCACAATTTTCCCGTCCCGCTCGTGCGGCAGCGCGATGCATCCCACCGTGCTGGTATAAACAATGCGCCGGCACCCCGCCGCCGCCGCCGCTTCAATCACATGCCGTGTCCCCTCGACATTGGCCGCGTACATCGGTTTATAATCGCGCAGCCAGAGATGGTAACTGGCCGCCAGATGAAAACACCAATCACACCCCTGCATCGCCTTCTCCAACCAGCCGCGATCTGAGATGTCCCCTTGAACCTGCTCGCAAGAAGCCCCGCCAAGCCCGCGCAAATCGGCCCCTAGCCGGACCAGCGCCCTGACCCGATGCCCCCGCGCCGCCAACTCATGCGCCACATTGGCGCCAATAAACCCCGAAGCCCCCGTAACGAAACAATTCATTGATCCATTTCCTACACCCAGTTAGCCAGCAATGCCTCAAGATATTTCTTGGCTGGGCCTTTTTGGAGACTCTGATGGGCGAATTGGTTCCGGTAGCCTCGCAGACAGCCATAGCAACTCGTTTCCTCGTCACATCCGCAAGCACCGCTCACGCGGTTGAGAGCGGCTTCCAAACTGCGTTTGAGCAAGCCTTCGTTTTCGAGTTGCGCCACCAAACCAGCCCCACCTGCAACGCTATCATAAAGAATGAGTGGCGGAAGCGAAACCCCGGCAGCATGTGAAACGGTTGTGTTCAAATCATTGGATGGCACGTCGAGCACTTCCGCAGCGCCTTCGACGAGTGCATAGGCCAAGGAAAAGGCCAGCCACATCGTGTCCACTCCGGGTTCGGAGGACGGTAAGAACTGAAGTTGGAGAACATCGGTGACGAATTCGTGGCCGAGGGAAATGTCCCCCTCGACCTGCCCCTGACACGGCCTGCCGAAAGGTGTTGAGTGATTTCGTGGGTTTTTCTGAAATCCAGCGCCACATTCCCGACAGATGTAGAAGCCTCGTCCGCGTTTGCCTTCGCATAACACAACCATGAGACCCGGCGAAGCTTTCTTCATTCGAATCAGAGGTTTGGAGGCAGGCAACGAGATTTCACCGCGTTCGCTACCAAGCGAGCCGGCAAAATATGGTCGTGTCGTAAACACTCTGGCGGGTCGCGCCCTGGGTGGTTTCGGTTTGGCGCGGTCAGCAACAAATCCGAATTGAGGGATGAGATACGAACCGACGGCGAGTACATGACGGCATGGCGTTTCCTTTTCAGTTTCCCCTTGCTTCCAATGGAGAAAGACGTTGTCGTGGACGCATCGTTTGTAAAATCTGCGAGGCCATTCTTTCTCCGCGACCTTCTTCAAGCCCGACGACGTCCACTCAAGCTTGTTCGCAATCAACTTGCTCGTCGGGGCGAACTCGGCAATGGCGATGCTTAGGTCGCGCTGGAAGTGAACTTCACTGGCTTCGGCACTCTGCTGGCTGATTTGCGTGTCGAGTTCGACCACATCTACAGGGAATCCGTATTTCGGGATGACTGCTTTGCGCGAAAGGAAGGAGAGAACGTCTTCTCTGGCGATTGTATATGCTCGCCGCTTCGCCCACTCAGCCATCCGGTAGTCCTGTCGCGCCACCGCCGATTGTTCAAGATTTAGCACGTTCCGGTAGTCGCTGGCAATCTCCTGCTCTGCCAAAACGAAACGGCTTTCTT
>Ga0326727_10001785_pt1 | contig 77259 bp, 69 predicted proteins | sample MB2enrmetagenome_FD_207643 | JGI IMG/M metagenome (GOLD analysis project Ga0326727, IMG submission 207643) | Lab enriched peat soil microbial communities from McLean, Ithaca, NY, United States - MB29MY | ecosystem: Environmental > Terrestrial > Soil > Wetlands > Peat | place: USA: New York... | reverse complement strand
ACTTCGGCGGAAAAGACGATTGGCGCGCGCGACGGCCGCTGGTTTACCGTGCGCATCATGCCCTACCGCACGCTGGACGACCGGATTGACGGCGTCGTAATCACCTTTGCCGACATCACCGCGGCCAAAACGTTGGAGGCGGAACTGCGCCAGGCGCAGGCCGTTTTGGAGAAGCGCGTGGCGGACCAGGACGCGAAGGGGGGACAGAGTGATCAGTAATCAGTGACCAGTAACCAGTAATCACCCAACCGCGCCATGCAAAAGACACCGCCCCCTCCACCCATTGCCACCGAACTGCGCCAGCGCGCCGAGGCGCGGCTAAGCGAGAAAGGGACAGCAGCCGATCGGCCGATCAAGGAGGCCGACCTGCGACGCCTCCTCCACGAGCTGCAAGTCCACCAGATCGAACTGGAGCTGCAGAACGAGGACCTTCAGCGCGCCCACGCAGAGGCCGAGACCCTGCTGATGAAGTACACCGCCCTCTACGATTTTGCTCCGACCGGCTACTTCACCCTGGATCGGGAAGGGACCATCCGCGGCCTGAACCTCGCCGGCGCCAGCCTGCTGGGGACCGAGCGCTCGAGATTGCTGAACCGGCGTTTCGACCTGCTGATTGCCGCAGAGAAGCGGCTGGCCTTTACCGCTTTCCTCAGTCACGCGTTTGAAAGCGGGACCAAAGAGGTCTGCGAGACGTTGCTCCAGCCGGAGGGCAAGCCACCACGCTGGGTGTGGATCGAGGCCTGCGAGCCCGTCTCGGGGCCGGAATGCCACCTGACCGTCATAGACGTCACCGGGCGCAAGACGGCCGAAACCGATCGCGCCCGGTTGGAACGGCTGGTCCAGGCCGCCAGCGAGCGGGAACAGCAGTGGATCGGCGAGAGCCTGCAGGAGGACCTTTGCCAGCGTTTGGCCGGAATTGAAGCCGCGACTGCCGCCCTGGCAAAGGCCCTGAAAAGAAAGGGGCGGTCGCAGTCGAGCCTGGCGGATGACATCGCGGCCCAAGCCCACGAGTCTCTCGAACATGCCCGGCGTTTCGCCGACATGCTGCAACCCGTCTCTCTGCTGGAGCAGGGTATCGTGGCCGCGATTGGGCATCTGGCGGCTCATGTGCAGGCGAGCTCAGGGATACCCTGTGATTTCAAGGGTGAGGATTTGCCCCATATCGCGGCTGCCGACGCCACTCACCTCTACCGGATAGCGCAAGAGGCCCTTAACAACGCGGTCCAGCACGCGGCCGCCAGCCAGATAGACGTTGGTCTCTCCCGGAGCGGTCGCGGCTTCACCCTGACCATCGCGGATGATGGATCGGGCATGGTTGAAGCGTCCGACCAGGGATTGGGCCTGGGCCTGCAAATCATGCGTTACCGCAGCGACCTGCTCGGCGCAGCGCTGACCATCCAATCGAAGCCCGGGCGGGGAACAGTAGTGATGTGTTGCTATCACGTGGCGGGTAAGGAGCAGCGGCCTGTGAGCGGCCCAGTGATCAGTAACAAGTGATCAGTGATCGGCAATCAGTGATCAGTAACCAGTAACCAGGACCCCTTCATGCACAAGACACTGCCCACCCTCCCACTGACTGCCGCCGAATTGCGGCGCCGGGCTGAAGAGCGGCTGCGCGAGCAGCATCCGGAAACGGGCCAAGCCCAGGCCGACGCCGATACCCAGCGCCTTGTCCACGAATTGCAGGTCCACCAGATCGAGCTGGAGATGCAAAACGAAGAACTCCAGAAAGCCAGGGACGGGATGCAGGCAGGGCTGGAAAAGTTCAGCGACCTCTACGATTTCGCCCCGGTTGGCTTCTTGACCCTCGACCGCGAGGGGACGATTCGCGAGGCCAACCTCACCAGTGCCAACCTGCTGGGGATCGAACGAGCTCGGTTGGTCAACCGGCGCTTCGGGCTTTGCGTCTCAGCGGCCGACCTGCCCGTTTTCAACACCTTCCTCATGCGGGTCTTCGAGAGCAAGGCCAGGCAGTTCTGCGAATTAACGCTCCTCAAGGAGGGCAAGACCCCAGTCGCGGTGCGGATCGAAGCGGCGGTTGCGGCGTCGGGGCAGGAGTGCCGCGCGGTGCTTGACGACATCACCGAGCATAAGCGGGCCGAAGAGGATCGGCTCATTCTGAACAAGCTGGAGTCCACGGGGATTCTGGCGGCAGGCATTGCCCATGATTTCAACAACCTGCTGACGATGATCCTCCTCAACCTCGAACTGGCCGAAACGCTCATCCCCCCCGGCGAGGAGTTGGCACAGCACTTGGCGCAGGCGAGGCAGGCCGGCTTGATGGCCACCGGCTTGACCCAGCAGCTCGTGACCTTTGCCGCGGAAGGCGCTCCGGTCAGGAAGCTGACCCGCCTGTCTGAAGTAATCCAGGATTCCGTCCGCCTTGCCGCGAGCGGTTCACGGCTACGGTGTGATTTCTCCCTGGCGGAAGATCTCTGGCCGGCGGAAGTGGATGCCGGACAGATCGGGCAGGTCATCCGAAACCTGGTGCTCAATGCGCGGGAAGCGAGGCCGGCGGGAAGAGTGATCTCCGTCCGGGCGGAGAATGTGGTTCTGGGACCCCAGGATAGTCCCTCCCTGCCGCCGGGGGATTACGTCCGGGTGAGCATCACCGACTGGGGCGGCGGCATTTCGAAGGAGGTGCTGCCGAAGATCTTTGATCCCTATTTCTCGACGAAGCATCGGGGGAATCAAAAGGGAATGGGGCTGGGGCTGAGCATTTGCCATACGGTCATTCAGAAACATGGCGGCGCGATTGCCGTGGAGTCGGAGCCGGGGGTGGGGACCACCTTCCGTTTTCACCTTCCCGCATCCCGGAAGTTGCTCCCGAAGGCGAAGGCATCCGTGCTGGCCGGCGTTCTGGGGCACGGAAAAATCCTGGTGATGGATGACGAGGAGGTGGTCAGGAAGCTGGTCAGGAGGCTCCTCCAGCAGATGGGCCACGAGGTGGAACTGGTGGAGGACGGACAGCAGGCCGTCGGGGCTTACGAAGACGCGATGGGCCAGGGGCGTCCCTTTAATGCCGTCATCCTGGATTTGACGATTCGCGATGGCGTTGGAGGCCAGGAGACGATCCGGGAACTGCTAGAGATTGACCCCGCCGTGAAAGCCATTGTCATGAGCGGATACGCTAACGATCCCGCGGTTCTGGAACCGGAACGCTACGGGTTCAAGGGCGTCCTGACGAAGCCCTTTGATCGTCACAGCCTGCGGACGGTCCTTGCCCGGGTCCTGGAGCCAACGAGCAGCGGGTAGGGACCAGAGACATAATACCAGGAGGGGTCTTCGTTGTTTTCGGTGGAATGGGGGGAACAGCGTCCCCTGCCGCCCGCTCATACCTCTGTAGACCCATCGGAGCCCCCCGGGAGCCTCCCCGTAGTACCCTCGATCTGGATCAAGGGTACTACGGGGAGGCTCCGGGGCGGCCCGCGAGACGGTCCCTGGTGCGGGGGTGGAGGAATAGGGGGCCAGAGGCTTGGCTGTTCAGGGCGCCAAGCGGGGTTCGGATGGGTCGCCGAGACGCGAGAGACGGGCAAAGGGCCAGAGCCGGGACGCCGCTTGGCGCGTGGTCCTTCAGGCAAGCCCAGTATCTGTTCCATCGGTAAGTGCGATGAACCGGGTTTTGCTATCTAAAGGCTTGGAAATAAATGACTTGTGCTCCAGTCTCCACGAAATGGTGCCCTCCTGGGCTGAGGGAGGGCTGTTCATTATGAGCTCTTGAGCCGAGGTCAGACCTGTCGGATGACCACGAATGCGGAGACCTATTCCGCTGGAAACAGCGAAGAACCTCCACATCGGGTACACACCGGGGCATCTCCGGTGTAGATGGTGTGCATCGCCTCTAGACCGCGTGGGGCTCTGGTGCAGCGCGGTTCTGGCAAAGCTGCTACTCCAGCGTCGTCAGTCAACTGTTCCCACCCGGATTCCACCACCGGAACCCGCGGGCTAATCTAGAGGCGCCCGCGGCTGCGGTTCGCTCGATGGTTTTGCGCCTTTCCCATCGCGTAAGCGTGATGAGACCTGAGGTCATGGTTCGCCTTACCACGCTGAGCGGGCTCTGATAAAACCAGTTGCGTCCGACAGGCGCCATTTCGGCTATGTTTTCGACCAGATCCATTCCCGAACTCACTGCGCTCGCGTATTCGGTCGCTTGAGCGATGTTGAAGCCCGCGTTGAGGGCTTCGAGCCGGTATGCGCACCAGAGGTCTTCGCGGAACTGGATCTCAGCGGCGAGGCTTTCGGGCGCCTGGTGGTCGGTGGCGACTGTTTGTTCCACGACGGGTTCAAAGCTGCAAGCTGCGAGGGCTTTTGCGCTCATATTGGTTTTGCCTTTTGGTTGTTGCCGGGTTCTTGTCAACCGTTCGCGGTAACCGAAGCCCGGCAGGTGTGTGGCCAGATGCATTTCATCTCCCGTCCGATGCCGGCGAGGTGCCAGCCCCAATGGCCGGCGCGCAGCGCCACCACAGCGTGCAGGCACATCCGGCCCCAGTGTTGTTGACTCAGATAGAGCGTCATAGCTTTACGTTCCATAGTAGGACCCCTCCCATGCGCCTCATCAACCCGACGATTCAGTGCTGGTTCGTGAAGAATGCGCATGTGGTACTGTTAGGTCCTGCGAGGTTTGGCCGCGACTAAGCGGTTCCTTGCCGCCACTGGGAGACCCCTTGCTTCCGCCGCGAAGAGCATAAGAGTCTGGGGCCAGTGAACATTCGAATTGGATTCCAGCCTGCCGATCGGAGAGCCCGCTACTACCCAGGCGGTTTCAACGACGAGTGCACGGCGCTCGGCCCGGTTACATTCCTCCGGCAGGCCCCACCGCCGCCGGGGTTCGGTCGCGGCCTGCCAGCGCTTGATCATAGGCAGTCATCCCGAGGTCGCGCACGGGACCAGCCGGCAGTTCGCGCAGCCAGGCGCCCGCCGCCTCGGCGTCCTGGGCGGTCCAAAGGGCCAGGAGGTTTTGTACCGCCGGTTCACGCGATGGGAGATCCGGGAATTGTGAGACCCAGGAAGCCGCAGCTTGCGGCGAATTCTGCACCCAGCGTTGCACAATGGCAACCGTCGCACGGTCCTGTTCTTGCCCTGCGCCAAGAGCGCTGGCGGCGAGGGTGGCCGCCGCAGGCCCGTCCCGCTCTGCCGCAGCGATGGCGACCGCGGCAACCAAGCGTTGCTGGAGGCTCGGATCGGACACCTCCTTTGCCGCCCAATCCGCCGCCGCCGCTGGATCGGCACCACCCCATTGGCTGATGGCATGAACGAGCAAATCATCACGCGCGGGCGTCGGAGCCAATCCACTCGCCACATCGAGCGCCTTCACCGGCTCGCTCCGCGCGGCTTCGTAAGCGAGGTTCAGAGCCGCCGCCTGCCTGGCGTCGCCGTCCGGCAGGGCCTCAACCCAGCCGGTGGCGGCGGCCAGGTCGGTGTTGGCCCAGGCGATGGCGACCTGCTCCAGGGCGGCACGGTACACTGGGCTTTGAGGAAGTTGTGCGGCCCATGCTGCCGCCGCCGGCGCGTCTGCTTCGGCCCAGCGCCGGACGAGGAGTTGGCATAACTCGGCGGCCGCAGGACCGGCGTCACGCACGAGCGCATCAAGGACGGCGGGCAAGTCGGCCTCAGAGACGGAGCGGGCGGCGCCTTCGAGAGCTTCGCTTCGGCGGTCGGGGTCGGTCTCGCCTTCGACAGCCGCCAGAAGAACGGCTGCGAGGGCCTGACTTGGCTGGGTAGTCGGCGGCGAGGAACGTCGAGCGTGGCGCGGGAGATATGATGCGGGAGGCGTGATCGGCGAGTCTGATGGTTCGTCCTTGGCCGGAGGAGCCGTGCTACTGCCGAGGTGGCGCAGGGCCGGTGCCAATAACAGCGCTACCATCAACCCGAGGGCGACTTTTGTTCTCATAGATACTCCGCTTCCCGCGCAGGCTTATGGGACCACTGTCAGGTTGGTGAAGGTGGAGGTGTTGAGCGTATTGGTGCTGCCGGAAGCGACGGCAAGGCCAAAGTAGATATTCGTGGCCATCGTGATGCTGTTCGAGGACACGAGCGTCCAGTTGGTGCCGGTGGTGGATTGGTAGCTGTAGAGGCTATTGCCGGCGCGCACCAGGCGGGCCCAGACGTTGGGCGGCGCGCAGCCGCTGGAGACCGTCGAAACGGTGCTGCCCGAAGTGCTGCTGCGACTCTGCGAGCGGAAGGTGCCGCCCGGGGAAATGCCCATAAAGGCGTACTCGGAACCCGGGGTGAGGGTCTCGCGAATTATCACCCCAACACGCGCGTTGGTGCTGGTATTGGGCACGGAACTGAGTTGCGCGCGGATTTCACCGTCAGCGCTCATAGGTTGATAGAGGAATCGGAACGCGTCGGCAGTGCCGCTGAGGGTGCCGGCGCCGGTGACGCTCCAGAGCGAGCCGCTGGGGTAGGCGCTGCCAGGCAGGCCGACGTTGCCGATATCCACCGTTTGCCAGGGGGCGGGGAGCGCCGTGCTGGGGGAGAACACCACATCCACCCAGTAGTTGGCCGCGTTCCAAGTCTGGTTGGGAAAGGCGCTGCTGGCGCCGTAGGCATAGACGCCGTTTCCGCCCGACACGCCGTTGGTCAGCGCGTGCAAGGGCGGATTGTCCACGCCTTTTGACGCGAAGTAGTTGTCGTCCTCGCTGTAATGTCCGTTGCTGGCGTGGTATGATGCCACATAAACCGTGTTGGAGGCGATCGCCACCGGCGTCGCGAAGCTCACCTGCTGCCAGCCCGACGCGGTCTCGCCGCTGAAGGTGGCCGTCGCCAGATTTGTCCCCGCGCTGCTCCACAGGTTACCCACGTGCGTGCCAGTGTTGGCAGTCGCTTTGTAAAAACGGATGCCGGTGATGCTTCCAGCGATGTCCGAGCGGAACTTCACACCCAACTCCACCGCACTGTCCGGACCGTCATCCACCGTCCCGGGCACTGCCGTGACCGGCCAGATGGTTGTCACGGACGTTGCGTTGACGCAGGTGACATTGACCGGCGCACAGGTGGCGGTGCTGCCGGAATCATAAACGGCCTGTGCCGTCAGGCTATAGCTGCCGGCACTGACGTTGGTCCAGGAGAAGCTGTACGGCATCGCGGCAACTGCGCCGAGCAGCGTCGCACCGTTGTAGAACTGGACCTGGGTGATAGTGTGGCCGTTGGCGGTGACGGTGGCGGCCAGGCCAATGGCTGCGGGCGCAGTGTAGCTGGCGCCGCTGACCGGTGCGGTCAGCGCGATGGAGGGCAGCGGCACGTTAGTAACCGTCACGTTTGCAGGGGTGGAGGCAACCGTGCTGCCCGAATCATAAACGGCCTGTGCCGTCAGGCTATAGCTGCCGGTGCTGACGTTGGTCCAGGAGAAGCTGTATGGCACCGCGGCAACTGCGCCGAGCAGCGTCGCACCGTTGTAGAACTGGACCTTGGTGATAGTGTGGCCGTTGGCGGTGACGGTGGCGGCCAGGCCAATGGCTGCGGGCGCAGTGTAGCTGGCGCCGTTGACCGGCGCGGTCAGCGCGATGGAGGGCAGCGGCACGTTGGTCACCGTCACGTTTGCAGGGGTGGAGGCAACCGTGCTGCCCGAATCATAAACGGCCTGTGCCGTCAGGCTATAGCTGCCGGCGCTGACGTTGGTCCAGGAGAAGCTGTATGGCACCGCGGCAACTGCGCCGAGCAGCGTCGCACCGTTGTAGAACTGGACCTGGGTGATGGTGTGCCCGTTGGCGGTGACGCTGGCAGCACAACTAATGGTCGCGGGCGCGGTGTAGCAGGTACCATTGGTCGGCGAATTCAGCACGATGGACGGCAGCGGCACGTTGGTCACCGTCACATTGGCGGAGGTCGAGGCGACGGTGCTGCCGGAATCATACACAGCCTTCGCGCTCAGGCTGTGAGTGCCCGCGCTCACGTTGTTCCAAGAGTAGGCGTACGGCGCCGCGGCCACTGTGCCGAGCAGCGTCGCACCATTGTAGAACTGCACCTGGGTGATCGTGTGGCCGTTGGCGGTGACGCTGGCAGCCAGGCCAATGGTTGCGGGCGCAGTGTAGTTGGCGCCGTTGACGGGCGAACTCAGGACGATTGTCGGTGCCGTGGCCACTGGGTTCGTGTAAACAACTTCGGTCGAATAATCGCTTTCCAAACCCGAAGTATCAACCGCGGTAGCTGCGAAGTAGTAGATTGTGCCACCGATCAAGCTGGAAATGGTTGCATTGGTCACGTTGCCAACGTTGTTCGCGTTGGTGTACGTGCGGCTCGCGACGCCATAGTACATTTTGTAGCCCGCGATATTAGTCCCGGCATCGGGATTCCAGGCCAGGGTCACGCTGCTTTGTGCTTGGGCGGACGGGGTGAGCGCGGCGAGAACCAGGACCACGCCCAGGAACCTCGTCAGTCCCATGATTATCGAGGACCAGCCTGGGACATTGTCTGCACGGTGCGGTTGGTGTTCGCCAAGGTCACGCCACTCGCAAAGCCAACGGCGAATTCGAGCTGGTGCAGAACAGGTATTCGATTCGGGCGTCCGATCCACTCTGCGTTTGTGAAGATAATGCATGGCGTACTGTTACGTTCCACAAGCGCTGGCCGCGACTAGAGCATTTCTTGCCGCCACTAGGGAACACCTTGCTTGGGCCGTGCAGAGAACAGTGCCCAAGACCACAACCGACGCCCAAAAAGCTGAACTCGTCGAAACAACCGACTCGGGTGGGTCCAGGAATAGCGCGGTGAACTCCTGTTGGCTGGCGCGGTGGCGCACCAGCCGGCAGGGTTCCAGAGCAAACCAAATGAAAAGCCTCGCCGACCATTATTGCGCAGCCCGCCTTCGACCAGAACGACTCCTGCTTCCACCGGGGACTCAGCCTTTACGCGCGGTGGATCCCCCCGCCCCCCTGTGAGGAGGAACGCGTCCCCCCGACGCCTCACGAGCGAAGGACGGTGAATTCCCATCATTTGCCTTTGACCGTTCTTCGACCCCATAGCTTTGAGCTATGGCCCGCATACTAACAAAGTATTGGGCAGTTTTCATGGAAAACTGCATAGTTTAATTGGTGGTGAAGGCAGAACGCAAACAGCGAGATGGACTTGGCCACGCAAGACAGCCGACCACATCGGAGGCCGAATCAACGGGAGGTGGCGATTCGCCTCACGCTTATAGTACAACCGTCGCCGCCCGAACCGTTGGCTGGCGGGCCCAACGGTCCGCAACGCACCCGCCAACAAGAAATGAAATCATGAATGCATTAGCACGGTGGAATCAGTTGAACGAGCTGGAAGACCTGCAGCACAGCTTGGGGAGCCTTTTTAGCCGCCCCTGCGTGCACTGGCCGGAGCAACATCTGAGGGCGCCACAGCGGATCCCGCTGGTAGCCGTCCGCGAAAACGCCCGAGGGTACGTGCTCAAGGTTGAGCTGCCCCAAGTGAAGCAAGAGGACGCGAAGATCACCACAGAAGATGGCACACTGACTATCACGGGCGAGCGCAAATTCAATCTGAACCGCAAGAAGGACCACGCCGTCGAACACGCCTATGGCCGCTTTGCCCACAGCTTCCGGGTCCCGGCTGACGCCCGCACCGCCAAGGTCCGCGCCGTGTTCAAAAAAGGAGTCCTCACAATCCATCTTGCCAAGAGCCCCTGTGAGCTTTTCGCCTCCCGCCCTCGTGTCCTCGACCTTCCCGGCTTTGCGCCTGAACCGCAGGGATCAAACTAATGAGCCGGAGCACAAACCGAAGTCATGCTGCCTTAATTTATGTCACCTAGTGTAAAATCGTTCGCCGAATTCTCTTTGAAGGTGGTCGCGGTCCGGAGTGCCGACAATAGTGACTTTGAGTTCGAGTTCCCGGCCTCCGGCCCCCAGACAACACCCTGCGCCCTGACCATCCCACTGGAGCAGCCCGGGCAAGGCCGCCGCGATCTTCTTGCGCCGATGCGTGGATGGCTTCATGGAGGAATAAACGAATGACCGCCAGATCAGGTTCCACCAGTTCACGCCTTTGTAAAACGACCGTCGCCGCCCGATCCGTTGGCGGGCAGGCATGACGGCCCAACACGACACCCGCCAACACGGAATACATTATGAATACATTAGCACAGTGGAATCAGTATCGAGAACTGGAAGCCCTGCGACACGGTCTGGGCAGCCTTTTTGGCCGCGCCCCGGTCCACCTGCCCGAGGGCCAAGAGGAACAGATCACGGTGCCCGAATGGGCGCCGTTGGTGGACATCAGCGAAGACGACAAGGAATACCTGATCAAGGCAGAGCTGCCGGAAGTGAAGAAAGAAGACGTAAAAGTCACGGCGGAGGAGGGCACGCTGACCATCATGGGCGAACGCAAGTTTGAAAAGGAGGAGAAAGGCAAGAAGTATCACCGCGTCGAACGCGCCTACGGCAGCTTTGGGCGTAGCTTCTCGCTGCCGGATGACGCCAGCCCCGCGAAGGTCAGCGCCGAGTTCAAAGACGGCGTGCTTACCGTGCATCTGGCCAAGACCCAGAAGGCCAAGCCGCAGCAAATCGAGGTCAAGGTCGCCTGAGCGGGCGCAGGAGTGGGACGGGCGGCTTCGGCCGGGCCATGCACCAGGACCGAAACACGCGCCAATAATCCAAATAAGTACGAAAATACAAATGAGAACACGATTGAGGAAAACAGGAGTATTCAAAGATAAAAGCCTCGCGGAGGTTAACCGCATGACCCAGTTCGCCTTTCCGGCCCCGACAGCCCGGCAAGTGTCCCTGGCCGGCGACTTCAACAATTGGGACACCAAGGCCGGCCCGATGCACAAAGGGCCTGACGGCGTGTGGCATCTGGGTGTGGCTCTTAAACCGGGCCGTTACGAATACCGGTTCTTCGCGGACGAAGTCTGGTGCGACGATCCCGCCGCTCTGCAAAAGGCGGCGAATTCGATGGGCACCGAGAATTGCGTTCGCGAAGTCTGATCAGGCCCCCCAGATCGGCCTGCCTGGGAAAGCTCAACCCACTCTCTTGGGCGAGGTCAAATGCTCTGAAGGCAAACCACAAAACAACTCTGAAACGAAAGGTAAGTCGAGGAAGCCCTTGCCCGCAGCGTTTCTCCTCCTCCTTGTGGGCGTCGAATAAATCGAGCAGCTATGCGACTCTATCTGATCAATCCCTCCAATCCGCTGGTCAGCAGTGTCAATGTCAACAAGAGCCGGTGGAACCGCTACCGGGTGTGGAAGCCGCTCAGCCTGATGGTGCTCGCGGGTCTGACTCCGCCGGACTGGGAAATCATGATCGTGGACGAGAACCTCGGTCGGCCGGACTACTCCGCCATGCCCCGTCCCGACCTGGTGGGGATTACCGCTTTCACTTCACAGGCGAACCGCGCTTATGAAGTGGCCGCGCACTTCCGGCATCTGAGCGTGCCCGTGGTCATGGGCGGCATTCACGCCACCCTTTGCCTGGACGAAGTCAGGGAGCACGTGGACTCGGTCGTTACGGGGGAAGCCGAGAGTGTCTGGGCGGAGCTCCTGGTGGACACCCAGCATGGCCGCCTGAAGCACCGGTATGATGGAGGGCTGTCCGACATGAATGATCTCGTAGCCGCCCGTCACGATTTGCTCCCCGCGCGATATGCCTTCGGGGCCATTCAGACCACGCGCGGCTGTCCCCTGAACTGCAACTTCTGCAGTGTGACCACGTTCAACGGAGCCCAGTACCGGCAACGACCCATTCCCGATGTCGTCCGCGAATTCCAGTCAATCCGTGAGAAACGGGTGCTGGTGGTGGACGACAACCTCATCGGCACGCGCCCGGAACACGTCGCCCGTGCCAAGGACCTCTTCCGCGCCTTGGCCCAGGCAAACCTGGGCAAACAGTGGGTGGCGCAGGCCACTATCAACTTTGGCGATGACGAAGAACTCCTGGCGTTGGCCGCGCGGGCCGGATGCCGAGGCGTGTTCATCGGCTTCGAGTCCCCGACGCCGGAAGGGCTTCGGGAACTCGGCAAGAAGTTCAACCTGATAAAGGGCCGGGATTTCCGCGCTTCCGTGCAGCGCATCCAGCGGCACAAGATTCTGGTCGTGGGCTCCTTTATCATCGGTTTGGATATAGATGAACCGGGCATCGGCAGACGGATCGCCCAGGTGGCCAGCGAGTACGGGTTGGACAATCTCAACACGCTGTTTCTGACCCCCCTGCCGGGGACCCGACTATGGGACCAGATGAAGTCGGAGGCTCGCATCGCCCTCAATACGTTCCCGGAAGACTGGAAATACTACACGCTGACGTTCCCGGTGGCTCGGTATAAGCATTTCTCTCAGGAGGCTATCATCCGGGAAATGCTCGCCTGCAACCAGCGCTTCTATTCCCTGGCGCGCATTCTGCGCCGGGCCTGGAACAGCTTTTGGCACCGCCGCCACCCGCTGATCAGCCTGGTGGGCAATCTTTCCTACCGAAGCAACATCCGGGTTGACTGTCAGAGCTACGCGGATTTCAAGCACGACCTGTGCAGTCTCTTCGGCCCAAGCCCAAGCAATCACCACTTGCGCTCATAGCTTTAAGGTATCACCCGGATACGAACAAAGCATTGGCCCCATTTCACTCCCGGGGGCACGCTTGAGTCGGATGAAAGTAGTAGTGCGGGCAGGTCTCGCTTAAAGCCAGGTTTATGAAAGCGGTATCAACATCAAGGGATAGCGCCGAGCTGGGGCTGCTCAAGAACATGCTGGACGGAGCCGGCATCCCATGCGCGCTCAGGAACGAGCAACTCTCCCAAGCCCTTCCGGAAGCGCCATTCAACGTCGAGTTATGGGTTGAGAACGATGACGATTTCCAGAGGGCGCAGGAGCTCTGCAACACTTGGTTCGATCCCCTGCCTGGCGGGACGGGCACCTGGACCTGCGCCAACTGTGGACAGCGGCTCAGGGGCCAATTTGATTCTTGCTGGAAGTGTGGAACTAAACGAGCGACAACCGCCAAGCTCAACGACGAAGCAGAAGATGATGGAAGCATTAGCCGGTTTGTGGATTGACCATCGGGAGGCCGTCATCGTGATCCTCTCAGACAAAGGCCAGGAGACAAGGCGGGTCAAATCCCATGTGGAAAAGCAACTCCGGCGCTCCGGTCGTTCGCCCTCCCGGGCTCCTTTTGAGGCGCAGATGGTTCCAGCAGATGATTCCCGAGAACGAGAATACTCGGGCCATCTGGCGAATTACTACGACGAAGTCATCTCCTGCCTTCGCCGGGCCAAAGCGATTCTGCTGTTTGGCCCCGGCGAGGCGAAGGGCGAGTTGAGGAGGCGCATCGAGAAGAACAAACTTGATGTGCGCATCATGAGGTGCGAAACGAGCGACAAGATGACGGAGCGCCAGATTGCGCAGAAAGTGCGCCGACACTATTTGCCGTCCGGCGCGACCCTGCCCCCTGGCAGAAGAAGCAAGCGGTGACTACAAAGTGAGCAAGAAAGTTCTTTCAATCAGACCTGGATGCATGTATTGAAGCTTATTTGCCAGGCGACGGTTGGCCTTTTCAAACAGGCCTGCCTGTTCCCCCATTTTGTGGCGGCTGCCCTCGAGCAAAGGCGGCGGCAGTTTGCCCTGAACGCACTCGAAGCCGAGCGACTCGACCGGATACGCAATCCGTCGAAGTATCTCGGCAAATGAAACGCAAAACGTAATTAACTGTGAGCAAGAAAGTCCTACTAACCAGTGTCTGCCGCCCGTTGGGGCCGAAATATGGCGACGGGCCCTCCGTCGGCTATGAACTCCTTTACGGGCAGGTGACGCGCGCCCAGGGCCTGTTCAGCCCGCGCACGTTCAACATCCATTTCTCCCTCGAGTACATTGCGCAAAACCTCGACGCGCCCACGGTGGTGTTGCAGTATCCGTCGAAAAGCGAGCTGATCCGCGAGCTCAAGAAGGGCTACGATTACGTCGGCGTCTCCTTCCTGCTGGCGGTCATGCACAAGATGAAAGAGGTTGTCGCGTTGATCCGCCAATACGCGCCCGAGAGCAAAATTGTCCTGGGCGGCTACGGCACGGTGCTCAAGGACGAGGCGCTCGAGTCTTACGGTGATTACATTTGCCGGGGGGAAGGGGTGGCGTTCTTCCGCCGGCTGTTGGGGGAGCCCGAAATCCCCATGCCGTACCAGCAGCCGCTGCTGGTGAGCTGGCTCAAGGTATTTGGCTGGAAGGCCTCGGGCACAGGCGAAATCTTTGCCGGGCTGGGCTGCCCGAATGGCTGCGATTTCTGCTGCACCTCGCACTTCTTCTCGCGCCAGCATATCAAGCTGCTGCCCGAGGGCAAGGACATCTACGCCGTCGCCGAGCGCTATCTCGAAATGGACCCGAACCTGGTCTTGCTCATCATTGATGAGGACTTCCTGCTCAATAAGAAGCGAGCGATGGAGTTCCGCGACTGTGTGATGAAAGGCGGGAAAACGCTCTCCATTTTCGCGTTCTCCAGCGTCAAAGCGCTTAGTCAGTACACGGTCGAGGAGATTCTGGAGATGGGGATTGACGGCTTCTGGATCGGGTACGAAGGAACGCGCTCCGGTTACGCCAAGCAGCAGGGCCGGCCGATCGAAGACATCATTACGGAGTTTCGCGCGCACGGCATCACCATCCTGACCTCCATGATCCTCGGGTTCGATTACCAGAACCCGGAGGTGGTGGCGCAGGAACTGGACGGGCTGATGAAGCTCAAACCGGCCCTGGCTCAGTTCCTGATCTATGGCCCGGTACCGGGCACACCGTTTTACGAGCGGGCCATAAAGGAGAACCTGTTGCAGGACGTTTACACTAAAGACAAAGACCTCTTCTACCGGCGGGGCGACGGGTTCGCCACGATGATCAAACACCCAACGCTTTCCCCCGGGCAAATCGAAGAACTCCAACGCTGGTGTTTCAAAGAAGACTTCCAGCGGCTCGGCCCCAGCATCTTCCGCACGCTGGAAGCGCGGTTGCTCGGCTGCCGGAAGCTTAGCAATTCACCCAATCCCCTATTGCGCCAGAAGGCCGAATATTATGCTAAAGAACTCCGGGCGGCCTACCCGGCGTTTCTCGCCGGCAGGTTGCTCGGCCCCAATTCAGCCGTTCGGCATCGGATTGGCCATTTGGAAAGGCGCGTCCACGCCGTGTTGGGCTCTCCAACGCTGCAAGAACGGCTCCGCTCCTTGTTGGCCGTCGGCGCGGCGCTTTGGACCGGCTTGACGTTGAAGCTGGACCTGTTTCAGCATCCCAAGTTGCAGCGAACGATGTATCGGATGCCGGCCAAGCGCTGGGCGGGCGCTGATCTGTGGGAGGAGTTCCGTCGCAAGACTGCGATCCCCGATCTCTCCATCCAGGTCGAGTTGCAGCACGCCGAACACCAGGTCTGGCTGCGACTGGAAGGCAGGCTGTCACGAGCGGAGGCCGAGGGTCTGGGGCAGCGCATCCGTGATTCCCTCGCGCGGAGCAAGAGCCGCCTGGTGCTGGACCTGAAGAAGCTCCAGTGGGACAAGGTGGACGACTTGCGTCCGCTTAGAGAGAAGCTCGCCGCCTATCGCTCGCGCATTCGCCTCATCTTGCCCAAACTCGCGGCCGCCCATCCCGAGGTGATCCTGCTGGCCGGCATGTTCCAACATTACCGCGGCTGAAAGGCCGGCATACGGACTACCCCGTAAAGCCGGGCCACCCGCTAGGTGCGCTGGGCAAAGAAAAGGAAACCCGATTTGACGCGGACCCGTCTCTGCCGGTACAAATGGTTCAAAGTTCATGGTCGAGGACGCAGCCAGCGGAAGGGGATGCCGGCCGATCGGAGCCGTGATCGAGACGAACGCCAGCTCGCTGTTGCATTGGTTGCTGCGGAAGCATCCTGACACCCCGAGGAACCGCGCCAAGCAGTGGATTCTGGCGGGTCGCGTGAGTGTCAATGGCGTCGTCATTCGGAAACCCCACCAGACCATTCCCGACCCCGGGGACGCAATTGAGCTGCGCGGCCGCCACGCCACCACCCTGGCGTGCGGTTCCGGGTGGCATATTCATCCGCGCGTTTCCTTGCTTTATCTGGATTCCGCCCTCGCCGTCGTCAACAAGGGCCCCGGCCTCCTCTCGGTGCCCGCCTCCGAAGGCGACCTTTCGGCACTGAGCATCCTCGCCGACTTCCTGGCGGGCAGACTCAAAGCCCGGGACCGCAGTGTCGCCGGAAAGTCACTGCCGCCCGCCTATCGCCGGCTGCAACCCTTGCCCGTCCATCGCCTGGACCAATATACCAGCGGCGTCTTCTGCATGGCCACCAACCCCGCTGCGCGCCATCACCTCATCGAGCAGCTCAAAGCCCACACTATGAGGCGCGAATATGTGGCCTTCGTGGACGGCCGGGCCAGCGCGCCCAAGGGGGTTTGGCGGCAGTGGCTGCAATTGGGCCGGGACCAACTGCGTCAGCATGTCCTTTCCGAAACGCAAGCCCGGGCCGCCGGGTCCGAAGCCACCGAGGCCCTCACCCACTACGAAGTCATCGCCGAGTACCCCGTTGCGGGCGGCACACGCTTCGTCACCAAATTGCGGCTCCGGCTGGAGACCGGTCGGAAGCACCAAATCCGCATCCAGGCCGCGAACGCCGGACTCCCATTGCTCGGCGACCGCACTTACAACCCGGAAGTTCGCGGCCCGGACGCCGCCAGCACGCGCATTGATTTCCCGCGCCAGGCCCTGCACGCAGAGGTCCTAACCCTCGAACATCCCGACCAGCCAGGCACGCGCATGAGCTGGACGGCGGAATTGCCCAAAGACCTTCGCCAGCTCGAGAACGACCTGCGCTCCGCCCGGCTCTGAGAAGAGCCCGCTTTCAGCCACGGGCTCCCTTCCGTGGCTATCCTCCGTTGCCCGAGGTTGTATCGGATTGTCCGGCCCACGTGCCTCGCGAGCGGATCGCCACGCCATGGAACCGCACCATGTGAGGGTGCATGCGCTGGGGGTCAACCGGGTGGCCGCAGATCGCGCAGAGCACAGTGCCGCTTGTGTCTGAAAGCGGCTGCTCGATTAATGGTTCGGTTCTTTGCCGGCTTCCAGCCCTGCCTTTACGATCCGCCTTCCCACCCTTCGGCCCTTGCCGGGCATGAGACGCCGTCCTGTCACGGCCGCCATTTCCCGCATTAAAATGAGTCTTCGTCCTCATAATCTACCATCAATCCTCGCCCTCCGCTCGCACTAAATGGCAGCCGGAACCTCGTGGCGAACCTGGCCTGCTCACGGCTTGACCGGTTTGTTTAGCCGATGCTGCTTGAGCTCGGCGTAAACGGATTGCGCCAGGCCCGACTTCTGGAAGCCGATCACCTTGGCTCCTTTCACGCCGAAATACTGCTCCAGTTCCGCCGAGGTGTAGAGCTGGACGACCGGGTAGTGGGCGAAATCCGACAACACCTCGGCGCGGCTCTGCTCCGATATATCGAGCGTGATCAACACAAAGTGCAGCCTGCTCTTATTGCGCCGCAGCGTGTCGCGCCCGACCAGCAGCGCGCGCGACCGCATAACAAATGGAAACAGCCGTTCCACCGGTTTGACCGGACCTTTCTTTTCCATCACGCCACCTTCACCTTGGCTCTGCGGCCTTTGATCTGGGCGCGATTGAGCTTCGAAATGATGCTGTTGGCGTGCTCGGCAGCCACATCAACAAACAGATGCCGCTCCCGGATGTCCACTGTGCCGACGACTTTGCGGGGCAATCCCGTCTCCCCCAGAATCGTGCTGACGATGTCGCCTTCCGATACACCCATCTCGGCGCCGGTGTTGACGTAGAGGCGTGTCTGCCCCTCCGGCGTCCGGCGGCTCGGCTTCGAAGGCCGGACCGCTGCCGGTTCGGTGCGCCGGGGAACTGGCGGCGCCGGGGGTGGTGTCTCCTGGTGCGGAGGTTTGGCGGCGCCGGGGCTCTCCTTCGCCGTCGCGTGCCCCGCAGCCCCGTGATGCTGGGGCGCAGGGACACGTTCCTGCCGCCGGGAGGGTTCGTCGCCGTGGCGCGGCGGCTGATCCTCATAAGGGCGGTGGCGCGCTTCCCGGGCTACTGGGGCGGGTCGTTCGTAGCGCGGGCGTCCTGCGTGCGAGTATGCCGGGCGTCCCGCCCCGCCTTGCTCCGGCCCGCGCGGCGCCGTGTGCCCTCTGGGGCGGGATGTCTCCGCGACCTGCGGCTCGCGCATGCGCCCCGTGTCCTCGCGCACGACCGGGTTTGCGGGAGCGCTTTCTCCGCCCTGCAAATGATGCAGCAGCGCCGACGCGATGTCAGTGGAAGTGAAGCCCTCTTCCAGCAGACACTCGACGAGCTTGTCCTGCCGCCGAAACTCGCCGCTCTTGAGCGTCGCGCGCACCCGGTCGAGCACCACGTTGGCGCGCGCCGCCTCCACTTCATCCACCGTGGGCGCGGTGGCGCGGTGAATCTTCGTGTTCACATAACGTTCGATGGCGCGCATCTGAAACACCTCGCGCCCCGAGGCGAACGAGATCGCCCGCCCGCTGCGTCCCTGACGGCCCGTCCGGCCGATACGATGCACGTAATCCTCGCCGTCATAAGGCAAGTCGTAGTTGAACACGACCTCGATGTTCTCCACGTCAATGCCGCGCGCCGCCACGTCGGTGGCGACGAGGAACTCGAGGCCGGACTTGCGGAACCTGTTCATCACGCGCTCTCGCATCGCCTGGGTCATCTCGCCATGCAGCCGGTCCGCCGAGTAGCCCTGCGCGTTCAAATGCTCCACCAGGTCGTCCACCATGCGGCGGGTGTTACAGAAAATGAGGCCGAGCTTGAAATCGTGGATGTCAATGAGGCGCGTCAGCAGGTCCACCTTGAAGCGGCGATCCACCTCGTAAAACACCTGCTCGACGGTCGGCACCGTCATCGCCTTCTGTTCCATGCGGATGATCTGCGGGTCGCGCGAGTATTTCTCGATCAACTGCTGGATGGGGCGTGGCACGGTCGCGGAGAAAAAGACCGTTTGCCGCTCCTTGGGTGTTCCCTGGAGGATCAGCTCGATGTCGTCGCGGAACCCCATGTTGAGCATGACGTCCACCTCGTCGAGCACGGCCAGCTTCACCGCGTTGAGCCGGAGCGTGCCGCGGCGCATGTGGTCCATGATCCGGCCCGGCGTGCCAATGACAATGTGCGCGCCCTGCCGCAGCCCAAACAACTGGCGGTCGTAGGATTGGCCGCCGTAGATCGGCAACGCGTGCAGGCCGCGCTTGAAGAGCGCCAATTTGTGGACCTCCTCCGCAACCTGCACCGCTAGCTCCCGCGTCGGACAAAGAATCAGCACCTGCGTGGTCCGCTCTTCCACCACGACTTTTTCGATCGCCGGCGCCGCGAAGGCGAGGGTCTTGCCCGAGCCTGTCTGAGATTGTCCCACCGCGTCCTTGCCTTGCAGCAGCACCGGGATCGCCGCGGCTTGAATCGGCGCCGCCTGCTCAAAGCCGAGCTTTTCGATGGCTTTCAGCAGTTCGCTCGAAAGCCCCAGTTCAGAGAATAATGTCGTCGTCACGCAAATGGATGTTGCCCAGAGAGGGCAACATAACGCGGCAGGGCGCAAGACGAGAGGAGTTTCTGTGGAAAGGCAGAAGTCAGAATGCAGCAGAATGAAGAATGGCCGGGCAAAGCCGCTGAAAGCCAGCTACTCCAGTGTTGGTGCGGAGTCGCACCCGCCATGATGCGGCGCTGGTGCCGTATCTGCGTTCTTCCAAGTAACTTCTACGCGGCCTCTTTGAGGTCAACGATTTGATAGCCCAATTCTGCTGCTTGTTTGCGCAGGCGCTGGCGGCGGCCGTCTTGCCTGCCGCCGGAGTTCCCCTGGCCTGGGCCGGGGAGAAGCCGGGGGATAAGGGACGGTTTAGCATCGGCGGGTCCTGGATCGCTACCGAGGAGGGTACCTGCATGACAATGGAGGAGCTAATAACTCCCTTGGACCCGGAAGGGACAACTGCGGCTTTCCAAGGGGCTGTAATGAATTACGGCGCACAGCTCCCGGGTTTACTCCAAGGCTTCGGTGCCGACATGTTTAGTCCTTTTGTTGGGCATACGATCATGACCGGCCCCGACACAGCCAAAGGGGCGGAAGTGGCCTGCCTGGTAGCTGCAAGCAGCAGCCCGCCGCCGATGACGATCGTAAGCATCGTGCACCTCTCTAATCGCTTCCGGTTCACAGACCCCGACACCATGATATCAGAGTACATGAGCGCCGTGTATGCGCCTTCGGCAGACGGGTTGCCGCACGGAAAACCCATTGTGGGGCCGATCTCCGGCTCGAACGTGACCAACAAACGCGTGCCGCTCCTGTAATTCCGCTCCTTCTCCAGCCGTTTGTGTCTGAACACAGTGATGGCCCGGGGCTCGGGATTCGGGGAGGCTCTGTGGCTCGGCCGATAAGAAAACACCAACCGCGACACTGCTTATGAGAAGCTCGATTTCCGCTTACGCCACTTCCATAGGGCTGTTTCTGGGTGCCAGCGACCTCGCCCCTGACCCAACCTGTCATCACTAACCAGCCCCAGACTCAGGCGATCGCGCCAGGCGGGGCAGCGACCTTGAGCGTCGGCGCATGGGGCGCTGAGCCGCTGGCTTACCAGTGGCAGCGAAACCTGGGCGCCGGCTTCTTCCGCCTGGCAGACTGCACCAACGCCGCTCTGACGCTATGGAACGTCCAGTTGTGGGATGCGGCTGGTGGTAACCAACGTCTTGGTGAACCGCGTGGCGGTGGACAAGCCGTTGACGCTGCAGAGCGTCAATGGGCCGCAGTTCACCGTCATCCGGGGCTATCAGATTCCCGGCACAACCAACGGCGACGGCGCCGTCCGGTGCGTGTATCTGACGAACGGTGCCAGTCTGTCCGGCTTTACATTAACCAACGGGGCGACACAGACCAACGGCGACTGGTTTTGCAACGTAATTGGCGGCGGGGTTCTCAGTGATTCCACAAATGCCCAGGTGATGAAATGCGTCATCGTCAGCAACTCGGCCTGCGGCTCTGGCGGCGGGGCGTCCGGCGGCACATTCAGCGGCTGCACGTTGACCGCTAACTCGGCCACTGGCCCGGGCGGTGGGGCTGGTGGAAGTATGCTCAACAACTGCATCGTCTGTTCCAACGAGGCCCCGCTTGGGACAAACTACTCTGGGGTTTCCACCTTGGACCATGGTTGCACCACACCGATGCCCACCAACGGTCTCGGCAACATCACCAACGCGCTCTCTGCCTTGCGCGTGCTTTCGGTCGCACCCACCAGCACCAACATCAACATCGCTTGGCAGAGCGTGGCCGGGGTGGACTATTTCCGGGAGCGGAGCACAAACCTGGCGGCGAGGCTGCCGTTCAGTCTGGTGGCCACGAACCTTGCCGGCCAGCCCGGCGCAACAAGTTTCACGGACACCAACGCCGCGAGTTTGAGTCCGCTCTTCTACCGAGTCGGCGTTGGGAACTGAAGGCCGTGTGACCTTCCGTACGTTTGCCGGCTGCAAGGGCCACGAGCAACCGCCCGACTTACGCCCAACTGGGGGCGCGACTGAGGCTAAGTGAATCCGCGGTGAAGGTGACTGTCCACCGCATGCGGCAACGGTATCGCGAGCTGTTGCGCGAGCAGATCGCGCACACGGTTTCGCACCCAGCGGAGACTGACCAGGAGATACATTACTTGTTTGAGATCGTCAGCCGGTGAGCCGGAGGGTTGAGGGTTGAGAGTTGAGGGTTGATAGCGTGGTTGGCCTGATGGGTTGTGAGCGGGTGAATTGTGAGCGGTGTAACTTTGGCGCGGGATTGCCGTTGTAGAGAGTGAGGGACTCTTGAAGGCAGAGACCGGCACATGTTCGAGTTGCGGCACGGAGATTCCCTCCGGCGCTTCCTGGGGCGTCTGCCCTCGCTGTCTGTACCGATTGGGCTTTGACCAAGGTGCCGAGTCGGGTCTCCAAGCCGAACCAGCCGCGCCTGACGCACCCTCTGAACTCGAACCATCCTCGGCCCTCGGTGATATCCGACATTTCGGTGATTACGAACTGCTGGAAGAGATCGGGCACGGTGGCATGGGCGTCCTTTATAAGGCCCGACAAAAGAGCCTGGATCGAATCGTCGCGCTCAAATTGCTGCTGTTCGGGCCGCATGCTCCGCCGGAATCGGTGAAACGCTTTCGCGCTGAGGCAGTGGCCGCGGCGGCGCTACAGCATCCAAATATCGTTGCCATCCATGAAGTGGGCTTTTGCGAGGGCCAGCATTTCATTGCGATGGATTACGTGGCGGGGCACCCCTTGTCGGAGCTGATTCGCGGCAACCCCCTTCCCGCCCGGCGCGCCGCCGGCTACCTCAAGACCATCGCCGAGGCCATGCACTGCGCGCACGAGCACGGCATTCTCCATCGTGACCTGAAGCCGGGCAATGTGTTGATTGACGCCAACGACCAGCCGCGGGTCACTGACTTCGGCCTGGCCAGGCGGTTGGTTTGTTTCCTGCCTATGAGCGGAGGTCGAGCCGTGGTCTTCCTGCCGGACGGCGGAGGCCTGCTTGCGTGTGGGCGCTCGGGCGTCCAGCGCTGGCGTATCCTCACGCAGCCGCCCGAGGGCGAATTCCGGTTCGGACCGGCAGAGCACCTGGGTGAAGTCGTGGCGCCGGCTTTACTGAGTCCCGATGGGCGCAGTCTGCTGGCGGCGGAAGCTAATCTCGAGCGTGTGGTGCTCCTGCACCCGGCGCGGCTTTCCGAACCCGTGCGGTGCGCCACCCACACAGGCATGGCCTCGCTCGCCGCAAGCCCCGACGGGAAATGGCTTGCCACCGGCACATGGAAAGGAACCGGGGTGAGGGTTTTCGCCCTGCCCTCAGGCGAGTTGCGCCAGGAACTCTCCGTCAAAGGAAGCGCCGGCTGCGCCTTCAGCCCTGATGGCCAGTGGCTGGCGACCGGGTCCGCCGCCGAGTATTGCCTCTGGCGGGTGGGGTCGTGGCAGCAACCGGTCTGGACCGTCGCCCGGGAAGGTGCTGGCGACACGATTGGCAGCCTGGTGTTCTCCCCGGATGGTCGGATGCTGGCGTTGCTCTATGGCCGGAGCACGCGGATCAAGCTCGTCGCCGCCGCGGATGGGCGCGAGTTGGCCACCCTCGAGACGGGCCGAGCGCTCTGCTTTTCCCCGGACGGTTCCCGCCTGGCCACCATCGCTGACGATGGCCACTCCGTGCTGCTCTGGGACCTGCAGTTGACCCGCCGGCAACTGGCCGCAATGAAACTGGACTGGGACCTGCCGCCCTCACCGTAGGCAAAGCAGCGGGATTGATGGAGTAATGGATTGATGGATTAGCGGGGCCGAGGCGGGCTTTTGTTGCCGGAGTCCCGGGGGGACGGCTGAATGCAGTAGAGCGCTGTAACTTTTCCACTCTTTTCTCGTTGGAAGAAGGTGACGGCCAGGTGTCTTCCCCGCGGGTGCGGGCCTGCCGGCAAGAGGAAGCGCGACGAAGGTCAGCCTCTTTCGGTTGAGGATCCGGTGGCGTAGGGCACGGACTGGCCGCAACACATCAAAAGAAAGGGAAATTGTATGAAGAGCAAGAAGTACATTCTGTTGACGGTCGGAGCAGCGCTGCTGGTTTTGCTGGGCACCGCTGGTTCCGATGAACACAAGGGGCAATGCGTGAAGCTCGGCGGGACCTGGGCCGGCAAAAACGGCGACATCACCTGGACCAGCACCTGGACCCCTGATTCCAGCGGACAGAACGCAACGATCACGCTGCAATGGATGACCCTGAGCGTGGATTTTGAGGCGATGCTTGGCTTACTGGGGGCTGATCACATGAGTATCGTCTCCGGCTCCGTTAGCACCGTCAGCCGAGATAGAGCCAAAGGCAAGACCATATGGTACATCGTCGCAGAAGGGACGCCCTCAACGACGCAGCCGGTAGCCGGTCAGATCAGGGCCGTCGCGGTGATGACGGATGACGTCCACTTCACCAGCTCCAGTACCGCCTTGGGTACGCACGAACTCAAGATCTACTCGCCAGACCCGCAGAACCCCCTGGTGCCAAACGAGGCTTATATCTTCTTTGATCAGACTTACGAAAACGTTCCTCTCGGTTCACTACGGCCCGGTGACTGCCAAGCGAGCCGTATTTCCGTAGCTAACCGACTGCGGATTCAAGACTCGTATCTCCACCAGGCCTCGGCTCTGTTGAATCAATTCGTTGCGCAGTTCAGTGTGGACACTAACCGGATTATTGTTGCCGGGGCCTCCGAGGGTGTACACGCGGCGTGGGACGTGATCGGGATGCGACCCGACTTCTTTTGCGCCGCAGGACTTGCGGCGGGTTGGCAAGGCAATGCCTCAGTCAGCGTCGTCAAGGACGTGCCGGTTTGGGCCTGGTGCGCCACGGATGATGACGCCGGACAGCTTGGGAATACACGCTCATTCGTGCTTTCGCTCCGTCGGGCGGGCGGGAACCTACCTTACACGGAATACAATCCCGGAGGGCACATCGGCGGCATTATTATGGGGTTGACCACTCCGGCGCTGGTGGACTGGCTCCTCGCCCAACGCCGAGGAGTGATGCCAACGAATGAGCCCCTCCTTTCCATCACCAGCCCGACCTCGCAAGCCTTGCTGCCAACGGGCGCGACGAACATCAGTTTTGCCGGCACGGCCGCTGCTCTTGGGCAAGCGGTGACCAAAGTGGCTTGGCAGAACATGGCCAACAACCTCACTGGCACTGCCTCAGGCACCAACGCCTGGAGCGTGGCAAGCACTCCGCTCGTCTCCAACCACACCAACCTCATCAGTGTCACCGCCACCACCACGAGTTGGGCGGCAGGCAATGGCGGCAATACGACCTTCAACGGCACGTTGACCGTCATCCAAGCCCCGATCCGTGCGATCTTGGCCTTACAGGCTACCGATGCCCTCCTCAACTGGACCGGCGGCGGCGCGCCCTGCTACCGTATCCAACGCGCGAGTAGTTTGGCGGCCGGAGACTGGACGGACTACCTCCCCAACGCCACGCCGCCGGTCAAGTTGCCGTTGGATGGTCAGGCCGGTTTCTACCGCATCGTTGGGCAGTGACCCGCCAGCCTCTTGATTCCGCAGTTGCCTCAATCTAATGCAAGGGTCATCGTGCGACTCATTATGAGAGGTTGCACGACCAGTTTCAGACGAGTGGGGCTTGCACTCCACGGGGTAGTTCCCGGCATGATCCGCGACACCATGTTCTTGTGCTTGGTGGCGTTCGTTGATCCGATCGCCCAAGCACTGGCGCTCGAAGTCACCGGCCTCCGCTGCGAGTACCTCGCTGCGCCTCGCGGAGTGGACGTGCCTCAACCGCGGGTCAGTTGGCAAATCCTCTCCGAGCACCGCGGCGAAAGGCAAACGGCTTACCACGTCCTGGTCGCTTCGAGTGAGGAGACGCTCAGGCACGACAAAGGGGATTTGTGGGACACGGGGCGAGTCAACTCCGACCAGTCAATCCAGGTTGCCTATAATGGGCGGGCACTGGTGTCGCGAATGCACTGCTACTGGAAAGTGCGTGTCTGGGACCGGAACGGGAAGGCCTCCTCCTGGAGCGCTGCGGCCAATTGGACGATGGGTTTGCTCGCGCCAGATGACTGGCAGGCCAAATGGATAGCGAACGCCGCAACTGTCGCCCGTGTGCAAAGCCGTCCGGCGTCCGGCCCGCACAACGGCTATCACAGCGAGCTGGCCCAGTCGGCGGATGTTGCGAAATGGGTCGCCGTTGATTTGGGCACTTCGCAGCGTATTGACGCTATCCGTCTCTTCCCCGCACGACCTTATGACTGGCAGCCGGACACGCCGGGTTTCCTGTTCCCGCTCCGGTTTACGATTGAGGTTGGGGAGCAGGCCGACTTCTCCGACGCACATGTCGTCGTTGACCATACGCAAACAGATGAGCCAAACCCGGGCACGAACGCGCCATTGCTTGAAATCACGCCAACGGTGGCCCGTTATGTCCGCCTTCAGGCAACCCGGCTCCGGCTGCGCAGCGGCACCGATTACGGCTTGGCGCTGGCAGAAATGGAAGTTCTGAACCATGGGACAAACATTGCGCTGGGTGCGCGGGTCACGGCGCTGGACTCCATTGAATCCGGTGGCTGGGCGAAGCGAAATCTCGTGGACGGGCGCACGCTGCCCCAGGCATCAGCCACTGGCCTGCCTCCCGAACCCGCAGTTCTGTTCCGCAAGCCGTTCGAGGTCGAGAGCAACATTAAGCGCGCCACCGTCTATGTCACCGGGTTAGGGCTTTATGAGCTGCGCATCAACGGCCAGCGCGTGGGCGAAAACCTCCTCGCGCCGGAATGGACCAGTTACGGCAAGCGCGTTCAATATCAGACTTACGATGTGACGGGATTAGTGCGGCGGGGCGCCAACGCGCTGGGCGCAATGGTCGGCGAGGGTTGGTACATGGGGCGCCTGATGGGCATCCCCGGCAACGCCTATGGCAGTGTTCCGCGGTTCCTGCTGCAGCTCGAACTGGAATTGGCTAATGGCCGCAGACAGCTCATCGTGACCGACCAAAGCTGGCAGAGCACCACCGACGGCCCTGTTCGCGCTGCCGGCATTTACGATGGCGAGACATACGACGCGCGGCTGGAGAAAGACGGATGGGATAGAGCTCTGTTCGATTCGGCCAATTGGAGTCCCGTTCGAGTCTTGGACCCGGATGGCGCGCGGTTGGTATGGCAGCGCAATGAGCCCATCCGGGTGGACAGAATCCTGAAGCCCGTCTCGCTGACCGAACCGAAGCCCGGAGTCTATGTGTACGACTTCGGCCAGAACATGGCCGGCTGGTGCAGCCTGAAGGTGAAGGGCGCTCCCGGGACTACGGTCACCCTACGCCACGCCGAGATGATCAATGAGGACGGCACGATCTATAACGCCAACTTGCGCGGCGCGCTTGAAACGGACCGTTTCACATTGCGGGGTGAGGGAAAAGAGCGATTCGAGCCGCACTTCACCTATCACGGTTTCCGGTACGTCGAGCTGACCGGCTTGCGGCAAAGGCCCTCTCTCGGCTCGCTGGTCGGCATAGTGATTCATTCCGCCGCGCCGGAGGCGGGCCGTTTCGAGTGCTCATGTGCGGAGATCAACCAAATGATGCGCAACATACTCTGGACGCAGCGGGCCAACCTGATGAGTGCCCCGACCGATTGCCCCCAGCGCGACGAGCGCTTCGCCTGGATGGGGGACATCCAGGCCTTCTCGCAGACGGCGATGTTCAACATGAACCTGGCCGCCTTCATGACCAAGTGGCTGCAAGACGTGCGCGATGACCAGGCCGCCGATGGCCGCTTCCCGGATTATGCGCCGCACCCGGGCGATCCCAACGTCGGGGCTTCCGGCGCGCCGGCGTGGGCCGACGCCGGTGTCATCGTGCCTTGGCGGGTTTACCAGAATTATGCCGATACCCGCCTTCTCGCCGAGCATCTCGACGCTTCCCGCCGATGGGTGGATTACATCTGGCGCCTGAACCCGGACCTGATCTGGGCCAAGGGCCGCTGCAACGACTACAACGATTGGCTGAATGGCGACTGGATTCGGCAGAGCGACTGGCCCCCTAAAGGCGCGAGCGTGCCGAACGAGGTCTTCGCCACTGCCTTCTTCGCTCATTCCGTCGAATTGGTGGGCCGCATGGAGGAGGTTCTCGGGCGCAAGGACGACGCACGCAGTAGCCGATGGCTGGCGCAAGCGATCAAAGACGCCTTCAATCAGAAGTTCGTAAAGCCCGACGGCCTGATCGAGGGTGACACCCAGGCCGGTTACGCCCTCGCCTTGAACTTTGACCTGCTGCCGTCGGAACTCCGGCCCAAAGCCGCTCAGCGCCTGGTCGAGAATATCCGCAAGTATCACGGGCATCTGTCCACCGGAATCCAGACGACCCACCGCGCGATGCTGGAGTTGACGCGCTTCGGCCACAACACCACCGCCTGGCAGCTCCTGACCAATCGCACCTTCCCCGGGTGGGGCTACATGCTCGACAACGGCGCCACCACTATCTGGGAGCGGTGGGACGGCTATGTGAAGGGGCGCGGCTTCCAGGACCCGGGCATGAACTCGTTCAACCATTGGGCGTTTGGGGCGGTGGGTGAGTGGGTCTGGCGCAACATCGCCGGCATCAACCCGGACGACGCTGCGCCGGGATATAAGCACTTCATCATCCGCCCGCGACTCTGCGGTGGCCTGACTTGGGCCAAGGGCAGCTATGACTCGATCTATGGCACAATCTCCAGTGAATGGCGCATTGAGCATGGCACCTTCAAGCTGGATATCCGCGTTCCACCAAACACCACGGCCACCGTGTACCTGCCCGCCGCAGACCCGGCTACTGTCAGGGAAAGTGGAAAGCAGGCAGCCAGTGCTCCTGGTATCGCGCTGCGCAACTCGACGGAACCCGGCATCGTGGAATACGACGTGCAATCAGGCTGTTACTCTTTCTCCGTGTCCGTGCCCTCCACTCCCACCAGCGAGTAAGATCGAGCAATCTGGCTGAGGTTGAGGCGGAGCCGGGGCACAGCCACCGGAGGAATATCCGCGGCACAGCCCCTGAGCAGCTAATCTCCCCGTCAGCCGCTGTAAGGCGCGCTTTACCCTAAACTCCGCAGTTGGAAGTGAACAACAAAGGCGCGAAGACGCGAAGGAAGAGCCGAGAGAAGGCAAGTTCGGGGGGGATTTGGGTTCACCTGCCAGGTGAAGGTCTCCGACTTTGGTCAAATGGCAAGCACTGCCTTGTTTTCAGCCTTCGCGTCTTCGCGACTTCGCTGTTCAACTGCGGCTTCCAGGTTTACCTGTTCAATCCTTCCCTGGCGTTCCCCAGCGGCACTTGGGCGGCGAGTTCTTCCGCGGGGTAAGCCCAGATTTCCGCCAACGTGGGATGGTAGTGCGGCATCGCGGCAAGATCGTGCACGGTCATCCGCTTGTGCATGGCCGCGATGATCTCGTGGATGAGTTCGCCGCCCATCGGCCCGACACAGCAGCCACCAACGATCTCGCCGCTCACCGGTTCCGCCAGCAGCTTAACGAACCCGTCCTTGGCTTCCATGATCAGCGATTTGCCGTGGTCGTTGAAGGGGTAGCTGGCGGCAAGATAAGGGCGATTCGCTGCGCGGGCATTCTTCTCGGTGAGGCCGACGACGGCCAGTTGCGGCTCGGTGAAGATGACTTCGGTGAGTAGGCGACCGTCCATCGTCTTCACCCGGTCGGGATGGGCCACATTGTGCGCGGCCACTTCACCCTGCTGGATCGCGATGTGCACCATCTCCTGCCGCCCGGTGCAGTCTCCCGCAGCGTAAATGTGCGGCAGGCTGGTCTGCATCTGCTCATTGGTGACGACGCAGCCTGCCTCGACCCGGACGCCGATGCCCTCCAGGCCGAGTGCACCGATGTTCGGGACCCGGCCGAGCGCAAAGAGAACCTCCTCGGCGCGCACGCGCACGACCTGACCGCCGTGCTCAAAGGCAATCTCCTTCCCGTCGCCAACGCGCCGCGCGCCGACGAGTTTGGTTCCCGTGTAAAGGTTGATGCCTTCGCGGCGCAGCACCTTCTCCAGTTCAGCGGTCGCGTCGTCATCAAACTCGTGCAGGATGTGGGCGCTGCGCTGAATCATGGTCACCCTGACGCTGAACCGGGCGAAGAACTGTGCCAGCTCGGCGGCTACTGCCCCTCCGCCCAGCACGATGAGCGACTTGGGAAGCCGGCTCAGGCTAAGGGCGGTGTCACTGGTGAGATAGCCCACGTCCCCAAGCTGCGGCAGAGGCGAGGGCGCAACGACCGAGCCCGTGGCGATGACGAAATGCGCGGCGGTGAGCCTCTCGCCCGTGCTCAACTCGAGCGTGTGCGGGTCCGCAAAGCGGGCGCCGGCGCGCAGGAACTTGAACTTGCCGCTCACGAGCTGCTGGCCGCGGCAATCGGCAAAGTCCCTGATGAGGGCATTCTTGCGCGCCATGACCTGCGCGAAGTTGAAGCCGACATCCTCCGCGCGGACGCCCCACGGTTCCGCGTGGCTGGCGAGGTGCAGGACTTCCGCCGCGTAAAGCAGGGCCTTGCTCGGCATGCAGCCGCGCAGGATGCAAAGCCCGCCGACCTCCTCCCCGCCCTCCAGGAGCACCGTCCCCAGCCCCTCAGCCGCCGCGGTCCGCGCCGCCGCATACCCGCCGCTGCCCCCGCCGATCACGGCGAGGTCGTAATCGAATTTCGTCCCAGTTACGTTCATGGCCAAAGCATGGGCCAGCATTCGGCCGCGGGCAAGGCAGGCTTGTCAATGGCCGAAAATGTTTGAGGCAGGCGTTTGGGCGGGCGCTTTCGCCGTCGCTCCCAAGGTCAGCGGAGTCTGGGCCCTCCCAAGCACCTGACGCAGCGGTGCCGCCCTCGGAGCCAGAAGGCACCGTCTGTTATCAGGCAGGTCCCACCTCCACGGCAACGCGATACCGCTTGGCCTGCTCCTGGCATGTTCCTGGCATGTTCCTAGGATGTTCCTTACTTGTTCCTAGCCTCCTTCTTTGTATTCACCGCCACCCCTCAACTCTGCCGGGGCGACGCCTTTCTGCCGCCCGCCCGCGCCTGCGGACCGCTCACAGCCGCCCGTAGCCCGTTGATATAGACGCCGGCTGGAGCGTCAAGGTTACAGGGATTTGCTCCGATCAGACCCGTGCGATGGCCTGCAGGCAGACTCCCTCTGCAAGAAAGCGAGAGGCGCCCTGTGCGACATTTCATCGCTGAGCCGCCTTGCGCCAGAACATGCTCATGCATTACGCTGCATTGTCAAAGTCCTTATGAGCATGAAGACCGCCTACGAACTGGCCATGGAACGGCTCGGCAAGACCTCGCCGACCGTCAAGTTGACCGACGAGCAGAAGAAGGAGATCGCCGAATTGGAATCCAAGTACACCGCCAAGCTCGCCGAGCGGGAACTGTTCCTCAAAGGCGAGATCGTCAAGGCCATTGACAAAGGCGACGCCGAAGCCGTCGAGCAACTGGAGAAGCAACTGCTCAGCGATCGCAAATCCCTGCGCGCCGAGTGCGAGGAGAAGAAGGACAAAGTGCGCAGTTCCGCCAGATGATCCCCTCTACATGGTTTCGACCCGTCACGGCAACGGGCGAAAAACGCAAAAGCTGGCGACATAAACCGGGTTAGATCCGTCAAGCTCTAATGGTCCCGCGCTGCCAGAGGTCGAACAAATACAGCCCGACCACGACCAGCGAGTGCTTGATCTTGCCACCCGCCACCAGTTGCGGCACCTCCACGATGGGCACCAGCCGAGTGGCCAGGTCCTCGCCGTGATCGAATTGGACCGGGTGCAGGCAGCGGCAATTCTCCACCAGCACCGTGTGGCAGGTGTTGCTCATGATCGCCGGGTTCGGGAAGACCTGGCCGATCATGCGCGCGTTCTCGCCCTCGTAGCCGGTCTCCTCACGCAACTCGCGCACGCCCGCGGCCTCAGGTGATGTATCGTGAGCGTCCATCATCCCCCCGGGGATTTCCAACTCAACCGTCGTGGAGCCGTGCCGGTATTGCTCGATCATCACCAGATGCTGGTCGGGCGTGACCGCGATCACGTTTACCCAGTCCACGCAGTCAATCACATAGACGTCTTGCTCCTGCTGCGTGCGGGGAGAGATCACCCGGTCGGAGCGGATGGTGAAGATCCTAAAATTCCCGGCTGGCTGCGAGCCGACTTTCGTCCAGGCCTTGATGTCCATGGCCCGCGATTATGCCGACAATAATGCCTCCCAGAAGCAAAAACTATATCGCAACGGAACCTGCAATTGGAAGTGGCGCGGAGCAGGGTTCCGGGTAGAATTCTTATGCCGTTGTCTTGGCCGTCGGCGCGCTGCCAGAATTCGTGCGCGCCCGTCCGCGCGGCATTTGCCCTTTGACCTTAAACTGAAAACGAACACTGGTAAGACTATGACGACAATCGCACAACTGCTCGGCGACAAAGCCGATCTTCTCCTCAACTTCAAGAACCCCAAGATCCCCAGGGAGCGCCTGCACCTCCCCGGGCCGGACGTGGTGGACCGGCTTTATGCCGTCTCCGACCGCAATAACCGCGTGCTCGGCAACTTGCAGCGCATCGTGAACCATGGCCGGCTGGGCGGCACCGGCTATCTCTCCATCCTCCCGGTGGACCAGGGGATCGAGCATTCCGCCGGGGCGAGTTTCGCCAAGAACCCGGACTATTTCGACGGCGAGAACATCGTCCGCTTGGCGGTCGAGGGTGGCTGCAACGCCGTGGCTTCGACCTACGGGGTGCTCGGGTCGGTGGCCCGCAAGTACGCCCATAAGATTCCGTTCCTGGTCAAGATCAACCATAACGAGCTGCTGACCTACCCGAATAAGTTCGACCAGATCATGTTCGGCACCGTGAAGCAGGCGCTCGACATGGGCGCCGCGGCGGTCGGGACCACCATCTATTTCGGCTCCGAGCAGAGCGCGCGGCAGATTGTCGAGGTGGCCCAGGCCTTTGCCCTCGCGCACGAGCTGGGCCTGGCGACCGTCCTGTGGTGCTACCTCCGCAACAGCGCGTTCAAGAAGGACAAAGATTACCACGTGTCCGCCGACCTGACCGGGCAGGCCAATCATCTGGGCGTGACCATTCAGGCCGACATCATCAAGCAGAAGCTGCCCGAGAACAACGGCGGCTTCAAGGCGCTGAACACGGGCGGCTCCAGCTACGGCAAGTATGACGAGCGCATTTACACGGAGTTGACCAGCGACCACCCGATTGACCTGTGCCGTTACCAGGTGGCCAATTGCTATATGGGCCGCGCTGGACTCATCAACAGCGGCGGTGAGTCCAAGGGCGCCGGTGACCTCGCGAGTGCCGTCACCACCGCGGTCATCAACAAACGCGCCGGCGGCATGGGGCTGATCTCCGGCCGCAAGGCCTTCCAGCGCCCGATGCAGGAAGGCATCGCCCTCCTGAACGCCATTCAGGATGTCTATCTGAGCAAGGAAGTTACTGTGGCGTGAGTCGAAACCGTGAAGTCGCTCCCGCACCGACTTCCCGGTCTAGGGCAGCAGCATCGAACCCAGTGAATGCTTGACGCGCCTGGTCGGCCCGGCTAACCCTGCCGGCCGGTCTGTGATGTACCACGGTTGCGGCAACGCCGAAGCCATCTTCGCCGACTAAAGCGTGAAGCTGGTGAGCGTGGATGCGAAGCATCCGATCCAGCTTGGTGAAGTTAAAGCGCACGTATGAATACGACCCGTTTGTTCGCCCTGGTTTGGCTCACCGGCCTGCTTCCACTCACGGCCTCTCCCGCAGGGCTTGACGCCTTCAATGTGGTGTGGGACTCCCCTAGCGCGAACCACCACGGCTCGATGCCGCTGGGCAACGGCGACATCGCCCTCAACGCCTGGATGACTAAAGACGGCGACCTGCAGTTCTATATCAGCAAGACGGACGCCTGGGACGACAACGCCCGATTGGTCAAGGTCGGCAAAGTGCGCGTCCATTTCGAGCCGAATCCCGTCGCGATGGGGAAGGCGTTCCGCCAGGAACTGAAGCTGGGCAAAGGCTGTATCGAGATCACGGTGGGTGACGCGGAAGGTAGGGACGCGTTCCACCGCGTCCCACTTCCGGGGACAGCAGTTAGGGACGCGGTGGAACGCGTCCCTACCGACCAATCGGCCATCCATCATCCGCAATCCACGATCCGGCTCTGGGTGGACGCCAATGATCCCGTCATCTACGTCACCGCCGACAGCGCCACGCCGATGGAAGCCACGGCCTCTATCGAGCTTTGGCGGACGAATCAGTGTGAGTCGGCTGAAGTGCAATGCAGCGATGTCATGAACCACCCCGGTCAGCCGCAGAGCAAGCATGCCCCCACGATTCTCGAACCGGATACCGTCCTCACCGGGCATCGTGACCGCGTCGGCTGGTTCCACCACAACATCAAATCCGTCGGCCCGCAGATGATGGCTGAGGTTCAAGGCTTGACAGGCTTCCAACAACCCGACCCACTGCTCCATCGGACCTTCGGCGCGGTTATCACTGCCATCGGCAGCGAGCGACTCGATGATCTGCGCCTGCGCTCGCCGCGCGGCAAGTCCCATCGCTTCAGCGTGTTCGTGCTCACGCGCCAGCCTTCCACGCCCGAGCGCTGGCTCGCAGACGTGGATGACACCATCCGGCGCGTGGAGGCGAAGAACTTCGCGGCACGGCACGCGGCGCATGAGCGCTGGTGGAGTGGCTTCTGGAATCGCAGTTGGATTCGCGCTGCGTCCAACTCCAACGTGCCGCCAACCCTGGCGTCCATCGTGCCCACAAACAGTCCTGTGCGCGACGAAGCCGCCTACGTCAGCCAAATGTATCACCTCCAGCGCTTTATTACGGCTTGCGCGGGACGCGGCGCTTATCCCATCAAGTTTAACGGCTCGCTCTTCACCGTGCCGCCTGGCCCCACGGAGGCCGATCCCGACTATCGCCGCTGGGGTCCGGGCTATTGGTGGCAGAACACGCGCCTTCCTTACCTAAGCCTGTGCGCCTCCGGCGACTTCGACCTCATGCGTCCGCTCTTCCACATGTATGCCGACGAATTGCTGCCGCTCTGCAAATACCGCACGCGGCTCTATCTCAGCCACGATGGAGCGTATTACCCGGAGTGCATCATGTTCTGGGGCGCGGTCTTCAGCGAGACCTACGGCTGGACGCCCTTCGCGCAGCGCCAGGACAAGCTCCAGGAAAGCGGCTGGCACAAGTGGGAGTGGGTGGGGGGCCTCGAACTCTGCTGGCTGATGCTTGATTACTACGACCACACGCTCGACCGCGAGTTCCTCCGCCAGACCGCCCTCCCCTTCACGCGCGAAATCCTCACCTTCTTCGACCAGCACTATCCCACCAACGCGCAAGGCAAGCTGGTCATGCACCCGTCCCAGGCAGTGGAAACCTGGTGGCGTTGCACCAACGCGATGCCTGAACTCGCCGGCTGCATCGCCGTCACCGAACGTCTGCTTGCCCTGCCGGCAGAACTCACGCCCCCTTCAGATCGTGAACTTGGCCAACGCCTTCGCGCCAAGCTGCCGCCCATTCCGCTGCGCGAGGTCATCGGCAAAAAGGCCCTCGCGCCTGCCGAGTTCTTTGCCAACAAGAGCAACGTAGAGAACCCGGAACTCTATGCCGTGTTCCCGTTCCGGCTCTTCGCCTTCAACCGGCCCAACACCGACTGGGCGCTCACGGCTTTGGAGCATCGCTGGGATCGAGGCAACAGCGGCTGGCGGCAGGACGACATCTTTATGGCATATCTCGGCCTCACCGACGACGCACGCAATGCCATCGTCGGTCGTGCCCGCAGCCACGACGCCGGAGAGCGATTCCCCGCCTTCTGGGGACCGAACTATGATTGGACGCCCGACCAGGACCACGGCGGCGTGCTCATGAAGACTCTTCAAGCCATGCTGCTCCAGACCGACGGTCAGAAGATCTTCTTCCTGCCTGCCTGGCCAAAGCAATGGGATGTGGACTTCAAGCTCCTCGCTCCACAGCAAACCGTCGTCGAAGGTGTGTATCGCGGCGGGAAAGTGCAGTCGCTGCGCGTGACGCCGGAGTCCCGCCGGGCGGATGTGCAAATGAGCCCGTGAGCGAGGCTCGCCCGTGTAACCAATGTGACGATTTGACTTCGTAACCGTACTGGATCCCCCCGTCCTCGTGCCTCCCCTGGCCGCCAGCATCTTCTTCCACGCCATCGGCGCCACCGCTGCCGCCTGCTGCTATGTTCCGCAGAAAAAGGTCAAGCGCTGGTCGTGGCAGTCCTACTGGCTGACACAGGCCGCGTTCTGCTGGCTGCTCTTGCCGATCGCCGGCGCGTTCCTCACCGTACCGCACTATTGGCAGGTGGTCCTGGCCGCCCCGGGCGGGGCGTTGTGGCGGACGTTCCTTCTGGGCGCCGCCTACGGCATCGGGGGCACTGCGTTCGGCGTGGCGATCCGCTACGTCGGTTTCTCCATCACGTACGCGGCAGCCATCGGCATTTCAACCGTGATGGGGACCGCCTACGCAATCGCCAAAGGCAACACCACGCTCGCAGACGCCGCCGGGAACATCCAGTTGTTCCTCGCCAAGGCCGGCGCGAACTGGGTCGTCATCGGCATTACGATTGGCGTGATTGGCGTGGTATTCTGCGGCATCGCCGGGCGGTGGAAAGAGCGCGATCAGGCGCAGGCCCGCGGGGCTGTGCCGGGCAGCCGCAACCTGCTTATCGGCCTGGGGCTTTGTCTTCTCGCCGGCGTGTTGTCAGCGGTCTATGGCATCTCGCTGACGGAAGGCGCACCGATTGCCAGGCTCGCTGAGCAACACGCCGCCGGGCACACTGTCCTGGGCATTGATGCCGCCACGTTTTGTAGCAACGCCATCTATCCTTTCTCCAACTCCGGCGCCTTTCTCACGACTGCCCTCTACTGCCTGTTCCTGCACGCGCGGCACCGCACGCTCGGCGAAATCGTCGTCCTCCCCGAAGGCGAGGAGAAGGCCGGCCTGCTCGTCAACTGGGCGATGGCCATTCTCACCGGCTGCCTCTGGTACGGGCAGTTCTTCTTCTACGGCTTCGGCCACTTCTACATCATGAAGGTGGCCGGTTTCGAGCAAACCTGCTGGGCCATTCACATGATCATGCTGATCCTGCTCGGCACGCTCATCGGCGTCGTCTTCAAGGAATGGAAAGGCTGTCGCCCGCGCACCCACGCCGCGCTGCTGCTGGCGCTCGGCCTTTTGATCGCCGGGAAGCTCCTCCTCGACTACGGTAACTACCTTGGAACCCACGCGGCAAAATGAAATAAACAGTCAACGAACTATGAAACGCTACGGAATGGTCCTCGGCCTCCAGCCGGGGAAAATCGAAGAATACAAAAAGCTGCACACCGCCGTCTGGCCGGATGTGCTCAAGATGATCAAGCAGTGCCATATCCAGAACTACTCGATCTACCTCCACCAGCTCGATGACGGCCAGCACTGCCTCTTCAGCTACTTCGAATACACCGGCGCCGACTTTGCCGCCGACATGACGAAGATGGCCGCCGACCCCACGACACAACGCTGGTGGTCACTCTGCAAGCCGTGCCAGAAGCCCCTCGCGCACCGCGTCCCCGAGGAATGGTGGGCGAACATGGAAGAGGTCTTCCATTGCGATTGACCACGACGAATTCCTGAAGCCCCGACCCGAGACTTCGGCAGCGTCACAATCGAGGTTGGAGCGCCGGCATGTTGCCGGCTTATCCGCTCCGAACCACCTAAGCCGGCAACATGCCGGCGCTCATCCTTTCGGTCCTTGGATCAAGTGGGCTGCGGGCGGTTGTTCTCCGCGGAGCGAAACTCCTCCTCCAGCATGGCGTACCACACCATGCTCGTCCACTCGCCGTTCTGCCACCTGCTCTTCACAAATTCGCCTTCGCGCCTCAGGCCGGCCTTCTCCAGAAGCCGGCAGCCCGCCGCATTCCGGCTGTCGCAATAGACTCCGACGCGATGGAGTCTTAGTCCCTCAAAGCAGAACGTGAGGAAGGCCACGACTGCTTCCAAGGCATAGCCCTGCCGCTGATATTCACCGTTCAGGGCAATGTCGAAGGTGACCTGGAGACGTTGCGGGTCAGTGAAATTCAGACTGAGCGTACCAATGAGCTTGCCGCCGTCCTGGACCACGATTCCCAGGTAAAACGTCTGGTCGGGCGTGGTGAGCTTGACGTGGGCGTCTCGCTCCAGCCAACGCAGCACACCGTCCTCGTCCAACGGTGCATTGGCCGAGTAGCGGAGGAACTCCTCGTCTGACATCAGTTCCAGCAGGTCCTTCCAATCCCCGGGAGCCAGCCGCCGAATAACGAGCCGGACAGTGCTGATGGGCAGCGGTATCTGCCACCCCACCTCGCTGCCGTCGTCGGGCACGATGAAGCTCTCTGTGCAATTGGGGCAAGCCAGAGCGAACCCGGCGCTTTCCCGCGGGAAAGAAACCGCTTCACCGCAATAGGGGCATTTGAAGTCTATGAAGCTCTCTTCTGTGATCATATAGCTCTTGCGCGCCCCGAATCCTGGCGGGAGCAAGCTTTGCTTTCTGGCTTATCCCAAACCCGCTAAGGATCCTCGTCCATCAAGGCGTCCATGTCGCCCAACGGACGCGTGAACGTGGCATTGGCTGGCTTGACCACCAGCGTGTTCGCGGTCTTCTTTACGCTCTTGGACATCGCGGCCACCGGCAGGCTCACAACGAAGAACGCCGAGCCCACCACAGTCGCGACTAGGCAGGCTGGCCGTACCACCACGAAATCGGCGACCACTGTCAGCGGCCCGCTCTCTTCCGCCGAGCTCGAAACGGCGCCGCCCAGGCCGACGGCCAGCACGCATACAATAGTTATGACTCTCGCTTTCATCCCTTTCACATTCAGCGAATCGGCGCTCCTTGTCGAACACATTTTGGACTGCGGCGCTTCGCCTCACATCCCCATGATCTGATAGCCGCAATCCACGTATATGACTTGCCCGGTGATGGCCGACGCGCCGTCGCTGGCGAGAAACAAGCCCGTCGCGCCCAGTTCCTCGGGCAGGACGTTCCGCTTCAGCGGTGCATGGGCTTCGTAGTGCTTGAGCATCCCGGTGAACCCGCCAATGCCGCGCGCTGCCAGCGTGTTCACTGGCCCGGCGCTGATGCAGTTCACGCGGATCTTCTTCGCGCCAAGGTCATAAGCCAGGTAGCGCGTGCTGGCCTCGAGCGCGGCCTTGGCTACGCCCATGACGTTGTAATGCGGAACGACCTTTTCTGCGCCATAGTAGCTCATGCCGATAATGCTGCCGCCCTCCGTCATGAGCGGCGCCGCCGCCCGCGCCAGCGCCACCAGCGAGTAGGCGCTGACATCGTGCGCCACCCGAAAAGCCTCGCGGCTGGTGTTGACGAACTCGCCTTCCAGCGCGTCCTTTGGCGCGAACGCCACCGCGTGCAGCAGCAGATGCAACTTGCCGAACTTGTCAGCCACCGCCTTGAATACGCCGGCGATCTCGTCGTCTTTAGTGACATCGCAGGGCAGGATGAGTGTGTCGGCGCCAAACGTGCCGGCCAATTCCTCGACGTTTTCCTTAAGCCGTTCTCCCTGATACGTGAACGCGAGCCTTGCCCCCGCACCGTGCCAGGCCTGCGCGATGGCCCAGGCAATCGAGCGCTTATTCGCCACGCCGAAGACAATCCCCATTTTGCCAGCCAGTAATGACATGCGTCGGTTATATGCGTTAAAGGGTCAAAGCGTTTCAGAGCAAACTCGGTGGAGAAACCAGTAGGCCATACCAAGCCGGGTTGCAAGGGCTTTTGGAACGGCGGTTTACGTGCCCTTCCGCCAGATGGCCAGCAAGCCGCCCAGGCCCAGCAACAGCAGGCCGCTGACGGCGAAGGCCCCGCTGTTCGCGTATTGCGGGAGAAAGTGGAGGGAAGCGGCGCCGACCGCCGGGCCGGCAAAGTTGCCCAGGCCGATCGCTGCCTCGTGGATGCCGCCGTGCTCCCCCTTGGTCTCGCCAACGTCCATCGAGTAGAACAGTGAGGAGTAGTAAATCAGGCCGACAACACTGCCAAAGACGAGTTGCGCCAAGACCAGCACCACCAGGTCGGGGGCCATCAGGATGACGGCAAAGGAGCCCACCAGCGCCAGGTAGGCGATGAGCAGCCAGCGAAACCGATAGTGCCACCCGTTCCATTGCCACAACACGAAGAACGCTCCCAGCCGTGCAAAGCACCAAAGGGAACAACAAAACCCCGCTAGCATGGTCGAGAGCTCCAGCCGCCGGGCGACGCCGGGCATTACGGCAATGAGGGTATTGATGGCAATGTAGGCAAACGGGTTGGCCAGCCAGGCCAGGCGCAGAAAGAGCTTGGGTCTTGAGTTGGCGGGCTTCAGCGGTGCGTGATGGACGCCGGGCTCGGAGGGCAGGCGAGGCACCTGCCCTGCTTTTGCCTGGGATTCCAGCCACAGGGTCAGGCCAAGCTGGGCGAGCAGGATTGTCGCGGGGATGTAGAACAGGCTTTCCGGACCAAGCTTCTCGAACATCGCGCCGCCGGTGAAGTAGGCCGCGGCGGCCGTGAAAGCCCATATCACGTTATAGATCCCCACCATGCGCGGCAGCCCCTCGGGCTCTTCACCTTCGCTTACGAGCGCTTCGAGGGTCGGCCAGGTGAAACACAGGCCGACCACCGTCACGGTCATGACGAGGATATGCCCACTCGCGGTGTGGAGCTGGCCGCCAACCGCCAGCGCCGACATCATGATGACGAAACCAACCTTGAGGGCGGTGAAATAGCCGAAGCGCTGGGCAAATCTCCCGCCCTGCCAGGCCATGATCGCATACACGGCCCCATTCAGCGCCGCCAGCAGCAAGTTGGCCTTGTTGCCAAAGCCAAACATCGTCTGCATGAAGAAATAGAAGTAGTAGAAGTAGTAAACGGAGGCGAAGGAGTTCAGTCCTTCGAGAACGAAGTATCCGGTCTTAAGGCGGCGGGAGAACATGCGTGAGGCGTGAAAACTGAAACTTGAACCCTGGAGGCCTTCGGGATGCTGAGGTCCCTCAACCCTCAACTCTCAAGCCCCAACCTCCTTCAGAGCGGCGCGGCAATACCATTTCACTGCGCCGCTCATCGGCGGTTGGAGGTGGTCCAGATCGGCGGCGGAGCACCAGCGAATGTCGTGATGCTTGGAGGCGGCGAGTTTCAACGTGCCGTTCCTGGGCCGCGCCCAGTACATCAGCCCGATGTGTCGGTGGGTGTCCGTGATGCGATGGATGTCCAAAAAGCGCGGGGCAATCAGCGCGCGCGTGCCCGGCTCGGTGGTGGGCGGGCGTTCGCCCAGCAGTTCAACCTCCAGCCCGCTTTCTTCCTTGGCCTCGCGCAACGCCGCAGTCTCCGGATCCTCATCCAACTCGATGTGCCCGCCCAGCGGCAGCCACTTGTTCAAGTTGCGGTGGTGGATGAGCAGGATCTTGCCCGCGTGGACGACAAAAACCGCCACGGTGTAATCAATCTTCTCGTGGATGTGAGCCATGAGAACAATCAATAATCATACAGCCCACTATCATGCGAGTAGGGACCGCCGCCCCCCATCCCGCCTTCTTCGTCCGGGCCGCCCATGAAATCCCCGAGCACATCCCCCATGTCCTCCTCGATCTTCTCCGGGTCTTCGCCCGCTTCAAGGCGCTTGATGGCGACATCGAGTTCCTTGGGCACGGTGCCGGGCGGCATCAGGTCTTTCATCTTGCGCATCATGTGCGCCATGTGCTTCGGGTTGTTCTCATCCAAATGCTCCATGTCCCGCTCCATTTCCATCATGGCGCGCTCCATGCGCGGATCATCGAAATCAGGCATCGGTGGTTCGCCGCTCTTCGGTTCGCTTTTGGCGGGTGGCTCCTTGAGTCCGCGTGACATGGCGAATCGGCTCATCTGTTTCGTCATCTTCTTGTTGCCGCACTTCGGGCACACCGGCAAGCGGCCGGGATTGGTCCGCTTCGAGAGGAAGTTGAAAATCACCCGGCATTTCGGGCACGCATATTCGTAAATTGGCATAATACAAACCCGCTTAACTCGTCCGCCTCAACCTAGCCGAAATGTGCGCAGTCGAAAAGCAGGAAACAGCGGGTAGGGGCTTCGGCCTTCGGACGTCGGATTTGCCAGCCCCAGTCCGCTGCAATCGTCTACGAACCAGGGGCGCTGATCCGTTCCGCCTGCTCAAACGAGTCCGTTCACCAACCGGCGCGGAGTTGCTCCGGGGAGCATCCTTCGGCGCGCAGCCGGCGCAGACTCAGGGCATCGTGGCGTTTGGCCAGGCGGACTCCCTTCTCGTCCGTCATCAACGGGCAGTGATAGAACTGGGGAGCCGGAACCCCGAGCGCGCGATACACCAGCACTTGCCGGGCGGTGGACGGGAGCAAATCGGCGCCGCGCACCACCTCGGTGATCCTCATCCCCGCGTCGTCCACCACGACGGAAAGCTGGTAGGCCGGAACCCCATCATGCCGCCAAACAACGAAATCGCCGAAGTCCTTGCCCGCGACGAATTGCTGCGCCCCAAACTGGCCGTCAGCGAATGCAATCGTCTCGCCATCCGGCACGCGGAAGCGCCAGTTTCTTTTGGGGCGCGAGCCGCTCGCAATATCAGGTTCGAACGCACCCTCCTCACCCCTCAGCTTGAACTTCTCACGGCAGGTTCCAGGATACACTGGCTCTTCCTCACCCTGATGCGGCGCCGATAGCGCCCTCCGCACATCCGACCGCGAGCAAGTGCAGGGATAGATAAATCCGCCCGCCAGAAGTTTTCGCATAGCGGCCAGGTAGAACTCCTGCCGCTCGCTTTGGTTGTACGGCCCGAACGGCCCCCCGCAATCCGGCCCTTCATGCCATTCAAAGCCAAACCATTTCAAGTCCTCGAGCATGGCGTTGACAAACTCCAGCTTGAAGCGTTTGGCATCCAGGTCCTCATTTCGCAATACGAGCACCCCTCCGCTGACCCGGGCACGCTCTTGCGCAGTCCAGAAAGTGCGCGAGTGGCCGAGGTGCAAATAGCCCGTCGGCGACGGCGCGAGCCGGCCGCGATAAGTGATTCGTGATGCGTGAATAGCCTAACTCAGGATTTCCGCTGCAACCGTTGGCTTCTGTCTCACTTCATCGCGTCGAAGGTCTTCTGCAGGATTTGCCAATCCTTCAGGCCCTTGACCTTGGCGCGGGCCTGCTCAATGAGGCCGGCTTCCTTCGCGTTCTTGGTCGGTTTGTTCACCTTGTAGAAGAGGCCGAAGTAGCCGGGAAACGGCTCGTCTGCCAGCTTATAGGCCGCCGCTTCGTTGCTTACGTCGTGGTCGGCCGGCACCGTGTTGAAGACGCCGCCCTTGCGCGGGTTTGCGGCATCAAAGGCGCCTTCATAAAACTCTACGCATTCGCTCAGACACTCGATGAAGCTGAAGCCGTCGTGGTCTATCGCCGCCTCCATCATCTGGAGCACGTGATTGGGGTTGCTGCTCGTGGTCCGCGCGACGAGGCTCGCGCCCGCCGCAATCGCCTGCTTCACCGGGTTGATCGGGTAATCCACCGCCCCCCAAACGTCGGTCTTGCTCTTGAAGCCGATGGGAGAAGTGGGCGAAGTCTGCTTTTTGGTCAGGCCATAAACCCAGTTGTCCATCGCCACGCAAGTCAGCTTGACGTTCTTGCGGGCGGTGTGGGTGAAATGGTTGCCGCCGATGGAAAAGAGGTCGCCATCGCCGCCGAATACGAACACGTGCAGGTCGGGCCGCGAGAGCGCAATTCCGGTGGCGAATGGCAGCGAACGACCATGAATGTAGTGCGCGCCATAGGCCTGCACGAAATATGGGAAGCGGCTCGAGCAGCCGATGCCCGAGATAGTGGTGAACTTCTCCTGCCACAGCTTGCGCTTCTCAATCAGCTTGAAATACAGGGCGAGCACGGAGAAGTCACCGCAGCCGGGACACCAGGTCGGGTGATCGGCGGCGATTTCTTTCTTCGTCAGCGGTTTGCGCTCGTTGGCCGGCAGCGGGACAACCACGGTGGGCTTGGGGGGAGCTAGTTCTGTTGCGGGGGCACTCATATTCTTAACGGGGTAATAGGTTATTGGTGATACGTCACTGGCGGCGCAGCCCGGCGGCAATATCGCCCTGGGCGCGTTCGAGGATTTCTCTTACTTTCCAGGTCAGGCCGTCGGTCTTGTTGATGCCGCGGATCTTCGGCTCGCAATAGCGGGCGCGCAGCAATCCGGCGAGCTGGCCGTAGCCGTAAAGACCTTCATCGTTCATTTCCACGACGCGGATGGCGTTGAAGCCAGAGAAGATATTCTCCAGTCCTGGCGGGAGTGGATTGAGATGCTTGATGTGCAAAGCGGACACGCTGTCGCCCGCCGCCCGGGCGCGGTCCACCGCTTCCCGGATCGGACCCTGGGTCGAACCCCAGCCGATCAGCAACAGGTTGCCTTCGGGCGGGCCATATACTTTCGGCGTCGGCATCGTGGCCGCCAGCGCCTGCAGCTTCCGCCGCCGTTTGGCCGTCATCTCCATGTGCAGTTTCGGGGAGCCGGTCGGATGGCCGAACTCGTCATGCTCCAGACCGCCGGCAATGGGATACCGGCCGCTCAAGATCGGTGTGCCGGGCACCACTCGCGGGGTCACGCCATCCGGCGCGGACAGGTCGTAGGGCTTGTAATCGGCCACCGGCGACAGGTCCGGCGTAATATCCTGACAGACCTGCTCCATGTTCGGCTCGGCAAAAGCCTCGATGCGTGTGGCGATGGCCTGATCGCTAAGCACGAACACCGGCACATTGTACTTGCGCGCGATATTGACCGCCTCGATCGCCGTGTAAAAGCACTCCTCGACGTTGGCCGGGGCGAGCACGACCCGCGGCGCATCCCCGTGGCTGCCAAAACAGGCAAGGTTCAAGTCCGATTGCTCCACCTGCGTCGGCAGGCCCGTGGAGGGGCCTCCGCGCTGGACGTTAATCACCACCAGCGGCACCTCTGCCATCACCGCCCAGCCGAGGGATTCCATCTTGAGCGAGATGCCCGGCCCGCTCGAGCCGGTGACCGCCACCCGGCCGGCGAAGCTCGCCCCGTTGGCCATCGAGATGGCCGCGATCTCGTCCTCACATTGCACAAACGTGCCGCCGAACTTGGGCAGTTCTCGGCGCAGGATTTCCATCACGTCCGACCAGGGCGTAATGGGATAGGCCGCGCCGAAACGAACGCCCGCGGCAATCAGTCCGTAAGCCAGCGCCTCGTTGCCGTTCATAACTACCTGGTGGCCGTCCTTGCCCTGGCTCTCGAGGAACTCAAACGTCTGCAACACGTCGCCAAGGGAATGATTGTAACCGGCCCGGAACGCGGCCAACGCGTTGTTCAGCACACTGGCATCCTTGCCGCCGAACCGCTCGCTGATGAGTGCCTCCAGTTTCGTGACATCCAGGTCGAAGACCCGGGCCACCAGGCCCAGGGCGAAGATGTTCTTGCCTTTGTCCTTGGCCGTGCCGCCGATCGCCTCAATGGTCAGGCTGGAAATCGGCACGCCGACGTGGTGATACTCCGTCTGCCACTCCGCCTTGGGTTCCACATGGTCGGAATCATACACTACGATCCCCCCTTTCTTGAGCGATTCGATGTGCTCTTCGTAAGAATGCTGATAAAAGGCCAGCAGCACGTCGGCCTCGTCGCCCGCGCTCAACACCTCGCCCGAGCCGATGCGCACTTGGAAAATGGAAGGCCCCCCCGAAATGGTGGATGGAATGGTCATGAAGGTCATCACCTCCTGCGCGCTGCGCCCGGCCAGCCGTGCCAGGAACCCGCCGATGGCCTGGATGCCATCCTGGGAGTTGCCCGCGATGCGGATGACGGCTTCCGATATCTTCGAGACTTTGGGCGGCCCGCCCGCCGCCCCGTTGGTCACTACTGAGTCACTCATAAAATTTATTAATCAATGTTCGGCTGCACGGCGCAAGGTTAGAGAACTAACCAAATCAGACCGCATAACCATGTCCATAAAATACCGTCATCCTGCCCCGGGTGTCAAATCCTAACGATCCCCCCAGCGCAAGGCCGCCAGCGCGTCCAGGAAATCCGCTGGCCGCGGCGCCTCGAAGCTCAGGCGCTTGGCCGTCCGCGGGTGAGTGAAAGACAAATGGCCGGCGTGCAACATCTGGCGTGGGGCCGTGTAGCCCGTCAGGTCCGCCAAGCGCTGGTTCTGCCGGTTGCCATACACCGCGTCGCCCACCAGCGGAAAACCGAGGAACTGGAAGTGCACTCGGATTTGGTGTGTGCGCCCGGTGTGCAGCACCGCTTCAACCAGCGTGGCGCCGCGCAGGCGCTCCACCACGTGGTAGCCCGTCCGCGCCTCGCGGCCCAGTTCGTCATCCACCGCCATACGCTTGCGATGGGAGGGATGCCGGGCAATGGCGGCGCGGATTTCGCCCTGGTCGCGCGGCAGCTCGCCGCAGAGGATCGCGTGGTAGATCTTCTCCACCTTGCGGGTGGCGAACTGGGCGGAGAGCGCCAGGTGCGTCTCGTCATTCTTCGCCACGACCAGGCAGCCGCTGGTTTCCTTGTCCAGCCGGTGGACGATGCCCGGGCGCGCCACGCCGCCGATGCCGCTCAACTGGCCTGCGCAATGGTGGAGCAAGGCGTTGACCAGCGTGTGTTCTTCGTGACCGGCTGCCGGATGCACCACCAGCCCCGGGGGCTTGTTCAGCACCACCAGCGCCTCGTCTTCGTATAAGACGTCGAGTGGCATCGCTTCTGGCTGCGCTTCCGCGGACCGGGCTTCCGGCCAGTGCACCTCAACCTGTTCCCCCGCCCGGGGCGCGTGGGTCGGCTTCACGGTGCTCCCGTTGACCCGGATCTCGCCCTCTTCAATCAGCCGCTGAATCGCGCCGCGGGAAACGGCCGGGAACTTGCCGCGTAGATACGTGTCCAACCGCTCCGCCGGGAGCGAGTGCTCGATCGTCAGTACTTCAGTGCGGGAAGGCATGGCAGGAAGTCCGAAGTCCGGACTCCGAACTGCGAAGTGTGAACCTCGGAGGACAATTCGGGAACCAGGCAACAAGCGGTCACTGACTTCCGGGGTTCCAAGTTGAAAATCCAGGGCGCAGGCATCCAGACATTGATCATTGCAGCTTCGGCGTGGCGTCGCTCCCGCCACTCGGAGGAGGCGCCTCGGCCCGCTTCGCTTTACGGTCGCTTCGCCAGGTGATGAGGAACACCAGCCCCACACCCGAGCAGATGGCGCTGTCGGCGACATTAAACGCCGGAAACCCGATTTCCGAGCCTCCCCGCGGCTGGACGTAAAAGTAGATGAAATCAATGACATGCCCCACTCGCACCCTGTCAATCAGATTCCCGACGATTCCCCCGAAAATCAGGCCGAAGGCGACCTGGCTGAGCAGCGTGCGCGAGTCAAAATGATGCCGGCTCAGGAACAACACCAGCAGCGCGACAACCGCGACGCCGGCCAGCAGTTCGTTGTTGCCGCGGAAGAGGCTCCACGCAGCGCCGGTGTTCCCCCAATGCACGAACTTGAAGAACCCCTCGATCACCACCTTCTCCTGTGCGTAACCCAGGAACCGCAACACAATGTGCTTGGTCACCTGGTCAAGCCATACCACCAGCAAGGCAATCAGCGCAATGCGACGATTAGGCGTCCGCAGCAACGAATTCAATGGAATCATTCCTGAGATCAACCCCGATTTAACCGCATGCCCCCTAAAAGACAATGCAAAAGCGGCGCCGAGCCGCACCCTGCGCCGCCGGTGGCCCCAACCCCCGAAAAGCTTCCCCCAGCGGCCCACCCTCAGCTATCATCCAAGTCCGATGAGAACGTTCACGCTCGCCCTTGTCCTGGCCGCCCTTGCAAGCCTCCCCGCGCTGTGCGCCGAGCCCCCAGTCACATCCTCCAACGCTGCCCCCAAGACCTACCGCAACCCCCTGCTCCCCGACCGCGAGATCGCCGACCCTTTTGTTCTGCGCGTGGACGGCAAGTATTACCTCTATCCCACCTCCGATGCCCGTGGCTACGAAGTGTTCGTATCCGACGACCTTGTGCACTGGGAGCGCAAGGCCCGCGCCTTCACGGACCCGCGCGGCGGCGACTGGGCGCCCGAGGTGTTTCACAACCAGCGCGGCGATGGCAAATTCTACCTTTACTACACGGACAATATGCCCGAAAAGCGCGGCTCACTGGACAAGCAGATCGGCGTCGCCGTGTCCGATGGCCCCCTCGGGCCATTCGAGGACAAGGCTGTCCTTGCGCCCAGGGCTATTGATGCCGACCTGTTCCGGGATACCGACGGCAGCCTTTACCTGAGTTACGTCGAACTGACCGGCGGTTTCAAGATCATGGTCCAGCCCATGGCAGACCCGTTGACCAAAAAGGGCGAGCCCAAGGTGGTTATCCGCCCGACTGAACCATGGGAGAAGCGCAGCGGCGAAGTGACCGAGGGCCCGTTCCTGCTCAAGCACAACGGCATTTACTACCTGACCTATTCCGGCACGGGCGCCGATTCGCCCAATTATGGCATCGGCTACGCCACCTCCAAATCACCCACCGGCCCGTTCGTGAAGTACCCGGGCAACCCCATCGCCCATCGAGAAGGGAATGTGCTTGGGCCGGGCCATCACTGCATCGTGACAGGCCCCGACGGCAAGCTCTGGCTCGTTTATCACCAGAAGTGGAATGCCGAGACGAACTTCCACCGCTTCCTCGCCATAGACCCCATCTGGTTCGAGCATGACGGTACCCTCCACACCAGGCTCTCGCGCGGCACAGACGAACCCGCGCCCTGAGTCCGCGGGGCGGATCTGGAAATCTCTCCAGGCAAGAGGCCTCGGTCCCTGGTGTTCTGGCAGGCAAACGCACTAGGCATTGCGGGGAGTCGGGGCGTGTAACCTGGTCTCTTCAACTCATCTGCCCGCACTCTGTGATTCCAACTCGAATCAAGGGGAAGACCTCGATGTTCTCTCCTCCACAAATGGGGCGAGCGATTCCAGTACGGGCAGACAGGGGCGGGCGGGGTCGCTCGTGAAATCCCGCAACAGCGGCAGCGCCCCCTTCCAGCATGAGGACAGCGGCGGCAGGAGGGCATGCTCGGGCGAAGCCGGTTCCGGGAAGCGGTGTTGGACCGCCAAGGCGCAACTCAAGGGCGGCACGGCTTCGAGCAAAGCCGCGCGGGCTTCCTCGCTCAACCCGGCATCACACAGGACCCGGGCCATCTTAAGCTTACGAGCGGCGCGCTGGCGATGAGCCGAGAGCTTCTCCAGTTCAGCAGCCGAGAGCGGCGGCGGCGTGGCCTCCGCCGGTTCGGCCGGCCAGAGGGGGCGGCTGGCGCGAGTGGTTTTCGCGAGCAGGCCGGCGTCAATGAGGCGTTGCAGAGCCTCGTCCGTCGCCCGGTCAATCACTTCCAGGCGCACGGGGGCCAACGGGTCCCACTGGCCGGGTCCAAAGTATTCCTGGTGCAAGGCCCCAAGCTGCTCGCGGTATTGCGCGGCATCACACTCGACCACGACGTAGAGCACCGAATGCGGCGCGTCGTTCGGGTAACGCTCCTCACACCGGAGCAGCGCCCCGTTGATGCGCTGGCGCAAGGCAGCGGCAAAGCCCCGCGGGCGGTCGGCGGGCAATGGCGGCTTAACCTCACGCGCCTCGGGCTTCGGGCCTTGGACCGGCGCGGCGACCAGTTGCTGGAGTTTGGCCAGGAACGCCTGCCGGCCGGTCTGGAGCTTGATCTCCTTCAGGTTACCCAGGCGGTCGAGCACGCCGTTGGCGAGGGCTTGTTTGTTCGAGAGCGTGCCCAACATGCGGTGCTCGATGGTGTTCTCCGACACGAGATTGATGACGGTGACGGCGCGGGTCTGGTGCTTGCGCCAGGCGCGGGCGATGCGTTGCTCCAGCTTGGCCGGGTTCCAGGGCAGGTCGCAATTGATGACCACACTGGCGTTCTGTAGGTTCAAGCCTGCTGCCCCCGAATCAGTGCTGAGAAAGACCCGGCAGAGCGGGTCGGACTTGAAGGCGTTGATCTCGGCGCGGCGGCGTTTCTGCGGGACGGTGCCGGTGTGCCACGCAAAGCCCAGCTTAAGCCGGTCACACAACGCGCGCGTCAGTTCGAGCATCCGCTCCCATTCGGCGAAGACTAGCACTTTCACGTCGGGGTTGTCGCGGCACTCTTCGAGGATCTTCTCCAACTCGGCCAGCTTCGGGCAAGCGCGCTGGTCGGGAATGAGGATGTAGTTGGTGTCGCAGACCATCCGCATCATGTTGAGATGCCGGAGTAATTTGTCCTGTTCCTGCTGGGTCAGCGGCCGGCGTTTGGCGATGCTGGCCAACTGGGCGACGACATGCTCATGGCCTTCGTATTCCCCCTGCTGCTCGTCGCTGAGCTTGACGAAATGGTTGCGGTCGGTGCGCTCGGGCAGTTCGGTTTCCACGTCGGCTTTGCGCCGGCGCAGCATGTGGGCTTTGATGCGTTCGTTGAGCTTGTCGAGGTTGCGATAGCCGCTGGGGCGGCCCCGATCGTCCAGGGCATAATATTCCCGATTGAACCGAAACAGCGGGCCGAGCAAGGACGGGTTGAGGAAATCCATCAGCGAATACAACTCGTCAATGCGGTTCTCGATTGGCGTGCCGGTGAGGATGAAGGCGTAACGGCTGCGCAGGCGCTTGACGGCCTGGGTGGTCTTGGTGCTCCAATTCTTAATGCGTTGCGCCTCGTCCAGGACCACGATGTCGGGCCGCAGCCGCTGGTTCACCTCCAGCGAGTCGGCGAGCATCTGCTCGTAATTGACGATGGTGAAGAACGGAAGTGGCGCAGGCGTCCCGCCTGCCTTCCTCTCCCCGGCCGTCTCATAATCCTTCAACCGCCGCGCCCGCATCCCGAATACAAGCTGATACGGCAGGTCAGTAAAGCGCTGAATCTGCTCCTCCCATTCGGTCTTCAGCGAAGCCGGCGTAACCACCAGCACGCGGTCGGCCTGGCCGAGCCGGTGCAGCAGGGCGCAAGCGGCAATGGCTTGGATCGTCTTGCCCAGCCCCATTTCATCGGCCAGCAAGGCGCGTTCGGTAAATGCCAAGTGCAACATCCCCTCGCGCTGGTAAGGAAAGAGGGGGACTTTGGTCTCGTGCGCCGGCCAATCCCCGCTTTGCACCTTTAGCTCATAATCGCGCCTAAGCTGCTTACGCTCCTCAGCGCGGCGTCGGCCTTCGAGCCACGGACCTAGCTCCTGCGAGAGGCGCAGCCCCGGCGCCGCCTCCGCGTCAAGCTGCCTGAGCGCCTCAATGGCCTCCTCGGGCAAGCCCTCGCGGAGAGCGCCATCCGCATCGAACCAGGCCTTCAGAGCGCGGGGCAGGGCGCCGTTGCCGCCGAGCAGCCGGATCGAGCCGTTCTCCGGGTCAGGCACCACGTCCAGCCGCGGCGTGCCGTCCTTCTCCGCCGCCCGGAACAGTCGCCTGAAGCGCGCCTCCAAGTGCAACAGCACCGCCTCGACGTGTTTGCACGTGCCCAGCCCATTGATGCGGAAATCCACGCAATCACACGCGAACTGCCGCTCGCGCACATCACGGACCTCCACCGAGTAGGTCAAGCCACTGCCGGACCGGACACGGAAGTTGGAGAAGATGGGGTGGCGCGGGTCGGCGTTCGAGATGCGGAACTCCTCCGTGCGGGCGCGCGCGCGGCGGCGGTTGATTTCGTCCTGGTCCGTCGTGCGCCAGTTATGCGGCGACGGCACACCAGTGTCCTGTGATGCTTGGTTTGGCATTCGGAGGATGATCGTCATGGGGCTGGCTCAGTCAAAGCGGAGTTGTTCACGGCTATTCACCGGCTGTTCACAATGGGCCCAAGACGGACTGCCCATCACACGACCATTCGGGTATGCCGTTTCGGCATGCCAGTTTCGGATTGACGCATGTCCCCGGGCCTGTAGGATAATGCGCTAGTTAGCCAAAAAATGTGCCCGTTTAACCAACCGCTCGCTTTTGCGCACGAGCCGCCCTGAGGCAGAGACTTAACCCATTCAACTTATGCACCAACCAATCGCCCGCCGAAGCTTCTTGAAGAAATCCGTTGCCGCGTCGCTGGCTGCGCCCATCGTTGTCAGCCTGGAAGAGCACCGCCTCTTGCAGGCCGCCCCTGCCGAACCGGCGCTTACGCCCCCGGACCCGGCTTCCTTGTGCGGTCGCTGGCACGGCGCCATCGGCAAGGTCAAGATCAGCCGCCTGATTTGCGGCGGGAACCTCATCAGCGGCTGGGCTCACAGCCGCGACCTCATTTACGTGTCCAACCTGCTAACGCACTACTTTACCGACGAGAAGATCATCGAGACCTGGGCGCTGTGCGAGAAGCATGGGATCAACACGATGATCTTCAACCCGGAGGACGAGCACGCGACAAAGGTCTATCGCAAGTATCGCAAGCAGGGTGGGCGGATTCAATACCTCGCGCAGATCAGTCCCAAGCCCGGCGAGTTCCAGACCGTGATCAAGCAAGTGGTGGATGATGGCGCGGTCGGGGCGTTCCTGGTCGGCAACTACGGCGACGAGTGGACGCGCGACAACAAAGTGGGCTTGATCGGCGAGTTGGTAACTCTGATTAAGGATCAGAAGATCATTGCCGGCGTAGCCGGGCACGAGTTGCGGACAGTGACGATGGTGGAGAAGGCGGGCATCGCGCCTGATTTCTATGTAAAGACCCTGCACAGCAATAATTACTGGTCCAAGCGCCAGCCCGGGCAGGACAAGGACGTGATCGAGAACTATGGGGTGGATAATTACTGGTGCAAAGATCCGGAGGGGACGATTCGCTACATGTCCGAGATGGACCGGCCGTGGATCGCCTACAAGGTGTTGGCCGCGGGCGCCATTCATCCAAAGGCCGGGCTGAAGCATGCCTTCGAGAACGGAGCGGATTTTGCCCTGGTAGGGATGTTCGACTTCCAGGTAGGCGAAAACGTCGCTCTCGCCAATGAGTTGCTGGCCAGCCAGCTCACTCGCCAGCGGGACTGGATGGCCTGATGTTCCGCTGTTGGCCCTCGCCGGGCCTATCCAAGACGGCGACGCTTGGTTATACTCTCGGTTATGCGGCGACTGAGAATCAACCGGATGGATCTGGAAGATGCTTTTGAGGCGGGCTTTTCGGAGACGCATCACTATCTCAACACGGAGACTGGGGAAGTGCTGATGGTGGGGGACGACTCCCGCCAGGAGCTGGAGGATTTAATGGAGGAGGCTGGCCCGGAGGCCAAGCTTGAAGACCTATTGCGCGATTCAGGGCTGCCTGACTGGCAAAAGCAGGCCGTCGCTGAGGCAGAGCGCGTCGAGGAAAACTACGGCACGCGCGTGGTGGAGGTGCCGGAGCAGGATGCTCGTGAGGGCTTCCACGATATGGAGGCCTTCATCGCCACAGTGTCGGAGCCCCGATTGCGCGCCGCACTGGAGAGGGCGCTCCACGGGCGCGGTCCCTTTCGCCGGTTCAAGGACGTGCTGGAAAGCGACTTTCGCGAGCGGGAACGCTGGTTTCAGTTCAAGCGCGAGCGCCTGCGCAAGCACATGACGGATTGGCTGATCTCGCTCGACATCGAACCGGTGTGGGAAGAGCCGCCGCCACCGCCGCCCGAGCCGCCCGCGCGCGCCCAACTGCTCGCAGCCGCGCGTCTCTTCGTGCAGTCCGCCTCGCGCCTTGCGGGCGTGAAACGGATCGCCTTGATCGGGTCGCTCACCACGCCGGAACCGTCGCCTAAGGATATTGACCTGCTGGTTTCCGTCACCGATGACATGGACCTCGCGCCCCTGGCGAAAGCCGCGCGGCAGTTAAATGGCCGCGCGATGCAAACCGGCCGGAGCCGGGGCGGGGATGTGTTCCTGGCGGACGTGGCGGGGAACTACCTTGGCCGGACCTGCCCGTGGAAGGAGTGCGGCCCCGGCATCCGCCTGAGTTGCGATGCGCTGCACTGCGGCCAGCGGCATTATCTCCACGACGATCTACGCGCCATTACCCTCGACTCTGCGCTCATTCATGCCCCGCCGATCGAGCTCTGGCCGGCAGTGGTGGCACGGGTGGAAGTGCCGGCGGATGTGGAAGAGGTCCTGCTGAAACCAGTCCGGGCAGGTCATCAAAGCGCAGCCCCCCAGCAATCTTCAACCAAAGTGGAGGGCCAAGAACATGAATGAAACATCACAGTCTTGGAGCAAGAAGCTTCTCGGTGCGTTAACCGAGGAACAAATCGAGCGCCTGCTTGATGTTGTCACCAACTGATAGGAAATTGGTTTTGGGCGCCTCCGCTTATACTTGACGCTTCGCGGGTGAACGCGAGGTTGCGCATAGCTCTCAATACTCCTGTGAAGCTGGTGGCCATGGACTGACTGCACCATAGGTGCTACCTAAAGCTGTCCAGGCACCCAGGAGAATCCAACTGAAAGGCGATAAGAATATGAGCGGCGGTTCTTGGAAGTTCTTGCTGTGGGTGTCTGTGTTCGCATGTGTGATGGCCGTCGTCCTACTCATTGCTACCTCGAGGCAGGGGCCTGCCGTAGCTGCGGAACCGGTTCAAAGCACGAATAGTGAAGTAAGCTCCCAGCTTGAGAGCCTGTCAGCGCGAATTCAGGAGCTCACACTAGAATTCCAACGCTTGAACCAGTCTTTGCGACAACACGCTGTTAGTCCCGCCGATCAAAAACAACTGGCCGACCAAATAAACCAGTTAAGCCTAGCTCAATCTGACACGTGGTTCGTCGTCCAGCGTCTTGCTTCTCGTTCTCCTGAGTCGCTAGAGTCAGAGTCACCCGAGCAGTGGGAGCAATAGCACGAAGCAAAAATAAAACTGCTGGGAGAAGTCCTTAAAGACCAGGAGAAGGCCGGAGAAGAGGCTATTCGGCGGTTCCAGGAGTTGTCCTCGAGTGTGCCTGACGAAGTGCGGAACTTGGATATCGAATCAGGTCTCAAAGATCCAACGCTCAAGCAGTACTGGCCGTTCTTTAGGGCAAGAGCGCAGTGCAACGATAATCCCAGATTGCGGCAGTTGTTAGATTACAAGCTCGCCCGAGAGCAGGTGGAGGACGGCTCCACCAGGTAGCGTCGAGCGGATTGGTGAGCGGCTGCGCAATGCGGGTCTGCTGCCAGCCGAGGAAATCAATGATTCCTTCCTCGTGGCCGAAACCGCGCTGCTGGACGGGCGCCTGCTGCTCTCCAGCGACGAGCACCTGCGTGGGATGGATCACCGTCAGCTTGGTCTGGTCCTTCAGGAATTCGATCTTTCCGCGCCGGTCATCGCAACGCCCGGCGAAGTGGTGAAGAAGTTCTTCCGGCGTCAGTAGGCGAGGTCACCGGCGCGAAGCTTCTGCCCACGTGTTTTCGCGCTCCATACAGCAGTCGCGGAAAGCGAGCCCGCTGCCGCACGAGCACGGGCCAGCCGTCCACGGCGGGGCTACCTGGAACTGCTCCAATGCGTCCCACAGAGGTCCGCCCGTATCGCCATAATCCAATAGCACCTCCTCGAAGAACTCAGGTCCGAGTACCGCCACGGCATGATAAAACAAATCCCGGTGGCGCGCAGCCAGGTGCCGCCAACGACGCCGCTTGAACGGATGCGCCCTTCCTACGTCGAGGACCAGCGTCGCTAGGCTTTGCACTTCCGTATCAGGGTGAGAAACGAGGGCTTTCAGGCGCCCTATGTTCTTCTCGGAGATATGGCTCTGGTCCAGGAAACCCCACAGCTCGTCCAGGCGCTCAATCCGGTCGCGCTTCTCGCGTGGCATGCGCTGACAATCCTTGCAGACGTGGTCTCGGTGGCCGCGACCGCTGAATTTCTCGTTAGCACGAGTGCGGCCACAGATGCGACAGAAATGGCCCACAGCAGTCTCCCCCGTCAGGACCGCCGGTCCTCGATAACGTGAACGGGATAGCCGATGATAGAACGGATCGCTCCGTTTCGTAATGCAACCGTGAACACCTCGCCGTCGATTTGATAATCTGCATTCCACTCAACCTGGAATTGCTCGCGAGTCTCAGTGATGCCATGCGGCAGCATTTCTCCGTCGCGCATCAGACAACGGGCAAAGTGGTCCTCGGGATCAAGCATCCATGCGTCGCCGTTGGCGCAGAAGAAGATGATAGAGCCGAGCTTCACCACACGCGTGTCGCCTCGGAGGGCGCATTTTTGAATGCGGCGCGCTTCCTTCACATAATTGGACTTTCCGGGCGGGACAACCCGAACGTTCATTTCTTCCGGGAACATAGGCCTGGCTATCTATTGAACGCAGAACCGAGCGTTGATTCGCTTAGGCACAAGTGCACCCATGCCCTCTGGGCTTCTTAGCGCATGGCTGCATAAACCCGATGCACGTCATCGTGGTCGTCCAGCGCGTTAAGGAAGTCGGCCACTTCCTTCCGGGCGGCGTCGCTGAGGTCGGTGAAGTTCTTGGCGAGGTAGCGGATTTCGGCGGAGATGATGGTCCAACCCGCGTTCTTAAGGGCTTTGGAAACGTGGTCGAGGTCCTTGATCTCGGTCAGGAAGCGCGCCCCCATTTGGCCCGCGGGGATTTCCTCCGGTTCGAGCGGCTCGATTTTCTGCGCGCCGGCTTCGATGGCATCCCCTTCGGCGTCGCGGTTGACGTCGGTGTGGGTGGCTTCGACGACGCCTAGGTGGTTGAAGAAGAAGGCGACGCTGCCGGGCTGGCCAAGGGTGCCCGCCTTAAAAATATTGCGGATCTCCGGCGCGGTGCGATTGCGGCTATCGGTGAGGCACTCGACGATCACCGGGACTTTGTGGGGCGCAAACCCCTCGTAGGTGACCAGCTCGAAGTTGACCTTCTCCTCGGTTTGCCCGGAGCCCTTCTTAATGGCGCGCTCGATGGTGTCGCGATAGCATGAGGCCTTCTTCGCCTTTTCGACGGCGGCGGCGAGGCGCGGGTTCAGGTCAGGGTCAGGGCCGCCAAGTTTGGCCGCGACCATGATCTCGCGGACCAGCTTGGCGGTCATCTGGCCTTTCTTCTGCGCGTGTTCTTCGCGCCCGGCTTGTTTCCATTGTGCGCCCATGCGGTGCGGCTTTGCTTTACATAGTGTGCGGTTCATGGAGCGAACCGTCAATCCTGGCGACGCTTTCTGCTTTTGCGAACCACCCCGAGGGGCTAAAACAGGGCTGCTATGAAGTCATATTTGGCTTGGCAAGTATCGCGGCGAAGAGCCCTTTAGATCGGAGAAGAACATGGCTGACTCTATTTCTTTCAAACTCAACGATAAACCGGTGCGCCTGGATGTGGACGGCGACCGCACACTGCTGTGGGTGCTACGGACCGAATTGGGGCTCACCGGCACCAAATTCGGCTGCGCGGAGGGGCACTGCGGCGCTTGCACGGTGCTGGTGGACGGGGTTGCGGTCCGGTCCTGTCTGCACCAAGTGAAAGACGTCAAGGGCAAGGAGGTCGTGACCATCGAGGGCTTGGAAAAGGATGGGAAGCTGCACCCGATCCAAAAAGCGTTCATGGAGCACGACGCTTTGCAGTGCGGGTTCTGCACGCCGGGCATGATTCTGACGGCCTTCGGCCTGCTGAAGGCGAATCCCAGTTCCACGCGTGAGCAGATCATTCACGGCATGGAACAGAACCTCTGCCGGTGCGGTGCCCACACCCGTATCATTGACGCCATCCAATCCGCTGCCGGTGAAATGAAAGGAGGCCGCTAGTTATGAGGACAGAAGATTATCTGGCGTTGGATTGCAAGGATAGCATGGGCCTGTTCCCGCAGAGCCGGCGGGAGTTCATCAAGAGCCTGGGCGGTGGCATCTTTATCTTCGTCACGCTGGGAGACCTGGCCATCGGCCAGGAGTCCGGCCGCCAGCGGGGCGGGCGCCAGGGCGGACCTTCTGACTTCAACGCCTACCTGCGCATTGGCGAGGATGGCCGGGTGACCGGCTTTACCGGCAAGATCGAGATGGGTCAGGGGCCGATCACGTCATTGGCGCAGATGCTGGCCGAAGAACTGGATACGCCCCTGGATACCGTCGAGATGGTCATGGGCGACACGGAGCGCTGCCCGTGGGACATGGGGACATTCGGGTCCATGACGACGCGCTCGTTTGGCCCCACCCTGCTGGCGGCTGCCGCCGAGGCCAAGGCGGTCCTGTTGGAACTGGCGGCAGAAGCCCTGCAAGTGCCTCAGGCGCAGTTGGTGGCTCAGGACGGCGTGATCTTCGACGGGCAAAACAAGGAGCAGCGCCGCACCTACGGCCAGTTGGCCAAGGGCCAGAAGATCGAGCGGCACTTGCAGGCCAAGCCGACCCTGAAAGAGGTGGCCAAGTTCACTGTGGTGGGCAAACCGCTCGTGCGGCGGGATGGCCGGGACAAAGTCACCGGCAAGGCCCAATTCGCCGGGGACCTGCGCGAACCCGGCATGCTCTATGCCAAGCTTCTGAGGCCGCCGGCTCATGGCGCCAGACTGAAGACCGTGGACACCGCGCCCGCTAAAGCCATCGCGGGCGTGCAGGTGGTTCAGGACGGGGACCTCGTGGCCGTCCTGCATGAATTGCCCGACGTGGCCGAAGCCGCCTTGGCGAAGGTTAAGGCTGAGTTCGATTTGCCGGCGCCGGGCGTGGACGACAAGACCATCTTCGACCACCTGCTCAAGACCAACCCCCAGGGAAGAGCGGTGTCCGAGGGAGGGGACCCGGCGGAAGGCAAGAAGCTCGCCAGCAAGACCTTCGAGCAGACTTACTTGAACAGTTACGTCGCGCATGCCGCGATGGAGACCCACAGCGCCCTAGCGAAAGTCGAGCAGGACAAGGCGACCATCTGGGCTTCGACCCAGAACCCCTTTGGGGCTCAAAGCGAGATAGCCCAGGCGATTGGATTGCCCGCGCAGAACGTCCGCGTCATCGCCCCGTTCGTCGGCGGAGGGTTCGGCGGCAAGACCCGGAACACGCAAGCGGTTGAGGCCGCCCGGTTGTCCAAAGCGGTAGGCAAGCCGGTGCAAGTGGTCTGGAGCCGGGCTGAAGAATTCTTCTACGACACCTTCCGGCCGGCAGCCATTGTCAAGATCAGCTCCGGCATAGATGGTGCCGGGAAGGTGGTCCTTTGGGATTACGATGTTCTGTATGCGGGCGAGCGTGGGGCCGCGCAGTTCTACGCCATTCCCAATCATCGCACCACCGCCCGGCCTTCCGGCCGGCAGGGAGGCGGGGGAGGTCATCCCTTTGCCACCGGCGCCTGGCGCGCGCCGGGCAACAATACCAACACCTTTGCCCGGGAATCACAGATGGACATCATGGCAGCGGCGGCGGGCATGGACCCCGTGGAATTCCGGCTCAAGAACTTGAGCGACTCCAGGGTGATCCGCGTGCTCAAAGCCGCGGCTGACCGCTTCGGCTGGACTCCCGCCAAGGCTCCCAGCAAACGCGGTTACGGCGTGGCCTGTGGTATGGATGCGGGAAGCTACGTCGCCACCATCGTCGAGGCCGACGTGGATGCGAAGAAGGGAACCGTTCAGGTCAAACGCGTGGTTTGCGCCCAGGACATGGGCCTCGTCGTCAACCCGGAAGGGGCGAAGATACAGGTCGAAGGAGCCGCCACAATGGGTTTGGGTTATGCGCTGACCGAGGAGGTGCACTTCCAGGGCGGCAAGGTCCTGGAAACGAACTTCGACACGTATGCGCTCCCGCGCTTCTCCTGGGTGCCGAAGATCGAGACGGTGCTTATTGAGGCAAAGGACTCCCCGCCCGCGGGCGGCGGCGAGCCGGCCATCATCGTGATGGGAGCCGTGATCGCCAACGCGATCTACGACCGGACCGGCGCGCGCCTGTTCCAATTGCCCATGACGCCTGAGCGGGTGCTGGCCGCCCTTCAGAAAGCCTGAGCCGCAGCCAGCCGGGGGAAAACCACAGATGAACACAGATGAACACAGATGCCACGGGCAAGGCGTCTGTTGTATTCAGATTCGCTCCGAATCACCGTGCCGCGCTCCACTTCTCACTCTGGAATAGCGAGGTTCAGCATATTTCTTATCTGTGTCTATCTGTGTCCATCTGTGGTGACGGTGGATTCCTACGTCTGAAGCGGGCGCAGGAGAAAGGTGTAGGCGTTCGGGTTGTGGGTTTGCTCGCAGCCGACTTGCTGGCGGAGGAAGGTGCCGATGTGTACCACGCGCGCGGCAAAACCGCACGCGGCGAACCACTCCCTCATGCGCGCCATGCTCAGGAGGTTCCAATGATAGTCATCCACTGGGCGCACTTGGTGGTCGCGAATCTCGTCCATGTCGAAGAAGCTGACGCACAGGCCCTGTCGCGTGACCCGGCACACTTCCGTAACGGCAGCTTGCATCCCCTCCAACGAGAGATGCTCAAAGAGGTCATGGACGAAGCAGAGGTCATAAGCCTTGTCCGGCGCCGCGATTTCAAACACGTTGCCGACGGCAAACGCGACGTCCGGGAAGAGCGCGCAGGGGGAGCATCTCACTTTTTAGGCACCCCTCTGGTTTGCTCGAAAAGCAAGCAGTTTCCTAAGAAAACAGCAGGTGGCGCAGGCAAATCTCCTCGGAAATCCATTGAGGTGTACAAAAAGTGAGATGCTCCCGCGCGCAGGCATTCTCGATGTTCTTGGCGCAGAGATCGAACCCGGTGTAGCTGACCAGCCGCGCCAGGCCGTAGGCATGGAGAAAGCGGTAATCGTTCGCCGATCCGCACGCGGGCTCCAGCACCGACACCGTAGCGCGGGCGTCCCCGCCTGCGGGTTCGCCGGGCGTCCCGCCCGGCCCCGGGGTCTCAAAGCCCACCGTCCCCAACACGCTGCCCCAAAGCCCGCAGAAAGTCTCCAGGCTCCGTTCGTCCGGCCTCGCCCGGCCCTGCACGAACCGCGTCCCGCGCAGGAAGCTCTCCACGTAGTTCGGGATGACCACAGTGCCGGCGCTGGTTGGCAGCGCGGCATAGGTCTGCACGATGAAGCCGGGAATCTCGATGCCTTCGGCGTTGTCCGCACCTTGCCTCAGCGCATACAGGACCACTTCAAGCTCGTCGGCATCGTGCAGCCGCCCCGCCATCCCGGTCAGCCAGTTCATCGCCGCGGCAAACCGGTATTCCTGCTCCATCAGACCGTTGAAGCGCCCGCCGGTCAGCGCGCGCACCAGGAAATGGCGCGAAAGCACGCTCTGCACGTTAATGCGCGGGTCCTCCACCCCGGCCACCAGGTAATCCCGCAGCATGCCCGCGTCATGCTGCGTCCAGGAGCGAGCGAGCTTAGCGGATTCCTCTTGCAGGGAAGGCCGGATCACTGCTTCGGTTTCACGCCGCGCAGATACTGGTCGAACCAGTCGGCAAAGAGCTCCATGTCCTTGACTATCTCCGGCCAGCCGTGCTGCTTGCCTGGGCGAACGACCAGCTTGGCAGTCGAGCCCACCGCCTCGCAGCCCTTAACGAACGTCTCGGCCTGGTAAATCGGGACGAGCTTGTCGGCGTCGCCGTGGATAATCAGCATGGGCGGCATGTTCGAGTGGATGAAGTAGATGGGCGAAATCTCCCGGCCCAGCTTTTGCCGTTCCCCCGCCGTGTCGGAGCGCGGGCCGAACGCGGGCTTAAAGTCCTTCAGGGTGCCCACGCCGACCGCATCCTCCTCGGGCCGGCTGTAGTTCAGGAAATCTGTGGGCGGGAAGAAACAGGCGACGCATTGCACCGCGCTGCTCTCGCGGTCAATGGGGTCTTTGGCCTTAGGATCGCCCGGGCCGCCTTGGGTGCCCATCGTCAGGGAGAGATGTCCGCCCGCGCTGGCGCCGGTGATGCCGAGGCGGTTGGGGTCCACCCCGTACCGGGCGGCGTTGTGCCGGATGAACCGCAGGGCGCGGTGGATGTCCGGCACGATTTCCGTGATCGTGAATTTCGGCTGCGAGCCATGGACAACCGTGAAGACCGTGTAGCCGCGATTCAGGAAGGGCCGGAGGAAATCGGCATTGATGCTCTCGTGCGAGGAAAACCAGCCGCCGCTAACCATGAGGACAATGCCCACGCCATTCGCGGGCTGCGGCTGGAACACATCGAGCGTGAGCGCAGTGCCGAACTTGCGCCCGTAGATCACATCCTCGGTGCGGGTGAAATCAACATTGGTTTGGGCCCAGGCGCAGGACAGGGCCAGCAGGAATAGACAGGCGGACAGCGCTTTCTTCAGTGTATGCATGGCAGCCAGTCTATCCGCCGGCACTGCCAGTGGCAATCCACCACTCCAGGTTGGCGGGGATTCCTCCTGGTGATGAAATATCCAGTCTGCTTAGTGATCGGGATCGTAAGTTCGGTGACGTAACCTGAACCCGCCGGACGTAGCGCAGATTTCCAATCTGCTGTATCGCAGAATTCCATTCTGCAAGGCGGGGACAGATTCGGCGCGCCAGCCAGAGTCCAACGCCCTGCAGATTACAAATCGGCGATACAGCAGATTGGAAATCTGCGCTACGTCACCGTATTTGCGTCACTGGGCACTTAGGCCGATTTGCGCTGTGCGAGCCTCGTGCCCACTTTAACCATTTCGTAACCTGGCTGACGCTTGAATGTCACCTGGCCGCGCCAGGATAGCACCCGTGAACCGGCGAGTGCTGATTGTGGATGACGAGCCCGATGTGCTGGAATTGGTTGAGTTCAAGCTGACGGGGCAGGGATTCGAGGTAATCAGGGCTGGCACCGGAGTGGAGGCGTTGCGTAAGGCCAGATGTGAGTCGCCGGAGGTGATTGTGCTCGACCTGCTGCTGCCCGACCTCGACGGCCTTTCGGTATGCGAGATTCTCCGCGCTCAACCTTCGACCCGCGACGTGCCAGTGGTCGTTTTCAGCGCACTGGACCGCCCGCTTACGAGTGCGCGTGGCGCCAGGGCCAGGGTCTTTCGCTGGCTCAAGAAAGGCTCCGATTTCGATTCGCTCTGCGATTGTGTCAGTGCCGCGTTCGACCAACACTTGGACCGGGTGAAGCGCCGCGTTACGCCCGAGGAGCATCCGACTCGCGGATCGAGTGGGTGACCGGTTGGTCGGTCCGGCCGAATGGCACTTTGTGAGGGCCCGCCAAAAGCGGCGGCGCTCGAACGCTTTTTGGGATCAAGTTGCGTTTCTGCGGCGGCACCCACCAACCTGGTGAGAAGCCCGGTATTTTCCGCGTATCCTGCTGCGAGGCTATTCCTTCAACCCCGCACCCGACCCTCGCGCGAGCCCCACCGGAGTTTCGCCGTAGCACCTCTAACCCGGGTTAGAGGTGCTACGGCGAAACTCCGGTGGGGCTACGGAGGTGTGCGCGGGCCGTAGAGGACTCATGATGGGCTCCCCGGCCTCCAGCATCGGTTTAGATTAAGCATCTGAGGCTCCCGGGGCAGCCCGAGCGCGTGGGATTGTTGGCTGGGCCGCGCTTTGGCCTTCGCTTCGTAAGGACCGCAATCTCAGATGGTTGCGCAATCCACAGGGTTACGCGCCGTTGCTGCCCAGTGGCCGCCTCTGCGGAGTCCCGTGGGGTCAGTGGGCGGGCAATGGCGGCGGACGGCAGAAAGGCGTCTTCGCAAGTCTTGCAACCGCAGACAGATGCACGATCCACATGGGAGCGCCACGGGAGTACTTCCGTAGTACCACGCTGGCAGCACCGCTGGCGCAGGGGGTGCTCAAGAGGCGTTGGCGGGGTTGGGGCGGTGTGGGGGACCTTGCGCGCTCGCTGGAGTTCGCCGGACGGGTCACCGGTGTGAGCTTTGGCACGGAGGCTAAATCACGTCCAAAGGGTGCGACGTGATCCAGATCTCAAGCTGGTCAAAGCGGGCTTTCAACCTCTCCTTAAAGTCTCGGAAGAAGGCCCGATGCTCGGGAAGGTCTGGCACATCCACGAAGAACCGCGTCAGATTATCCAGGTAAACCTCCCCGCGATATTGCCAGGCACCGCGCACGGTCTGTGTCTCCCAGGACGCGGCGCCAAACTTTTCCCTCAGCTCGGCAAATGTTTGCGCCAGCAACGGCTCGGGCACGGGCCGGCCGTCATTGAACAACAGGGGCACTAGAATCTCGTAGCGACGCAAGCCGTTCATAAGGGGCGGGACCGATCACCTCGAACTTAATTCCCACGTCTGCCAGGAAACTGAGCGCCTCCGATGGCACCGCTGTTTCGCCGGAAGACCAGCTCTTGCCCGCGAACCGCGGGATGAGCTTACCCAGAGCGCGTCGCTCTGTTGCCTCATCAGGAAACCGGATTAGGATCTGCATGGCGGCAATCTACGTCTCCGCTTCGGCGGGAGCAACATTTCTCGCCAGTCAAACCAACACAGAGAGCACCCGTGAAGTTCCTTCACAGCGGCACCGCCTCACGCAAGACGCGCTCCCGCAGCCCTCGCGTGTCAACGCCGCCTCCCACTTCGCGCCGGATCTCTTTGGCCGCCTGCGCCTGTGCGCTCAAGTAATCCTCCACCGCGCGGGAATGTTGCAGGTAGTAAGCAATCACCGAGTAGATGTCGCTCAAGGTGACCGACGAGAAATCTTCCTGAATCTGCTCCGGAGTCGCGCCATCCTTGAACTCACGCACAATCGAATCGAGGGTCACGCGCGTTCCCGCGATTCGGAAAACGCCACCCTCGCCCCGCGTCAAAGGGACGGCTTGGGCCATGTTCAATTCCGTCATGCTGTGGACAATCTAAGTCGGCGTCGTCGCCCTGTCGAGCATCATGTCATTTAGCAACTTGAGTTAGAACACCCCGTTTTGGTGGTTCCTGGCCTTTTCCCGCCCCCGAGCAGGGAACGCCCCGGAACTGATTACTGTTTGCTGATCGCTGTTTGCTGCATCTTCCCCCCTCCGAGCCGGAAATCCGCCTCCGGCTCGCCACTCCCTTTATGATTTCGCTGGGCTGTGGGGTGCTTTCGGCCCGGAATAGCGACCAGCAAACTGGCGGACAAGAATGTCCGCGCTCCGTCTGCGTAGGTCCATCCATGTTGAGAAGATTCCCTAAGAATTGTGCTTGCCAGGATTCCCGATCTTTGATTCACTCGCACCGTTGGGAGAGGCCCAACCGAGAATCAAGAGCACAAACACAAACTAAACCAAGAAACTAATTAACCAATTCGCGCGGCTTCGGCTGCTGTCCACAACAAAACGGGCAATTTTGATCCACGGACACTGCTTGAAGCACGCCCCCATGCGGGGCGTGCCGAAAGCGTTCCGTGGAAGGCACGCCCGTGCCTGTTGTGGGGCGCAAGTAAGTGCGCCCCCTTTTTGTTCGGCCAACACGGCCTAGGCTGCGCGGCAACAGCTAAGGAAGGCAAAAGTTATGAAACGTATGAATCACTGGCTGAGACCGGCGTGGGCCGCGGGCGTCGTGGCTCTGTTGCTGGCGGGTTCCCACTCGGCGTTGATGGCGGGGACGCTAATGTACGTATCCAACTCCGGCAACGGCACTATATCCGCCGTCGCTGAGGATGGCAGCGTAAGCACCTTCGCAACAGGACTGAACCAGCTCCGCGGATTGGCATTGGATAGGTGGGGGAACCTCTACGTGGCGGATGAGGGAGTGGGCAGTGGCCTCGTCGGCACGATCAAGAAGATCACCCCGGACGGCCACGTCAGCACCTGGGCCTCAGGATTCAACTGGCCTACTAGCCTGGCGTTTGACGGCACGGGCAACCTCTACGTCGCCTGCAACGGGTATGCCACCACAGGCTATGCAATCGTCAGGATTACACCGGGCGGCAGCGTTAGCATCTTCGCCACGGCAGTCGACAATCCGGACGGGTTGGCCTTCGACAGATCGGGGAACCTCTTTGTTGCCAATTATTACGCTCAAACGATCAGTAAGATCACTCCAGACGGCACCGTGAGCACCTTCGCCTCACTGTCCTCCGGCCGCCTTACCGCCCTTGCCTTCGACGCGGCTGGTAACCTTTACGTTGTCTGCCTTGACGGATATGTAATCCAAAAGATCACACCAGGGGGTTCGATCAGCACCTTCGCCACAGGAGAAGTTTGGCCTAACGACTTAGCGTTTGACCAATCAGGCAATCTCTACGTGGCCGATTACATCGCTAATCGGGTAGAGTGGGTGGGTCCGGCTGGGGGCAGCGTCAGCACCTTCGCCACAGGGTTCAGCAATCCCAGCGGTATCGCAATGGTGCCCCATGGACCAAGCATTGTCACCCCACCGCAAAGCCAGACGGCTCAAGCTGGGAGCAATGTTGCTTTGCCTGTTGTTGCCAGTGGTTTGCCATGGCCAGCCTATCAATGGCAGTTTAACGGCCAAAGCATTTCGGGTGCGACCAGTTCTACATTGACTTTGAATTCTGTCACGGCGGCAAATTCCGGTGGCTATTCCGTCGTCGTGTCCAATCCGTATGGTTCCGTCACCAGCGCCACCGCCTCCCTCGCCGTCCTCACTGACGGCGCAAATGGCAATGCTCCGGTGCAAATTACCGCGCCAATTTGTCCTGCTCCCCAGGCTGGCAAGGACAGTCTTGTTATCGTAACGCATGGGTGGACATTCCTTGATCGGGACATCTCTTGGGTTGCAGAGATGGCGAACGCAATTGGAGCAGTCGTGCCCGCAAACTGGGAGGCAACGAATTTAACGTGGACAGATATCTCGCAGTATCCAGACCCCGAACAGGTTCGTATTTGGGGAGAAGCTGTCGGAGAGCTCTATGGATACCAGTTGGTACAACAGCAGCAGTGGAAGCGCGTTCATGTGATCGGTCACAGCGCTGGCGCTGCGGTGATTGATGGAATAGCCAAGGTATTAAAGCACTCACCAGGGCTGCCGGTTACTGTCCAGGAGACGTTTCTCGATCCTTACACTGGGAATTCTCTTCAAGGCCGGAGCGAATACGGTGCAAGTGCGAACTGGGCGGATGACTATTTTGTGATTGATTTAACGGATCTCGGATTGGGCGCAATCGGACAATCCGCGGACTCCACATCCGGCGTGTTAAAGTGGGCTTACAACGTGGATGTTGGTGGAACACTCCAATCTCCATTATACGTGCAATTCGTTGTTGGCAGCGGCGTCGCTGGCTCGACCCCGTCAGTCAACTCAAGCCCTTCTTTGCCTTCACATGGCACGCCAATCGACTTTTATTTAAGTACGATCAACGGCACTGCGCATAGCTGCGCGGCGGGCTATGGTTTTCCAATGAGCATGGAGGCCGGTGGTTCCGAGAATTGGGTAAACTATCCACCGAATGATCCGCCTTTCCCTCTCTGTGGGACGGTATCATTCTCCCAAAACCAACAGCCCGTTCGCTCGGATGCGCCTTTGGTTTTTTCTATGACCCCTTACGGCACGAGCAGTTTGGGAGTGAATTTTCTTGGCAGTGGCGGCGCAAGTTTGACCAGTGATGCTCCGGCTTGGCTGGCCGTGGGCGTGGCCATTACCAACGTGGTCAATTTCGTCCAGTTTGACGCGGGTTTCACGGACACGAACGCGGCCCAAGGGTTGCTCACGGTGTATTGGAACACGAGTCAAGTCGGCATGGTGGATGAGCGCGTGGCGGTGGCGAGTTTGCAGACGTATCGTTTTGCGCTGCCCGGCGCGGTGACGAGCGGCCTATACACTTTGACTTTCCGGCTCGATTCGTTCACAAACTCGTCCAGCATCGCGGTCACGAACGTGGCGACGGGTTTTGTGGGCGTGACGCAGCCCATCACGCTCGGCATTTCACGCACGAACGGCGCGCCGCTGGTGCAACTGACGGCGGCAACCAATTTCACCTATCTCATCCAAAGCTCGACGAATCTGGTGGATTGGACGCCGACGGCGTTGTTGTTGAACACTAACGGCACGGCGCAGTTCATTGATTTCCCTGTGACCAATTCCAACCCGCGGTTTTATAGGGCGGTGATGCCGTGAGGAGCGCATTATGACAAACAACACATCTCAGACGCAAACTTCCGGGCCTGCTCCTTTGACTCTCGAAATGCTGAAGGAGAAGGAGAGGATATTATGGGATGAGGTTCGCAATATTCGCGAAATCACCCTTAAGTTGCTCCAATGGAGCGTCACGGCTCTTGCGAGCTTAGAGATAGCCCTTTTCTACGTCAGAAAGGACGTCCATGAAAGGATGGTTGCTGCCGGCTATCCGCCCAGCGAGCCCCTACCTTGGGACAAGCGTTTGAGGGGCACTATATTTCTCCTCGTCGTGGCGCTTTTTTTCACGTTAATGATATATCTCGCTGGGAGGCGCCGGAAGATGATGGGAGAGCAATTGGGCGCCTTGAACGCCTACCAGATTGACTACGGGAAACCCACAAGGTGGGGCAGGCCGCTCATGCTGGCGGTCCCGCTCATCTTCCCAATCATGGACTGGTTACTCCACGGCTAGTTCCAGCGGGCCGCGGTGCGATCGTTGAGGTGAGCCGGGCGCGGGCCGATCCACGGCTTGTGCGGGCGGGCGGGAGGGGGGCGTAGGAGTGGTTGAGAGTTGAGAGTTGATTGTTGAGAGACAGCCGGGCCAGACATCCGGCGGCGTAGAAGTGGGGATGGCCGACAGGCTCGAGCGGATTAGCAAATACAGGGTTTGCCGAATTGACGGCATTATGCATTACGCTTAGCTTTGTGCCATGAGCACGGTTGCTGAGATCAAGAGGGCGATTGAGAAGCTCTCGCCGCAAGAGCGTTGCGAGTTGGAGGCGTTGCTTCATCCCTGGCCGGACGACGATTGGGACCGGCAGATGCAAGCGGATGCCGAGCCGGGCGGCAAGCTGCACGAAATGATGTCCGCTTCCCGCAAGAACGCCCAAGCCGGCAAGTTCATGGATTTCCCTGCTCGCGGGCAGAAATGAAGTCAAAGGTTGACCACGGAGCACAGAAAATGCCGAAGGAGGAGGAGGCATGAAGCGTGATGCGTGAAACGCGGTGACACCTCACCCTCACCCAGGGAATGCAGAAGGTTGAATGATGAATGATGAATCTTCACGCTCCACCAAAGCCCTCAGGCTACCCCGAGGCGACCCTCAGGCCATCTGGTGGCCAACCGGTAGGCACCCTGAAGCCACCCTGAGGCTACCCTGAGGCTACCCTGAGGCTACCCTGAGGCTACCCGGGACTACGGCTGGGCCACGAGTATTGCCGATTTAGCGGCCATTTAGCCTGGGAAGCCACAATGGCTCCAGGGGTGGGATCGTGCGCCGGGGGGGGTGCATGGCCAGCCATTCGTTAACCTCTGTCGGGTCCTATTCACTTGCCCCTCACAAGTGCTTGCTGGCGAGTGATTTACTCCTTAACTAAGCGCCATTCAGTTCTGGCACTTGTTTTTGGATTGAATGCGAAGTAGCTTGGCGTCGGCGCGCGGAAACTCGCGCTGGGAAGACTGAAGCCATTGCCATGATCGCCACACAAATTCGCCAGAAGGATGCCGTGTTTTATTTTGCCTCGTACCCGTCGGAACAACTGCTGACCCGCGTGCGGTTCATCAGCCGTTATTTCGACGAGGGGAGTGGCGTTATTGCATCCGAACCAGTGCCGGAGGAGGACGACATCGCCCAATTCATCGCTCGCATTGAGCGAAGCGACAAGGCCTTTCAGCGTGAGCTGTCCCGCTCCAAAGTCCGCGCCATCCGCAATTTTTACGAGACGGCGATCTCGCAACCCCCCATTCCCGGAACGGTCCTGCTATTCACGCCGCAGAAACTGCACTTCGAAGCCTGGACCGATGGCAGCGGCGTCGGACGATTGCAGGAGCCCGAGGAAAAATACCTCATCATTGACGGCCAGCACCGGTTGGCCGCGCTGCAGTTTTACGAACGCACCCATCCCAACGAAGCCAAGAGCATCAATGTCCCGTGCGTGATCTATGACGGCCGGAGCGAAGACTTCGCCGCGGAGATGTTCGTGATCATCAACTCCACGCCGACGCGAATCAATAAAAGCCATCTGGTTGATTTGTATGAACGGGTTTCGTGGGCGGAGCCGGATCGGCGGTTCGCGGCGCACATTGCCGAGATGCTCTACCGTGAGGCAGACAGCCCGCTGCGCTATCGGATCAACCGCCTCGGCGGCCGCAGCAAGCAGGAGAAGTGGATTCTGCAAGCCGAGTTATACAACGAAATCCACCGCTGGGTGAAAGGGGCCTGGGAGAAGATCGAAAAGGAGGATACCGACAAGCGCGCGGCGGCCCGTTATTACGAGGTGGTGCGCGACTTTCTGAAAGCGTCGGCGCAAGTGTGGGGGGAGGCGTGGGGAAACCCCGATTACATGGTTACCAAACCAGTGGCGCTCAAAGCCATGATGCGGGTCTGCGCCGACCTCGCCGCGCAGGAGGGTGAGCCGGAGGAGAACCGCGTGAATCGTTGGAGCCAAAGACTGATGCCCTGGGCCGAACAGGTGCGAACTTTCCGCAATGAGGGATTCTATGAGCGTTTTCCCGCCAAGGGGCAAGTCGAGCGCGTGGCCCGAATCCATCGGGAACTGGCCCGTAGCGCAGGCATCCAGTCCCGGCCGAAGGCAAAGCCAACCGCCGGTTAACGACCTTTGCCCAGCTAATCCACCAAATCGCCGATGAGCAGGAGGCTGCCTGCGTACCAGTTCGTGCCGTCGAAGCGCTTGGGGTTGTCCATCTTTTCGTTCCGCTGGGAGAGAATCTTCAGCTTGTCCAGGGCCTCGGCACTGACCTCGATTCTCACGGTGTGCAGACCATTGGTGAGGTCTTCGGCGGCCATGAATTTGCCCAGGCGGTGGTAGGTGCAGAAGGAATCGAACCGGGCGATGCCGACCGGCTTGAGGCCGTCCACTGTCACGGTCAGCTTCCCGCAGTCCGGCCCGAGGAGGTCATACACGCCGGCGGCGGTGCCCCGGAAACGGAAGGTGAGGGTTGCGCCGGGCGGGGCCTTCCACAATTCCGGCAGCCGGTCTTGGAACGACTTGGCCAGGTTATTGGTGGCGGGGAGCTTGCTCCAGCCGGGGCTGAGGTGGGCGCGGGCCAGGGGGACAATCGAGGCGTGTTCATAGTTATCACTCACGAACGGTTCGCCCAAAGAATGAGGGCCGGGCTTGCCGGCGGCCTGGATGGCGGGCAGGGAACGCACGATGGCTTCCAGGTACAATTGGTGGCCGGTGTCAGGGTAAGGATGCACGGCGTCAGGGGAGAAGATGATTCTATCACCGAGTTCCCTTTTGGCTTCGTCGGTCTTGGGCAGTTCCCCTTTGAAGATCAGGCGGCCGGCCTTTTCCAGTTTGGCCACCTCGACCCCCAGGTGGATGGAGGGGATGCCGTAGAAGTCGGCGAGCTTCTCCATGGCGCTGGCGGCGCGGGGGTATTTACCGGTTTGCAGGGTTTCCAGCATGTTGCCGGCAAGGGTATAGACAAAACAGATGTCGGTTTCGGGACTGGCGCGCCAGGTTTGGCACACGATGCCTTCCATGCAGCGGTAAATTTGCTCCGGGGAAGCGCCGCCGTCGTTGACGGCAAATTCCGCAAAGACGAGGTCGGGGTGCTGGGCAAGGACGTCCACGCCGCAACGGAACACGCCCAGGTCGGAGCCGGTGCCGCCGATGGCGGCGTTGATCTGGGAGACTCTGAGGTTGGGAAACTGTTCCTGGAACCACCTGAGGGTCTTGGGCCGCCAGCCGTCCTGGGCAGTGATGCTGCCGCCGAAATAGGCGATGCGGACGTCCTTTCCTTGCTTGAGCTTGGCGAAGAAATTGGGCAACCCCTGGCGCGGGTGGGATTCGACGGCTTCCACGCTGGGATTGGCGAGATCCGGGGGCAGGGTGTTGGCAAGGGGCACGGCAACGATGGAGCCGGCCCATGTCATGAATAGGGCCGGCGCGAGGTTGAAAGGGTGCGTTTTCATCCGAGGACGCTACGTTGTGAAGGAGGGGTTGCCGAGAAGAAATGTGCCGCAATATGGTGGCATTGGACGGGTATGGAGAAGGCAAAGGGGAGATCGCAGAGGGAAGAATGGACACGGGAGAGAAGTCCACTGGGGCGGCCATTGGCGGGAGCGGGGGTGCGTGAAGGTGTTCTTTTCAGTGGCCAGAGGCGTGGCGAGGCCAGAAAGCGAGGGTGGTCTGCTCGCAGGAGGGACGCCTGTCCTACCCTCACACACTAAACCTGAACAGCAGCACGTCGCCGTCGCGGACAACGTAGTCGCGGCCTTCGATGCGGTAGTGGCCGGTCTCGCGGGCGTGGCCGACCGAGCCCTGCTTGACCAGCTCCTCCCAGTTCACCGTCTCGGCCTTGATGAAGCCGCGCTCGAAATCGGTGTGGACCGTCCCAGCCGCCTTCACCGCGGTTACGCCGGCGGGGATCGTCCAGGCGCGGACTTCCTTTTCATTGAAGGTGAAGAAGGTACGAAGTCCGAGCACATGGTAGGTGCTGCGGATCAATGCGGCTATGCCGGATTCCTGCACGCCAAGGTCTTTCACATACTCCTGCGCCTCCGCGGGCGTGAGGTCGGCGAGGTCGCTCTCCAGTTGGGCGCAGACGACCACCGTCTCGCACGCATGATGCGCGCGGGCGTATTCGCGGACTTTGACAACCTGCGGGTGGCTGTCCGCGGCGGCGAGGTCACCCTCCTTCACGTTAGCGGCGAAGATGGTTGGCTTGTCGGTGAGCAGGAAGAAGCCGCGGACGATGAGTTTCTCGTCCGGGGCCAACGGCAGGCCGAGGGTGTTGGCGGGCTTGCCGGTGTTCAGGTGCGCCCCGATCTTCTCCAGCAGATGCGCCTCCAGCACGGCGTGCTTGTCCCCGTGTTTGACGTCTCGGGAAATCTTCTCCAGCCGCTTCTTGACGGTTTCCAGGTCGGCCAGCACCAGTTCGGTCGTCACAATCTCGATGTCCCGCACCGGGTCTAGCTCCCCGGTGACGTGGACAATGTCCGGGTCCTCGAAGCAGCGCACGACATGGATGAGCGCGTCCACCTCGCGGACGTGGCTGAGGAACTTATTGCCCAGGCCCTCGCCGTGGGAGGCGCCTTTCACCAGGCCGGCGATGTCCACGAACTCAAAGGCCGTCGGGATCAGCGTGCCGACCTTGGCGACCTTGCCGAGTTGCGGCAGGCGCGGGTCGGGCACACTGACCACGCCGAGGTTGGGTTCGATAGTGCAGAACGGGTAATTCTCCGCCGGTGCCTTGTGCGAGCGGGTGACGGCGTTGAAGAGGGTGGATTTCCCTACGTTCGGAAGACCAATGATGCCTGCCTTCAGCATGAGGGGGTTATACCCAGAAAGGGGCGCGGAGCACAAAGGGAAAATCCGAAGGCCGAAGGCCGAAGCCCGAAGGAAGGCCGAAGTCCGAAGTCTGAAGAGGGACGCGCTGTCCTACTCTGCGTTCGCTTCCGCTACCGCCTCCCGAATCGCCTGTTTGAACTCGTCGGTTCCCTGGTCGAAGGCCGCAGCCATTGGCAGGACCGGGGTCTTGCGGATGCGGCGCTTGAACTTCTTCAAGTTCTCCGCGGCTGGCGGCTCGTCCATCTTGTTGGCGACGACCAGACGGGGCCGCTCCACCAGGGCTGGGTCGTAGAGCTTCAGCTCGTTCAGGAGGTTCTTGTAGTCGTTCCACGGGGCACGGCCGTCCGCGCCGGCCATGTCGAGCAACAGTACCAGCACGGCGCACCGCTCAATGTGCCGGAGAAACTCGTGGCCCAAGCCGACGTTGCGATGTGCGCCCTCGATCAAGCCCGGCACATCGCACACAGTGAGGCGGTGGAAGTCTGGGTATTCGACGATGCCGATTTGCGGGTGGAGGGTGGTGAAGGGGTAGGGGGCGATTTTAGGCCGAGCGCGCGAGATGGCCGTTAGCAAAGTGGATTTGCCGGCGTTGGGATACCCGACCAGGCCGACTTCCGCCATGATGCGCAATTCAAGAAGGAAGTCGCCTTCGTCGCCCGGCTCGCCCGGCTGGGCGAAGCGCGGGGTCTGGCGCGCGGCGGTGGCAAAGTTGCGGTTGCCGAGGCCGCCGCGCCCGCCTTTGCACAACGCGAAGCGCTGCCCGTGCTCCGTCAAATCCACCACCAGCTCCCCTTTGGGCCGCACGCCCACAGCGGGTGTTGCTTCATCCTCCGCGAGGGAGATATCAACCTCCAGGGCGCTTCCGCCGGCCGCCATGCGAATCAAAGGGCGCTGGCTGGAGCTGAGGCGCAGCTCCGGGCGGGCCGAGCCGGGCTTGGCTTCGCTTGCGTCCTCGGGGCCGTCTTCCCGAGCCAATCTCCAGACAATCGTGCCGCAGGGAACCTTGACGAGGAGGTCCTTGCCGGCGTGGCCGTCCATGCCCTTGCCCAGGCCCTGCTCGCCGCCCTCCGCGATGAGGCGCGGCTGGTAATACTGGGCGATGAGGTTGTTCAGGTCGTGGTCCGCTTCGAGGATTACGTCGCCGCCTCGTCCGCCATTGCCGCCGCTGGGCCCGCCTTTGGGACGATACTTCTCGCGCTGGAAGGCGACGCATCCTTTGCCGCCGTGGCCGGCACGGGCGTAGATCTTGATTTCGTCAACGAACATCGGAACGGGCTGAGGAAGGGAGGGGGGGAGTGCTGGAGTGGTGGAGTGGTGGAGTGCTGGAGTGCTGGAGTGGTGGAATCAGCGCTGTTAGCATCAGCACCCCAATACTCCAAAACTCCATCACTCCGTGGTCCCTCAATGAAAAAGGCGAGGCCATTGCCTCGCCGCGAAGGGTGATCCTTGGCCGCTTAGCTGGCTGCCGCCGGGGCGGCTTCGGCCAGGACGTTGATGCGGTGGCTGTTCTTGTCGAACACGACCTTCCCGGGCTTCAGTGCGAATAACGTCCAGTCGCGCCCGGTGCCGACGTTCTTGCCGGCGACGAACTTGGTGCCGCGCTGGCGGACGAGGATGCTGCCGGCGGTGACGAGTTCGCCGCCAAATCGTTTGACGCCCAGCCGCTTGCTGACGCTGTCGCGCCCATTGCGGACGCTGCCTTGACCTTTCTTGTGTGCCATAAGTCCTTAAGTGGTAATGGGAGTTTGACAAGCGGTGGCCGCCGTCTCGGGCAGGCCAGGCTCCGCTTGGGTTTTTATCTCTTTGATTTTGACCACCGTCAATTCCTGGCGATGCCCGATCGTCTTGCGATAGCCTTTCCGGCGTTTCATCTTGTAGGCGATCTTTTTCTCGCCGCGGATGTGCTCGACAACGTCGGCCACCACGGTCGCGCCGGTTACCGTGGGTGAGCCCACGATGACTTTGCCCTCGTTGTTGACCATGAGCACGCGCTCAAAAGTGAAGGGCTGCCCGGCTTCAACGGCCAGGCGCTCGACTTCGAGCTTATCGCCCGCGCTAACGCGATACTGTTTGCTTCCTGTTTCTAAAATACAATAGCTCACAATAAGAATCCCGTTCTTAGGGAATCTGAAAAATACGAGAGAAACGGATAATTGCAACTGCAAAATTGTAAACGTTTATTCCTACGCCCGCTCGAGCAGCGACCAGCAAACCAAAGGTGACAGCCTGCGGCGGCAGGAGCAAGCGGCAAAGGACTGGTGCGCTCGGCGAGGTTGAACCTGCCCGGGTGTGAGGTTGACAGCGCCGGGTCCGCCAAAGCCGGAAAGAACCGGGCAGCCGGAAGCGGCCTCGACCGGCTCCTGACAATGTGATACGCAGAATGTTTTCGTTGGCACTGGCGGGCCTGGGTTGCCAGACCCTCGCCCGCGGGAACGTCTGGGACCAGCACGGCACGCTCAATTCGGTGGTTGAGGTCCGGGCCTGATTACCCCAACCGGCTGGTCCTCCCGTTCTGCCCGGAAAGCCGGAGGCCGGAGTCACCGCCGGGCGCTGTGCCGCCCGGCGCTGGCTCCAGCGATTCTGTTCGTTAGGCGTCCTGCTTGTCTTGGCGCGATTGTCTGCCTACCCACCAACAGAGCACAAACAACAGGGCGGTAATTGGCGGCAATATGCCCAAGCCTTCCACCACTCTCGGATTGATAAGGAATGCGTGAATCAATACCGCCGCGAGCGTTAAGGCTGCGCCGGCGAGTTCCCATCTCCACGCGAGAGCAAGACCTAGAAGCCAAACAAACATCAGCGTCAAGCCCATGCGGTCATGCATGGAAAGCGGCCCAGATGGATGCCCTCCCCGGATGCTATCTAAAAAGCTGCCCACGATGAAAATGCCCCAGAAAAGGACAATCAGAAGGCTGAGTATCCGAGTGAACCACCGAACCGTTCTTACTGTTCTATTCATGGTTGTCTCCTTTCTTGGCTAAATGCGTTAAAGTGCCGTTGCGCGGGGGCGCTGCGGGCCTGAAGCGCGGCGGCTGCCGGAGTTAGCGCGGGTCAGGCAGATTGGTGTCTTTCGTCATAGCGCCTCACAAGTGCCCCTGCTACATAAAGTATCCCCGGTAGCGCGAGGGCACCCACAAACCAATTCAGCCCTTTGGGAGGGTGCATTACTGCAATTACAAACAGACTCCAACCAACAAGCGATAGAGTGCCTCCCGCAAGTTCCCATCGCCACGCGCCCAGAATGCCAATCATCACCAGAGCCAGCGCGAGGAACCCAACTTGAACCGTGATTGGTTGCGTAAAGGGATTTGGCATCCCTTCGCCGATTGCGATAACCACGATTATCAAGACCAGCAACGTGCCGATGATTCGAGCAGTCCAACGACATGCGGCTGCTAATAGTCTGTTTGTATTCATAATGCTGTCGATTCGCCTGCAATTTTTTATTGGCCAGTTCCTGTGGGTCACAAGAGAGCGCAGCTTCCGCTAACGAGCGGCAGCCAGCAAATCCGAAATGCCTACGCTCGGAGTCGCCGGGCTGTCAGTCTGGCGGGCGGTGGTCTGGGCGATTCGCGCTGCCAAAGATTCACCGACCGAAAACTCAAGCCCGGCAATGGCCGCGAGAGCCGCACAGGCCCTGATGACCCGGATTCTCACGAGGTATCGTGCCGAAGAGTTTGTTTTCATGGTTCCAGCGTAGTCCTCCACCGGCTGAAGGTGTTAATCGAAAGAATTTGCTGATTCATTGATGGAAACGATGAGTGCAGATGCTCCCCGCCGCCCTGCCGTCGTCGGCATCACCAGACCGGCGCGGGGCCAGCTTCGCCGGGCGGCCCGCTGATTGAATTCGCTGGCTTGAAGCCCAGCGGTCCAGACTGCATCGTTTGCAGGTACCGAGTATGGCCAACGGCAGCGCGTCACGGGATTTCTGGTCACCGGAATTCCGGTTGGCTGTCTTCATCCTCGCCGCCACTTCGATTTGGAGCCTGCTCATCGAGTTCTTCGGGTGGTGCTCCATGCGGAACTTCACTCTGTTCGGCTCGCTGCCAGCTTTGGCCGCGCTGTCCGGTTTGGCGTTGGTAGACCGCGCTATCGGCACTCGGCGTCTCTGGAGGGCGGTGCTGGTCGGGGCCGCCGCCGGTCTGGTCGCAGCAGTGGCTTACGACGTGTTCCGGCTACCTCTTGTTTACGCCGACGCCTTGGGCATTCAGCACGTGGTGCCCTCGCTGAAGCTGTTCAAAGTGTTCCCCCGGTTCGGCGCGATGATTCTGGGCCAGCCGCTGGAGCAACCTCTTTACTCCCTCAGCCCGCCGGCAAGGCTCCAACATTATCGCAGCGAAGTCTATGCCGTGCAGCGGAGGGTCGCTCCTTCATCCTGCGGCACGAGGGCGTCAGCCTCACAATGTCGCGTGACCGGTTCTGGGCCAACGCCGTGTCATGTTCGTCGTTTCAATATCCTGGGTCACCACTTGCGCTTGCAGTTGAGCGCCAACAGCCTACGGTAGATTTTGGTGTGACGACCGGTTCCCGGTACGTTCAGAAACTTTGGACTTAATCCTTAGCTTAGGCCACAAAGCCCGTAGAAAGAAACAAGTTACTGACTAGTCTTTAGCATAGATGACAGTTGCAGCACAAAAAAAGGACTGGACGAGTTTGCGGTTGGTTTGGATCTTTCTGAGGTCTTGCTCTACCCGCTTGCGTAGCGACTCATTCTTCTTCA
>Ga0326727_10001784_pt1 | contig 77276 bp, 81 predicted proteins | sample MB2enrmetagenome_FD_207643 | JGI IMG/M metagenome (GOLD analysis project Ga0326727, IMG submission 207643) | Lab enriched peat soil microbial communities from McLean, Ithaca, NY, United States - MB29MY | ecosystem: Environmental > Terrestrial > Soil > Wetlands > Peat | place: USA: New York... | reverse complement strand
AAACATTAAAGCCCGTTCCACGAAACGTGGAGCGTTCCGGGCCCTGCCCTGCTTGTTTTGACCCACCGTGGGGCACCCATCAAAAAATTGCATCACATAAAAAATATTTTATGATATGAGGATGTTACGAAATCCAACGGGAGTATTGTGGGGGTGAATCACTGTACCTAATAATGGGGGAAAGGACCACACATTATGAGCATGACCAAAAAAGAGATTACCGACCTGATTTATGACCACATGGGGATCTCCAGGAATGAATGTGCCCAGCTGATCGACAGTTTCTTTGATATCATCAAGGAGGAACTGATCCAGGGCAAGGATGTGAAGATCTCCGGTTTTGGCAGGTGGTCCGTCAGGAAGAAAAGGGCCAGGACGGGGAGGAATCCCCAGACGGGAAAAGCAATGACGATCAGTGCCCGCACGGTGGTTACCTTCAAATGGTCCCATAAGGTGTGGGAGAAATTGAACGGCAAAGAGGCCTAGGCATGGTTGACAAGAACCAGTATATAAAAATGTTTTCCAACCTTTTAAATGAGCACTACCTTTCCATTGGAGAAACAAATCGTGCACGTCCGGCAAGCCATTATTTCATTGATGGATTTTTAACCGCGACAAAGAGCGTTGGACGCGATGGACTGCATTGAAAGAATACATCTTGTCATATTTGGTGTAAATGTGGAGGAACGAAAGAAATTAAAAATAAAACCGGATGTTGCAATCGACGATTGGATATTCCGGCTCATGTGAGAAAAGGAATCCAATCAGGGTGGTAAAATAAAAAATCCCTTTACCGAGGCCTGCCATTACTAAGCAAGAGATAATGCGTAGCTTAAAATATTGGCTTCCGGTTATTATCTGGATGGGCGTTATATTCTGGATGTCGACCGGAATGTTCTCCTACGAGCAGACCTCCCGGTATATTGTCCCGATCCTAAATTTTCTTTTCCCTTGGCTCGTGCCAAATCAAATTGATATGCTGCACGAACTAATCCGAAAGTCTGCCCATATCACTGAGTATTTTATCCTGGGATCCCTTTTATTTTATGCTTTTCGCAGTGGATCCAAGCAAAAATGGTGCTTACGGTGGACGATGTACGCCATTATAGGTGTCGTGCTGTATGCGGCCAGTGATGAATACCATCAATCTTTTGTTGCATCCAGAACTGCCTCTATTATCGATGTAGGTATTGATTCAGCCGGTGGCCTTCTTTCTCAGATAGCTATTGCATTGGGAGTGAGAACCTGGGAACATAAGCTCAACTAGTCGGAATACTGATGATAATCAGAGACTACAGGGGCTTTCAAATCCGCGTCCATGGCCAAAGTTGCTACGCTAAGATCCACCAAAAGGATAAGTATTGCATAATTTGTCGCTATGGTGGGGCTGCTGATTTTCTTGTAACGGCTACACAACTGCTGTAATAGCTGATAATGCTGTCAATATTCTTATACAAGCTGAAACCAAATGGAAACAGTCAATGAAACCCACAGCATCTTGATAGGATACATCCTTTGGATCTTTGGATTCACTGGCTCGGAAAGGTTTTACTACGGCAAGCCGATTTCAGGTACGATCTACTTTTGCACATTTGGCCTGTTGGGTATCGGCTGGCTCATCGACCTTTTTCTCATCCCGTCCATGGCGCGTGAAGCCGATTTGAGATTCAAAGAGGGTAAAATCAATTACGATGTGGCTTGGATACTGCTCACCTTCCTCGGTCTATTTGGAGTGTACCGGTTTTATATGGGGAAATGGATCAGCGGTATCCTGTACTTGCTCACGCTCGGTATCTTTGGCATGGGCTATGTCTATGATTTCTGGACACTGAATGACCAGATCACGGTCATCAATAGCGCCCGATAGTATAAAGGTTCATTGTGCTACTGAGATAAAATATGTGGAAGGATGGTTTCGCGTATGTCCTCTAAAATCATTGTTATAAACCCGAAGGATAACGTAGCTGTTGCCTTGCAAAACCTCCAAGCGGGCGAAAGTGTTGATCTGCCGAATGGAGTATCCCTCCGCCTTCTTTCAGACGTGCCGTATAGCCACAAGATTGCCCTAGTGGATATCCCAAAAGGGGCAAGCATGATCAAGTACGGAGAAATAATCGGTGAGGCCAAGATGGCTGTCCGGAAAGGTGAGTGGGTTCATACCCATAACATGCATATCAGAGATGTGAATGAATAGTTAACGGACATGGAAACCTTCCTGGGTTACAAAAGAGCAGACGGGTCGGTGGGGATCCGCAACCATGTTGCTATAATTCCTTCCGTGGCATGTGCTAACGGGGTAGTTGCAGCCATTGCCAGGGCCGTGCCCGAGGCCGTTCCCCTTTATCACGGTCATGGCTGCGGCCGAGCTGTAGAGCTTGATCTACATGTCCGGACATTGGTCAACCTAGGCAGGCATCCCAATGTGGCTGCCATCCTCGTCGTTGGTTTGGGATGTGAAGTCATCAAGGCGGAGGCGCTGGCGAAACCCATAGCAGAGTCAAACAAACCTGTCGAATACCTCAATATCCAGCACACTGGCGGCACAAGAAAATCGACAGCTTGTGGTATCGAGATCGTGCGCCTTATGCTGGCCCATGTCGGTGAGATGAAACGAGGTCAACTCCCCCTTGACGGGATCACCATAGGCCTCCAATGTGGGGGATCCGACGCTTTTTCAGGCATCACGGCCAATCCAACCGTCGGCCTTGTGTCGGATTGGATGGTAGACCAAGGGGGGACGGTCATCCTTACGGAGGATACGGAGATGATCGGCACAAGCCACATCCTGGAGCGCCGGGCTTGTGATCCCGAGGTCGCGGGCAGGATCAAAAAGATGGTAGCTGATGCAGAACAGCTGACCCATGATCTCCTGGGACCCCTTGCACCTTACGTTATAGCCCCCGGCAATATGGACGGTGGCATGTCCTCCATAAGGGAAAAATCTTTGGGCTGTATCACCAAAGCGGGTAGCAGCCCCATCAACCAAGTGGTTGATTACGGGGAGTCACCAACCAGAAAAGGGATCGTACTCATGGATGGACCGGGCTATGATGTGGAATCCATGACCGGGGTCGCCGCCGCGGGCAGCCACCTTATGATTTTTACAACCGGACGTGGGAGCCCCATAGGCTATCCGATCGTACCCGTGATCAAGGTTGCAAGCACAAGCCAGATGTATAAACAGATGGAAGACGACATGGATATCAATGCCGGTGTGATTCTAGAAGGCACACCCATGCAAGTCGTAGGAACGCAAATCCTATGCATGGTCAGGAAGGTGCTGAACGGTGCTTTGACAAAAGCAGAGTTGAACCGGCAGGATGGGATCGTGTGTCTATACACGTTACATCCCGCATTCTAACAATGTTCCCTATAAACAAACAATGACGGACTTCCAAAAGGTAATAAAGGTGTAAACTCAAAACCTAAGGTGTCCTAACAAGGCGAAACCCTATACGACGGTCTCTGCTGCTTGGGCTACCGAAGTTGCGAGCCGCTGAGCGACAGTTGCCTGAGACAGAGCTCCAGCTACAGCCGCGAAAAACCCTGAACCGACCGAACACATGTGCCATGGGGTCCTTCACACTACCTGACGGATAAGACCAGTATGTATCCTGACACCACTCCCAGACATTCCCGCCCATGTCATACAATCCTAAGTCGTTGGGTTTCTTCTTCCCAACGGGATGTGTCCTTTGATCAGAATTAACATTATACCAGGCATATTCAGCAAGGGAAAATTCGCCACCGATACCTGCGTCTATATCACGTTTTCCGCCGCTTCTCGCCGCGTACTCCCACTCCGCTTCCGTGGGCAATCTATACTTGTCGGTTCCTTCCTGAAGATTAAGTTTTCGTATAAATTTCTGGACGTCGTTCCAAGAAACGCTTTCCACGGGGCAGTCCCTATCACAGTCCTTAAAATATGATGGATTGATACCCATAACTTTCTGATATTGACCTTGAGTAATTTCAGTGATCTGGATGTAAAAAGGTTTACTAATAGTGACCAAATGCTGTTTTTCATCACTACCACTTCCTCCCATCGTGAACGTCCCGGCTGATACAAGCACAAACTTTGCGTCCAATACCTTGCTAATAAATTCATCTCCCGCATAGGAGTATGGGATGAATACTAGAAGTATAATAACCAGAACAGTCAAGGAACAAAATTTACGTGCCCGCATCAGACAATTTCCTCCTTTATGATAACGCTCCATGGATTACGCATATTGTGACCCCCCAAACCGATCTTAGCATTGCATATTAGGTTACATATACATCAGGTAATGTGACCAAATATCCTTAGGGAAGTCCCCTTTTCACGATTTATATGTCACCACTCTTACTGACGACAAGGTAGTGGAAGATTTTGTCGGCATTAAAGGCAATCCTTCCTCCAACAATGGTGACTATCCCATCATATTGCCCGTCTTCTTCCGTTCACAACAGCAAGGAATTTGTGGTCAATATGGGCATCATAAACCAAACCCTTGCTATCCGGGCTGAAAATGGAAGCACCTATGCCAACATATGGTTCCCCTCTATCCCGTCCACAACCATGGATCTCTCGTTACCCTCACAGTCGGTATAGGCCATGTGTTGGTTATTTGGGCTGTGATGTGATTGAGTCATCGCCAATATCATCGCATTTCCCGTCCTCCTTGCCCTTTACCACCACGAACTGTTTGCTGTATGGCAGTTTGAAAATGCAATCTGATTTTCAGATGCCGGCCCCTGTGACATCATTGCTGTTGAGCAGCACATAAAAGCGATCAGTAACGTGACAATGAATCGTTTTTTCATCTTTACACCAGGAGCTAATGTTAGTTCCCTATTCGGGCGTCTGCTTATTTTTCAAACATATAAAAAATCGCGGCCATCAAGTGTAGAGCTCATTATGTCCATGACCTGTCTATGATGCTTCTATCATATGTTAGGTCCAAGTTCTGCTTTTTTATTATTGCGGATCCAATCATGAACAGGCAGATGGGAAAAATCAGCAGGAGCAGGAAGAAGTTGAATATCTGGCCTGATTCGGATAAACAACCAATATGGAACATCTATGGATCATGCTGGCGTTAACAGCCGCTTTTACTGGTGGGACCAGTGATGCCCTTACAAAAAAAGCCTTACAGCTTCACGATGTATATACTATTGCGTGGCTGCGCCAACTGATCGTGATACTGCTTCTATCACCTTGCCTCATTTTTATTCCAATCCCATCCCTTCATGCAGATTTTTATAAGGCGTTCTTCTCTGCGTTGCCTTTTGAAGTCTTGGCCTACATCTTTTATATGAAGGCCATCAAGATATCGCCTCTCAGCCTGACCGTTCCGTTCCTGTCTTTAACACCTGTATGTTTGATCGTCTTACCCTATATCATGCACGGGGAATTGGTGTCCCTTTGGGGGAGCATCGGCATCCTGGTAGTAGCAGTGGGAAGTTATACTTTGAATCTAAAAGAAGTCGGCAAAGGATTCCTGGAACCCATAAGGGCAATCCGGAAAGAAATAGGGTCCGTCTTCATGATTATTACGGCCATCCTTTATGGATTTACCAACATCTTCGGTAAGCAGGCCATCAACCATTCCTCCGCACTCTTTTACGGAATAACATATAATATCATATTTTTCTTTGTGCTGAGCCCGGTGATCTTCAAGATCGGCCGAATAAACCTGTCTGGAAAGATCTTCAAAGAGGCTCTCAGAATCTCTATTCCACCTGGAGTTTTTGCGGCCGTGACGGTTTTTTTCTATAACACCGCCATCAGCCTGACCAATGTGGCATATGCGGTCGCCGTTGGCCGGTTAAGTTTGCTGATCGGGGTGATCTACGGTCATTTCCTCTTCAAGGAGACCGGTTTTAGAGAAAGGCTAGTTGGCACAACTCTCATGCTTATCGGATTTATCATTATTGTGATGAAGCAATGAAAGTGGAGCTATGAACACACTGGATGCTTGCATTGGCTTTGCCGTGCTTGCTCCATAGCGCGGGGTATGGTCAAATGGCTTACCTTCACTTTCTAATCATATTGCTGGACGCTAAAAAAAATCGCGATCCTTTTCTAAAGATCTCCTCCATTAATCGTTTTTAGTGGGAATGTCGCATTGAAACCGATTCGATCAGACCGCCATCACTAGGATGGCCTGCCTTCCCCTTCTCATCCCATGAAACGGGAAATATTGTTTGCTATCGGCATGTTATATGATTTTATGAATATCAGTTGACAAAACAACCGTTTGTAAATTTATAGTGGATGGCCGATAGCGATGATTTTGCGACATCGGTTTATTTAATGATTATGAATTGATGGTCGTGGCAAGGGTTTTTTTAAAATCAATTCGGATATCATTCAGAGGAGGATGTCATGAAAAAAGTGTTGGTTACGGGGGCTGGGGGCTTTATAGGATCACATGTCGTTGAGGAACTACTGAAGGAGAACGTCGCGGTCAGAGTTCTGCTGAAACCTGATGAGAGCCCAGTTAATTTGAGGGAATTTGACATCGAGATCATGAGAGGAGACATTCTTGATAATGAAAGTGTCTCCCTTGCCGTGAAAGGCACCGACACAGTCTTTCATCTCGCCGCTATCTATTCTATCTGGATGAAGGATTGGAGCAGAATATATGAAGTGAACATGCAGGGTACGCAAAACATCCTCTGGGCAGCAGTGAAGTCGAATGTTGAGCGTGTGGTCTACACGAGTTCAATCGCCGCCATCGGGATTGCGCCCGGGAAACAAGCCAGCAACGAGGATACACCTTTCAACCAATACACCTTGGGCAACCATTACATTCTAACCAAATATCTATCTCAGCAAATTGCTCGAAGCTTTGCAAAGAACGGCCTTGATGTAGTGATTGTCAATCCCTGCTTCCCATTTGGAACCAAAGACATTGTCCCTACCCCGACCGGTCAGCTCATCGTGGACATTCTGAAAGGGAAAAATTTTTTTGCCTTTGCCGGTGGCATCAATATAGTTGACGTAAGGGATGTAGCTCGCGGGCATGTTCTAGCTGCAAAGAAAGGCAGAACCGGTGAACTCTATATCCTCGGAAACCTTAATGTGACCATGAAAGAATTCTTAAGAATGGTGTATAAGGTCGCCGGTTTCAAAGCAAGGCCCGTCATACCAACGTTTATACCCGTAATAAAAATGTCCGCGTATTGTTTTAAATGGTGGTCTGACCATGTCAGTCATGCAACACCGATGAGCACTCCGCCGGAGGTCAAATATGCATCCCAGTATTTGTTTTTCGATACGTATAAAGCTCGCAACGAACTGGGCCTGACACTCAGTCCCACTGAGGAATCTCTGAGGGATTCTGTAAGGTGGTTCCGTGAAAACGGCTATGCCAAGTAAAAAGGAGCCCGCACATGATGGACTATGAAGCATTACCCGAATCCTTCCAATCCGCTATTTTTGAAACGATCAGGACGAAGGCTCCGTACTGGTCACTTTTGGGCATGGAACTGCTCGACGTTCGAAAGGGCTGGGCAAAAGTTCGCCTGCCATTTTCGGAAAAACTGCTCCAGCCTTATGGCGTTGTCCATGGTGGTGCCATCTTTTCTCCGGCAGATTCCGCTATCGCCATGGCACTTATCGGCATGGTAGACAAAGATGAGATCTTTACCACTTTGGAGATGAAGATCAATTACCTCAAGCCATTCGCTAGCGGTGTCCTGATTGCGGAGGCATCCATCATCCACAAGGGAAACAAGACAGCTCTGGGCGATGTAGAATTGCGAAACGGCCATGGTGACCTGGTAGCCAAGGGGCTAGCCACCTATATGATCATGAAAAGAGGATCGGCGTGACTGAGCGCGGAAGTTCCAAAACACCTATCGGTCCATTTATATTATGAATCAATGATCTGCCACTCTGGAAACTTTATGAAGGTCCCACACGGCCATTCTGATGCATGCAGAAGGAACTTGCCATATTATTCCTGTCATATTCTTTCTGTTTTTGATATTTTCCAAGTTGAAACCGCCAGTGACAGACCGCATCCATACTGCCAATGGTTTTTGCCAACAGACCAATGCTTATGGACATTATCTTTTTCTCAGAATAGAGCATTGAAAAAAGGGGCAAATGTGGCGCCATGAGGCACATGCTTTCCCTCTCATTTCTAATGTGTATACTCTTTGTAGGATCCTGTGCCGCCATCAAATCATCCACATACGATCAGACAGTGACGCATTGGTCTTCCTACAAGGATGTGGCCAACTGGATGAGTAAAAACCTTCAGTATGACTACAATAGAAAAATCAAGGGCTGGCAGGCTCGCACCCCTGAGCAGACTTTCAAATTAAAATCAGGCGTTTGTCAGGATGGAGCAAATTTTGCCAGGGACGTACTAAACCGCATCAGTCCAGACTATCATGCAAGGATCGTTCACATAAAGAATAGCTTGGGCCCGCCCAATCACTGGGTTACTGCCTTCACCATGGAGGGCAAGCTATATATTATGGATTATGCCGCTGGTCGGAAATGGGCATCTTTGATGGGAGTTCACGGACCGTACGATTCGTTAAGCGGGTATGAGGAATTTCTACAGTCCTTACACCTTCCAAATTTCGAATTGGGAAGTGTCCGTTTTGCCGATTACTAGAAACTAAGCCGGAAAAAGTTCCGTCAGGCCTCCAAGAGGCAGCAGGCATAGATTTCACTCGATGTGAAGCATCACAAAACGCAACCGGTCGTCGCGGCTGGGCAAAATCCGACCCACATGCCTATGGGGATTGTCGGAACGATTAAGCGTGCCGTATTTTGGTATGGATGTTAAAAACCATCTTCTCTGCTTGATGCAGTTCAATTAATCTGTATGTTTTTCGTATCGCATCATGAATATGAGCGGTATGGTCAAAATAATGGATACAAAAAGAAAGTAAAAAGTATCGTTAAAGGCCAGCATGTTCGATTGAACCAAAAGCTCCTTGTAAATTACACCCAAACTGCCGTTCGAAGCTGATGAGGAATCCATTCCTCGATACTGCAGAAAAGATGTGGCCCTTTGAGAAAAGCTCCTGACGGTCAGATCAAACTGGGTCAGGTGGTCAACCAGGCGAGCTTGATGAAGCTGTGCCTTGGAAGTCAGCATGGTTGTCACAATCGCAACGCCAAGACTGCCACCGAGATTCCGCATGAGATTGTATAGAGACGTCGCATTGCCCATTTCTTCTTTGCTTACATTGGACAAAGTCAATGTCGTCAGAGGAATAAAGACCATTCCCATCCCAATCCCCATGATGACCCTTGGCCACAATATGGTCACAAAATCTGCCTCCAGATTGAAGTGAGACATCAGAAAACCGGCATAGCCCAGAACGATTATTCCGACCACCGTAATGGCTTTGGGATTGATCCTGATCAAGAGCATGCCAATGATAGGCATGGTGAAGAATGTGGCGATACCTCCAGGGCCCAGGACAAGGCCGGCAAGGGTGGCGGTATAGCCCATGAGACTCCGGGCATAAATCGGCAAGAGCACCATGCTTCCGAGTAAATTGACCATCACGATAAACATAAGGCAGTTACCAATGCCGAATGTGTAATCTCTGAAAGCGCGAAGCTTCACAATTGGTTGCTCCGTATTCAGCTCCACCAGAAGAAACATGATGAAAGATATGGCCGCGATGAGGGAGAGGACGAGGATAAAAGTAGATTCAAACCAGTCTTCCCTCTGTCCCCTGTCCAGCACCATTTGCAGGCATGCAACCCACAGGCCGAGAAATATCAGGCCCAGATAATCAATATTGATCAATTTTTTCTTGATATAAGACTGATCAAAAATAAACATTGCAGACAATATAATCGATATAATGCCAACGGGCACGTTCACAAAGAAGATCCAGTGCCAAGACCAGTTGTCCGTAATCCATCCTCCAAGGAGCGGTCCCACAATGGGACCCAGTACCACACCCATGCCAAATATCGCCATAGCTATACCATGCTGGATAGGCGGAAAGGTTTCGAGCAGGATAGCCTGAGAAATAGGCTGGAGTGCTCCACCGGAAAGACCCTGAAATATCCGGAAAGCGATAAGGCTCTGAATATTCCAGGCAAGACCGCAAAGAAGGGAACTGACTGTGAAGAAAAAAACCGAAAAAAGGAGGTATCGTTTTCTGCCGAATACATTGCTCAGCCAGCCGGTCATGGGAATTATGACAGCATTTGCTGCAAGATAGGAAGTAATGGACCAAGTTGCTTCATCAATCCCTGCGGAAAGGCTGCCGCGTATCTGATCAAGAGACACATTTACGACAGAGGTGTCTATGATCTCCATCAGCGTCGGAAGCATCACGATGAGGGCTATAAGCCACTTGTTGCTGGACTTAGCCATGTCTCAAACAATTCATGGATATTCTGTTGAAGTCTGCCGGCTGCAGTACAATATTCCTGCCTATAATAAAAAGCTGAAAGAAGTTGAAATGGAAATGGCTATTAATCTGCTAATCTTCTGGTTAAGCTGTCTACATGATTAGTCCTTACGGATTAATTCCTCACAATAAATGTTTCTGTTTTTAGTCTTTCATTGAGATGAATAGATCCTAAACTTTTTGAGGTAGGAAGAAAGGCCATAATGTATTATTGGATCCCCTCTGTCTTATAATATTTCAATGCTGCCATGATGCCTGCTTTACCTATATATGATTTTCTCGATCCACTTTCAACAACCACCATTGTTGGCGTTGCCTTGATCTTGTCTCCTATAAAATAATTCCTGAGGACCTGAAGGGGTACGGATATATCCCGTACTTGCGGCAGAGCACCATGCTCTCCAAGGTATTTTCGCAGATCCTGTTCCGTTCTGACTCCCTTTTCGGCTGCCTCAAAGAGAATCTTCCTGAATCGTATCACTTCCTCAAAAGATTCATTTCCTTTGGCGTAGTAAAGGAAATATTTAATATAAAGAAGGGATTCCTTATGTATGGGAACATCCATGAAGGATACTCTGGCCTTGTTCTTAGCTGTGAGATTGCTCATAAAAGGTTCAATTTCCGGTTCTACCAACCTGCAGGCCGGACAAAAATAATCAGAATAAAATCTGATCTCCATCGTTCCCCCCCCGTATGCCGGTATGATTTGTTCGCCATAAGCCGGTGTGGTTGAACCCGAAAAACCGAGGATAAAAATTACGAAACCGAGGAGCGTGAAAACTATAAGAGGATAACGTCTGTTTCTTCTTCCCATATTAATTTCTCCCAACAGATAGAGCCATCTTTTCCTTCGTGTCCAATCTCCAGCCGGCTCATAATTGACAAGAAAAGCACCTATGACAAGTCCCGCAAACAGGAGACAGTATTTACAGTACATCCCTTGATAAAGTTGATATCCCAAAAGATACAATTCCCCCCCGAGAGCTCCTGCAACGAGTAAGCGAACGACCTGAAAAAAATAAAGGTGGGCCAATCCTGCCAGAAACAACATAAAAGCAAACCCCATATACTTTAAATCAATGCAGAAGAGATCGCCTCTCAGGTACTCGCAGGAATCAGAACACCCTATATAGTACGCCATATCTACTATTCCAAGAAAAGAAAGAATAATAGTAATCCATCTTCTGTTTTGTTGGATAAATTTCATGGCTGATTGTTATCTTAAACATATAATTACGTGTCGCTTGTCAAGAATTATTTGAATAATGTTCAGTTACACGCTGATCATTAATCGATTTTGAGCTTTTGATGGAGGGAGGCAAGGTTTGCGATCTATCGTATTAGTTTCTTATATGTCCCGATCAAAATTTTGACTTGAAGTGCGATGCCAACTTGCCAAGCGGGAATGGTAACACTTATGGGGAAATCTTCAGCACCCTTCCATTTCGAACGTATGCAATCCTGGGCCCATTCAAAATATTCCTAATAACGCAGTCCCCTGATAATCAAGTTGAAAAACTCCTCTGAGATGTGTTCGACCCCCGTCATCCCCCGCTTCTTTTTCTTTAACACAAAGTAATAATAGGCAATGCGTAAATGCGCACCGAGCAGAATATTGGCTATGAGTTCTACATCCAAAGTCTGCGGAAAGAAACCTCTATCAATACCTCTTTGGAGTTCATTGATGACATACTGGAGCATCCTTGTCTCAAATCTATTGATATACGGTTCAAAAACATCATTGATGCCTGGTCCTATACGGAGGTAAATGTTGCAGAGATCTTTGTTTTGTTTAAAAAAATTAAAACTGCGCGTAATAAGCTCTTGAAAGTATCCCGCCAGATCATCCTGCTCCATACTCGCTGTGGCAACCAAAACGGTTTGCTCCCAGTCCGTAAGAAATTTTTCAAGGATAGAAACGAATAAATCATCCTTGTTCTTGAAATAGATGTAAAATGTACCTCGCCCCATTTTTGCTTCTTGGAGGATATGCTCGACATGGGTCTGGTAGTAACCGTTTCGGGAAAATAGCCTTATGGCAATCTTCAGAATCTGATTTTTTCTATCTTCTCCCCTCATTCAGATCTCCTGCAAAAGATATTTCGGCCATATATATGATAAATTTCCCTTGACATCAACTTAAATGGACTTGTATGCTTAGTCCATAAATTAGACATGACATATCATGTTCTTTCATATCTTTTCCTGACCTATCTGCCCATTTCCAGAATTGAACCCAAACCGCGCTTTTCTTTACCGATCAATCAGGCTGTCGGCGAGACCGTCAATGAGATTGTTCCTCGCCAGGTTCTGCATGATCTGATTGATCGGTCTTCCAATCATGTTATTGCGGACGAATGTATCCGTAGGACCGCCTTCGGCTGCAAGCACTTCACGAACGAAGTAGGCTGCATCTTCATGGGAGAAACAGCTATGAAGTTACCTCCCGGTTTGATGCGCAAGGCTACTAAAGAAGAGGCACATGAACACGTGGAGAAAGCCGTAAAACAGGAATTGATTCCATTGACTGGCAAGGTCAACGTCGATAATACGGGCTTCCTTACTCCAGATACGAAAAAACTCCTGAGTGTCTGTTTCTGCTGCCACTGCTGCTGCATGATGGGCTTCTTCAAACATACTCCGGCTGCACATCTTGATAAAACTTTCCCGGCAGTAGAAGGTATATCCGTTCAAGTAAATGATTCCTGCAAGGATTGTGGGACTTGTGTCGAGACCTGCATTTTCGACTCCATTAGCATTCAGGATGGTCATGCCACTCATAGCAGACAATGTCGCGGATGTGGACGTTGTGCCACTTATTGTCCCAATAAGGCGTTAGAAATGACCATCAATAATCCACAATATGAACAGGATGTATTCGACCGCATCATGTCCATGTAAATCTATTATGATGATCTATTGGAGTATTATAAATTCAATATAGATAAGAGGTTGATGGGTCTGTGATGACCAGTAATTCAATCGGTAATCGTACAATCCGCGGTGCACACTAAGAATCTGTTTGAAAAATCCTTCTTTTCAATCTAACCTTATATGTCAGTTTATATTGTTGAGAAAATACGAGATAAAAGGCGTTGAAGTCACGAGAAATATATCATATGGTACCCAGAAAATTATCCTAACCGGAAAAAATAAAAAAGAGTTGAAACAAGAAGGAATCAAATCCTCCACGGGGCAACGCGAGTATTTTTTTGATAACGGATAGAAAGAACGGACACGTGAGGAGTTGCCATGAAAATTTATTGGGCCATCGATATATCACTGTGCCTTGTATATGCTTTAGCCTCAATAACCCTGGAACGAGAGAAAAATACACTATGGAGATTTATCTGGTATTCCGTTCAGATAGCAGCAATGGCCGTGTTGATTTCGCTACTTATTAGAAACCCCTAACTATTAATTTGTCTTGGGTTATACTTCACTTGACAGATAATGCAAGAAAAGAACTGATTCAACTTTCAATTAACATAATATACCGTTTCATGATCTATCAACCCCTTGGTGATGGGGTCATAGCATTTTCTTTTCGATGAATTGATAGTCACGTTAGGCCACCCTGAATAACCTTCCGGGCAACTTCCATTAACTCCTCCTTCGTCTCATAAGTATAGGGAATAAGCGATACTGCCATTAAACATTGCATTTCAGTAGCTGCATCAGTTGCGCAGCATTATTCGGGGCATAGGCCATGTAGTCGTTATCAAAGTAAACGAATGTTTCTTTGCACCACGCTCTAATCTTCTTTGCCCACTTAGCGAGTTCCGCCTCTGTATACTCGGATGCATAAAGGGATCGGGAACCATGAAGCCTGATATAGATAAAATCAGCCGTTACAGCTTCCCGGCAAGGATAACGACCCGCTGTATCCGATATGCACCAGGCAATATGATGCCTTTTCAACGATGACAAGGCTTCCTCTGTATGCCAGCTTTTATTTCGAGCCTCAATCGTGTACTTGTAATTCGATGGAAGGGACTTACAGAATGATTCGAAAACATCCTTTTCAAAACCCAGGCCCGGAGGGAGCTGCAAGAGGATAAGGCCCAGTTTTTCTTTCAAGGGTAAAGTGGATGCGAGGAATACATCTATGGATGCACTGGCATCTTTGAGCCTCTTGATGTGCGTAATAAACCTGCTTGCCTTTATGGACCACACAAAACCCTTCGGGGTTTTCTTGTACCAGCCTTCAAATGTATCCGGTTGCATGGAACGATAGAATGTGGCATTCAACTCAACAGTATTGAAATGTTCTGTATAATACTCGAGCCACTTTCTCTTTGGGAAATCCTCTGGATAAAAACTTCCTTTCCAGTGGTCGTAGGTCCAGCCGGATGTGCCGATATATACCTGCATATTTACAGAACTATCCGATGTGGGGCATGAGAGCCCATTTGATTGTCCATGCCTCATCTAACCTGTCGAGGCACAGGATGCCGCCGTTTTGCATCTTGAAAACCGGATGATCTGTTTTTCCCATAATCAGGTAGGATGCCAGCTTCTCCAAGAAGGGCAGGTGGCCAAAAACCATCACGTCAGCATCCGAGTCAATTGTTCTGGCGAATAATTCAATATCGTCAAGTGAATCCGGGCCGCTCTTTTGGGTCAAACCTCGTGTCGGTTTTAAAATATCGGCAAGCATTTTTGCTGCCTGATTTGCTCGCTTTTTTCCACTGTGGATAATCGAATTTGCCTTTACACCGTAACCGGCTGCCACCATAGCTATTCTTTCTACCTCCTTCCGATCCTCTTCCGTAATTCCTTGCTGTGGATCAATCTCCTTCGGGGAACTCCTACCGTGTTGAACAAGGTAAAGTGCCATGTGATCCTCCTGTTATTTACTGGATTTCGCCAATAATGATTATTGTCTCCTTCGCTGACATCGAACTTGTAACTACCGAAGTGAACAAATTCCAACGCATAGTCAAAAGCCAGTTGAATCACATCTAAACATCGGAAAAATCTTTTCGCTGATGCACGTGTTCTTCACTGCGATGCATTTTACTTACACCCATATTTATTGATTCTGCAAATATAGTTTGCTCGATCCGCAGGGGGTTATTGCAGAGAGGGGAGCAGCCATGTTAAAATTGTTTTCAATTCCACTGATATGTGTCTGCGAATCCTTCAAAAAAAATAAATACCGCTCTTGATTGACTGGGCATCAGAGCTATGCCTGAAATATGAAGTTTAATGGTTGCATGTAAACGAAACTATTGTCAGTTTCTTTAAAATTCAAAATGTCTTACTATGTTATCGTAATATATAGGAGAATTACTGTAAATGCTCAAATTTGAAGAAAGAAATAACATTTCTTCTTCTGGCATAACTTCTCTTCTTTAATTCTTCGGATGTCTTGGAAGTGTTGTATACTGATCAAGTGGCTGAGTAGAAATCTTTTGTATAAATCATGCGACTTATTTTTTTCTATACGATATAAAATTAGCATATAATATTCTCTCATTGTGCTTTGTTTCATCCACGCAACCTCTGATTGTATAGATGAACTTGTTGCCGATAGGGCAGTAGGCAGCTACTTCTGATTCTTTGCCCAGACGGATGTAAGGAACCCCGCCTTCAGGTTTCGGACAGTCATAACGGCAGTCTTCGCTTTCCTTTATAACATAAGAATTCCCATCCCTTGTTATGATTTTGACCGTACTAATGTAAAGTTGCAATACTCCAGTTACCTGAACAGCCTTACAAGGTTTATATCCCAAAAAAGATTGAATAGGTGAACACCCAAGAGGTAGCGATAGGACTGCCATTATAACTGCCGATTTAATACGCCATGTCACTTTCACATTCCCTTTTTAAATATATAAAGAAACCTGATTCCGTTAATATGTATCAGATCAGGACTCGGGATTCTATCGTTTTAGTTAATTGAGGACTTCCCAAAGCAGTGGGGAACGAAGACAACACGTGAAGTGGAAATATTGAATTAGCAGATTCTGAAAAACAGCATCACTTGCCTTTATGTTTCATGATCATCTTTACATAAGCAGGCAACTAAATTCCATCCCAGAACATGTAATACAAGCACAGGGTGAAACCATGGTTTGCCTTAACTCTCTGTTTTGCCTCCTTGGTTTTACCTGCACGCAATATTAAGTCTTACAGCATAAAATAGATGATACCGTCAAGTGCACACGCATCACAAAACATTTTCTGCCCGCGAGGTACCTCCATGGTTCATTTCTTCGGCACATTCTCGGCAGGGCAAATAAATCACTGGCTTTTTTCCCAAGTTCCCATCCATATCCACGATTAGGTTTAAATAGATATTGGTCCCGACACATTTGTTGTACCAATGTTTCTGCAGAATGTAATCTATCACCTCAAGTACTATATGGGTTTTGGCCGTCTCAGAGTGGTAAGCCCATGATACACGCATTCCTTTAGGGTTACTTATTCCCAACAGCGGAACAAAGGGCTTCTTCAATGATCAACTGACTTCTAGAATTTATAGCGGACTTCATGACGATAACTGTTTAGAACCATATAGCCATACTTAACAAAAAACAACGTCCACTCTCCAAATCGACATGGAGGGTGGGTGTTGTTGGAAGGGTGAGACAGTTCCTTCACCGGTCAGATGGGTGAGTCCATCACGATCTTTGACATGCAACAGCCTGCACTTGTCGCTGCCTTGATTTTGACAGACTCGATGAAAAAACCTCTCTTTATGTTATAATTACAATTTAAATCAGAGTATGCAATACCAAATATTTACCTATATATTATCTATTTATATTAAGTATTTGATCAACAAAAAATGCGTTAAAAAGCTCTTTAGTATTTCTGCTTAATATCTTGACTGCATAGAGAATTGCAGACCTCAACCTCTCAGTACTAAAACTACGATATTTATAACACTCCCCAAGAACTGGACAGGGCAATAAGGTGCATGTTAGCCTGCCGATACGAGAAGGAGGTATGGTATGGCACGAAACATGCGGAGGAGTCATGATGCCGCCTTTAAGGCAAGAGTGGCCCTGGAGGCACTCAAGGCAGAGAAGACCATTGCCCAGATTGCCAGCGAGTATGGGGTTCATTCCAACCAGATCCGCCAATGGCGTCAGAAGCTTCTTGAGGATCTGCCGCAGCTGTTTTCGGATCGCCGCAAGAAAGATGAGGTGGATGGTGAAGCGCTGCAGGCGGAACTCTATCGCCAGATTGGGCAACTCAAGGTGGAGTTGGACTGGCTTAAAAAAAAATCCCAGGTGCTTCTGTTGAAGAAAAAAGGCGACTGATCGATCGGAGCATAAGATGCTTTCCGTATCCCGACAATGCGAGCTATTAGGGCTTGCCAGATCGTCCTATTACTACCATCCTGAGAAGGATGACCGCTACAACCATGTTCTGATGAACCTAATTGATGAGCAATTTACGCGTACCCCGTTTTATGGCGTGCCCAAAATGACAGCCTGGTTGATACGTATAGGGCATTCTGTCAATCCCAAGCGGATCCGCAGGCTCATGCGGCTCACGGGACTGGAGGCTATCTATCCCAAGCGCAACTTGAGCAAATCGTGCCCTGAACATAGAAAATATCCCTACCTGCTGAGAGGCATCGAAATCTGCCATCCGGATCAGGTCTGGTGCGCCGATATAACGTACATTCGGATGTATCATGGATTTGTTTACCTTGTGGCCGTCATGGATTGGTTCAGCCGCTATGTTCTGGCCTGGGAGCTGTCGATCAGCCTGGACACGGCATTCTGCGTACAGGCCCTGGAAAAAGCCCTTCAGCGCGCTAAGCCTGAGATTTTCAACATGGATCAGGGGGTACAGTTTACTTCGTCGGATTTTATCAGCCTTCTTGAGCATACCAATATTCAAATCAGCATGGACGGCCGGGGCCGGGTCTATGACAACATCTTCGTGGAGAGACTCTGGAGAACCGTCAAATACGAAGAGGTTTATCTGCATGATTACCGGACCGTGTCAGAAGCCCGTTACCACCTGGCTGAGTATTTCCACTTCTACAACACAGAAAGGATTCATGAGGCTTTAGAATACCAGACACCGTATGAGGTCTATTCCGGTATTCCTTTTAACCCGAACCATGTGCAGGCTTACCCAACCGTGCACCTTAAACAAGCCCTTTTACTGTCTTGACAATGGGGAGAGGCGTAATTCCCCAAAAGGGAATTACGCTTTTAATCGGTTTTATTCAACTTTTCGGTAGAAAATTTGACTATTCATAGTGTTATAGATAATTTTCATTAAGGTACTGCACAAAAGTCGAAACCGATTGACTAATAATCGAATTTATATTGACTTTTTCACCCTAATTTAATATTTTAATTCAGTTAGAATAACTGACTATATCATCACCTCCGGCGCTACTTCATTATCGTCACTTCACGTTCAGTTAACATTGATATTTGCAACAATCCTTCTGACAATTACAGCGAATCTGGCATTCGTCATCCTATTGTTTTTCTTCCTCAGAAATTTAAGGAGGTCTTGAAGGGAAGATAAGCCAAGGCACCTACTGGGATAGTCTTAGGGCATTCCATCTTCTTGGCTCATCTTGAGGTTTAGTGTCCAACTTATGATAAAGGGGGTGCTGGTATGTATTTTATGATGATTTGTACCTGGGAGCCAAAAGACGAACGGGAAGTGAGAACCAAAAGAGTCACGTGGGATTGGCCAAAGGATGTCAAAGTCATTTCCGAATTTTACGACATTCAAGGCCGCCGAACCATTTATGTTGTTGATACAAATGAAAAGGGATTGATTGCAGCAAGGGCCGCCTGGTTGGATATCATGAAGTTTGAGATTTTTCCTGTTTATCCCATCGGTCAGACGAAAGAAGCTCTCATGAAACAAAAAGAACTCTGATTCCATTTCATGGTCAGGCGCAAGGGATCGAAAGGAGGAAGACCATGGCAACACTGGAATTGACCCCAGACGAAGTAAAAGAACTTCTGGAAATTATGGAACGACAACATCTATCCATCCGGATTGAAATCGCGAACACGGATGATAGGGAATTTCGGAGAAGCCTTAAATTGAGAGAGGCATTTATGAAATCCTTCATCGACTGCCTAAAGGCACTAACCATATAACCCATTTTTAGAAGAAACCCACATCAACAAAGACACCGAACGCCATGAGCAAGATCAGTGAATAATTAAAGGAGACCACCCAGGACATTCCAACAAAAGAAGGGGGGAATGCGGCATGACCACATAGGCCAAGGAGGCTTTTTTACGCCTTTTTGCACTTATTACTATTAAAGATAACAGATTACGGACATATGGAAAGGCAGGATTAGAAGTTGCACTGTCTTTCTTACTTTCCGCTATAGCGATCAAGGAATCAAACCGGTTATATATGTGGCTGAATGAAAAAAACAGCCGTGGTTCGTGTTGCCTAATCTATATTTGACCTGATAGACAATGTCCAATTAAGTCCCTTCCATAGAGGGGAGTATTGCAATGGACTTTTCCATCGGAAAGATTGTAAAATCGAAATGTGGCATCTTTAAAGAATCCTCCTTTCGCACTACTTGGCCGGAGCAAGGAATTGATTTGACTATTATTGTTAATTTCGCTATTTAATGATCCTCTTTGTAATGAAAAATGAGACTTTGTCTGTTTACCATGCCTTTTGAATTGAACAGAGTTAACGCTTGGTATCATGTCAGACATGTAAAAGTTTTTATACTTTTTACGTTGGTCTGGGTGGGTCTTTTAGGTTGCCGTGGAGCATCCTGGGAAAATCCAAATGTTCCGACGATTCTTCACGTCGCCCCCAATACTCCTGGCCGTATATACCTGAGCTCATCGTTTCATAACGCAGAAATCGGGTTGAATTCCCCCCATACGACTATTGATTGGTTGAGATCCCTATTCGGATCTATTGTAACGGATAATGCAGGAAATTATAGTATGTCGGGCACTTACAGTTTAAGCGGATCCGGAGTTGGCACATACAATGAGAGCGGAACCTATCTTCTGCTGCCAGATGGTACTCTTTCCTATTATTCACCAGACTTTAATCCCCTGAATGGCGGCATATCATCTGCCAATGATATATTTATCTATGCCGGTGTCAGTGACTTGACGGAGCAGATAATTGGAGTGGGCGTTGAGAAGGGAAGCGGTGGTTACACGCTCGCGAGCCTATATGGCGACTACTATTTTGCAACCCTGACCAGGGGGAATAAATGGAATTACACGGAAGAGGGTAAAATCCATTTCGATGGAGCTGGCAATTATACGATTTCAGGTATCTGCAGTGAAAGCGGGATGGGAGTGAATTTGCCTCTCAATTACAGCGGTACCTACCTGGTCAACCCTGACGGGACCTTTTCTTACTCGACACCCTTGCCTGCGACCTTCAATGGCGGTATATCCAGTACGGGGGGAATATTGGTTTTTGGGAATGTGAGCGACCCGAACAGACAGGGTTTTGGCATTGCCGTCAAAGTCGGTCCCACCAATTTTTCCAACGCTTCACTGAATACGACATTCCGTTTTGTCGAAATCCTGGACGGGAACGCTGACTCACCATATCCCTTTGCAGACACGCCAGTTCCCTATACTATTGCCCGAGTAGGAACAGTAAATTTTAATGGCGTGAATAATTTTACATCGTCAGGTACTTACAGTAGTTACACGGATGGCATAATCAAGTCGTTTTCTGATAGTGGACAATGCCAGCTCAATAATGATGGCACCTTTTCCTTGATTACCTTGTCCGATTCACTTACCCGCAATGGCGGCATATCCGCTTCAGGAAACGTTATAGTTTACAGCAGCGTTGGCAGCACTACTGTGAAATGCATAGGAATCATGATAAAATAACATACAGAATCAAAAGCAAATACAACCCGGTGTCATACTGGATAATAGGACCATTCAAACTTACTTCTAAAAGTAACAGGCGACAACTGAAAACCTTCGCGGATGCATAAATCCCGACTCAAGTAGGCCCAGGAAAACAGACTCACCCTTGGGATTTGAAAAGATTTTCATTGACTCATATAGAGATCTTGGTATAAGTGGTAGCACGAATTTAATAATCGTAATACTAAATGGGTGTAAGTATGCACATACCTGACGGTTATTTAAGTCCACAGACCTATATCCCCCTTTATGGAGTAACAGCTACCTTTCTCGGGGTAAGTCTCCGAAAGATTCGTAAAGAGTTGTCGACTCAGCAAGTTCCTTATATTGCTATGGCTTCAGCTTTTTCTTTTCTGATCATGATGTTCAACGTACCCATACCAGGAGGAACCACTGGTCACGCTGTCGGGGCAGGAATAATTGCGATCCTGCTGGGTCCATGGACTGCAGTGCTTGCTGTCTCCGTCGCCCTGATCATTCAGGCCTTTGTTTTTGGCGATGGGGGGATTACAGCCATTGGAGCAAATTGCTTTGACATGGCCATCGTCATGCCATTCGTATCTTATGGAATTTACCGGATGTGTGGTGGTAAAACCCCGAACGGAGTCCGTAGAGATGTTGCAGCTTTTCTAGCCGGATGGCTTGGTCTCACCGTAGCTTCGGTATGTGCAGGCATCCTATTCGGCATCCAGCCTATTATCGCAAGTGGACCAAATGGCCGCCCTCTATTCTGTCCCTATCCCCTTTCCATTTCTGTGCCAGCCATGGGGCTTGAGCACCTTGTCCTATTCGGTCCTGTGGAGGGCCTGGTGACAGCATTGATCATCCGATATTTTGCCCGCCATCGGGTAGAGATCGGGGATGCCGTTCGGAAGGTGTGACATGAAACCCGTAGAAAAAAAATTGTGGTTAAGCCTGGTGATCCTAGCACTTTTAAGCCCAATAGGGGTTATTATGCCCAAGTTGTTTAAAGCGGGCGACGCCTGGGGCGAGTGGGATTCGGAAACGATAGTCAAAATGATCGGATATGTTCCAGGGGAAATGAAAAGATTAGCTGGTTTATGGCATGCCCCGATCCCGGATTATTCTTTCGGCATTGGGGAAACATCCTTAACCATACAGATTGTCTCTTATGTTGGATCTGCTGTCATCGGTATTCTGCTAACATACATGCTTATCTGGTTCTTCTCAAAGTTGCTATTAAAAAAGAAATAATGGCTGCCAAATCCAAAATCACGGGAAGGCATGGAATGAAAGGATTACAGAAAGGTCTTACGGCCTGTCTAGTGGTATTAATAATAATTTGTGCTGATGTTCTGCCAGTTTCGGCTGAAGAAGAAAAACCATCGCTAGATGTCTCCACAGCGGTCATGAGCAGCTATGTATCAAAGGGCCTGCAGATAACCCGGAACAGTGTTGTAATAGAACCTTCCATGACAGTCGGAATCGATGGTTTCTCCGCCAATATTTGGGGTAATCTGGATACTCACCCTTATTATCCGGGGGATGTCAAACAAAACACTTCGAGCAACTGGACGGAAACAGACTTAGTCCTATCTTATTCAAGAACCTTTGGTCTGCTGAACACTGGCATTGCATATTATTATTATGGCATGGCCGGCCCCAGGAATAGGGATTCGAGTGACTTGAGGGATCAACAAGAATTTGCTTTCATTGCTGGTCTTAACACTTTGCTATCACCTACCCTTACTGTGTGGTGGATGTTTGACGTGTACTCAAGGTTATATTATAGTTTCAGTATTTCACACGCTGTCGAGTTGTCAAAGAACGTATCAATGAAGCTCACCACATCAGCCGCCTATATGCAAAGTCTCATGAATACCACCGACTCAGATTCTGCAACCTTAGATAAAATAGCCAATGATGGAACCGATACCCACGAAAAGTACAACAATTTGATGGATGGTAACATCAATCTTGGAATACCATATAAAGTCACAGACCACATAACGGTCACGCCGACTATTTCATATTCATTTCCCCTCTGCAAAGATGCAAGCAACTTCATCAAGTACAACAGCGTGAAAGGATGGTCAGATTTTGACAGCGCTGATGATCAATTCATTTATGGCGGCGTGAATTTTGATTACGTATTTTGAACCCGAATAATCAGCCAGGGGCATGGCTATTGACAACTGTTGCTGCTTTAAGTGCATGCGCATTTATATGGCATTTCAACTCTTTGCAGTCTGACGAGGAAAAACTCAAACCAGTCCCACGGCAGTCAGCACACCTTGCAAGTCGATCTTATTACATTCTTGATACCTATTTATTGCGCGAATATTTCTGATTTGCTGGATGCGTGTCCCTAGGATAATGACAATTGCCCCATCCTGAAGGGTCTTAGCAACGCCATCAAAAAGCTTCATGGTGTGACACAAATTGCAATCACTGGCCATTGTTCCGTCCTTTCTATAACCTATGTTCTGATAATCATTTCATGATAAATCATACGCCCCCTATTGAGTCTCGGGGCTTGATTAATCAGCTCATCACGCCCTTTCTAATAGTCGAGGAGGTGGAAACTTTCATTGCAGTTTGAACATAAACTTAATTACGATTCCCCCTTGCAATCTGTTATAATCATAATTGTTTAAATTCGCTCACATCGAGGAAATCTTCTCCTATTTCGAACTTCAAAATCTCTCAAAATATGTTGGACAAAAAACTATCCGATACAAAGTGTAAGCCATAGAGCCTCATTGGAGGTGAAGAATGCAGACATAAATATGGTTTTCTTTTAAGTGCTTGTGGCAAAAACCATTTTTTCAAAGGAAGCAGGCTCATAGTTTGAGGCTTGCCCAAATGGCAGGAAAGGTTTATATGGGTACTTACTCCTCTCTTGGTTTTTTTGATCCAATTTGTCCAAAACCAGTTGAAGACATATTCTTGCTTAAATGAAGAATCGATAGCTATGACCTTGCATAAACAGGCCGGAGAATAAACGATGAAGACGATCCATACAATGACAATCCTTTCTATAGCCCTGCTTTTCCTGTACCCGGTTGGATCGGGATATTCTCAACCCAGAATCTCCAAGGAAACGATCCCCAAGGAATTATCTGCTGATGTCTCTAAGCAGATTGAATTATTGTACTCCTCTGATCCGACAAGCAGAGCATACGCTGCATACACTCTTGGAGAAATGGGGGCCCAATCATCTCCTGCTGCGCCCTTTCTGGCGGACTTGCTGCACGATAACGAAAAAGTTACCATTTCAAAAGGTCAAAGGAGAGTTCAAACCTCACCTGCTACGGAAGCAAGGTCATCCTTGGTAAAAATTGGCCTGCCTTCAGTGGAACCAGTCATCAAGGTGCTGAATGAAACAAATGATCCTGCGGTCATCAATCATGTCTTGTTTGTATTAGCGGAACTCAATGACAAAAGCTGCGTCGAACCTTTAATACATCTGCTAAACAGGGTAAAGGAGCCGCGCTTAAAACGTAAGATCTTGACAACACTTGGTGATCTCGGAGACAGCAGGGCTGTGGATGCGGTGGCGGATCTCCTGAGGGATGAGCATGACCATGCCATTCAGGCAGAGGCGTTTAATGCACTGGGGAAAATATATGCTACGAGAAAGATGGGTGTGTTGATTAAAATTTTAAGGGAAGCTGATGATCCTTACGCCCGAAGCCAAGTAGTTGCACTGCTTGGAAAATCCAAGAGTAGCCGTGCAGTTGAGCCACTGATCGAGGCATTAATAAGCGGTGATGTAGACCCGACGGTAAGAGCACAGGCCGCTTATATGCTGGGAGAACTCAAGGACTATCGGGCAACGGGACCGCTAATCATTGCGTTAAAGCAAGATAAAGACCCAACGGTTCGAAAGCAGGCCATCTATGCCCTCGGATATATGAAAGAGACATGGGGAGTGCAGCCTATCATTGATGTGCTGAAAAGTGATAAAGATCCGTCTATCCGCGGTCAGGCCATATACGTGCTGGGTGATTTTAAGGATGTACGTGCTGCAGAACCATTAATTGGTATCTTGAAAACAGATCAAGATCCATCCATCCGGCAAAAGGCAGCGATGGCTCTTGGTACCATTAAAGACAAGCGGGTGGTAGAACCTCTGCTTGAAGCACTGAATAATGATAAAGATAAGACCGTTAAGATCGCGGCTCAGGAAGCGCTTGGAACAATCAAGGATCCTTCTGCGGTTGAGCCGTTGATACGGACCTTGAAAACCGCGAAGGTTTCAGATGTGCGCTACACTGCTGCCATGGTGCTGGGGGGGCTTAAGGACAGCCGGGCCATAGAGCCCTTGCTCATTGCAATGAAAGACGACAAAGAGCCATTGGTCCGTTGCTCAGCAGCGTATTCGCTAGGTGAAATCGGGGATAAAAAGGCCGTAGGACCTCTTATCAAAGCCATGACCGATGACGGAGAGGAAAGTGTTCAAAGAGCAGCTATTATGGCGCTTGGGAAAATCAAGGACACCAAAGCAGTCGAGCCCTTGATCAAATCCTTAGATAATTATGCAATTGCTAGCGATGCAAGGAAGTCGCTGAAAGAGATTACCGATCAATCTTTCAAAACACGTAGTGAATGGGAGCAATGGTGGAACGAAAACAAGGCAAAAATGCTTACACCAGAAAAACAGTGATTTGATAATAATCTTAAGCGATGCAACTATAAATATGTCGATATATCTGCTAGAGCTCCTTTATCAGATGTTATTCCTAATGAGGCGACACCCGTACGAAGTGTTTTTTTACATAACACATTACCGGCTTTACACACAGGATATTGTGTATGAAGGCGTTGACAACAAGTGATAAGGTACCAATAAAGATACAGTTATTGGATATACCCCAGCGAAAACACTTATGTTCTGAGTTTACAAAATTGGATAGGTCTTAGTACGGTATATGTTACAGTTGTCATGATACTAATACAAACGAATCTTTATCTCGCAAGCTGTTACGTTCAGCTCGACAATAGAGTGGTGCATGACTATACATCCGTCTCTGAACCAACCACGATACTGTATCTAGGACTTGGTCTGACTGAAGTGATCAGTGTGAGGAGAAAATTCAAGAACTAACCCAATTCCGAGGGTAGCTTTCTAACATGGTTTTCATACCATGGGGAAACAGGATAATTAGGACCTCATCTTTTATTCTCAGCGATAACGATTACGGAATTTCATCCGCGATATTTTTGTTGAACAAGAAAAACAATAATACAAGGAAGAAGCTGAACCCGACTTGCCCATGCTAAAATAGGTACAGGGATGATGAAAACCTAACATTTCGTTTGTATGAAAGTACTAAGAGTTTTGATCTCTTTGATTTACAAGTCCTTGACGCGACTATCTGGTTCAAGGTAATAGCAACACTTGACTAAAACTAAATCGTGGGTGTTGAACTATGAAGGAACGCAGGCTTGCTACTCGCATAAAAACTTCCCTTGATGCTGACTATTTAAAGTTAGCTCATCCCAGTTCCTTGGGAACGGTTGGCAAGGGAACTATCATTGATCTTTCACTTGGTGGTTGTTGTTTGTTTGTTTCCAAGAAGGACACACTTGACATCGGCAATAGAATCAAATTGTTCTTTATACTAGATGACAGAAATCGCACCAATATTGTAAGGGAAGCTACGGTTCGCTATGTTATAGGGAACCATGTGGGTTGTAAATTTGCACCGCAGATCCATGGTTCTGAACCTGAGTTTGTATCCTATATTAACTCTCATCTGTCACAAGATACAGGGGAAAAAATCTAGAATAAGAAAGTTGTGAAAGAGGAAAAATAAAGAGAAAAGACCGTTGTTTTGGGTTCAGGCCCCTGATACGCTCCTGCATCGAGAACATCGTTCTCCGGTGGGGCTCTATAGGTAGACATCCCTGGATTTACAGTAATCGAGCGCCTGCCGGTAACCCATGCGGGCGGCCTTCTTGAGATCCTCGATCGCCTCATAGGCCATGCCGAGGCGCAGGCACGCCAGGCCCCGCAGGTAATACACCTGGGCATCCCCCGGCGCCAGCTCGATCACCTTGCTGTAATCGTACACCGACTGCTGCAGGTTGCCCACGGCCTCGTAGGTGATCCCCCGGTGCAGGTAGGCGCTCTGACAGGCGGGGTCGAGGTCGATGGACTTGGCAAAGGCCCGCACCGCCCCCCGGTCGTCATGCGCCTGGGAGGCCCGGAACCCCCGCTCGAACCAGTCTCCGGCCGTCAACTTCCTCCCCGGCGCCCTGGCCTTCCTCTTGCGGCGCAACACGCCCGACAGTAGGCCACGGGCCCGTGCCTCCGACCCCTCGGCTTCTTCTTCCCGGTCGGCCATCCTCCTGCCGTACCTGCCGGGCCGGCCCTTCCCGGTCCGGACGGGATCCCGGTCGATGTGGACCCACTTCTCCTGGGAAGGCCGGTAGAACTGCCCGATCCTGTGCGAGAGGATCAGCTCGTCGAGCGTGATGTCGTCCACAGACCCCACATGATGGCTGCGATACCGGACCGGAATCAGCATATCTAATAATTTACCCCTGATCACTGTCCTTGCAAACGATTCTGCGCATTTTGATATATTGTATTACGATGTTATGCTAATTCTGGAAAATGTCAAGCTTAAATATCATTGCCCCTATATTTTCCATTGCTGCCCTTTTAATTTTGAAAAAATCATTAAGATTCAATTATTTACTCACGTTTAGGCGCCAATATTCCCCTATACTATATAGTTATAATTTTTTTTATTTGAAATTGGATTGATATGTGGCGTCAGAAGAAAAAGGTTCAGGAAACACTTCTCACCTTTGTGTATATATAGCCGCATCAAGGTCGATTAGAAGGCATCTACAATCCCTAATTATTTGAATACCGCCTAGATTGATGATCGCTGGTTGCTAGGTCCAAAGTACAGTAAACAGTTTTTCAGGTAGGCTTCATCTTGAGTCGGGGTAGGATCCAGTTATCTCTTTATAGTTCTGCTCTGCCTAATATAGAGCCCATTCCTCTTTCTTTGGGTCATACCGGAATTGCATCATATATATTTCCACCTGAAGGAACGGAAAAACTCTGCAGGCCTCTCCCTTTATAGCATGACTGTATTCCACACGATGAAAAATTTTAATGTTGCAATGTTGCGCTCATTTTCCGAAACTATATCCTCACAATACCTAGCAAGTTTTGTCCCTATTGTTTTCCCTGTCGGTTCGGGAAGGTGCATATCGGTTGCCTTACATTTTCTCAAACTTGTCTTGTAAGCCTCGCAATATTGTCGGGCATCTGCTGCTAGACATAAACGAGTCATTATTTTACCGATGACAGTCCGTTGTTTATATCATATGGCGGTTCCACAGCTCAAAATCCAACCCGACATGTGAGTGTCACAAACATCTATCACGTCATAATGGAGGATAAATGGGTAAGGCTCCATATCGTGCCCCTACTAAAACTCATCATTGCATTCTTTCTCAAAGGTAAAATCCCAAAGCCGCACACCTAATCCAAATTCGCTTCAAATGGTTTTGCTTTTGGATTTATTCCCCGTTTTAGCCATCAAAGTCAGGGTGATGCATCATCTCATGACCCTTCATGCCTCGGCATCTGTTACCCCACCTATGCGGTGGTATCCGATCTAGTTTTGCGATTTGCTCCGGTGTGAGGATTTTCCGCCACTCGATTTTCATCTGTGCTTTCTTTTTGCTTAGCTGCTGGCGTAGATTGCTCAGCTCCTTCTGCTTGGCAAGAAGTGTTGAATCATCAGTGTTGGGATTTGTAAAGAGTTTCCGCATTTCTATCTTCTTTATTGCAAGATCATATCGGAGATTCCTGGTCTCATTCCGAGAACGACTGCGCAAATCCTTCATTCTTGCAAGCTGGCTATTTGAGAGGTTAAGTTTTTTGGCGAAATCGAATTTCGAATGAGCCGCCGCACATGATTTCCCGCTGTCCTCAGTCGCGTGAGCTGATATGGTCATTGCCGAGACAAATGCAATGACCATCAGAATGGTAAGTAATTTTTTCATTTTGCCGTGCTCCTTTCTTGATGTTAGCATAAAAAAGCGAGAAATATGCCCACAAGAATTTAAATGATTTGCCATATTATTTCGTATGGTTACAACATGAGGCTTTATTTTAGTTTGCTGGTATCGATAATGATGGATAAAAGGTATCCAGTTCTGGTATCCAGATGAGAAAAAAATATACAAGTTAATATATTCAAGAAATACTTAATATGATATTCAGAAATTAGAAACTTTAAGGATATTTTTGATGTAGCGGTTTCACAGCCATTTGATGACATACATTATAATAAGAAAAAACTCATTTAGAAAATGGAACAAAAATTAACAGGCATGAACATCATAATCCAGGTGATAGTCGCTGTTTTAATTTTCCTGCTGATGTCCCGACCGGCTTTGGCCGAATTCACAATCGAGGATGAAAACAAAGTTGGCAGAGAGTTTTACGAAGAAATGGTAAAATCGCATGCGTTGGTTGAAGATCCGAGGATTGTCAACTATGTCAGGGCTGTAGGTCAGCGGATCACGTCCCAGTTGCCAATTACCCTGTTCGATTTTCATTTTTCCGTAATTCGAAGCTCGGCCGTGAATGCTTTTGCCACGCCAGGCGGATATATCTATGTGAACAGCGGACTGATCAGTCTCGTGGAGAAGGAAAGTCAATTGGCAGGGGTCATGTCTCATGAAACAGGGCATATCCAATCGAGACATATAGCGCAAATGATCAGTAAATCACAAAAAGTCAGCATCGGCTCGCTTGCTGCAATTCTTGCAGGTGCATTTTTAGGTGGTGGCAGTAACCTCACTGCGGGTATTGCAGGATTTTCAATGGCAACGGCGACCTCTCTCAGTCTTAAATATAGCCGTGAGAACGAGGAAGAAGCCGACCGCAAAGGAATGGGGTTCCTTGTGAAAGCAGGATATGATCCGCAAGCCATGGTAGACTTTATGAAAATCATGAAAAGATACGAATATTTTTCAAACACCATCCCCTCCTATTTTCTAACTCATCCGGGGACGGAAGACCGTATTGCCTATCTTGACAGTCTGCGCATAACCACCTATCCATCGCCCGGGAAGGATTCTATTGTAGGCCATTTAAAAAGAATCCAGACCCTGATTCAGCTCGATGACAAAGACCAGGAAAGGGCTCTCAAACATTTTCAGAATGATTTACGGAAGAATCCATCAGATGTTGATGACCTTTATGGCCTTGCCGTGACACTGAACAGGCTGGGACGAAACACAGAGGCCATGGAGACATTTCAAAAAGTTCTCTCAATTGCGCCGGACGACATGGATGTAATTAGGGATCTTGGAATCTGTTACTATCAACTGGGACAGGCGGATAAGGCCATCATTCCGTTGAAGGAAGTAGTTGCTGCATACCCGAATGACGTTGAAGCTGCCCTGTATCTTGGTAAGGTTTATAACGCGACAGGAAACTATTCTGACGCAATCAAGCTGTTTAATACCCTGAAGCCACCGATATCAGATGATGCAGATGTGCATTACAATCTTGCGGTCGCATACGGGAAAACGGATCAAGCTGGTTGGTCCCATTACCATTTTGCAATGTATTTCAAGAAAAAAAGGAGATTCGATGCTGCCCTATTCCATTTAAAAGCAGCCCAGCTATCTTTTTCAGAATACAGCCCGATGGCGGAAAAGATCGAAACAGAAATCCAGTCTATGGGAGCAAAGGATAAATCACTGCAACGAAAGCCGCGTGATTCCGTACTTCATATGAAGAGTTCAGAATAGATCAATGAAGAACCGTCTGCCAGCCCATACTCGGTTAATCTTCGACGACCCTGAAAATCAGCATTCTTTGATTAATATTTTCACTCCTCATCGATTTAGGTTGACTTTAGATTGTTAAACTATTAGAAAAACCCAACTTGTGTCACCATCATGATGACTGGATGTGTCTTCGTGAAACGGTAAAGCAGGGAAAGAGATCAGCGGCACTACTCAGCGAGCGGTGTTGGGCTGATAATCTAATACAATATCTGCGATACGACTCCCCGGAAAATGAGTATTAATATCACGGCGGGAAAGATTTTTGACCTCATAAGAACTGACGAAGGGCAATCATAAGCCGGTATCTTAAATGGTTGCGGAGAGAGCATGACACATCGACATATCGTGATATTGATAATCCTTATAACCGAGGTAATGCTGGCGGTCCAGGGAGTTACAGGATTTTCAAAAGCGTCAGGAATCCCAGTTACCCATAGAAACAATTCACAAGTTCAGGTTGTCCAGACCCCCCAGAATCTCGTTCTGAGGTCCACCTCTGCATTAGTGGAGGACCAGCGGACAGGCGAATGCCTGTTTCAGAAACAGGCAAGGGCCATACTGCCCATTGCCTCCATCACCAAACTCATGACCGCCATGGTAGTGCTGGATGCCAGAATGAACCTCCAAGAACAGCTCACCATCTTACCCGAAGACGTCGACAACTTTCGCCATAGCCGCTCCCGGTTACCTGTTGATACCCGCCTCACGCGTGGCGATGCTCTTGCGCTGGCTTTGATGGCCTCCGAGAATCGTGCAGCTCATGCTTTGGGACGAACTTATCCCGGTGGACTCAATGCATTTGTTGCTGCCATGAATGCCAAAGCACGGTCACTGGGACTCATCACGATGCATTTTGAAGACCCCACTGGGATTTCCAACCGCAACGTCTCCTCTGCGCTGGACTTGGCGGGAATGGTGAACGCCGCCTACCGATATAGCCTCATCCGGGAATACACCACTTGCAAAGAAACCACGATCCGATCAGGCCGTCTCACCCTGCATTTCCGTAACAGTAATCGCCTGATCTATAATCCTTGCTGGCAGATAGGGCTATCCAAGACAGGTTTCATCGACGAGGCAGGCCGATGTCTGGTGATGCAGTCGCATGTAGCTAAACGCCCATTGCTGATTGTGCTTCTTGACGCCCAAGACAAATCGACCCGTTATAGCGATGCCAACCGCATCAAACAGTGGATGGAAGGTTCACAGGCAATGCGACAAAAACATAGAGGTTGAGGGTGTCTTTTATCAGTATTTTTTAACCCCGCATTTTCAGCAAGATTGCCGTATTATCAACCCTAGTCAATAATGATTACATGTGATATTGCAGATCGGGGTCAGAATGATCCGAGGTCCGTACCAGCAGGAACAAACCATCAACATCCTAAAGCGCCTTATTATCTTAAAAAAAGATCAGACACGGAAACTATTTCAACACCGCTGCGTTTCAGACGAGGAAGAGCGTCTTTTAACGCCAGAACCGTCGAGTGGTAGGGATGGCCGATGACCAAAATGGGATCATTTCCCGATGCGAGGTTCAACAGAATGTTAAGGGTCGCATTATAATCTTGGCTGTTATCAATGAAAATTTTGCGTGATAAGCATGGTAATCCTGTCATTCTGGCAACCTTTTCTCCCTTCGAATCGCTGGTAGTTCGACTATCTATAAAAAACAGATGTCGTTTACTAATCCCTCCCATGATGATTTTCAGGCTCTCCTCATCGGTCATAAAACGGGATCCCATATGGTTGTTTATACCGGTTATGTAAGGCACGGCATCGATGTCCTGCTCAAACTGCCGGATCAATTCATCCTTATTCATCTGAACTAGCAGGGTTCCCTTGCCGGGATTCGCACGTGGGTATGATAAAGGCTCCATGGGAAGGTGCAGGATAATTTCACGTCTGGCCCGGTGAATCTCCTCAGCAGACGAATTTGAATAGGGGCAAAACGGAAGAATGGCAAAGGTCAGGGGCGCGTCAATTTTGATGAGTTCCTCCACGGAAGAGCGACTATTGCCGATATCGTCAATGATGATGGCCACCCTCCGGTGCAGGACGGATGGTTCGATCCGAGAAGGCGTTTGACCCAGGGGAAGCTGCTCCTCCACACGACCCCTGTTCCCCGGAAGTCGAACTATTGATCGCGGGTGAGCCTGTGGCTTTGTCAAATTGACGACTGGCCTATGATAGAGCCGCCACAAACCGGCTGTGATAGCCGAAATGACCATAACGAATATCAACAGGCGTCTTTGATATCTTCTTATCTTCATTCTTGCCAGTATCTTCATCAATGAAAAAAACTTTTATTCAGGATTCGGACCTTGTACAACCTGAGCAAAACCGTTTGGTCGTATCCATTTGAGGAATGCGTTTCTCACTTCAGCAGCAGTGACTCTTGTATACTTCTCAGCTGCGGTGATCGGCTCGTCAAGAGGCATGTCTTCCAAAGAAAGTGATAAAAGTTTCTCCGCAATACTGCCCGTACTTGCTTGGGCGAGGGTAATCTGACGGAGAAGTAAAATTTTTGCCCTATTGAGCTCTTTTGGTGTAACCAGATGTTTTTGCATGTCACTAAGATCATGTTCCACAATCGCACGCGCCCTTGAAACATTCTGCGGATCGCATGCATAAAAAACCGCGAAGCCGGAACGGGTCTTGCCAACATCCAGCAATGCTTCAACCGTGTATACAAGTCCTGTTTTCTCCCGTAAATCCTGGTAGAGCCTTGTTGCATAAAATGCACCCGTCAGTATATGTCGGCCGACCTGTAACGCATAGTAATCCGGGTCTGAGCGCTTGATTCCTAACGTCTGAGCAAGAGTAACGTCATCCTGTATGCGGCTTCGATCTGGAACCTCAACTGAGGAAGGTTTGTTTGGCCTGACAGCAGGAAGATCTGTTACCGGTTTGGGGCCTGTTGACTTCCATTCTCCAAAATATTTAGATACAATGGACTTTGCTTCAGCGGGCGATATCTGTCCAATGACGACGATAGTTGTCATATCCGCCCTGAAAACCCTCCCGTAATAATTTTTTACATCATCAAAATTGAGACGGGCGACCGTGTCAGGTACTGCCTGGCGCAATTTAGGATCATCTTTGGGATAAAGGGCTGTATAAAGAGCGCGTCTCGAAAGGTAGGAAGGACTTTCGAGAAGGCCGTGAAGGCTGCCGATTGTTTCCTGTTTGGCAACGTTGAAGGCATCCACCGGGAAAGCTGGATGAAGCATATTATCTGCAAGGAGTTGCATCCCTTTGTCAAAGTGCTCGGTCAGTACCTGAAGGGAAAAACTCGTGCCTGCAGATTCCCTAGCGGCAATGTCATCAAGCGCTTTCTGGAAAGCCAGCCGGTCCAGTGTTGTTGTTCCGTAAGAGAAAAGCTGATTCATCACCTGATCCACTCCCTCCTGTCCTTCTGGAACCTGAAGATAAGGATTATTCCTGACGCGTCCATAAACGCTGACAGTACTGCTGGCATTATTGGAAAGAATGATTAAACGCAGGCCATTGGACAGGGCGGTAACTTCGGGATTCACGAAAGAAGCCGGATGGTCTTGCAAGGAAGTCGCCTTCTTTGCCCATAGGGGCAGTGCATCATGCTTCGCTTGTTTCGGAGAGAAGGACTCCTTGCCCTTCGCTCTCTCTGAAGGGAAGGCACTACCCGAAGGAAGCGGTTCCAACACTGCTGTAATCGCCGTATCATTGACAAGATATTCGCGCGCAACGCGCTTTATATCATCGATGGTAACCTTCTTCATCGCACTGATATCATCGTCTGAAGACTTACGTCCCTCTATAGCGACGGCTTGTGACCAGAGCGATGCGAGCCCTTCAACGGAGTTTCTCTGGAACTCGTTCTCGGCAATCTCCTGATTTTTTGCAGCTTCCATCAAATCGGCAGGAAACCCATTAGCCATGTATTCGGCCACGACGTTCTTCAACTTGGAGACCAGCAAGGCGCCGTCATCGCCTTTCGGAAATGCAGCAGTCACAAAACCGATTGCTGCCTTGGGTAAGGGTTCCAAGTTAAACTCCACAGACAATGCCTTGCCTTGCGGTACAAGAGCGTAAAGGTTTCCGCGCTTGCTTCCCAGCACATCAGCCAAAATTTGCCCTGCTGCATAGTCAGGGCTATCATATCCAGGCAGACGATAGGCAACGATAGCGAGCCCGTATGGCAAGTCTGTCTCCAGATGGATTGAAGCACCTTTGAGAGGTTTTAGCTGAACAATGGATCGACCCGGGGTGGGACGAGCAGGGATGGATTCAAACAGCTGTTTTACTGTTTTCAAGGTCTTTTCCACACTGACATTGCCTACAATGACCAGAACGGCATTGTTGGGACCGTACCAGTTTTTATGAAAATTGCTTAGCATTTTCCCAGTCATTTTTTTGAAAGATGCCTGTGTGCCCAGTGCATTAGTTTCATAGGGCGTACCTGCAAACATCTCTTTGAGCAATTTAATATAAAAGACATATTCGGGATTTGATAAATCCTGGGCAACCTCTTGATCGATGGCTCCCCGTTCACTCTCCCACAACTCCTGTGAATCAAGAATTCCTTGCATACGAATCGCCTCAACACGCAGGACTACATCCAGGTACTCCGCTGGAACGGTGAAGAAATACTGGGTTACAGTCTGCTGCGTGTCGGCGTTTGATTCGCCCCCTAGGGCGGCGCTAATGGCGGAAAGTTGACCTGCAATCAGCCCTGGACTGCCTCGAAACATCATATGCTCCTGGGCATGTGCCATGCCGGGAAGGCCAGGCGGATCTTCATTTGCACCCACAATGTAGTTGACCTGGGTCGTAACCACAGGTGCAACGACATTCCGCACAATAATCACCCGTAACCCATTTTTAAGAACAGACTGGACGACATCCTCCGAAGCCCTTGCTTCTTCATGGACCAAGAGGAGGTTCAGCGATAACATGACCCCCAAGAGAATACGCCATAAAAAAAACAAGTTCATTCTATGCTTCTTTTCATCGTTGGTATCGAATTGAGACATAAAAGGTTCGCACTCCTTCCGATCAGAAGTAGGACTCCGGGTATATGGCCTCAAACAGTTTTTGACAAATTGGATCAAAAACAAATTTCAGTGTATTAACGCTTCCATCCCCATCTGCAAGCCTCAAAGCACGATAGTTGCCTCCCTCCGTTGTGAACACTGCTTGGTGGAGACATGCGGACCAGGCTGTCCGTGCCCACAACACCTCCGTCAATAGCCATGCCGGTGGTCACGAACAGGCTGTGGGCTATATCGTAAGTCATAATATCCAATGCCAGATTGACAGTATTGTTATTGTTCTGATTACGGATCCACATACACGAAAGCAGTGCCGCTTTCGGCTTGATTCTCTTACACGTTGTCAACGATCGGTCAACCTTATAAACGATATTGAGGAACAGCACCTCTGAGATTCGCCAAATCCGTTTCTTTCAGAATGTTGAAAGTATCCGGGAAAGGATTCCCTTCTTTCATTATGCATTTCCTATTCCAAAATCAAACTGTCGGCAGGAATGGCATCCCCGCATCCAGAATAAGAATATCCCCAGGAACAACATTTTCTACGGGTATATCTTTCTGTCTTCCATCCCGAAGAACGGTCGCTTTAATGCTCACAATGCCAAGAGTTTTTCAACAGCATGAACAGCGCCTCTTTCCTGCCAGAATCCCAAAAGACCACCGATGAGCACTATTACCAGAATAACAATGGCATCTGCTGGATCATAAAGAAAGGCAGAAAGTCCCGCAGCAAAAATAAGGGGCAGGATGATTGGACTCTTGAATTGGGCAAGTAGCAAAGTAAGTGCATCAGATCGCTTTGGTGGCTTAAGGAGATTAGCACCATAGTGTAGCAGCCGCTGACTTGACTCCTCACTGCTTAATCCCTTCTGTTGTGTATCAAGCTGAGCCAATAAATCAGGCGCCGGGATGCTCCAGTATGCAGACGGCTGACGGATCATGGAGACCTATTACAAGACGGCGTTTATGGGAAGTTTCTTCATAAATCATACACCACACGATAATCTCATTTGACCGATCTGAATCCTTGAGCACTCATACATTGAAGTCTATACTGCTCAACAAGTTGTGTCAATTCGCTTATTTTAATCCGCACAGTCTTGCAAAATCAGCATTTTTCAACCGTTGCTCAATTTCTTTACGGATATCGACCCATAATGGATGAATGGCGCAGGCCTGGCTGAAATCGCAGGCCCGCTTGTCTACGGCACAGATGTTGATCGCCGGAGAGCCCCCCACGGCCATCATCACATCAAACACGCTGATCCTGCCCGGCTTTTTGGCCAGGTTGAAGCCGCCCTTGATGCCCCTCTGGGAGGTCACAATCTCCGCCTTTGAAAGCTTCTGGAGAATCTTGGCCAGAAAACTTTTCGATACGGCTGTTCCCTTCGCGATCTCACTGATGTTTGCCACATAGCCCGGCCTTTGCGAAAGGAATGAAACACACCGAATTGCATAATCTGTTTCGCGAGTTACCAACATGCCGCCTCATCAATACGTTTTTTCCGGTTTCCCCTCATCGCTTGTGACCTTGCCCATGAATACACGGTATATGTACGCTTGATAGACAATTACGATGGGGACAAAGATCAGGGCTACAACCGTCATAATCTTGAGCGTGTAAGGGCTTGACGAAGAGTTGAATATGGTAAGGCTATATACCGGATCGATGCTTGAAGGGATGAGATTCGGGTATAGTCCGATAATGCCCGTGAACGTGACGGCCAGTACAGTGACACACGAGGAGACAAACGCCGGAATCACCTTACCACCCGCAAGAAAAACCTTGATTAAAAGCAGGGCGATGACCGCGGCAAGGGGTACAACCAGAAACAAAGGTGCGCCAATGAAGTTGTCATACAGCTTTGTTGCAAATGCCGTGTATGCAAGGAAAGCAACGGCGACCGCAAGCAGTGGATACCAAGTGGCACCTGCCACTTTCCGAGACCTGCGACCCAAATCGTCACCGGTCTTGATGGATAGGTAAACAGCGCCGTGTAAGATGAACAAAAGGACAAAGAAGATTCCGGTCAGAAGACCATACGGGTTCAGAAGCGTCAAAATGGTGCCGTGATACCCGGCGGCATCCATCGGGATCCCCTGAAAGATGTTGCCGAAGGCTACCCCGAATAAAAGAGCAGGCAGGACGCTGCCCAGAAAAATTCCCCAGTCCCAACCCCTCCGCCACGTGGGATTGCTAATCTGTTCCCTAAACTCAATGGATACGCCGCGTAGAATTAATGAAAAGAGGATCAAAAGCAGGGCAGTGTATAGATAGCTGAACATCAGCGCATAGGTTGTTGGAAAGGCCGCGAACGTCGCCCCTCCCGCCGTTAAGAACCATACCTCGTTACCGTTCCAAACAGGTCCTACTGTCTCGATCACGGTCCGCCTTTCGGCATCGGTCCTACCGATAAAAAGACTCAACATGCCAACCCCGAAATCAAAACCGTCCAGCATGAAATATACGGCCCATAGCACACCCCAAAGGATAAACCAAATCACTTGGAATCCCATGTCACACCTCCCTTACCTTTATGATCGCTGAAAGATCATCATCGGGACCCTTTCTGGCATACTTTGTCAAAAGATAAATGTCCACCACGGCCAGCAATCCATAAACGAGGGTAAAACCGGCCAGAGATGCCAAGACCTGCCCCATCGAGATCGCCTTGGATACCCCATCGGATGTCTTCAGCACCCCATAGACGATCCAAGGCTGCCTACCAACTTCAGCAACAATCCAGCCCAGTTGTGAAGCGATGTAAGGAAGCGGTAATGCGTAGAGCATTAATTTTAGCAAGCCAGTGCTCGATGCGAGATTGCCACTCCGCGATTTAACAAAGGCGGCAAAGGACAGGAAGATGAAGAGCGCCCCGAGCGCAATCATAACGTGAAAGCTGAAAAATGTGGCCGCAACAGGCGGCCTTTGCTCGCTGGGAAAATCCTTCAGACCCCTCACAACAGATGACCCATCACCATAGGCAAGATAACTGAGGAGGTGTGGGATTTTGATGGCCTCCAGGGAATTCCTCTCGTTCTGGGCATCAGGGATCACCAAGAGATGGTAAGGGGCTGCGGACTGGGTTTCCCACAGGCTTACCATCGCTGCCAATTTCGTCGGCTGCGTCCCGGCAACTTCCTTGGCATGAAAATCACCCACCAGTGCAACCAATATTGAGCTGACAAGACCAAAGGTCGCGGCCATCTTGAACGACCGGCCAAAAAAGTCGGTTTTCTGCCTTTTAAGAAGATGATATGCAGATATGCCCATGACAAAAAAAGCGGCGATGACATAGCCGGATAAAACGGTATGACAGAACTTGAGCCATCCATAGCTATTCGTGAGCATAGCCGTGAAATCAGTCATTTCGGCTCTTCCGTTTCTAATCATATATCCCACAGGTTTCTGCATCCATCCATTCGCCAGAAGGATCCACAAGGCCGATATATTGGTAGCTAGGGCCACCAGCCAGATCGAGAGTGCATGGAGCTTCTTGGAAATCCTGTTCCAACCGAATAGCCATAGACCAATAAAGGTGGATTCCAAAAAAAAGGCCACAGTGGCTTCTATTGCAAGTGGGGCCCCGAAGATGTCGCCGACATATTTTGAATACTCCGCCCAGTTCATGCCGAACTGGAACTCCATGGTTATGCCTGTGACAACGCCCAAAGCAAAGTTAATCAGGAAGAGTTTCCCCCAAAACTTTGCCATTTTGAGGTAGAGCACATCCCCGCTCTGAACATAGCGGCTTTCCATATAGGCTACTAATATGGAGAGCCCCAGGGTGAGCGGAACAAAGATAAAGTGGAATCCCGCGGTGACAGCAAACTGAAGCCTGCTAAGCGCGAGGGCGTCCATACATTGACTCCTTTCTGTTAATCTTGTTATGAGATATTTCCATTGAATCGGGACTAATATTATCCTGTTTTATAGGCACTTGTCAATCATTTTTTTAATTTCATGATCAACGAAAAAAACGCGAATGGCAAAAATAGCTTAATCATTGCGAACCAAAAGATACTGTGAGGGGTCCCAACCGGTTTCCTGAGCCGCGCGAACAATTTTATGCTTCATTTCACACTCATGGTCCCAAGCCAGAAACGCTCAACGCTCAATGGATGCTGTTGCAATTAAGCCGAGGACATAGTGTCTATGCCTGAGAAAGAGGCTCCGTTGTGAATAATGGATACAGTTTCGTTTTTCGGGATTGCCAATAAGGGTATATGCGGCAAACCTCATCAGAAATTCTTCGACGAATACGGATAGAATTGGGTCATTGAACCTATTATTTGCTTGTTTCGCTGGATAATATCACCTTTAATTGGTATTGTTTCGTAAACTGGATACATCTCACATAAAAAATGTCGGCAGGTGAATCAAATGAAACCCAGATTAGATCGTGGGAGCAAAGCACCGGATTTTACGTTTAACACACCTTGGAAGAAGAACGTTTCTTTTTACCGGGAAGTCGGCGACAAAACGGCCGCGTTGTTTTTTCTGCGTTACTATGGCTGCCCCGTCTGTCAGATGGAAATGTCAAAAATAAAGCAGGAGATAAACATTTTTAAAAAATGGGATGCCATGGTATTTATAGTACTTCAAAGTCCTCCATCCACCCTTGCATCCCTGCTCCGCGAAGAAGATTGGCCGTTCACGATCATTTCCGATCCCTTGGGCGAGATCTTTCATCTCTATCATGTGAAACCAAGCTTGTTGAAATATCTGAACCCAGCAGGTCTTGTTGCAGCCATCAAGGCCCTGTTCCGGGGATTCAAACACGGGAAATTTGAAGGCAGGGAAACACAAATGCCCGCTGTTTTTACGGTATCCTCAAACAGGATAGTTACCTTCGCTTACTACGGGACCAATGTGGGTGATATTTCCACTCTTACAAAGATTGCAGGGTATATCAGGTAATTGAGCAGACCCCATTCTTGGCCGTAAAGCTCATAACTACTTTATTTCTGACCCCAAGGGCGGGTTCGGCCCCCCCATCCCATCTTCTTTAACATCTTCATAACGAAGGTCCAGGAGTCGGGTGGCGCAGGGGAATTTCACCCCCACGCTCCCACGGATCCAGACGTGATAGTCTCCCGTCATCCGGCTCTTATCATCCAGCCGCCAGGCTGACCTGACGGTTTTTGTCTTATTCCCTGGCTCCTCCCATCTCTGGTTGACCAAATAACAAGACCAGATGATCCAACCCCTTCGCTCCATTCCCATTACAGAAACTTCCTCACTACTACGAGTTGGTCCGCCCCTGTGCCCCGCATCGGTACTCTCATCCTTGTGGGTCCTCCACTTGAATTTCTCCCTTCGCATCGGAACGACAGGTTCCCACGTTCCACATCAGAGCCTGGATCAGGTTCGCGCTACCTTTATGCCGGATGCCGCCCAAGCAGTAAACAGGTCCCCCTTGGACTGATCCTGGGGTATGGTAAGCCCCCCAGTTCTTCTATGTAAAAAAGCAAGTCCGTTTCTTTAATAAGGAACATGACGAATATTCTTTTATAAAATATCGGGTGCATAGCAATCTTTAAAATCAATCTTCTATCAGCAGACAGGCCGTTAAAAAGTCGCTGCATTGCCTTGGTCAGGTTTTAAAGGTTGGGCACGCAGTCTGACAATAGCAGACTCAATGGCAAGCTGCAGAACTGGGGAAGCGTTGCCCACGGATTCATGATTATCAAATTGCCCCCAACACCCCCTGTTTGTTAATCATTAAACAACCGCCGGAACATATTTTTGCCGATTTTTAAGAACGAATCGGATACGGTTTAAAAGCTTCCGGGCAATATGCACAACGGCTTTCGTCTTTTTCATTCTCGCAGATAGTTTATTGAAAACCATTGTCAATGCCGGGTCTTTGCGCACGGCGATCCAGGAAGATTCAATCAGTAACGCCCGGAGGGCAGCATTGCGCCGGAATGTGATGCCGGTCGCATATTCTGTTTCGCCGCTTGACCTTATGTCCGGAACCAAACCTGCATAACTGGCAAGCTTATCAAGGGAGGAGAACCGGGAGACATCGGCAAGCTCGGTCAGCAAAATCATGGCTGTCAGAGTGCTGATGCCCGGCACGGATTTCAAAAGAAGAACATCCGCCCGATATTCTTCAGTTCTTGATAAACTTAATATGGCCCGGTTGAGGTTTGCGATAATCTGTCGCAGGTGCTTTAACTCCTCAAGATGCGCCTTGAGGGCTAAATCGCCACTGGCCCTTTCCATGCGAATGGATTCGATCCAATGGATAAATCGCCTGGACCAACGGCCATCTTCAGGAATCACGATGCCGTAGAAAAATAAGATCGATGTGATCTGGTTCTTGCACCGCGTTTGTTGCCTCACCATGCTCTGACGGGTGCGCACCAGGCTGCGATCTTCCACTTTCACTCTTGAAAGAACGTAGATGCCTTTGATTTCACCGTTGCGAAGACCGCGGGCCAGTTTCCGGCAGTCTACCCAGTCCGTTTTGCCGGCTCTTTCCTTGTCTTTTGTCGGAACATCGGCAGGATGGACGACCTTGCAATCAATTCCTTTTTCTCTTAATTTGTCGTGGAGCCAGAAACCGCTAAAACCGGCTTCATAAACAGTATGATACGTGGCTCCTGGAAATGTTCTTTGCAAATAATAAGTAAGTTTCTCAATCTCCGGAGGTTGGGTGAAGGTCTTATGTTCTAACTGCTCGGCATGTATGCTCACACTCCAGCTCTTCTTGTGGACATCCATGCCCACGTAAATGTGTTGACCTCCAAAGTCAAGTTTGTTACTCTTTTCCATGGCAAGCCTCCTTTGGGTATTTATGTTTTGGCGAACTAAATACACTATAACAAAGTTGAGACTTGCCTTTGTATTTTTTTAACATAAGGTCTGACATCGTCCTTTACATTTCGACACCTCAGAGGTAGTTCGCTTGCGCTCGCCTCCCTAAACCTCACCTGACAGGGTCGCGCCCTGCCTTTTCCTTAACGCTCACCACAATGGCTCTTTACCAATGCAGCTCAAGGTGGTTTGAAGCCCGCTCCTGCAAACCGGCTCCGAGGGACCTCCCCTCATCTCTTGTGCAGCCTCGTGGCGCACTTACTGGTTGAAATACTCATCATGCACTGATCTTGAAAGCATGACTGATTCCAGTTCGCTAAGCTGGCTCTAAAATCCTGATCTACATCGTGTGCACCAAGATCCAAAACGAAAAGTAACTTTTATAACCGGTTTTGGCATCGTGAATTTAGATATAGAAGTTCTTACCTACTTTCCATTTTTAAATTGCCTAAAATGACAGATCACAAGTTAGTCCACCGTATACGTAAGAGCTATGATTGTCTCCCCTCCCGCGGGCTCTCATTTCGTTGTCTGCGTCATTGGAAAGCGGGAAGGAATAAGACACCGTAGGAGATACGGTAATATATTTAACCAGACTGATGGGGAGACTCGCCGTTATCAGTCCATCATGGAAGTTGCTGAATTTATCATCGGTGGCTTGATAGTTTCCATTGAACTTGGGATACCCCCCATAGGAGGAATTAATGTTGTAAAGGGTCGCATCCGCATATTCACTCAACAAATAGCTGGCGGAGGCACCAAGCTTCAAGGAGACGATCTTGCTCAATTCGAGAGAATGAGAGACCCCTAAAAGAAAATAGTACTGATGGTAATGGTCGATTTCCTTGTAAACGGTCAAGGTTGGCGTCAACAGCGTATTGAGACCGACAGTCACGAAGATCTCCTCCGCATCAAGCGGTTTCGGCGCACCCGCATTCGGCGCACCTAACGCGTAATAGAGATACCCGGCACCTGCGTTCACAATACCGAGAGTCTTATTATAGACAAGGCTAAGATCCATTTCCGTTCCTGTGCTGGAGTTTGAGGTGTCTGTCTGGGAATAGGGATGCGTATCGACGTTTCCCCAGACATTGGCACTGAAATCCTTGTATCCGACCGTGAGCGACGGTTGCACAACGATACTGTTCCTGGTGTTTTCGTATCCTCTCCAGATATACTGCGATAAAATGGAAAGTGATAAATCACCCGTGGGCTTGCCTTCATCTGCCACGGCTGTACAGACAGCGGTGAGCATTAGAATAAGCACAAACAAAAAGGATAACAAGAATTGTTTGGATCGCAGATGATCATTAAATTTCGACTCAACGATTTTTAAATTCCTTTTCTCAATCATTTTAATAATAGTTTTGGCCGCTTTTTCATCACCGAACTTTTTCATAGTATTCATCCTTTTACTAGTTATGGGCCGGGCGAAACTGGTTGATATCGATATTGTATTTACGCACCCGGTAATAGAGCCGCCTTTTTGTCGTACCCAACTGTTTCGCAGCTTCCGTCTTGTTGCCATGGGTTCGCTTTAGAATGGATATGATCATATGTTTCTCGACATTCTCCACATTGATTGTAAGCAAATCCCTATTGGCGAACACATCCTCGTGTCTCATATGCATCCCTCCTTAACCCAGCATTAAATGTTTACAACCTCTTGATCTATCGCTTGCATGTCGCTACGTCCGCCGACTCATCTTGTAATTTCAATGAGTTTGGATACGCATATTTTTCCATTTCCGACCTTTCTGTCTCTCAGGCTTTCAGTGAGTACATTGATCGTACATTTCGCGAAATTGCCGCCAGGTGCACTGTTTGGAACAAGCATTCACATATTGAATGAGAAAATTAACCCTCTCTGGCAGTCGAACAGACCCAGTAATTCCATCTTTGAGCGTTACGGTTATACGGCATTCTCACCTCTCTCGCCGGTTCGGACTCGCATGGCGTCAACCACCGGATGGATGAATATTTTGCCATCCCCGATCTCACCGGTGTAGGCTGCCACACGAATTGCTTCAACGATCGTATCCAACTCACTTTCCTTCACAACCACCTCTACCCTTGCCTTGGTAATAAGATCCACATTATAGGTCTTGCCGTGTACTTGGAGTTTGAGACCTTCCTGGTGACCGTGCCCCTCGATCTCGGAAACCATTACGCCAAGATGGCCAACTTTCTGCAGCGCATTGAATACCACCCCTACTTTATCCGGCCTGACAATTGCTTCTATTCTCTTCATGGTGATCTCCTCCGTTTCACTGTTGGCTGCAGCGTTACAAGGCATACACGCCTTTTTCGCCTGTCCTGATCCTCATCGCATCCTTAGCGTCGAGCACAAAAACCTTGCCGTCACCCACGCTGCCGGTAAAGAGCGCATCCCGCATGATCTCCATCACGCTCGGAACATCCCAGTCATTGACTACAAGTTCGACTCTTACCTTGGGTATGAACGATATCTTGTCGTTGATAGGTTCTGAATCCTTGTCCCTCTGGCCTTTTTGCCTGCCGAATCCCTTGACCCTGGTCACGGTCATTCCTAAGATGAGGTCTTCATCTTTCAGAATATCAACCAGTATATTTAATGACTCTGGACGAATCATGGCCGAGATCATCTTCAGGCTGTACGAGCGTTTCACGTTTGTAACCGCCACATAGGCAAGGCTGATTAGGGCCCAGGCACCAGCAATTAGGAAAAAAATATCCGCTTCGGCTTTAGAGTCGGCATTGCCGATGGAATATAAGTAAATGATCGCGACAACCATGACCACGTTGCCGACGATGCCCAGCGCAGGGATGATACCGTGCTTGAGAAAGCTAAAATCATCACGGCTTTTAAAGGCGATAATGGTCCATATGCAGGTGAGACCGTAAAGCACGAAAGTTCCAAAGTTTGACGCCAGCGCGATACCGGTAAGTCCCACTACTGACCGTACACCAACGGCAGCGATCACAGAAGATACGATAACCATGGCACCGATTGCTACATGCGGAGTGCTGAATTTCTGATGGATGAAGCCCATCATGTTTGGCAGTTCCTGGTCCCCGGCCATGCCTGCACTTACCCGAATGGCCGTGTTCATACAGCTTAATGTCGTACCAATAATCGCCATAACTACTGTAACCGCCATGGTGATCATCAGGCCGAATCCGATGCCGGGGAGTACGTGGTCCCCTATAAGTTTTGCCAGGTCACCGATGGGTGCAGAAGAAGCGGCAGCGGCAGCCATTCCGGTGGTAAGTGTCTTCCCGCTGCCATTCGTCAGTTTTTCACTGATCATCGTGCCTGTGGCAAAATATTCGATCAGATAGGCAAACAATCCCTGAATCACCAGTGAGATGATGATGGCTTTGGGGATATTCTTCTCCGATCTCTTGGTCTCGGCGGCCAGAGCGGTGCAACTCTCAAAACCGACTAGTATCAGAATAGCCAGCGTTGACTGAACCAGGACGCCGGTGAATGTATGGGGAAGGATGACGTCCCATTCGCTGCTGAATGCCCATGTCGTGGCCCCCTGTGGATTATACAGCCGGTACCAAATAGCCAGACCACTGAAAATAATTAGCGTCACAAGCTGTATCACGTTGATCCAGATGGAGGTCCTAGTGGAACCGGTCACGCCTCGGTAGGCAATATACCCAATTACTACCACAATGATGACGCCGATAATCGTCAGGGCAATGTTGGACAGTGTCCTGTCTGTGAACTGCGTGTAGATGTAGCCAATCATGGTGGCAAACATGGCCACCATGACACCTGGATAGACCCAGTAATACAGGTGTGCGGCCCAGCCGGTGGCCAGCTTGGAGAGACGGGCCAGCGAATTTGGAGCTGCCCTTTTGGCACCCGTGCGGTCAAGGAACGCCTTTTCAGCAAAATAGGTCACGCTGGCAAATCCGGCCTCGGGATAAATCTTGGCCAGCTGTGAATAAGAAAGGGCCGTTAAAAAGGCAATGATCAAGGCGACCACGATTCCCGGCCAGATATCACTGGCAACCGATGCCCCACTGGGTGCAGTGGCAGCGGCCTGCATCTGGTAGGTGATCCATAAAAATGCGCCTGGCGCGATCAGTGCCATGGCGTTCACAGTAGCACCAACCCAACCAAGCGTGGGTGTCACCAAAGATGAACTCTTAGCTCCGGGTCTGACGTATGATTCTGCCCTTTCCGGGATAGGTTCCACTAAGGATTCGATTATTTTTTCGACCATGGTCCATACCTCCCTTCAACGATGATGAGACCAGTAATCATTCTGATCTTTTGTGCATTTTCTTGTTTTGTGGTCCAAAACTGTTTCATTAAAGCCCTTTGATTAAATTGTCCGATTTAAGTACGGCAAATAGCGTGCCAGATTTATGGACAAGGAACGTCAATGGAAAATTAAAAATAGAGAAATCAAACAGTTAGGCAATTATCTCGTAAGTGATAATCATATTGATACTAAATATCTAAGAGGCAATGTAAAGAATGTCAAGAAAACAATTATGTATCAAAAAAATATTAAAGGTGATTTTAGTATTTTATTACCAGGCAAGTCATGTGCAAGGTTTTCATCCTAAAAGCCTCAAAAGCCCATTCTGTCGCGGTTATGATCTGGAGCACATGTAAAATGGAACAATTATGAATCATGAAAATAAACTAACACAAATAGGAACCTAAAATATCTATAGTAAAACTGGTGATCATTGAATGGACCCCTAAATTGGAAATTATAGTTTTTAAATTTCTGTTGATATTGAAGTGGTTTAGCTTATAGTAAAGACAAATTTTTGATCACCCTTCGAGGTTCGAGTAATCACGTTCATGTAAAAATGACTAACCAATTCTTGCATTTATATAGAGATAATCAGGGCTTCCTGAACTCTTACCAAGTACTTCACAATGGAGTAGATACTAATCATGTGTAAGCATCTAATAGTGACCCTCTTTGTTATTGTTACCATCCTCCTAGCACTCTCAATTCAGGCAAGTCCCGCTGTCGCGGGTCAGTACAAGGGGAATGTTTCGATAAAATCTGACGAAGACAACCGAGAGCAGCCATGGACTCCTTCACACGATCCAAGGTTGGGGTCGTTGAAAAGCACCGAATATAAATGCGCCGCTGACCTGTTTGCCAAGGGAGAAACGGTGAAGTTAAAGAATGGGATCTATATAAAGGATGATAATTCATTCTCAGTAATATTTAGAGGTGGCGCTTACGGAGATCTGAAGGGAGATGGGGAAAAAGGCGGGGTTGCGCACTTTGCTTCCATATTCGATGATGAAAAAGCATGGATAACCCTTGCCATTGTCATGAACCAGAATGGTACACTCAAAAATACCGATTGCCTGATATTGGGTGATCGGGAAGTAATTCAATCTATCAACATTAAACCCCATGAAGTAATCCTAAACCTATTGACGCACCTTTCAGGGGAAGCACCCTGCTGTCCAAAGACGCCATTTACCTATTCCTTCAAGATCTCCGATGACGGCCACATAACCAATTCTAAGGAATTCGAACAAATTCGCCTAGCTGCCGATGAACTGGCCTTGGGCAATACTGATTATGCAAATAATCAATTCGATGCAGCTCTTACAAGATACTTCAAAGCGATACAGTTATATCCCAACTATGAGCAGGCTTATTTAGCGCGTGCATTTTTATTCACGGCAATGGAGAAAAACGATCAGGCGTTAGGTGATTTTAATCATGTTATAGCCCTTAATCCCAACAATGCGGATGCCTATCTCGGAAGAACAACCATCAATCTCGATCTCAAGAACTACGATCAGGCAATTGCTGACTCCACAAAAATGATACAGCTAAAACCCTCCAATGCATATGCCTACTATCTTCGTGCGGTGGCATATTCCGAGCTTAAGAAACATAAAGAAGCGATCACCGATCTTACCGATAGCATAAATAAATTCCCCTCTGCAGATCAGCAGCAACCATGTGATCAGTGGCGTAACACTTATGAAAGCGCGTATCTCCTAAGATCGGACAGCTATAAAGCCTTAAAGGATTACGCCCATGCGCTTCAGGATATCGACACGGTAATCCATATGAAACCACCGAAAAAAGAGACAAATCCCCTATGTTCCCAAGACACGCTCGAATACAAATCTATGAAAGGTGAAGCTTATGAATTGAGAGCCGTTATAGATGGTGAAATGAACAAAACTCAACAGGGTGTCGATGATATAAACACGAGCATCACGATAGGACCGGCGAACTCCGAGAAATATAACATTCGTGGAAGCCTGTATTTTGAGGCTGGTGACTATCAAATGGCGATTGATGATTTAGACAAGGCACTTGACTTATCAGAATTACCGTCAGATAACTTGGATCATTTTATCTGTCTCGCTTCCACTTATTATCAAATGGGTGACCGCGAGAAAGCAAAATCTTACTATCAGCAAGCTCTGGAATTGGAACCGCAGCTGGAAAAGGGAACGGGAATTTTGGAAAAGAAAGGATATTTTTATTTCCCGAAGATGAAGAAGGTGATTGAGAAGATGGTACCCTTATTTAATTCCGGAGGAGATATCATATAAGAACCGATGAATCTCAGATTAGTGAACTTGTAAACCACGTACGGTCACACGATGAAGGACCGAAAGATGTATAAAGTAAAAGCTCAATCAGTTCCACCTTATAATTGAACGGCTAAGGGTACACTTTACCGACGAAGTTATCGAATCTCACAATTCAAAACGAGCTTGTACGCTATATCACACTACTAACCGCACCTATCATCTACAATAATTAGTTTTTTAAATATGGCAATACATCGAGTTTTGGCAAAGGTTTGGAAAAATAGTGAAAAAAGAGTTTGAGGATAAAAACAAGGTAGCGTTGAATTTCCAATTCAAACCCCTAGTCATAATGTCTTTAATCACAAACATCAGCAAACTACACGCCCGAGGCAGGCCTGACTTACCGAGGCTTACCTGACGGTCATAAATTGAAATCGCATTGTATTGCATGGTGACAGGATGTCCCCATATTTTCATCACGGTTTTTTTAAAAAATGATTGACAAATTGTTGAGAAGGTATATTGTCGCAAAAATTCTCACATCAGAGTTTGTATCCAATCATAAAAAAGGAGGGGAATGTATGAAGCAATTCAAGTATTCCGTATCGCTGCTGGTCATCCTTGCCTTGATCCTGGCGTTCATCGGTTGTGAGAAGCCGCCCGAGGCTGAGAAGTCGGCGGCCAAGGCGGCCATGGATTCTGCTGTGTCAGCGGGCGCGGACAAGTATGCCGCCACCGACCTGGACAACGCCAAGAAGATTTGGGATGCCGCGGAAGCCAAGATGATGGAGAAGAGTTACAAGGAAGCCAAGCAGGGTTATGTGGAGGCCAAGGCCGCTTTCGAGAAGGCTGCCGGTGCCGTGGAGGAGGGCAAGAAGGCTGTCACGGCCGAAGTGAACGCAGCGTTGGCCAGTTTGGAGGAACGCTGGAACGGCCTCGACGCCGATGCCAGGCATGTTGAGAAGAAGATGAAGGACAAGAAGGATGCCTGGGGCGCTGATGCCAAAGCCTTTGTGGAGGGCCTCAAGGCGACCAGGGAGATGGTTGCCACCGATCCCGCCGGTGCCAAGACGAAGGCCGGCGAGATGAAGTCCATCATCGACAAGTGGGACGCCACTTTTAAGGAACTGGCCGCTAGCCCGGTAAAGCCCGAGGGCACTGGCAAGGAAACGATGCCTGCAAAAAAGAAGCTGCAATAACCTCTCAGCTTCTAAAACCTCTGTCAATAAAGGCGTTCCGTCCCTGAGGGCGGAACGCCTTTATTATTCTTGCATCTGCCCAGACATAACCATTCCAACCTCTTCATCAACAGTGCTAAATTGCCTGATAAAGGCACTTGCCTGTTATGGGAACTGCCATTCTCTTGAAGCGGGATTTGGCTGCACTGATGCCGCTCCATGAATTCGTCGACATTCAACTCCTTACCAATTTCAGAGAATGGTTATGCCAGATTTTAGAAATGCTTCCGCTGAATTTACCCATCTGACGTGGGGCACCCACAGATCCAGATCGTCCCCTTCATATGCTGTCCGAAAGCTTCTTTCCTCGTGAGGCTGCGTCCCTCCTATCAGTACCCGTTTTACCTCAACACCTGCTAAGCGGAAGGGATCCATTGCAATTAAGGCTATATCATCGTGCTCAAACAGACCGGCATTCTCACCGAGAACACGGTGCATCCGCTCACCAATGCGATCTACAGACAGAGTGGTAAAAGCGTCAGACATACTGGTAAGAAGGGACTGCTTGACGCAGAAACGAAACAAATCATCAAAACCGTCACTGTAAATGAACACTCGGACATTCCTGTCGGTCACATGATACTCTGTGACATCAACGATCTCCTGACTTCTTCCTGCAAAGACCATATTGCGTCCGGTCTGAAAAAGGACATGGCCACCCTCGGAATCCATTACCGTAACCACGCTATCGCCACCATGCGCGACCGTCAGGGTGATATTGTCATCATCACCACTGACGGCCACACAGCTGAATGTGGTTTTATGTTGGTATTTCTGCTTTGGATATACTTTGCGGTTGATCAGTACCTTCCAGTCTGTCGCCGTATTGAGAATGCCTGACCGCGCCAATGCTTCCGATAGCCGGATCAGGATATCCCTTGATGCCCACGGAAATCGTTCCGTTCCGTCCGCCACGGCGAAGACCCTGTGGTGGAAATCAAAGTAAAGGCAATCACCATTGCCGTATCCGCTGCGGACCTTGTCTGTACCGGTAAAGATGCCGCCACTTAAAGCACCCCTCAACCTTAAGATCCGTCTTGCGGCATTGATTTCGACAACCGGAGACTCTTCCATGGATTAGTCAATAACCCTGAAATATTCTATGTCCTTGGTGTTTCCTTTTCGCTCCTTGGCAAATATGGGCTCCACCCGGGCACCAATCTTAACCTTACTTTCATCCTCAATATTGATATAATGCTGCAGCAATGTGTCAGCGCCATCGAGTTTAATAAAACCATACCCATAAGGAACGGGTTTCTGATGACCTGTTTCCGGATCAATGAAGGCAAAGCGAAGTATGGTAAAGGTACCAATCACACCCAGTGGACCCACTTCAACCCATTCATTCATCTCGACAAAACACTTGCCGCATACGCCCCGCGGCGGGACGTAGACTTTGCCGCATTTGGGGCACTTCACACCCGTAATGCGCTTGTTGTCGCGGGTCTCTTTGAAAAACTTGCTGCCGTGCATACCAACCGCATATTTAAAGGGCTGTGCCGCATCCCCTGATTCAATGACAAGTTGTTCCTTTTCCACCATGACTTCACCTCTCAATTTGGTTTGTTCTTTCCATGAAGAAGCATATCCGTCCAGAAGCATCCCCCGAAACCGGTACTTACGGCAAAATTAACATCGGGCACCTGGCGTGCTTCCGCTTTGCCCATAACCTGCAAAGCTGCTTCTGCGCAACGAATGAGCCCTGTCGCACCAATGGGGTTGCACGATATAACCCCACCTGAGGGATTAATGGGAAGCTCCCCACCCATATCGGTATTGCCGTCCCACACATACTGAGGCGCTTCGCCATGGCCGATGATCCCCATATCCTCGATCCAGATGAGCCCCGCAAAAGAATAAGGCTGATACAACTCAATGACATCAATCTCCTTGCGCGACTCCTTGATTCCCGCCTTCTTGAAGATCTCCTTGGCACATTTTTCCATGCTGGTTAGCCGTCCAAAACTGGCATCGCTGAGATAAGCATAAGAATGGCGCGCAGCAGTTCCCCAAATCCAATCGGGTTTGGAACAGATTTTTCCGGCAACATCCTCGCTGACCATGATGACGGCACAGGCACCGTCTGTCCTCGGACACACATCAAGCAGATGTATGGGGTCCGCCAGCATTGGAGATGCCAGCACATCTTCCAGGATAACTTCTTTCCGGAGTTGCGCGTGAGGATTGTTCATCGCATGTTTTCGATCCCGCACGGAAACACGCGCACCATCCCTGTCAGAAGCTCCGTAGCGAGCCATATATGCCTGAGCCTCCGCAGCCAGTCCGGATATGGCCCCGGCAAAAACCTGCCGGTCCCAGATGGGATCGAAAGCAGTCGTAATTGCACCGGTGGTATCGGATTCAGAGTTCTTCTCCCAACCGATTATCAGAGCCTTCTCGAACATGCCAGAACCAACCATGTGGTAGCCCCCTATTGCCAGGGATGCGCCGGTCGTACCTCCGGTGGTCAGCTTGATGACTGGTTTCATCACACCGCCGGAACCGTCAACACTCCAACAGTCTACATAGTTGATCCCTTCAAAATGATCCATATTCCCGATTAGAACAACGTCGATATCCTTCATTGTCAGGTTGGTATCAGCCAGGGCACGCTGAACTGCTTCGTTAATGAGTTCCTGACCATTCACATCCGGGCGATGGCTCTTGTGGAAGGTTTGCCCTGTTCCTACGATTGCTACTCGTTTTGCCATAGTTATTCCTCCTACCTCTCCTTATCCAGTATCCAGACACAGTGCGACTGACCGCAGAGACCGTTCACACCATGAGCAAGGCCGGTCCCAGCTTTCTTAACCTGATGCTCTCCCGCGTCGCCACGCAATTGCATGACAACTTCCGCAATACGATAAAGCCCGGCGGCGATTACGGGATGGCCAGCAAGTAACCCGCCCGATGGATTTACAGGCAACGGGCCTTCCATGTCGAATTCACCCTTTTCAAGAAGCCTGGCCGCATTTCCATACGCTGTCATCCCCATCTCTTCGAGCCAGAGAAGTTCCTGGTAGCTAAATGCATCATACAGCTCAACAACATCGATTTCCATCTTAGGGTCTTCGATCCCGGCCATTTTATAAGCGGCCTTAGCAGCTTCGACAAGAGAATTGCTGCGGGATAGATCACGGTCACCAAAGAAAAAACTGTCCGTACAAAACGACAATCCTCTGATCCAAACGGGTTTCTGCCTGAATTTCGATGCCACCGATTCGTGGGCAATAACAATAGCACAGCATCCGTCCGACACTGGTGAGCAATCGAGTTTACGGAGAGGGTCTGCAATCATCTCGGATTTTAATACATCCTCCACAGTGATGTTCATGGGAAGTTGTGACATTGGATTCTTAAGGGCATTCCTATGGTTTTTCACCGAAACCATGGCCATATGTTCCGGTTTCAACCCTGTCCGATTCAGATATGCGTTGGCTTGCATCGCACACGCCGTGATCATGTCGAGTCCGAGCACCCGTTCATAGATCGGATCGAAAGCAGCATTCGTGATCAGACTGGAAATACACTGCGAACCTTTTGAATGGCCCACAACCAAGGTTGTTTTGTAGGAACCTGACAATGTCCGCACATAGCCGTAAAAGGCACCGTAAGTCCCATCACCCTCTACACAAGAAGTATTCTTGTCAGCCGCACCGGCCGCATCACCAACAGCCATGCAGGAGATTGTCCGGCCATCCCAGAAATCACTGGAGGTGGTAATGACATTGTCTATGTCATCAATGGACATGCCTGCATCATTCAATGCCTTGTTAACAGCTTCCCACGCCATGTCGGCAAAGGTCTCTCTGTTCTTATTCGCTTCGATTTTCGTCATTCCGACGCCGATAATTGCTGCTCTATCCATTGTTCCTCCCTACCTGACAGGCTTGAAATGCGAGATGTCACGGATACCACCTGTCCGTAACTCAGTAAAGACCGCTTTCACGCGCATACCGATAACCACTTCCCCTGGATTCACTTCACCCAGGTAGTGGAGCATAGCGGTATCGGCTCCATCCAGTTTAATGAGGCCCCAGATGACTGGAACCTTTTTATCCTTGGGAATCGACGCCAGTTGACGCCTGGCAACGCTGTAAGAAACCAGTGTCCCCTCATCGGATACGTCCACCCATTCCGTGTTTTCTTTAAAACAGGTTGGACAAACTTTGCGCGGTGGGATGAACACTTTTCTACACTTACCGCAACGCGTAGCAATGATCTTCTTATCGTCCCTAAGACTGATGAAGAATTTGCTGGCTGTATCACCCGCCCACCAGCTATACGGCACATTGATCATACTGTTATAAATCATTGGTTCAATTCCCTCGAAGATCTTAGTCTTCTCCATTGCCTCCTCCCTTTCGCATGGCTTTAAAGTCTACATCAATCAACGCTATATCCGCCCAACATATTTAATTAATCCGCAAACCCTTTGCGACACTAAATACAAATTGATTGACTTGTCAATCAATTTTCTGCTGGAGACCGCATCAAAGTATATGTTTGGCTTCATGATGGATTTCATAAAAACATTACTGTACGTAAGATATAAATAAGAAAACAAGATTATAGTCAATAGCTTAGAACCACTTGTCGCCAATAGAAAGCTCGGATCGCTAGCAGAATGGCCTATCACCCGCTTTCAGAAAGGTACCAAACAGACTTGATGCACACTGTCGGATCAATCTTGGATACAGATAAAAAATGGGATTTTTGAAGACGCCAATCCCTATGCACTGAGGTCCTCGGTTTCGGACTCGCAGCGACTACCCGCGATTGAAACGTTACATCCACATCCTGTGTTCCAGTTTGCTTCCGGCAAAAGGCACGCCAACCGATTTACTTTGAGATAGAAACGTCATAACATTACAAGTGTGAATTACGGTTTGAAATAAAGGTACCAATGGTAAGACAGCTTATTCGAGATAGTCGTAGAGAAAAATAATCTGGTTTCCATTGTTAATCCACCAAGAGATTTCCTGTGAGTCGGATCACCTTTTAGAAGAACAAGAGAGAGTTCAACTCCTTACCCTTAGTTTTCCAAAGTTGCAATTGATATAGGCCTTATCGGTTAACTCGCTGTTTAAAGCTTTTTACCGATGTCCATATTTTAGTATCTCTCTGCAATATGTTTCCAAAACTTCTATTTCACATCGGTTCAGCATCGACGGATGAGCCTTATTACGCTCGGTTGGGGGTTCAAATTCCCTCCGCACGTTGACACCACCACTTTGAGAATTCTTCAATGGTACAGTCGATCTGGAGTACATCCAGGCCCCCTCCGTGGAAAAGTTATTTTAGCCGCGCTAAAGCGCTCATACATTTCCCGTAGGTCGAGAATTATGAGTCTTCAGGCCTGACCCATGATAAAGATAACAATCATCTTTGTAGGCCCATGCATGCCCTTGAACTGTACCGCCTGAATGTCGGCCGTGGAACTTGGCCCTGTGATGAAGCAAAACTGGCTGGGCGCATCATCCACATTCTTGAATACTCGTTCTATGGCACTTTCATAAATCGGATAGAGCCGTTCAACGGGTATGATGGCAATGTGGATAGGCGGAGCTATAGAGGTAAGTCTTGGTTGATGCTCATTGAAAATCATCCCAATAGTCCCAGTCTCTGCAATGGCAAAATCTGCGGATGTGATACCGGCATCTGCTGTGAAAGCCTCTTCCCGGAGGGTTTCACGGTCTTTGATATTCTTTGTGGCAATGACCTTAACACCAACGGCAGCACCCCAGGCCCCCAGATCGAGCGAGTGTATCACATCGTCGCCCGCTGTGATGACTGTCTTCAGCCCCTCCCTGGAAGCAATCTCGGTGAGGAGACTCAACACCTCATCTTTCCCTGATGTCCTGTGGACTACCCCCGTTTGGTTGCTCAATTCAAGCGTGAAGCGCTGAATCATCTGTTCCCCGTCAAGGGCAAGTTCCGTGAGGGGTGGCATAGAAGGACGGAAAGGAGCCTTGCCTTTTTCAGCTGTCTTCATTCTGCCGAGAATTTCTTCCCTAGGTGTCATTGTCAGATTACCTTCTGTTCCCGAACGTATAATCACTGCCCTTAAGATCTTTCCATCTCTCGTGGAACGTCCTGTTCGGTATGGAAGGGAGATCCCGGCAGTCAGTCCACGCCTTCGCTCGGAGTGGCATATGCGTGATATATCCATCATGAGCTAGGCGTCTCAGAACGAGTCTCATAATTTTTGCTCCCAAGTTCCAAACATGACCGTTGCTCATGCCCAAGGATGCCAGAAAAGTCGCCACCTTTTCCAATCGCCGTAAAAGAGACTGCCCATTACCATCCCGATGCTCGATCTCACGCGACCGATATAAAAGAAGCAAAGACGGATGGTCCACTCCGGCGGGACAGACCAATTTGCACGCCCTGCACAGGGTGCAGGCTCGATAGAGGTCTGAGGTTTCTCCTATTCCCACAAGCAGGGGGGTGAGTACCTGGCCCATGGGACCCGAATAGGCGAAACCATATGGATAACCGCCAATTTTAGCGTAGACAGGACATGTATTGAGACAGGCACCGCACCGGATGCATCTGAGTACCTCCCTCGTCTGGCGATCCCGGTAGATCTCTGACCGGCCGTTATCAACGATGATAATGAATAGCTCATCCGGGCCATCCAACTCTTTGAACTTCCTCGGGCCGGTGTCCATGGACACATAGCTGGACATCTTCTGGCCTGTGCAGTTCCTGCAAAGCACCCTTACCATGTGTATTGCATCAGCCATGGTGGGCACCACTTTCTCCAAACTCATGACTGCTACAACAGCGCGCGGTGAGGATTTCACCAAGCGGATGTTGCCCTCGTTTTCCACATTAATGATGGTACCGGTCTCGGCCACTGCCATATTGACGCCCACGATACCCATATCAAGATGCCAAAACTTTTCTCTTAGATATGCCCGGACTGCCTTACCAAGTTCAATGGGGTTAGTGGTAGGCTCTTTGATGATACCCTTTTTCAGGAAGACCGCCGAGATCTCTTCCGGGGAAACATTGATGGCCGGCCCCACAATATGAAAGGGGGGCAGAGAGAGCTGCTGGGTGATGACCTCTCCAAGGTCTGTTTCAAAGACCTCGATGCCATTCATTGCGAGGTATTTGTTCAGTCCGACCTCCTCAGTGACCATGGACTTTCCCTTGGCTACATAATTTATGCCGCGCTGCTTCGCAATATCCAGGATCATGGCCGTGGTTTCACGGGCATCGCGCGCCCAGAGTACCTTCGCACCATGGGAAACGGCATTCTTTTCAAACTCTTCCAACAGTTGGGGCATCCTTTCGACGACTTCGGCCCTAATAGACCGTGCATGCTCCACTGCAGAGGTTGGATCGGGGAATGAAGACATGGCAATCTGACGAAGGATGGTAAAACCTGGCGGCAGTAGCGAAAGAAAAAGCTGACTCAGTTCATTCTTAAGCTCCCTGTTGGCCGTTTCCCTGAACCAATTCGATTGTGCTTCCATATCAGGCCTCCACTGGGTCCCCGGCAAGGAAACTTGCAAGATGCACGGCCCGCTTATCCGGATGATTCCGGTGGAGATAACCATTGATGTTCAGGAGGCATCCGGGCTCACACAACAGGAGCACATCCGCTCCTGTTTTCAGGAAGTTCGTGGCCTTATCTTTGACCATGGCCTCTGATATCTCGGGATAGCCGATGGCGAATTCTCCTCCAAAGCCACAGCAAGCGGTCGCGTTGTTCAACTCCACATACTGGGCTCCTGCAACCCCTGTAATTAATTTTTTTGGTTGATCGGATACACCAAGAGCCCTTAAGATATGACACGATTCGTGATAGGTCACTTTTCCCTCAAAGGATGCGCCGACGTCAGTCACACCAAGGATATCCACAATATACTGGCTCAGCTCATAGATTCTGTTGGAAAGGGCCTGCGCACGGTCGCACCACGATGGTTCGTCAGTAAGGAGTTCGGGATAATGGTGCTTCACCATGCTTACGCACGAACCTGAAGGACTGACGATGCATTCATCGTCACCGAAAACTTTTATGAAATGTTTCGCCGCTCGCTTGGCATAGCTCCGGTAACCCGCGTTGAAGAGGGGCTGGCCGCAACAGGTCTGATCTGTGTGATATACCGGCTTTTCCCCGAGGCGAGCCAGGAGCTTGTAAGTCGAAATGCCGATTTCTGGCATCATCAAATCCACAGTACAGGGGATGAAAAGGGATACCATAACACTATCCACCTAAAAGTGTTTTGAAAATCGGATCGTCCTTGTCCAGATAAATGAGGTCATTCTCATTGTGTGTCTTAAGCCTAAGGTTCTTTATAGCCGTGCGCTTCTTGTTCATGGATGCTGATTTAAGCCTTTCGAGGTTGCCCTCAGGCACCTGCCTGAACTCGAGCAGTTTCTTCTTTTTAGCAAGCCTGATGAGTTCGAAACCAAGATCGGTACGTGCTATCACCTGGTTCCACCCCTTGGCCTCGTCCCATCCTTCTTCCAGGCGGGCAGAACCTACGGAGATGTCGCTGAACTCCGCGGTCATGTCGAAGCAATAGTGGCAAGCCCCCCTGATGCATCGATTGATTTCCTCGATAGACACTTCAATGGTTCCATTATCAGTGTAAATTTGCATCATCTTATACTTGCTCGGTGGTATGTCCATTCCGGTGATGGTCGCCACTTCAGTCTTTGCATTAAGAAGTGCCAGCAGACGTTGCCACGAGAGTGCCCAACCGCAGAACAGACCCATTACGAGCTTAAGCTTATCTATGTTGTTGTCCCTTTCCGGAATGGGCTTCATACGCATCTTGGCATAAGCTAGAGCATGGCATGGGGTGGCCACCACACCTATCTTCTTGTAAGAATCCTTGGCAAGTCTGTTGAATTCTGCCACACTGGGAGAAACCACAAAGGAACTCTTTCCGTGTAACGGTACCTTCTTCGGGTCAAACTCGCTGAGGGCTTCAGGAAGAAAAGATTCCCCCTCGCCCACCATTACGGCTGTGTCAATGATACCCTCTTTGAGGGCAAGCGATATCAAGGTAGTTACGGTTCCGCCGTGCTGGGCATTACTGCGGATCTTCTCGTTGCGTGAGCGGGTAATATAGAAGCCTTTCACGGCACCCAATTCAGGCGTAAGGTCATTTCTTGCGAACAGGTGGTTTCTCAAGATCTCAAGATTTACGGGCGTCCTTGGGCAGAACGCATAACATCTCCCTATATCGATGTCGCAGGGGAAAATTGCCACGACGTTATCCCTATACGCACGTTGGTACGGGCAGATGTTCACACAGGCACCGCAGCCGGTACAGAGCATGGCGGACTTCACCTGTTCATTGAGCTCATGTTGGCCCAGGTGTTTTTTTTCTTCCATGTTTCAAACCCCCTTCATTTTGATCAATGGGATGCGCAGGCGCTTGCAGGGGCATCCGATCAGCCTCTGACCAAGGCTTCTCCAATCTCGTAAGCCCTTACGTTGATGGCAGCCTTGTCTTCCGGCATACTAGGCACAATCACCGTCTTGAAATCATCTATTGAGACAGGCAGCAGTCCCATGCCGTCCACTGCGCCGATCATGATAACGTTCTGAAAGATCGGACTCCCCAGTTTGAGTGCCTCTTCTGTAGCGCTGATCACGAAACTCCGGGTAGTAAGTTTTTTTATGGTTGCCCTGATCTCATCCATGGATGGGTATTTGTCGTCCCCCGCAATCACTCGTACGGGGTAGATGGGGCGGTCGTTGATCAGGCTCTGGGTTTCGGGATTGCCGTATCCAGACAACACCCTGATTGCCTCGGACGGTTCTAAGGACACTACCAAATCGGCTTTGCCCTTAGGAATCTGCGGGCTCCACGATCCATGCTGGGATACACGCATGTGGCTCATAACTGAACCGCCCCGCTGGGAAGCTCCAAAAGTTTCCCCGATGGTCACAGAATAGCCCCTGGCGACCAGCATGCCTGCAAGCATACGGGATGCTGTGACGTTACCCTGCCCACCTACGCCCGTAATGATAATATTGTATGGGTCTTTTTTAAGCGCTCTGTCCATGGCTTAAGCCACCTTCTCCTTCCGTATAGCCCCGGACGGGCAAATACTCGCACACACCCCGCAGCCTGCGCAGATGACCTCATCTATGTGCGAAACCTTCCCGACTGTATCCCAGTAAATGCCTGGACACCGCAGAATGCGTGTGCACATTCTGTTACAGCCGCAATTCTCGCCTTTGCACACATCCTCGCGCACCGACATCTGGTAGAGCTTCTTCCCGCGTTTTTCGGGACTCAGGGCGCATATTTGTTTGAGTATCACGACCCGGGCCCCTTTCTTCCTGAGCATATCCAGCAAGGTCGTTTCCGCGGTCTCAACGTCGAATGGGTCACAGGATGCTACATCCGCGCCAATGGCCTTGCAGACCTCCCCGATATCAACGGGAAGGGCCACCTCACCCATGGCATCGATTTCGAGACCCGGGTGAGGTTGGAACCCCGTCATAGCAGTGCCCCTGTTATCGAGTACCACGAGCATGACATCCGACTTGTTGTGCACCGCATCCACAAGCGCCGGCATAACCGCGTGGAAGAAAGTTGAATCACCACAAACCGCAACGACTGATTGGCTCATGCCAAATTGCTTGAGCTTGCCAAAACCTGTGGCAAGCCCGAGGCCTGACCCCATGGAGAAGTTGGTCTTCACGGCACTAAATCCCGCGGGAAGGACGCCAATACCGTAGCATCCCACATCACCACACACGAAGCCATCCCGGTTGTCAAGCATAAGGGCATTGTGTATAGACAGGAACGACGCTCGATGAGGGCATCCTGGACAGAAAGTAAGCTCTCTGCCGGGCGATTTAAACACGGCCTGGAATGCCTCTTTCGCATAGTCCTGGGGTACCGGCTCGTACTGGATGTGCAAGATGCCTTTTAGGGCGGTTATGACAATGTCGGGGTTCAGTTCACCGGATGCGGGGATGTGACCCGACTTCTTACCATAAAATATTTTCGCGCCTACTTCACCGGCGGCCTCGGCTGCGAGAATCTTGATGTTTTCCTCCATGAAATCCTGTGGTTCTTCGATGATCAAGATGCTGCCTGTCCTTAAAAAGTGCTTCCTAATGAGTTTCTCCGGCAGCGGCCAGGTTGTGCCGAGCTTCAGAAGCCCCACCCTGTCCGCTAGATTTAGGATATCGATGGCTTCCTTGCTGTACAGATAACACGCACTGCTGGTAATGATGAGAAGTTCAGGTTTTTCAGGGCCTGCGTATAAGTTGAACGGCGATTGTTCAAAGAGGGAGACCGCCTTCTTCAGCCTTCCATGCTGGACCGTGCGTGCGTAGGCTACCGCCCCTGGGCCGGTGATCATTGGTCCAGTGGCGAAATCCAGCAGTGGCCCTTTGCAATTGAAATAAGCATGTGGCCTAAGGTCAGGCATTTCCCCTATCTTTACATTACCGCTGGCATGGGACATGCGGGTAACGCTACGGAAAATGACAAAAGTCTTAAGCTCTTCTGAAAGGTCAAGAGACCACTTCATCATATCTTTGGCTTCTTGAAAATCTCCGGGCTCCAGAAGGGGCACTTCAAGCATCTTTGCAAAATATCGCGCATCGGCCTCGTTCTGGCTTGACAGAGCTCCCGGGTCTTCGCAGACCACGACTACCATACCGCCGCGCACTCCCGTTCCTGTCAGGTGGAGCAGGAAATCTGAGGCGACATGGACCCCATTCTGTTTCATGGTGCAGATAGAACGTAACCCTGCAAAAGAAGCAGCGGCAGCAACTTCCGTGGCGACTTTTTCGTTGGTTGCCCATTCAACATAGAGGTTCTTCTGTTCGGCTATGCGGGCAAGTTGTTCGATGATCTCCGATGATGGGGTGCCCGGGTATCCTGCGGCAACACTTATGCCCCCTTCAAGGGCTCCGCGCGCGATGGCCTCATTGCCCATAAATAGATAGGAACTTCCTTCTGCGGTATGCATTAGGTTCGACATCTAAAAACTCCTAGTGCTTAAATCGTATCAAGGATAAGTACTTTTAGTGATAGCTTCTGCGTCCCAGTCTTCTTATTGTTTTATTCCTGCCTTTCCATTTTTTTGAGGTCTTCTCCCGCACGATTTTCATTGTCTACTTTCATCCGCTCCAGATCTAGCATGAAACTGTATCGTGGATAAGCTCTGGCCTCTTTTTTTCTAGTCTTGTTCGTTCGATAGTCAAGCCCGGATTTTACTGCATTATGGTGGATGGGACTTGCTCGTTTATCACCTTAACCCTTGAAAAAGAAAGATCTCGTTGCTTTCATGTAACAGGGTGCGGTCATCGATTCATAGATTCCTCACGCAGTGTTGCAGGGTTTGGAACTTCTATCTCAACAGCCATGCACACAGGAGGCTTAATATAACGATTTTTATTTGAAAGCCACCACAAAATTAGGCACCCGAATGCCTCCCAAAAGGTGTTCCTTTACCGTCAAGCTTCACAAATCATTGCAGTATATCATTCCATCCTGTTTGCTTAGAACTGTTAGATATAGCTTGGCTAGTTCGACCACCATCTCTATAAGTTTCGGGGTCACAAAGCCATCTTTGTCTGCCAATCCCTCCCACGTGGCAGACCGGACAAACCGGTTGGTAAGGGACATAGCTTTAATCGAAGTACGTTCAAACAATTTAATCATGACCATCATCCTTTCACTTTACTTCGTACTTTTGATAAATTATTAAAATGGCATTGTTTTTACTTTGATCGAATAATTAGCTCTAAGAATAGATAAATCAATACATGTGTTTCACAGTGGCAGATAGGATTGGGCAGCACCATGTTTACTGTAGTCTTACATATCATATCTTGCCTTTCATAAAGCACTTTAAGTGTCCAATGCACATTTTCTAATGATACCAATTCACGGTCTTTATCCGCGATAATCCCTGACCTGTGTAATGGATGCTCGAATTAAGACTTCTTCCGGGAATGCCTGCCAGACCAAATATAACCCAGGGTATTTAGATGTTGCATTGCATAAAAATCATTGATTGTTATTCCATCCGTGTTAGAATCTTTGTATAATTTTCCTGTAATCTTTACATCACCTTACATCTGCAATTGCGAAAAGGGATGAGGTAAATGAAATTTGCATCTGGTTCGAGCGTTGTTCAGACAAGCCATCTTAGAGGATGGGTCGTTTTTTTTATTTCTCTCGCCCTAATTATTCTCTTTTTACGCTTGTTTGTTGGTTTTATTACAGACTGGCTCTGGTTCTTGGAAGTAAGATACGAGAGGATCTTCACAATTACCCTCCGGGCACAGATGGAAATGGCCCTCCTTTTCGGAATCGCATTTTTCGTCGTTCTCTTCGGAAATCTCCATGCTGCCGTATGTCTGTCGTCAAAACTTAATATAATTGAAAGAGATGGTGTCATCTATATCCCATCCTTGAATATAACGAATCAGACGTTACGGGCTATCATTCTAATCTGCTCTATTTTCTTCAGTGTTTTTGCGGCCCTGAGTGGAGCGAATCAATGGGACACTTTTCTCCAATTTCTTAATGCGTCGCCCTTTGGAATAAAAGATCCCCTCTTCCAGCGCGACATCGGGTTCTATGTCTTTCAGCTGCCCTTTTTGCAATACCTTTATGGTTGGCTCATGACGGTGCTGATAATAACAGTCATCTCCACAAGTTTCCTTTACGTTATCCGTCGCGCCTTTTTAATCATACCTCCCCGCAAGTGGCAGGCGTCATTGGCAGCTCGGACACATATAAGTATTCTCGCTGCGTCACTCTTTCTTGCAGGAACTTTCGGGTTATGGCTCTCCCTCAATGAAATCCTCTATGTAAAACGAGGGATCGTATTCGGACCCGGCTATACCGATGTGACGACCCAGTTATGGGTCCTCAAGGGCATGATAGGGCTCTCCTTTATTTGTGGTGTCGCTGTCTTGGGTTTCGCATTACGGCTGAACTGGCGTTTCCCAGCTGTTGCCGTACTTGTTTTCGTCGTCTTTTCCCTCATAGGCCGGGGAATCTACCCTTCGATGGTTCAGAAATTCAAGGTGATTCCCAACGAGATCGTCCTTGAGAAACCCTACATCGAGAAAAATATTCAATTTACACGCCTAGCATACCGGCTGCATGACATCGAGGATAGAAAATTTCCGGTGGAGGATAGCCTTACCCTGGAAGACCTGAAGCGCAACGATCCCACCATCAAGAATATTCGCCTATGGAATCATGCCCCGCTGCTTCAGACATACAGTCAACTGCAAGAGATCCGCACCTATTATAAATTCATTTCTGTGGACAACGACCGTTACTCGGTGAACGGGGAGTATCGTCAGGTTATGCTGTCTCCCCGCGAGTTGTCCTATGAAGCATTGCCCTCCCGTTCCTGGGTCAATGAGCATATTATATACACCCATGGCTACGGGGCTGTCGTGGGGCCGGTAAACCGAGTCTCGAAGGAGGGACTCCCAGAATTTTTCATCAAGGACATCCCGCCAGTATCTGCGACAGACATCAAGATTACACGCCCAGAGATCTATTACGGTGAGACATCTAATGAATATGTCTTTGCACGGACGAAACGGCCGGAGTTTAACTATCCGGTAGGAGAAAAGAATGTATATTCCCATTATGACGGGGAGGGTGGCGTTCCTCTCTCGCTTATGAAGAAACTACTTTTTTCCATTCGCTTCGGTTCCTTAACCATACTTCTCTCTGATGATATTACATCCGACAGTCGTATCATGTACTACCGCAAGGTCGAGGACCGCGTCTCACGTATCATCCCTTTTGCGAGACTTGACAACAACCCCTATCTTGTCATCTCCCCAAAGGGTCATCTACTTTGGTTTCTGGACGGCTACACTGTGACAGACCGTATCCCTTACTCAGAACCAACACCAGGGTTGGGGAATTATGTCCGCAACTCCATCAAGGCCATTGTGGATGCTTATGATGGGTCGGTACAGCTTTTCGTGAGCGACGAGAAAGACCCGATCATTCAAACATACGCCAAGATTTTTCCGGGGGTTCTCAAAAAAATGGAAGAGATGCCGGCAGCACTTCAGCGGCATGTAAGATATCCCCCGGGGATGCTATCCATCCAGGCCAGGATGTATAAGGCTTATCACATGCAGGACCCTCAGGTTTTCTACAACAAAGAGGACTTCTGGGCGGTCCCTTCAAGTCACGATCAGGGCCAGGGTGGTGAGCCGGAGATGGAACCTTACTATACAATCATGAGGTTGCCTGAGGAAAAAAAAGAAGAATTTATCCTTCTGCTTCCCTTTACACCAAGCAAGAGGGACAACATGTCTGCATGGATGGCAGCACGTTGTGATGCGCCCAACTATGGAAGGGTCATTGTATACACTTTCCCGAAAGACAAACTCGTATACGGTCCAAGCCAAATTGAAGCTCGGATAGACCAAGATACGGGCATCTCGAAGGAGCTTTCCCTCTGGAATCAGAGAGGCTCACAGGTCATCAGGGGAAGCCTTCTTGCGGTCCCCATTGAAAAGTCTATCATCTATGTCGAGTCGCTCTACCTTGCTGCCGAGAAGGGACAGCTTCCGGAACTGAAGAGAGTTATTGTTGCTTACGGGAGTTCTATTGTCATGGAGGAAAACCTTGAGCTCGCGCTGCAGGGGATTTTCGGTGGGGAATTAGTGCATGAGAAAATTCAAAAAACCACAGCGGCAGTGACTGAACATGAAGCAACCGACCGGCAGCTGGCCATTGAAGCTCTCTCCCATTATCGAAAAGCCCAGGAATGCTTGCGAGAGGGGAACTGGGGAGGGTACGGCGAAGAACTTCGCAAAATGGACGAGATATTGCGATCCATTGAGAACAAGAATAAAGCACCCTAATGCCGCCTGACGCATCGGATGTTTTCTTATCTTGGGCGACGCCGATCAAGGTAGTCCTGAAAAGACACGTGGGACAGTATTTTTCATCCACCCATTGAAGCAAAGTTGGTAGATATTTCGAAGGTACTGATGTGTACCGTAGAATTCACGTGCAGCCGATTTATAACGATGCGGAGCACGGATTCATCACTTTTAAGAGAATCACCTGATATAAGTAGAGGCATGGTTTGCGTGGAAGGAGTGTAGTTGACAGTTGATGTAAAGAGGGCATGAGATATAACTTGTCGAGATCATTGAATTTAAAAGCTTTGTTTTATAGTGGATTTTTGACAAAAATCGTGATTAAGTATAGGTGCATCAACCAAAACATAAAACAGAGCATCCAACCTTTAATCCGCAACACTGCATGAGGGGATTATGGGCTGATTAGTGAAACCCCGTTTTCCCGCCGTGAACGGGGTTTTGTGCTTTCGTGTAGGGACCGAAAAGTTGGTGGATGTATGAGAAACCTTACTGTCTCAAACTAAAAATTACACGTTGTACACGTTCCTTTAAATTCTTTGCACAGATATCTCCATGGAGAATGTTGGACATTGATGAAAGGCAGATGAAGGGAGGGATTAATATGTTTAAGGAATTTAAAGAATTTGCTGTGAAGGGTAATGTTGTGGATATGGCAGTCGGTATCATCATTGGTGCGGCATTCGGCAAGATTGTTACATCGTTTGTGGGTGACATCCTCATGCCGCCAATCGGCCTGCTAATGGGCAAGGTGGACTTTTCCAATCTCTTTGTAAATCTCTCCGGTAAACCTTATGAAAGCCTTGCTCAGGCGAAGGCGGCAGGTGTAGCCACAATCAATATTGGCCTTTTCCTCAACACAATCATTGATTTTGTTATTGTGGCATTCGCGATTTTTCTGATGGTGAAATGGATCAATCGGTTAAAGCGCGCGCCTGAACCGGAAAAAACGACTCGAGAATGTCCCTTTTGCTTCTCAAGCATCAGCATCAGGGCGGTCCGCTGTCCCCAGTGTACGTCGGAATTGAAGGCTTAAATGAAGGGAGGTGATAGGAGAATGAACTTGTTAAATCGCACAGGGGCAGAATTTTTTGGAACCTTCTGGTTGGTCCTAGGAGGTTGCGGCAGTGCCGTGCTAGCAGCTAAGTTCCCAAATGTGGGAATTGGGCTTCTGGGGGTTGCGCTAGCCTTTGGATTGACTGTCCTGACCATGGCTTATGCAATCGGACACATATCGGGCTGCCATCTAAACCCGGCGGTATCCATCGGCCTATATGCAGGCGGTCGCTTTCCAGCAAAGGACGTGCTGCCTTACATCGTGGCCCAAGTTCTGGGAGGACTTGTTGGTGCAACCATTCTGTTCATGATTGCAACGGGGAAAGCAGGCTTTGATTTAAGTGCGGGCTTCGCCGCAAATGGTTACGGGGAACATTCCCCGGGAGGATATTCCCTCATCTCGGGGCTCATCTCAGAAATTGTAATGACCTTCATGTTTCTGCTGATCATTATGGGGGCAACGGATGATCGAGCACCCAAAGGATTCGCCCCGATAGCCATTGGCTTGGGTTTGACATTGATCCATTTGATTAGTATCCCGGTTACGAACACATCGGTCAATCCTGCACGCAGTACCGGTGTTGCTCTATTCGTGGGAGACTGGGCAATCCGTCAGCTTTGGCTCTTCTGGGTGGCACCAATCGTCGGCGCTATGCTCGGTGGAATCATATACCGGTGGCTCCTTGGGAGAAATTCATAAGCCCGCATGCTCATTGCGGATCGTGAAAAAATTATTTTAGGTTAACCAACGATCGATGAAAAAACGTGTATGCATTATAAGACTCAATAATCTAGGAGGTTATAAAATGCTAAGGAAACGAAACGTATGCTGCTGTCTGACGATTCTATGCTTCTTGTTTTGGGCGGGATCCGCGCTTGCAAGCAGTCAGGACCTGAATGCCAAGCTTAGCTCGGGGCAGTATGTTCAGAATGCCAACAACGTCTATATCATTTTTGACAAATCCGGCTCCATGCTGGATTCTTATGCTGATAAGGAAAAATTTGACATTGAAAAGACGCTGGTAAGCAGTTTCAACCGGACGATACCGGACCTGGATCTTCAGGCAGCTCTCCGGACTTTCGGTAACAACTTTGCTAATTTTGATGTAACCAATTTAAAATACGGAGTTACGAAGTATAACGCGGATACGGTTGACAAGACCATCAAGAAAATTAACCTTCCCTTCGGGGACAGTCCGCTTGATGTTGCAATCACGGATGCAGGCAACGACTTGCAATCGGTTCAGGGGAGAAGCGCGCTGGTCATATTCACGGACGGTGAAGACATGGGGAACGCACCGGTGAAGGCGACCACAAATGTGAAGAATGCATTTGGCGACAGACTTTGCATTTATACGGTCCAGATTGGGAATGATGAAAAAGGAACCAAGCTTCTCAATCAAATAACGCGAGTCGGACAGTGTGGTTTTTCCGTTCAAGGTGATAAGCTCGCAAGTGATGCCGAAATGACTGATTTCGTGGAAAAGATATTCCTTGCGGCGGCTCCACCACCGCCACCGGCCAAGGAACCCGAAGTCGTTGCACCACCACCACCTCCTCCTCCGCCTCCTCCTGTAGAGGAAACAAAGAAGGCACCGGAGCCAGTTACCGCAGTGGAACAGAAGATCATTGAAAAGGGCCGTGTTACCTTGATGATTGAGTTTGACACGGGGAAGACCGTGGTGAAACCAAGGTATTATAATGAAATACAAAATGTTGCTGATGTGATGAAGAAGCACCCTGATCTGAATATCGTCATCGAGGGGCATACGGATAATGTGGGCGGGGCAAAGTACAACCTCAACCTGTCCCAGAAGCGAGCGGAAGCGGTTAAGAGAGTGATGGAAACCAAATTCGGCGTTGCTGCCTCCAGGATCAAGGCACAGGGTTTTGGTTACTCCAAACCGATAGCGAGCAATAAAACACCTGATGGGCGGCAGAAGAACCGCAGAGTGGAAGCTGCTGCAGAATATATCATTCAGAAATGACATATCACAGAGGGGCCATGCTTTTAAAAACTGTGGCCCCTCTCTGCAACTTATCGCCGCTTCTTAATCCCATAACGTTAGGGCGAATATATCGAGGTCTTCTAGGTTACGACGGAATTCATCATTTAAGCTAGGGGGGGTGGCCATAAGATTTAAATGAGCAGCAATCCTGATTCTTATTATCGACACTTCGATATACATGGTTCAAAATGCCTTTGGAATTGATGTCCGCTTTCTATTTTGGTCCGTTTCCATGTCCCATGTATTATTGATAATTTTTTGTGTCTATTGGTTTTATTATGCGCTAGATTCTATGAAACTATTGTCCTTATCGAACCAAAAAACACTTAGCCAGCAATCTGATATAAAACTATATACAGGGACTAAAACCCTTGTTAACGTAATAATCGGGAGATTGGCTTTAGCTTTTTTATAGTCTTAATCTGATACAATTTTAGCTATAGGCAAAATAGACATGGCAATTGTTCTTTTCACAACATCTTTCCCCAACGTCACCAAGAGATCGGGAAATTCAGATTTATTGAGCGATCCAACGGATAAAGCAATTACAATGACTATGAAAGGAGAAAGCCATTCAGATGAAGAAGTTATCCTCAAAAATGCGAAAGGAAGCTGCAGCAGATCTGGAGATGTATTTTGGGAAACCGCCTTATGATAGTGAATATGTCAGGCATCACCTTACCTCGGGGCTCTTTGAGGAGCAGGCCCTCATGAAATATGGCCTAACTCCTATTGAGTTGATGAAAGAGTTGGAGACAATCCGCCTGAGCAAGAAAATGAAAAAAGAAGCGTTGAAAGACCTTAAGATGTATTTTGGCGAACCCCCCGTACCGAAAAGTTATATTAAAAACAGACTTTCTTCTGGCCTTCTGGAAATGCAGATTCTGGCTAAATATCTTATGACAGTGGATGAGTTGATGAAAAAAGTTGGCTTTGTAATTTCAGAATAAAGTCTTTTTGAAGAATGGGGAGTGCATCGGGGGTAGAAACATGTTTCGTAAAATCTTATTTCCTACTGATTTTTCTGACACGTCCAAAAAGGTTATCCCCTATCTAAAATACTTGCATAGCATCGGGAAAATTCATGAAACGGAAGAGGTCATCATTCTCCACGTGGTGGATACCTATCTACGGACTCCATTTCTGTATGCCGCGAATGAGTTTCTGGCCGCTATAGATAAAATAATAGATAAGGCAAGGGCGGCGGCAGGTGAAGTGGCTAAAAGCTTGAATGATGTTGGAATTAAGACATGTGTTCGCATTGAGCGGGGATTTCCTTTACACGAGATATTGAGGATTGAGAATGAAGAGAGTGTTGATCTTATCATCCTTGGTTCCCATGGGAGAAGCAATATAGAGGAAATGCTTTTAGGGTCTGTTTCGGAAAATGTCATCCGAAAGGCCAAGTGCCCCGTGCTTGTTGTAAAGCGGTAAAAGATGACCCCTCCCCTAGGTTCAGTTAATGTGTGACAGTTATTTTCATTTATTTTGGAAGGAGCAGATGCTGATAAGGGGAAGAAAGCCATGATCCGCCCTACCATATTGATCGTTATTGCACTCAGTGTTCCGATGTTCCTCCAAGCGCAGCTCCCATCGCCGCCCCCCGAAGTCGCCGTGACGTTGCCGGGGGTAACGATCCTGCCAATGATTTCATTATTTCGAATGGAGCGAGAGGCATTCAGAGCCTCGCCTACTGGGAGCAGGCTGGATTTTGGAAGAACATAAAAGATGGAAACCAAATGAAACGACATCCTAGAAACAGCTTTTCAGCTGCCATGCAGAAAGGGGAGATGGCCAATATGAAGATGCAGGATATACGCAAAATTGCAGTGACCTGGGGTGTGGATATTAGGATAGGTCGTTCGAAAAAAGACATCATCCGGGATATTCAGATCAGAGAGGGTTATTCACCCTGTTATGCCACGAAGGAGGTGTGCGAACAGGATTGTCTATGGAAGGATGATTGCCTGCGCTTGTCAAGGAGCATGGTATGAAGATTAGTGAGTATACCGAAGTAATAATGCAACTAGGCCGTTTTTTCTTATTTCCCGGAAAGAAAAATTACAATCTTCCACCTCCCGATCTGAAAAATCCCAAATTCATGTCCGGCCGGCAGGCTGTGGAACTGATCCCCGATGGGTCATGCATTCTGTCCAATGGCATCGCCGCAAATGCCCGGTGCAGTATTTTCTATTATGCGATTGCGGATCGTTTTCTACAATCCGGCCATCCCAAAGATCTCACCTGGATATCGGTAGCCGGCCAGGGGGCCCGGGGCAGGATGTTCGGTTCCCTGGAAGAGGTGGGGGTGGAAGGGCTGGTGCGGGTATGGATCGGCGGGCACCATGAAACCATGAAGAGTTTTCTCAAATTGGCCCAAAAAGGAAAACTGGAGGTTCACAGAATATCCCAGGGCGTGCTGGATTTTCTGATCGAGGCCCAGGCGAGGGGAGAAGACAGCATCGTCACAAAAACCGGCGTGGGCACCATGGTTGACCCCAGGGTAGGCAACGGCACTCCTCTGATCCAAGGTGTTGGTGAAAGCCTCTCTGCGGTCGATGGTGATGATCTGCGTTACCATTTGCCAAGGATTACGGTTGCCATGATGAATGCACCCTATGCCGATATCGAGGGAAACATTTACTTCAAGCACGCCTCGGTCATCACTGAGAATATGGAATCCGCCCTGGCCGTAAAGCAAAACGGCGGCAGGGTGCTCGTAACCGTGGCGGATATCATTCCCAAAAGCACGCAGGAGATCTCCTTGCCTGCGGATAAGGTCGATGCCATTGTCGTGAACCCGCGAAGCGAGCAGTGCGGCATGGCATCCCAGAGAAAATACTGGGAGATGTTTACTGAGGGCGCAAGGGTTGACATGGAGGATGCCCTGGCCAGATTGATGTTTGTCAACAACCTGCTGCGCATCACCCCACACCGGGGACCGGTGGAAGAGGCGCTGGCCCGCCTGGCGGCCGATTTTTTCATGCGGATAGCCGGAAAGGGACAATACGTAAACGTTGGTGTGGGTATGCCGGAGGAGGTATGCCGGCTGATCTACGGAGGCGGCATTCACGAGGACGTGACATACCTGCTGGAGTCAGGACCCCTCGGAGGGCTTCCGGCCATGGGTGTTTTCTTTGGTGCGTCGATCAACCCGGAAAAGATTCTCAGCTCCGCCAGGATGTTTCATCTCATCTATGACAAGCTTGATATTTCCCTGCTGGGACTGTTACAGGTGGATTCAAAGGGCAATGTGAATGTCTCCAGGCGGGGCGAGGGACCGATCAACTATGTCGGCCCGGGTGGCTTTACGGATATGACCGTTGCCGCGAAGACCGTCATCTTTATCGGTTCCTGGATGGTCGGTGCCCACATGGAAATCCATGACGGCAAGATCGTAATGGTCAAGCCCGGTGCGCCCAAGTTCATGGATAAGGTGGATGAGATCACCTTCAGCGGCGCCGAGGCGCTCAAGGCCGGTAAGAAAGTATACTACTGCACCAATGTGGGTGTTTTCCAGCTTACGGAACGCGGGATGGAACTGATCGAGGTCATGCCGGGGATTGATATCCAGAAGGACATTATCAACTATTGCCCGATGAAAATAGTTCCACCTGATCCCGGCAGGGTTTCTGTTGTGCCGGAGAGCATTTTAACAGGAAAAGGATTCAAACTGCATTGGAGATAGAGATATAAGTAATAAAAAGTAACAGCTTCGTCATAAAAAACGGCTGGTAGCTAAACAAAAAAATACTATTCATTACAACAGGGAGGCAAATGGACCATGGAGACTTATCCAAGTAAGGCGCTTGATAAACTGGTCGAAGCGCAGATCAAAAGATGGCAGTCCAACAGGAAAAGGAAATACAAGAAGCCGATCCGTCCGGTCATCACCATTTCCAGGCTTCCCGGCTGCAATGCATGGAACATAGCCAGACAGCTCTCGGAAGAACTTGAAATCGATTTTTTCGACCAGGAGATTGTTGAGGCGATAGCCAAGGATGCCGATGTCAGCCGCCGGGTGGTGGAAACCCTCGATGAGCAGGACAACTCCATTGTTTTAGACTGGCTGTCCGCCCTCACTGCGGAGCGCCACCTCTGGCCCTACGAATACATCCACCACCTCTCAAAGCTGATTGGAACCATTGGCGCCCATGGACATGCCGTCATCCTTGGAAGGGGTGCCAGTTATATATTGCCGAAGGAAGTCTGTCTCCGTGTCCTGGTGACCGCTCCGACGGAACTGAGAGTTCGCAATGTAAAGGAAGGATACAAGGTAACGGAAAAAGTGGCCAGGAAGAATGTCATGAACGTGGAATCCGACCGCAGGGCGTTTATCAGGCGTTATTTCCATGAGGATATGCTAGACCCAAACAACTACGACCTGGTTTTTAATATGGAAATGTGCGATGCGGACATGGTTGTCGAAACAATCAAACTGGTATATAATATACGGAAATGGTATAAATATTCCGTCGATTGAATATCACATTATTACTAAAATTAAGAAAAGAATGTTATCGGGATTTTTTTAAACCGACCCCACAGTTTTTTGCTTTCGTGAGATTTGGAGTTCTTGGTTGCTTGATGGGCGGCTTCTTAAAGCAGATAACGCTCGGATGGAGTGCATCATCAAGTCGACGGCCTCAGCAGAAAGATAATGCATTACACCTTCCCAAAGAAAGAAAGTAGGGGACAGTGCGGTCACAGCTGGAGTTGTTAAGTACCTTGGCAAAGTCCTGATGGGCGAAATCAACCTTTACGAAAGTCACATTTTCAGGAATCACAGGCAATAACCGCCCAAGGTGTCTCACCTTCGCACCGAATGGAGCTGGATGATCAAGCTCATAGATGCATGTCTTTTCAATGCCCCGTAAACGATAAGCACGGCAGTCGTAACCAGATCCGAGGATGATAATTTGGTTGATGCCGTCTTTGAGAGCGGTGTGAAGTTGGTCATCTATCCAGCAAGTATGACCAATGGCAGTAGAATGAACTCCAGGCCATTTACCTGTCAATGTACCTAGGTACAAATCGACCAACCAGTTGTATACACGATAGGAGAAACCAAGCATATCCATGCTCATCGTGGTCTTATCGATGGTTCTGTCAATTTTGGAAAAATGGAAAATGTGCCTAACACCCTTCAGAAATCTGGAGACGTCTGGACCTTCGGCCTACATCCCGATGAGATTGACTCATGCCTGTCGGCCCGAGGATTCTCGCTTGTCACCGACATCGGATCCAGAGAATTTTGAGCCCACTACATGGGCGCATCTGGCCGTCACTTGAAAGGTTTCGAATTCTATCGTGCAGCCATTGCTGAAGTATGCAAAAATGCCAGTTGAAAGGCATGCGTACTGATATCGCCAATTTGTTACTACCCGAAGAAAGTAGCCTCTTTCCTTCTTGGCCATGAGGCTACTGTTCAATTGATAGCAAGTTATGCTATAATTATAGCAAACGTCAAAAGAAAATAGTCGTCACAACAGAGCTGACACATGCCAATGCAATGAACTGAGTTCCTGACACCTGCGACGATAGATTACTCAATGTCAACTTTTTTAAGACTTTCTCTATAGATAAGAGGAACTGCCATGGATAAAGAGACAGTTGATATTTTAATGCATCTGGTTGTCGCCATGGTGTCAGGTGGGCTGATCGGATTAGAAAGAAGCTATTACGGCAGACCTGCGGGATTTCGCACTCATACCCTAGTCTGTATGGCTTCAAGCGTTTTGATGCTTATGACCATATACCAGCGAGAATGGTTTTTCGGAACTGTGATTGACCCCACCCGCATGGCTCAGGGAATCATGACAGGCATTGGTTTTCTTGGCGCCGGCGTAATCATGAAGGAAAAGGCATCAATACGGGGGTTGACTACCGCGGCATCAATATGGATCACAGCAGCCATCGGAATCATGGCAGGGGTGGGCCTCTACCTTGTGTTGACGATTGTGACGATTCTGACACTCATTACGCTGACCATGTTCCGTTTCATAGAACATCGTCTTCCAATGCTCTTTTACGTTCAAGTCTTTATTCGTTTTTGCCGAGAAAAAGCGATGACCGAACGAGAAGTCCGGGCAATGATGCACGAAAATGGATTTGGTGTTTCAGATCTATGTCATGCAGTCACCCATGACCGAAAGTTTTACGAATATGATCTGGCCATTGAGACCAGAAAAGAAGAGAACGTGTGCCGTTTATCCCAATGCCTTGCACAGAATGATACTGTTATTGAATTCCGAATTTCCCCTGCAGGTGAGCCAATAGATACAAATCTTTTGAAAACCTCCAATGGTTAACCTTCTCTCAACAGGACGCATCGCCTCGTGCCTGGATTGGAGGGTTTTCAGCGCTTTGGATCGATCATCTCAATTGGAACCCTTAATAACACTTTATTCAACAGCATCATTGCTTGTTAGGTGACATCTCCAGTAGTTAAGTTAAAAGTACTTTGAAGGATTCTATTTGATTCAAATGAATCCCCCCTTGCTTTTACAATTCTGTTAACCATACAACGTTTCTGCCGGAAATAAATGGTGAAACATCCATTGATCTGGAGTCAATTATCTTTATGCTCTGAACTGTACAGATGCTTTATACCAAATGCAGGGGCATCATATTGTCTTGACTTTATTTCAAAAAGGGGGTTGCATGTCAGAAAGGTGAATGCCTCACTGAACAACTTTGCTTTATTTTTGAATTAAACTGTCGGCTATGCTTGAAACTTTAAATAAAGGGGAAGAATCTTCATAAGCAATTTTTAATTGCACCTGATAACTATCTTAATGGTCTTTAATAAAAATGGCTCTTGCATCGCTCTGCATTGATTGTACCAATACTTGTTTTTATTTAATCATATATTTATGGCACGTTGGATCATAACGGCAGGATTCATACTTATCGTAATAGGAGCAATATTACACTTTGCGCCATGGCTAATAAATTGGTTTGGCAAACTGCCGGGTGATATACACGTTGAGTCTGAGAGATTTAGAATTTTTATTCCGATTACCTCCATGGTATTGATCAGCATTATCATCACAGTGCTAATGTATTTATTTACCCGTTGATTTTTTATCTGACTATGCTTAGAAAAAGTTTTAATTAATTTCAAAATATTATAACGCTTACTTTTGCGAAGATATGTTTTCGATTTTTTCAGGCAAAGAATACTAGAGCATGATGACTGTGAAATCGTTGAGTTCTCCACGAAACATTTATATCACCTTAAAGAGATGCGCCATCCGTACAAGCAGTCCGGATTTACAGGCAAAAGAAGGGGGAGCCTTGTGGACCTTTTCGGTCTAAATTGTACAAAAGGGGTGAAGATTTGGTTGATATGTCGCTTTTGACGCTCATGCCTCATCTAACTTGTAACTGGTATAGTTCTGTGGCATCTTTGTTCGTACAGGTCACTTTATATTTCAGAAGTTCTAGTTGAATGCAATATTTATCCTTGAAAGTCTTCAACATTGTCGTTCCAAATTGTGGATCGGTTAAGCCTCTCCCCATTGTCAAGACAGTAAATGGGCTTTTTTAAGGTGCAAGGTTGGGTAAGCCTGCACGTAGTTTGGGTTAAATGGGATACCGGAATAAACTTCATAAGGTGTCCGGTATCCTAAA
>Ga0326727_10001783_pt1 | contig 77299 bp, 58 predicted proteins | sample MB2enrmetagenome_FD_207643 | JGI IMG/M metagenome (GOLD analysis project Ga0326727, IMG submission 207643) | Lab enriched peat soil microbial communities from McLean, Ithaca, NY, United States - MB29MY | ecosystem: Environmental > Terrestrial > Soil > Wetlands > Peat | place: USA: New York... | reverse complement strand
GCTGCTGCAACCTTCGTCGCACTATCTCCGTGCCTTACCGCGCAGCAGGGACGCGCCACTCAGGGAGAAGCGATTCAGTCCACTCCGGAATTTCACGGGGAATTTTTCACCAGGGAGCAGGTGATCAATTACACCTCGTACTGGAATGGGGAGAGGTTTCCCGACGGCCGGCCCAAGGTGCCCGACGACATTCTGGACCGCATGAAGACCGTAACTCTCGAAGAGGCATGGGCAACCCTGCGCGAGAACGGCTTTATGCACCAGTATGAAGATGGCTGGTATTCCATCCATCCCGATCAGGTACTCGTGGGCAGGGCATTGACGGCCGTGTGGATGCCCGGAAGACCTGATATTGAAAAAGAGATTGAAGAGCAGGGAGTGCGGGATCATCGACAGGGAGGTACGAACGCATGGCCCGTCGACATGTTACAGCCTCGGGACGTCTACGTAGGCGACCATTTCGGACTCAAGCAGGATGGACCATCCATCGGCGACAACGTTGGCAATGCGATCTATGCGAGATCCGGTAACGGCATCGTCTACGATGGCGCGGTTCGCGATATCAACGGCCTGGAAGAGTTGCCGAATTTCACATCGTTTGTTCGCTACTACGATCCTTCACATCATTTCGGAAGCCTCGCCAGCGGAAGACTGCTCAACTCAACCATGGTGAGCATCAATGGGCCGACCCGCATTGGCCAGGTCCTGGTCATGCCGGGAGATGTGGTCCTTGGACGGAATGGCGGTGTTATCTTTATCCCGCCTCAACTGGCGGAACAGGTCGTCAAGTACTCGGAACGCACTCATCTTGAGGACATGTTTGGACACCAGCGCCTGAGAGAGAAGAAGTACACCGCCGGACAGATCGATGCCCGGTGGACCCCGGAAATCGAGCAGGACTATCACCAGTGGCTCAAGGAGAATGAGGACCATCTGCCCGCGCCGAAGACCACCATCGAGGAGATTCTGAAAGGGGGCAATTCACCGGATTAAGGGTTTGGGGGCGCCGGCGCAGAGGACGCCAGTTCCTCACTACGATCGACAGAACGCTGCAGCAAACATCGAAAGGATCTATAAATATCGAAGGAGTCGATAAATACCAATCGAAAAATAGGGCTTGCCAGTCAAGTTTCTTGTGGTCTAGGATTCGCTCGTTTTGGGAGTAAATCGATTCATTCGCTGCAAGCTGCGGGGAAGGCAGGCTCATGTTGAGAACCGCAGTAAGCGTTTTCCAATGGATCGAATATTTTGGGTTGAAGTGAAGCCGAGGTGCATACGCGAGGCCACCCAAACCGCTTCAGTTTCGCATCATTAAAGGCTGTCCGAAACCCACGCGATTTTGCTCGCCAGACTAAGAGCGTGGGTGTGGTTGCAAATCAACTCGAACGAAGCTGCTCGAAGCAGCAGGAGGGTAGGGTCGACCATGTTGAACAATCATGCCAGTGATGTATCAGGAAATGGGCGCATCGCCCCATTTCTCGTTTCCAGTTCCCAGGCCGCAAAGGAATCGCACGGCCGCCCACAGATCGCACAGAGGACCATCACCTTGCTCGGCCGATGCAGTGCTGTCATCGCCTGTTTCGTGCTGGTGTTGTTCCTCTTGATGTTATCGTCCGCCAGATTGTCTGCGCAGACCTCAGGGTCAATCTCCGGCCACGTCGCCGATACGACAGGCGCCGTGATTCCGGATGCGAACGTCACGCTTACCGATGTGGGTACCAGCGGGGTACGATCCACGGTCACCACCGGTGCAGGTGATTACCTTTTCCCCGACGTTCCCCCGGCAATCTACAAGATTCAGGTGACGCACAAGGGCTTCAAGACTGAAACGAGCGAAAACGTGGAAGTACTGGTGCAGCAATCGTTGCGCCAGGATTTCACGATGCAGGTAGGCGCGGTGACGCAATCGGTCACGGTTGAAGCAACAGGCGCTCTTCTTCAGGCGGAAAACGCCACCATCGGCACCGTGATCGAGCATGCGGCCGTAAACGAGCTGCCGCTGAATGGCAGAAACTACCTGTCACTGGTGCAGCTTACGTCCAACGCCAACACGCTTTCATCGGCATCGGGCCAGGCAGGAAGCCGCCTCGGCGGCGATCGCGCCAGCCAGGCGATCTCGGTCGGCGGCCAGCGCATCATGTTCGACTACTATACGCTGGACGGCGTGAACAATACCGATCCTGACTTCAACACGTATGTGGGCCTGCCCTCCCTTGACGGCATCCAGGAGTTCAAGGTGCAGACGGGCGTCTATCCGGCCGAGTTCGGCCACGAGGCTACGCAAGTCAACGTGGTCAGCAAGAGCGGCACCAACACCTATCACGGCGCGATGTACGATTTCATCCGCAACAATTACGTGGATGCAAATCCCTATTATTTTCCCTATAACTCTGCTCCTCTTAAGGTATTCCCCTACAAGTGGAACGACTACGGCTTTGAGCTCGATGGACCCATCCGGATCCCCAAACTCTACAATGGCAAAGACAAGTTCTTCTTCATGTTCGACGACGAATGGAGGAAGATCCGCGCAACGAATCAGGGCAGCGCCATTGTGCCCACCTCGGCCCTGGAGGGCGGCAATTTCCAGGGCTACAGCTATCAGGCCATCATCGGCGGGTCCCAGACTACAGTGCCGGTCACCATCTACGATCCGGCAACCGGAGACGTCAACGGTCTGGGAAAGACGCCCTTTGCCAACAACACCATTCCTCCAGGCAGAATCGCGTCGCAATCTACAGCGTTGCTTAAATACCTGGGTTCGGTTGCGACGGCGCCGACATGGAGCTGCACTGCCACAAAGTGTTCGCCCAATAGCAACTATTCGTACACCACTCTGCAACCGCAGGATCGCCAAGGCCTGGCCGTCCGCGGAGATTACATCCAGTCGCAGAGGTCGCAATTTGCCTTCCGCTACAGCTCTGGGAATGAAACGATCCTTTCGACGGCTTTCATGGGTGCGGGCAGCAAGATCTTTACCCAGTACTACCAGTACATGGGTTCCAACACATTCACTTTTACGCCCCACATTGTGAACGAGGCGCGGTTGGGCTATAGCCACTTCTTCAACTCCCTCGGCCTTCTGTCGGCATACACAAACGACGTGGTGGACGCGATCGGAATTCCGAACATGAAAGGCGGGCTCCCCTCAACGTGGGGTATTCCAGACCAGGCATTCAGTGCGGGACCGGCAGGCACAACGCCGGCCATCTGGCAGGAAATTGGGGATATCGGCGGAGATGGCCCCTATGTTGTGACCGATCCCACGTGGCAGATTGTAGACAACCTCTCATGGGTGAGGGGAAAGCATGATCTGCGCTTCGGTTTTGAGTACAACCGGCAGACCTTTAACCAGCTAGGCAATCAGTTCTCGCGCGGCCAGTTCTTCGCGGAGCCCATTTCTACTTCGCTGGAAACGTTAGTACCGGACCCCAAAAACCCAGGGAAATTTGTCGTAGCGCTTTCAGGGGGCGAACCGCTCGCTGACTTCCTGCTCGGCGATCTTAGCCAGGCAACCGTCGCGGTGGCCGTTGCGAATGCGAATTATCAGCGCAACGTAGAGGCCTTTTACGCCGACGACACATACAAGTTCCTCCCCAATCTCACGATCTCAGCGGGCCTCAGGTACGAACTGACGCCGCCGTGGAACGATACCTACGGCAATAACTTCGAAGCCTATGTTCCGTTCATGGAGAAGCGGGGCGACATCAGCACCACCTACCCGCAGAGCCAATGGCCCTACTATGTCCGCCAGGGCACCTGCACGCCGGCCAATGTGTATCAAGGCCTATCGATTTACTGGACAGCTAACGCTGCGGGAAACGGTCCGCCTCCGGTCTGCAGCAACGGACTACTGCCCAATGGTCCACTCCTCGATACCAAGCACTTCAATTTTGCTCCGCGTTTCGGCATCTCTTACTCACCCAAACCCACGCTGGTGGTTCGTGCTGGCTACGGCATTTTCTACAATCAGGACATCGGCAATGCGTACTTCGACATGGCGCGCAACATCGCAGGGCGCGTGACGCAAGTCAATACGGACACGACCACCGGGATCTACGGCAATTCCAACCTGACCTGGACCAACGCGTACCCGCCCACCTGCAGCGCGATAACGCCGCCGCCGGGCAGCGTCCCGCCAATCGCCTGTATTGGTCCGGGCACCGCGTACGCGAACGCTGTCAGCCATAAGACCTCGTACACCGAGCAGTATCTGCTCAACATCCAGCAGCAGGTTGGACAGGACTGGTCGTTCGAGGTGGGATACCAAGGTGCAGGGCACCGTCATCTTTATGGGTTCAGAAATGCCAATCAGGCGACTCCATACGGATACATTGGCACAGGCACCTCATCTTCAGTTGCGTCCCGTACTCCCTTCGCAAACTTTGGGGGGATCCAATATGTGATCGACTACGGCACCGGCAATTACAACGCGTTGAGCGTGAAGGCTACCCATCGCTTCAGCAAGGGCCTCAGCGTGATTTCCTCGTACACGAGGGGCAAATCCCTCGACGATACCAGCGGAGTTCGTAACCAGGGGAACGACAACTTGTATCCCCAGGACAGCGAGTGCGTCGTATGCGAATACGGCCGTTCCGCGTTCGATGTGAAGAATCGAGTCGTGGCATCGGTACTTTACGAACTACCGATCGGCCCTGGCAAGTTAGTGCCGGTGAATAACAAAGGGCTGGAAGCGGCAATTGGCGGCTGGCAGATCGGCGGCATCTTTACCCATCAAACCGGTCAAGTAGGGACTCCGCTGCTTGGTGTAGACAACGCCAGTATCGCGTCTCCGTTCGGCAACTTCGATCGGCCCAATCCAACCGGGCAAAGCCCTTACCTCAGCGGCAGCGCGAGATCGCTGAACGACTGGGTCAATAAGGCCGCCTACGCTACTCCGACTGCCGGAACATTCGGTTCCCTGCAGCGCGGCAGCTTCACAGGACCCGGCTACACGAATCTTGACGCTTCGTTACACAAAACGTTCAACATGCCGTACAACGAGAGGCACCAATTGGCGATCCGCTTCGAGGCATTCAACTCACTCAATCACCCGAATTGGAACAATCCGAGTTTGAGCCTCAGCTCTTCCACCTTCGGCCGCATCAGTGGCACGAGCCCCATGCGCCAGTTGCAGCTTGCGGGGAAGTACCAGTTCTAGTCTGCAGTAGTAGTAAGGTTGTTGATTGCTGAATTGAATTTACTGCCTCCGCGCCGGAGATTTTTGCCAGCCTGAATGGTTTCAACCGCTCGGCTGGCTTCGATCTCCGGCGCAATTTTCATAGGCGAGGAACGGCAACCCTGGTTTGCATCAAGCCGTCTTGTCTTTCATAGACTGCTCGCCGGCTTGGGGGCCCGCAGCCGGAAGATGATCCCGCCGGCCAGCATCAGCGACATGGACATGACGAAGTATCCGGCGCGCGAATTGCCTGTCAGCGCCTGAAGAAGACCTACCAGCCATGTGCCGGCGAATCCGCCCAACGCTCCGAAGGTATTGATCAGGGCCATCACTTCGCCGGCCACGGTGCTGGGCAGCATCTCAGGCACGATCGCGAAGAACGGCCCGTACGGCGCGTACATCGTCCCGCCGGCGACAATCAGGGCGGCATACGCCAGCCAGAAGTGATTTCCGGCGAACACATAGGAGCAGAACAACGCCACACCGGACAGCAGAAGGAGCGGCCATACGAAGATCTTGCGATGGAGCGTGCGGTCGGAATAATAAGCGGTCACCACCATCAGAATCACTGCCAGCAAGAACGGCGCGGCACTGAGCAGGCCCACCGCCTCTATCCCGCGAGCCGATCCCGACCGGATCATCTCCGGGATCCACAACACCAGTCCGTAGACGCCGAAGCTCCAGAAGAAATACTGTACGCACAGGAGAATGACGCTCGGGACGCGGAGCACGGCGGACAGATTTCCGTATTGCGGCAGCGCGGATTGCTCCAGCTCCAGTGCTGCCTCGAGTCGCTCGCTGCTCCCTGTGCCCAACCACGATGCCTCGTGGGGCCGGTCACGCGCCACCAGAACCCACACGAACGCCCACAACACCGACGGAATCCCTTCAAGGATGAATGTCATTCTCCAGCCGACCGCCTTGATCAGAAACCCGGTAGCCGCTGCCATCCAGGTCACAGTCACGGGATTGCCGAGGATGAGAATCGCATTGGCGCGCGAACGCTCTGCGCGCGTAAACCAATTCGTCAGCAAGATCAGCATGGAAGGGAAGATCAGGCTTTCTGCCACGCCCAGTAACATGCGGTCGACGACCAGAAGCCAATAAACCCGGATCACGCCCGTAAGCGCAGACAGCACGCCCCAGCTGATGAGAGCGATAAAAATCAGCCGGACGGCGCTTTTGCGCATTGCATAAACTGCCGCGGGAACTTGAAAGAGAAAATAGCCGAGAAAGAAGACTGAGCCGAGAAAAGCCGCGCGTGACTCGGTGATATGCAGCGATGTTGCCAGTCCGGCCGCTGCGCCAAAGCCGAAGTTGGAGCGGCCCAGGTAGGCGAGGCTATAGGTTACGAAGACCACCGGCATCAGATAGAGCCAGCGGCGGCGTAGGCCCGCCTGAATTTGCGCCGCGTTGTCCAAGGTGTCTCCGGGCACATCACTTTATAGCATCCCGAGCTCGCTGGTGCGAGTCCGATCCGGGTGTCCCGCTGTACGGGTGAGGCGTTTGGCGGAAACTTCGGGAATCCCTTAGAAAAGCGATTCACTTGTGATCGGGGTCACGCCCTGGAGTTGAATCGCGGAACTACACTTGACCGTCTCTCAGACTCAATCGAAACCGGCATCAATCGTGGGGTCCGGAAGTTGAACTCAAAGGATGACTGGGAGCGAAACTCCTTCGTCGGAGGAAGATGGATGGCAAAGCCTGACGAGATTCAGAGAATCAAAAAGACCGCGTGGGACCTGAGGGCTGACGTCGTGAAAATGATCGGTGTCGGCAAGGCGGGACACCTCGGCGGTTCCTGCTCACTGGCCGAGATTGTGGCGGCTTTGTACTTCGCAAAGATGCACTTCGATCCCAAAGCTATTCACGATCCATCCCGGGACCGCTTCCTTCTCAGCAAGGGACATTCCGTTCTGATCCAATACGCTGCCTTGGTGGAACTGGGCGTCATCCCGAGAGGCGAGATTGGAAAGGTGAAGACGCTGGCGGGCAAACTGCAAGGCCATCCCGACATGATGACCTCGGGGATGGAGGCGGTCACCGGCTCTCTGGGACAGGGACTTTCCATCAGCGTGGGCATGGCGCTTGCCCTGCGGCTCGCTGGTAGCCCCTCCCGTGTGTACGTGATCATGGGCGACGGCGAGCTTGCCGAAGGACAGCTTTGGGAAGCGGCCATGGCCGCCGCACGCTACAAGCTAGATTCCATTACCGCCATCCTGGATCGAAATCGGATCCAGGCCACGGGTCCGACGAAGGAAATCTTCGACATCCCGAACCTCGAAGACAAATGGCGTGCGTTCGGGTGGAACGTGCTGAGCGTGGACGGACACGACGTGGGCGCGATCCTTGATGTTCTGGACCAGGCGGCCGCGATCCATGGCAGTCCAACTGTGATCGTGGCGGACACGATCAAAGGCAAGGGCGTCAGCTTCGCTGAGAACACGGCGGCCTTCCACAACGGCATCATGACGCAGGAACAATACGACAAGGCGCTCGCCGAGATCGAAGAATCCGGGAGGATGGTGCAATGACTTCGCCGAACCTGAGAAGTGCGTATGGCGCCAGCCTCGTCCGGCTGGGGAAGAAAGATGCGCGCGTCGTGGCCCTGGAAGCCGATCTGGGGAAATCCACACAGTCCGCAATGTTCCAGGCGGAGTTCCCTGACCGGTACTTCCAGATGGGAATCGCCGAGCAGAACATGGCGTCCACCGCGGCGGGATTCGCGCTTACCGGAATGATCCCGTTTATCCATTCCTTTGCGGTGTTCGCCACCGGAAGGGACTACGATCAGCTCCGCAATTCCATCTGCATTCCGAACCTGCCGGTGCGGATCTGTGGGTCGAGCGCCGGGCTTTCCGATTTCGGCGACGGCAAGACCCACCAGGGCGTGGAGGATGTCGCCCTCATGCGGGCGCTTCCAGGCATGACGGTGCTCTGTCCGGCCGACGCCATTGAAGTGGAGAAAATGATGGACCGCATGCTTGATTGGCCGGGGCCGGCATACATCAGGATCAACCGCAACGATCTTCCCTTCGTGTATCCGGCCGATGAGCCTTACTCCATAGGCAAAGTAACGATGCTCCGCGACGGAAGCCACGCGGCAGTCTTTGCCGCGGGAGTCATGGTTTCGCGTTCGCTTGAGGCAGCGGCGGCGCTGGCCACGGAGGGCATCTCCGTGAGGGTGCTCGACATCGGCACCATCAAGCCGCTGGACCGCCAGGCGATCATCCGCTACGCCGACGGCGTGGATGCCATTGTTACCGCTGAAGAGCATTCGATCATCGGCGGAATCGGTTCGGCCGTGGTCGAGGCGCTGCGCGGGGTAAGTCACGCGCCCGTGGAGTTCGTGGGCTTACCCGACAGCTTCGGCATCTCAGCGGAGGGTTACAACGAACTGTTGCTGCATTTCGGCCTCACTTCGGATACTGTCGCCAATGCCATTAAGATGCTGCTTAGAGGAGACAGAAAATGAACATCGGATTTATAGGACTGGGCATCATGGGCAAGCCCATGGCGAAGAATCTGCTCAAGGCGGGCCACACGCTGGTCGTTTACGACGTCGTCGAGGCGCCGGTGAAGGAACTGGTTGAAGCTGGCGCGACAGCAGGCTCGTCACCCAGGGACGTGGCCTCGCGGAACGACCTCATCATCACCATGCTGCCCAACTCGCCCCACGTGAAGAAGGCGGTATTGGGCGAGGGCGGCGTGATCGAAGGAGTCAGGCCAGGAAGCGTGCTCGTCGACATGAGCTCCATCGCGCCGCTTGCCAGCCGTGAAGTGGCCGCCGAACTCGCAAAAAAAGGAGTGGAGATGCTTGACGCCCCGGTCTCAGGCGGCGAGCCAAAGGCCATCGACGGCACGCTCGCCATCATGGTGGGCGGCAAGGAAGCCGTTTTCGAGAGTGTCAAGGACGTATTGCTCAAGATGGGAGCGAGCGCGGTTCTCTGCGGAGATATTGGCGCGGGTAACGTGACCAAGCTTACAAACCAGATCATAGTCGCGCTGAACATCGCCGCGATGTCGGAGGCTTTTGTTCTCGCCACCAAGGCCGGAGTCGATCCGGAGCGGGTCTTCAACGCCATCAAAGGCGGCCTGGCTGGAAGCACCGTTCTCAACGCCAAAGCTCCCATGGTTCTCGAGGGAAACTACAAGCCCGGATTCAGGATCGAGCTGCACATCAAGGACCTGCAGAACGCGCTCGATACGGCCCATGAAAACGGAACCCCCATCCCGCTCACCAGCGTGATCATGGAGATCATGCAAGCCCTCAAGGTCGATGGAAAGCAGAGCGACGACCATGGCGGCATTATCCAGTTCTATGAGAAGCTCGCTGCGGTCAAAGTCCGCAAGGGAGGCGTCAGGTGAGCGCGAAGCATCTTTCGGGCAAGACCGCCCTGATCACCGGCGCTGCGGGAGGAATCGGCGCGGAGATTGCCCGAAAGTTCCAGGAGGAAGGCGCATCGGTTTTCGTTGGCGACCTCAATCGCGAGGCGGGCGAAAAAACGGCCGCATCGATTGGCGCGGTCTTCATCCTGCACGACGTGACTTCAGAGGAGAGCTGGATGGCAGCGTTTCGAACGGTGATGGAGCGGGCAGGACGGCTCGACATCCTGGTGAACAACGCAGGCATCAACATCAGAAAGAACATTGAGGAAATGGATGTGGCGTCCTTCGACGCCATGATCGCGGTAAACGTCCGTGGGCCGTTCATCGGCATCAAGCACGCCCTGCCCATCATGAGAGCCGGTGGTGGCGGGGTCATTCTCAACATGTCGTCGATATGCGGTCTGGTGGGCCACAAGTTCACGAACGAAACTTACACCACGACCAAGGGCGCTCTGACCATGCTCACCAAGTCAGTGGCCGTGCGCTACGCAAAGGACAATATCCGCTGCAACTCAGTCCACCCCAGCACTGTGGAGACGCCCCTGGTGCAAACCCTGTTCAAGGATCCGGAACGCAAGGCGGAGAGACTGGACGAGGTTCCTCTGGGAAGGCTGGCGAGCACGGCCGATGTTGCCAATGCGCTGGTCTTTCTTTCGAGCGACGAGGCCGCGTTCATCAACGGCGTCGCGTTTCCAATCGACGGAGGCCTGACGGCGTATTAGGCGGCCTCACTCCGAGACGATCTCTCGACAAGGTGCATGCTCCTCTGGAATTTGCGGCACACAACTGGCACACTTAGGGTTTCAATGAGCCCGTCCCGGGCGAGGTTCGGGCAAGTCTGACTGATCGCAGGTCAGTCAGACTCACCGGTAACAAAGCTCCACAATGCTTGAAAAACAGGCCAGAGTGTGGACTTTGCCCCTCTCATGGCCCAACTGTCCCGCGAGAGCCTCAGGCCACTGTCCGTTCCTCAGCAGGTGCCGGGAACTCACGCACTCTGGTCGACCACGGCCCCTTTTCGGTTTGCCCCACCGTCTCACCAATTACGTGTAGTTTCAAGCGGCTAGCGGCACTGATGGGTAGAGTCTGACGCCCGCAAGCGAAAAAGAGGCGCCGATGAATTGCTGGGCAATTCCCTCCATCGGCCTTTCCACCAATACATCACCCGTTCGGCTTGTCCGAATCAGGCGCAAAAGCCGAGAATTAGACCATGAAGCCTTCATCGTATCTGCAGACTGCCGCCGCACTTCTATCGCTTGCGTGGCCGGGAATTTGCGCTGCGCAGAACTTTGTCGACGTTAAGCCGACGCCGCAACAGCTTGCCTGGCAGGATCTCGAATTCGGCGTGATCGTGCATTTCTCCACCAACACATTTCTCGACCGCGAATGGGGAGACGGCACCGCCAGTCCTTCAACATTCAATCCCACGCAATTCGATCCTGACCAATGGATGAGAGCCGTTCGCGATGCGGGAGCCAAATATGTAGTCTTAGTGGCCAAGCACCACGATGGTTTCTGCCTATGGCCCACAAACCAAACTGACTACAGTGTCAAAGCCAGTCCGTGGAAGAACGGAAAGGGCGACGTAGTGGGCGATGTTGCCCGGGCCGCGCGCAAATACGGGTTGAAGTTCGGCGTCTATCTTTCGCCCTGGGACCGCCATGAGCCGAAGTATAGCGACCCGCGCGAGTATGACCAGTACTACCTGGCAGAACTCACTGAATTGGTACAGAGGTACGGCGATCTGGTGGAATTCTGGCTTGATGGGGCAGGCAGCGCTGGACACGTCTATGACTTCAAGAAATACGTTGAAGTGCTGCGCACGTATCAGCCGAATACGATCATCTTCGCCGATACGTCGCTTTTCGAGTACGGCGATGCTCGGTGGGTGGGCACTGAAGGCGGCCGGATCCCGTTCGAAAACTGGAATGCGATCGATCGTCACGGGTACTTGCGATGGCGCCCCGTGGAGGCGGATACGCCGCTCCGTAACCTGCATTGGTTCTGGCATCCGAATGACGAAGGTTCCCTGAGGAGTCTTGACGAACTCCTGACTGTTTACGACGAATCAGTGGGGCGCGGTGGACAATTGATGCTCGGTTTAGCGCCCGATCGCCGTGGATTGCTTCCTGAAGCCGACGTGAAGCGCCTCAAGGAACTTGGGGATGCGATTCGCGAGCGGCACACAAACAATCTGGCTTTGGAACATCTGCCCGCATCCCCCGATGTTTCCGCGGCGCTCGATGGCGATCCAGATACGTTCTGGACGGCTCCGGAGGGCTCGCATCACGCGATCCTGGAGGTTGATTTTTCGCAACCCATTACATTCAATCGTTCGCGCACGATGGAGTGGCTGAACGATGGGCAACACATCGAGAAATACTCCATCGACGTTTGGACGGGAAAAACCTGGAAAAGCGTAGCAGAGGCGCAGGCCGTTGGGCACGAGAAGGTCGACTTTTTCCAGATGGTGACCGCCAGCAAGGTGAGGTTGGACATTTTGTCGAGCACTGGCGCCGCAGCGATTCGGGAGTTCCAGCTCTTCAACGTCGCTCCCACCGCGGAAGAAGCTCGCGAAATTGCAGGCGATACGACGGAGTAGGTCAGGCAGTTGAGTGCGCAGAACCACGCCGGGCAGGATCCGGCAGTGCCTGTCTTTTCGCTGTCGCTTTACGGCGGTTCTCCAATTCCTGCGAAGTTTTAGCGCAGTGAAAAAATGGATTAGCCACGCTTTAGAACGAATCGAAAGATGGCATTCACTGGCGGCCTTCAGTACGGTCGAGTTCCGCCTGGGCGATCGCCCGATCCATTTCTGCGTCGAAGAGCTGTGCCTGGGCATCGGCCAACTGCGCGTCCGCATCCCTGAGCGCGGAAACATTCGCCGTGCTGGCATGTACCTGATCCCCAACGACGCGAAGCATTTCGGTTCGGTCTTTTACTAACCGCCGCGCCGCATCCAGCTCGTCGGCGGTGCGATGCAATTTGCGAAGCTCTTTCTCGATGTCGATGCACACCTGATTCTCAGTGTGCTGAAGGTTTTCCTCCGCCTCCGCAACCTGGGCCTTGCGTTCGTGAACAAGTCCAGTGCGTTTGCCGAACTCCGAGATGGTCCACTCAGCACGGAACCCAACGACTTCCGTGTTAGTGGGCAGCAGCGGGGCGCCATTCTGATGAATGTTCTGCACAATCCCGGTAACATCGGGAATGTACTCAGCGTGCGCAGCATTGAGTCCCGCATGGGCCTTCTCAAGCATGTGGCGCGCTGAGGCAACATTAGGGTTATTTGTCAGTGCTTCGGATTCGAGTTCCGCCACGGGGGTTGTCGTCGCAGGCGCCGCAGTTGGCCAAGACCCTGTTTCCTGGTCCGGATCTGTAAGTTCGCACTTAGTGGCGAGCGGTAGTCCCAGCAGATCGTTGAATTGCACTTCCATATCGTCGATGGCATCATCGACTTCGCCGAGAGCGTGCCGTGCTTCCGCGAGCTGGGCTTCTCCTTTCAAAACCACCTCTTCCAGAACGACGCCGGAATCGACGCCTTTTTGGGCTTCATCCAGGCTTTGTTCTCCTGCCTGGATACGGAGCTCCAGGGCATGCTTGCGCCGCTCGGCAGAAAGAAGGTGATAGTAAAGCGTCTTCACGTTGAGGACAATTTCGTTCCCGGCCTCGAGAACGTCGCTGTGCGCTGCAGCCGCATCCGCACGGGCCACGGAAGCGCCGGCGTGAATCTTGAACATCTGCGTGATGGGCTGTGCCGCTCCCGTCGTGGTCAAGAACGCATCTTGCCTGCCGAGCTCAATGAAAACGTTGTTTCCGGGGAGCGGTTCTGTGGCCGAGTAGCTGCCCAGCGCGCCCTTTTGAATCTCGAGGAATTCGGTTTGGTTGAGTAGGTCTTCTCGCGACGGACCTCGGCAAAGTGAAACAGGTGCTCTTCGATCTTGCGCGTGACCTGGTCTTCGACTTCCTGACCGGTGGCGCCGGGATAGGCGGCAGCAACAATGCCCGTGCGGATCGTAACCTTCGGATCCTCACGGCGCGGCATTCTCGCTATGGAATAGACGCCTATCATAAAAACTAAGGCGGCAAGAAACAGCGTTACCTGGGGATAGCGCAATGCGGCGCGAACCGGGTTCACTGGACGCCTCCTTCAATCTTGACGATCGAACCTTCGCACATTGTGCGCGCCGTCAACGACCACCTGCTCATTTCCGTTCAGACCGCTGCGAATCTCCACTTCGTTCTCGATCATTGCGCCCACTTCGACACGCCGGCCGTAAACGCGATTCTGGCCGGGAGCCAGCACGAAGACCTGGGTGACGCCGCGTTCATCGCGGACAATGGCCGAACCAGGAACCGTGATGGCATTCATCTGGGTGTCTCCGATGAGGCGGGCTTCGCTTACCATTCCAGCGCGCAGAACCAGCGTGGGATTGGGAACGGCGATCTTCGATACGTAGGTGCGCGATGCGGGATCGGATGCCGCAGCAATGGCTTCGACGCGCCCTTCAAACTGCTGCCCGTCGAGCGAGGGAATGGAAACCTCTGCGCGGGCGCCTTCATGCACCTTTCCGACCTGCGCCTCGGGGACTCCAACTCTCACCTTTACCGGGTTCAGGTCGACAACGGAGAAGACTGGAACACCAGGAGCGACCGTATCTCCGACCTCGAGTTGGCGCATTCCGATATAGCCGGAAATCGGGGCGCGCAACTGGCAATCCGCCAATCGCTTCTTTGCTTCTTCCCTTTGCGCGGTTGCGGCGCTCAACTGCGCGGAGGCGGCGTGCTTGTCTTCCACGCGCGTTCCGCTCTGCGCCATGTCGTAGCGCTGCTGTGAGGCGAGATACGCCGCTTCGATCTTGTGGAAGTCGTTGGCTGGCAGACTATGATGGTCGTATAGATACTTGAGGCGCTGATATTCGTCTTGGGTGCGCTCGAAATCGATCCGCGCCTGCTCCAGTTCCTGTTGCCTTAGTCCCGCTTTTGCCTTCTCGTTCTCGGCATTCGCTGCGTCTGCTTCGCCGGTCGCGGCGTCGTACGCATTCTAGTAGTCCCTCGCATCGAGATCGGCCAGAATCTGGCCCTTGGCCACTCGCTGGCCCTCTTCAATATAGACGTGCGCTACGCGGCCGCCCACCTGGAAGGCGGTGAGCGCCGTGATATTGGCCTCAACGGTTCCACTGACCTCGACCGACACAGGCTGCTGGACATGATGTGGACCTTGCACGCGTACGGGTACGGGCTGGTCTGCAGCGTTCTCCAGCTTGCGTCGACATCCGGAAAGCAGAAAAACCGATGCACAGAGAGCTGCAAGAACGCGCTTCAGGTGGGGAGACACAGCCTCACGAGAGCAGCAGAAGACATTCATCTCAATACCTTTCACGAATAGGAGTGTTCCAATTTTTTGGTGTAGGCCGCAGATGCCGGGCATCCTGATCTCGCACGCATCATTTCCACCCTTGCATCCGTACCGGAGCTGCAGCTCCTTCCGGCTCGGTGAAAATCGCCGCGACGAACTCGCGGCCGGCATTCTCACCATTCGCAGGTGGAATGCCAAATCGGAGTAAACTACTAATCGTCGTAGAATGAAGGAAGTGCAATAGGCAATCGAAGGATGGGGGTTGTCGAGAGTCGCAATTGTCGAGGCAGGCTCGACAGTGAGGGGGAGGCTCTTCGGTGAATGGCATGAACGCAGAAACGGAGTTACAGCGTCAGAACGAGCGGCTTCAGTTGCTCCTGGACCTGACCACCAAGATCACGTCAAACTTGGACCTCCGGGAGGTCGTCCGCGCTATCTCTGCCTCTGCCCGGGAACGGATGCTGAGCGATATAGCTGGGATAGCATTGCCCGACGAGGCGTCGGGGAAATTCAGAATATACGCGCTTGATCTTCCAGAAAGCCCAGGAATCATAAGAGAGGGAATGCTGATCAGTTTCACAGGGGCAGGAAGAGCTGCGTTTGAGACTCTCAAGCCTACCATCGCAAACACCTCAAATCCTGGCGACTTTTCCCCCGAGGAACAGCCGCACAATGCGCTCCTCACGGAACCGAAGACCGTTTGCAATATTCCGCTTGTAAGCCGCGGCCGCGCTCTCGGTGTCCTGAGAGTCGGACGAACAGCAGAACGTCCATACGATGCCGACGAGGTCGATTTCCTCCGCCTGGTGGCCGGCCAGATTGCCATCGCCATCGAAAACGCCCTGGCCTACGAGGAGATTTCCAGGCTGAGAGACAAGCTCAACGAGGAGAAGGTTTACCTCGAAGAACAAATTCGCAGCGAGATGGGCTTCGAGCGGATTATCGGGAACAGTGCGGCAATCAAGCACGTTTTGCAACTGGTCGATACGGTTGCGCCGAGCGATTCCACCGTGTTGCTGCTTGGCGAAACCGGAACCGGAAAAGAACTGATTGCACGCGCCATCCATGAACGCAGCCGGCGCAAAGAACGCACATTTGTGAAGCTCAACTGCGCAGCCATCCCCACCGGCCTGCTGGAGAGCGAACTTTTCGGGCATGAAAAGGGAGCCTTCACCGGAGCGATCAGTCAAAAGGTCGGGCGCATGGAACTCGCCGATCAAGGCACGCTGTTCCTGGATGAGGTAGGTGATATTCCTCCTGAAATCCAACCGAAATTATTGCGCGTCCTGCAGGAGCGTGAATTCGAGCGGCTGGGCAGCACGCATACCCGCAAAGTCAACGTGCGGCTTGTGGCGGCAACCAACCGCGACCTGGAGAAGATGGTTGCCAGCCGGGAGTTTCGTAACGATCTCTATTACCGTTTGAACGTGTTTCCCATCCGCATTCCGCCCCTTAGAGACCGCAGAGAGGATATTCCGCTGCTGGTCAGCTATTTTGTGCAGAAGTGTGCGAAACAAATGCAAAAGCGCATTGACGCGATTCCAGCATCCGTAATGAAAGGACTTTCGGCGTGGGACTGGCCCGGCAACATCCGCGAACTCGAGAACTTTGTCGAGCGTGCTGTCATCCTGACCCGCGGCAAGTCGCTCGAGGCCCCGATTGGGGAGCTTCGCAAGTCCCAAAAAGACGAACCGGCGCTGACCTCAGTTTCGGGGTCAGAAGGGGACATTGCCCGAATCGTCAAAGCAACAATTGCCTCGATGAAGGTCAATGGCCCAGATAGCGAGCGCACCAAGAGGCAGCATGACGAGATCGTCCGCATGCTGACTGCATGCAAGGGACGGGTTGGAGGCGCCGATGGAGCCGCAGCGCGCATGGGTCTCAGCCGCACAACCCTGATCTCCCGGATGAAGAGGCTTGGAATCAATCCATTTGACTACGCATGAGTTTAGCCCCTGCTGGGTAGCACGCCTGAATAGACAGTCATTCACCCTTCGACAAAGTCAAGGCTCTTTCTGACTGGCGACCGTCGCATCGGTCTGTCGTCGCCACTTTCGACTTTCGACATCTGAGATAACCGCAAAATTAAGATAATAAAACAGATAATACCGCAGGCATTTTGGCATTCCAATTGCCTTCAGGTGAGTAGGCAATTGGAATGTTGAAGATTACGATTTTCGAGAACGGAACGAAGCGCCAGGTGGTTTTAGAGGGTAAGCTTGTGGCACCTTGGACAAAAGAACTGAAAAACGCCGTCCAAAGTGCTGTTGCTGATCGCGACCATCTTGAACTCGTTATCGATTTGCGAAGCGTGACCGCCATTAGCGCTGACGGAGAAGATGCACTGCTGACTCTAATGGATAAAGGCGCCAGGTTTCGTGCCAGCGGCGTCTTCATGAGACAGGTTCTGAAAAACCTCTCTCGACGATCACGGCTCACAAGAGAAACGAACGAAAGGGCAGGGGCGTGATCGAGGCCGAACGGCCGTAGCAGGCCCACGCAGGAGGAAAGCCATGGGTATTCTCGGGGGCATTCAAGTTGTATTTGGTCTTCTTGCAGTGGGCTACGGCGTGATGGTGATGCGCGGAGTGCTGAGGGTTGCGCTCAGCGGTAAGCGGGCCCGCCGGTTTTTGATATACAGCCTCTTCGCGAGTCTGGCTGGCCTGTTGCCTCTTGGTCATCAACTCTCGCTGAACCAGGGAATCTGCATGCTGTCGGTCTACTGCTCAGGAGTCGTCGTTCTTGCGTGCCTCAAGTTCCACCTTGCTGGCATGTGGCGCGCCATTTTCGCATTCTCCATCACAGTTGTTCTCTATCTGAATGTCGTATCCCTGTTGAATCAGCTCTTTAATCACTCTCCTCTCTTCGCAACGGCGATCTCGGGAACCTGCTCAGTTCTTGAAATTACACAGTTCCTGTTGGCAGCATTCTTCGTGGTTCTGGAGGTGCTGGCGGTGAGGAAATGTCACGCGAAGTCGGCGCGCTTTCCGGAGCGCCTTGAGGTTCCCACGCACTGAATCAGTCAGGTTTCCGAGCAGCAAACGGCCCATCGGCAGTCTTGCCTCATTCTGGCCGTGTGTCCCCGTTCCAGCGTCATCACGCAATCGAAGGCGATCCAACAGGCGTTTCCCGGGTGGGCAAGCCGTCTTCTACGGCTCTTCATGCGAAGGATGCCGGTACGGAGACCCTTGTTTTCAGCGTAGCCGATCTTCCGGGTGTCGAGAGTGTCATCGCCATTTTCGGCAACTGTCGACAATCGGCGCCTGGTTTTTCTCGCATAATCAACAACTTGAGCGGCCCAGAGTCTGGTATTTCGATTGCAATTTCTCAAATGTCCAAAGGTGAAACCAGATGCTGAGGATCTTTGGCGCCGAAACTCTCGCGCCGCAAATTTCCGCCATGGTAGAAGCGCTGACTACACCTTGTAATGGGCGCACGGTGCTACGGGCGGTAAGTCGAAAGAGGGTGCGCTCCAAGATCCGTTCCGCGAGAAGACGGCAAACAGACTGCGCCCCCTTGTAGACGAGCGCGAAGGAGGAGGAATGAAAAGCTTGCTCCAATTCCACAGCGATCAGTTCAAGTTGATTGAAGATGAGACGTATGCGGTAAACGATGATTTTCAACAACTGTTTGCGACAGAGATGGCCGACCTCTTTCGCTTGTCGTTGAATCTTACTGCCGATACAGAAACGGCGGAAAACTGCCTCATCCTTGCGATGAGAGAGTGTCTTCAGAGCAACTTCGTTTTCAGTTCAAGAAAACTGGCGTGTACCTGGGCTCGCCGCGTGATGATCCGCCAGGCAATCCATCTGGTCCAGGGGGAAGAGAACAGGAAGCCCGGCGGCTCTCTGAGCGAAACAACATCGAGTGTTCAATCGCGGCCCAACGAACATCGGACAACCGCTGTGCCGGAATCTCTTGCCGTTCTCAACCTGCCCGATTTCGATCGCCTGGTCTTTGTGATCTGCGTTCTCGAGCATTACTCACTCGTCGATTGTGCCCTGCTTCTGAGTAGACCCGTGAAAGACGTGAGCGATGCGTGGCGGCGCGCAACCAGGCGGGTTGTTGCAACGGAACAGCGTGATCATCCCCAAAGACGGACAACATTTCGAACCAGTACTTACGACGCCGGCAGCTATGGAGAAGAAGCGTTTGATGGCTCATGTGAACCACTTCTTGATTAACTCTCCGGTTGCATTTCCGGCGGCAATCATCATCCTGAAACAGACTGGCATTCCCATCGCCAGCGCCCCCATGCCACATCAAACGCGCTTCCCGGGGGGCGGCCGTGGCTAGTCCATCCACTCCGTTGCATCCCATAGAACTGGGATCGGTTCTGGTAGCGACTGATTTGACTCGGTCCGCCGATAAGGCCCTGGAGCATGGGATTGCCATCGCTCGCTATTATCACGCGACTCTCTACATCGTTCACGTCGTGTCATCGCTGGGATTCACGATGGCGGGTACGGCGGCGATGGAGCTCGCCGCCGAAGTGACCGAGCGGGAAATCGATAGCCTCATGAACCAATTGATCGCCTCGGGAAAACTCCATGGGGTCGAGGCTCATCCGATTGTCCTCAAAGGAAATGCCGACAAGCAGATGGAGTCCTTCGCGCGCGATCACCGGGTGGATCTGATCGTCGTGGGCACTCATGGCAGGCAGGGCATAGCCAGATTGTTTTTCGGATCGTTCGCGCAACTGATCTCAAAATGTTGCTGCTGCCCGGTGCTGACGGTCGGCCCGCATGCCTCCGGCCCCTGGCTCGGCAATCCAGCCGATTCTGAAAAGCCGCTGCTCTTTGCCAGCGCATTCGACAAGGCGTCGGCCAAGGCCATGCCCTATGCCATCTCAATGGCAAATGATTTCGAGCGCCAATTGTTCCTGCTGCACGTCATGCCTCCCCATCATAGGTATCTTCCTGACAAAGACCGGGGGACTTTTGACGAAAAGGAATCGTCGGCGCTCGCGCAACTGAATGCACTCATACATCCCGGCGCTGTTCTCAAGCGCGCAGCCAGTTTTCTTGTTGATTTCTGCGATCCCGCGGATGGAATCCTTCATACAGCAACGCGCATTCATGCCGCCATCATCATTATGGGCGCGCATCAAGATTCGTTTTCTGACCTGACCATCCGGCTTCCCTGGTCGATCGCCAACCGTGTGAATCGTGAGGCCAAGTGCCCGGTCCTCACAGTAAGAGAGTAATTTCATGTTCCTGCGTAGTCCCGCTATCACTCCCACTCTGGCCAGTTCGGCAGATCACTGTTTGAGCGCACAGGCCTCAGGCGCTGACGTCGAATACGTTCGATCCGTATCGCCTCGTCGAGACGCACACATCCTGGGGCCGCCCGCTAATGCAAGGTTGTGGTTATTCGCGTTGCTCGCGCTCTTTCCCCTGGGAATTCCTGCGCAGCAGCAGCCGGGCCCTGCGCAACCACCGTCAGGCTCGTTGCCGCAGGCGCCGGAACCTGCGCAGCCGCCGCTGAATCTCGATATGGCGTCCGTTGCCAACCTGGTCCGATCGCTGAGCTGGGTGTCAAAGCAGGCGCACGAGGATGCCAGGACTGCCGATGCATTTGCCCGTCGCGTAGCAAGCACACAATGGGGCCGGGTGGATTTTCAGAGTCTGTATCTGCGCTTTAACGACCCGCTCCGGATTCTGACGCCGGTTCCGTCCAACCTGCAGCCGGTTGTCGGGCTGAGTTCCGTCGTTACCCCTTTGGCGCCGCAGGACAACCTGCATGTGGACCTCGCTGCTGGATACCCGATTTTCACTGGCGGCAAAATCCACAACTCGATCAAAGAATCACGCCAAGTGGCGCACGCGACCGGGGAGGCCGCAAACGACACGGACGACGACGAGGTGCTTACGGCCGAAAAGAACTATTTGTCTGTTCTTCTGGCTCGCCAGGTGGTGGAACTGAATGAGATCGCGCTCCGGTCGTACCAGGACCATTTGGATCACGCGCAGACATCGTTCAAGCTCGGCACCGCGGCAAAGTACGACGTGATTCGGGCCGAAGCCGCGGTTGCCGCACAGGAGAAAGAACTGACAGAAGCAAAGAACCAACTTGCGCTGGCGGAGGCCGCGCTGCGGACTTCTCTGGCGCTTGAAGACGCAACGCTGGTTGAGATCGGCGGCAATCTATTCGAAATCACCGACGAGGTCAATCTGAATGCGTCGATGGATGCAGCGGTTCAGTCGAGTCCGCTGCTGAAGGCGCTTAAGGACAAGGTGGCTGCGAGCCGAAGTGCGGTGCATGTGCAAGAGGGCGACTATCTCCCGCAGATTACCGGAGTCGCCGGTCGTCAACTCGTGACCAGCAAGTTGACGCAAGCCGATCCAACCTGGTTTGCCGGCGCGGGGGCTACCCTGCAGCTCTGGGACGGAGGCGAGCGCCGCGCGCGCGTTTCTCAGGCGCGCTCGCAACTTCAAAGCGCGGAGTTCGAGTACAACCACGCAGAAGAGCAGGTACGCCTCGCGGTACGAGACGCGTACCTTGATTTGCAAACGCAACGAAGCGAACTTGCTTCCGAGCAAAAGGCCGCGGAGCGTTCGACCGAGAGCCTCCGGTTGGCGAACAAGCGATTTGAGGTAGGAACAGGCATCAGCCTGGAAGTGCTCGATGCGACTGTGAGTCTGACGGCATCGCAAATTGGCGTTCAACAGGCACTCTATGGGGAAGACCTGGCTTACCTGCGTATTCACCGCTATCTGGGAGACATTGCCGATGTTACTGCGAGGATTCAGAAATGAATAAGAAACACACTTGTACGACTGCTGTTCTCATTGGGCTTGCTTCGATCTTTTGCTTGCTCGATACGGGCTGCCATAAAGATCCCAAGACAATGCTTATCGACGGGAACATTGATTGCGACGAGATCAACGTCTCATCCAAGGTCCCGGGACGCATCAGCCAGCTCATGGTCGATGAGGGCACCTCTGTCAAGGCGGGGGATCTGGTGGTTGTACTCGAGTCGCACGAGATTGATGCCAGAGTAGACGCTGCCACGGCAGCATATCAGTCCTCGATGGCGCGGGTCGCCCAGGCGGGAACTGCGGTTCAATTCCAGAAGGCAAGCTTCGTTGATCAGCTGGACCAGGCGAAAGCACAATACGACGCGCGCCGCGAGGATATACGACAGGCCGAAGAAAACCTGAATCAGGCAAAGGCCAATTTCACGACGCAACAGGACAGCTATAACCGGTTCCACGGCATGTTCGCTGCCGGGGTTGTTCCGCGTGAAACCGAAGAACAATACGAAAACCGCTACCAGGCTGCCAAGGCGCAGCTGGGCGAGGCTGAGTCCAAGGTGGACCAGGCCAAGGCTGGGCTCAAAGCCGCCGCAGCGGCTCTGCAATTGGCAAGAGATCAACAGCTGCAGGTAACGCTGCGCGAGCAAGAGCAATCGGCGGTTCAACAGCAGGCTGACGCTGCTCAAGGCGAAATGCATGAGGCCACAGCCCTGCAAGGTGAAACCCGCATCGTGGCGCCGGTCGATGGCTATGTGTCCGAAAAGATCTCGAACACCGGAGAAATGGTGGCGCCTGGATTTCCCATGGTCACTATCTCCCGAGCCAACGACTTCAAGGTTAAGGTCTATGTGGATGAGTCGAAGTTCGGCTATCTCCAGATCGGCCGGCAGATCAAGGTCATTCTTCCCGCTTTCGGCGACAAGGTGGTCTACGGAAGGCTGATTCGCATCAATCAAGCCGCCGATTTCGCTACGAAGAAAGCGACTAACGAACAGGGATCGCTGGATGTTCGCGGGCTGCAGCTCGTGATCAAGCTCGATGACGACCCGCGCTATCGCAATGGCATGACGGCCAGGGTCGAACTCGAGGTGGGTGAAAAATGATCGACGACATTCTCAGGATTGCGAAACGGGAGTGGGACTGGCTGCTGCGCGAAAAGAGATATCTCGTGCTCGTGATCGTGGGTCCCATGCTGTTTGCCCTCGTCCTGGATTTGATCTATGCGCCGAAAAAGGTTGTGAATCTGCCAGTGGTCTTTGTCGACCAGGACCACTCACAACTCTCGCGGGAGCTGATACGCGCCATCCTTGCCAGCGAGACCTTCAAGTCCGCCGGTTACATCAACTCGACGGAGGAGTTTCCGCGGCTGGTGGCCGAAGAGCGCGCACATGTATGCTTCGTCTTCCCCTATGGAATGGAACGCGATCTAAAACACGGCAGGGGCGGCCATGTAGAAATCCTGACGGATCAATCGAATTTTCTCGCTGGCAGAGTCGAGATGACCAGTGCCGAGGCCGTGCTTATCCCTTTCTCCGTGGTCGCGGATGCCCGGATAATCGAATCCATAGACGGCGTAAAGGAATCCGTCGCTCTGCGCGAGGCCGCGCCCGTCGGCGTAGGTCAACGGGTATTGTTCAACCCCGCCTTGACCTCGAATTACCTGAATTTCGTTCCCTTCGGAGCCGCGTGCATTGCGCTGCAGATTACGGCTTTCCTGTGCACCATTCGTTCCGGCGCCTCCGAGTACGGCGAGCGTTCTTTTCAGCCGCTCTCCTCATATCGATACAATGCCTTTACCCTGGCTGCCGGCAAGGTGATGGCTTGTCTGGCTCCCATTCCGTTCGTATATCTCTTCGTCTATTGGATGAAGCATCTGCTGTTCGGAACACCGTTCGTCAGCACCGGCCTGTCCTTTTGGCTGGTGATTATCTGGTGGCCCGGTGCACTTGCCACATTTGGATATGGCCTGTCTGCGCTGACCGGAGATGCCATCGTGGCATCCGAGGCTGCCACGGCCATCACATTGCCCAACTACCTGGCCTCCGGATTCACCTGGCCGCTGGTGGCGTTCCCGAAGGCCGTCCTGATCCTGGCTTATGTACTGCCGATGATGTCGATGGATTTCATGTTGAAGAAGATCATCGTGGAGGGTGCGACTCTGGCTGACTGCGGAAATCAGATCTGGACGTTGGTCGGCTGGACCATAGCGGGCATCATTGTGGCCTGGATTGGCACTCTTCGCTTACTCAGGCACAACCATCCGGGAGATGAAGTCAATGCTTAGAACCTTCCTGGCTGCATGCCTGCGAGAGACCAGGCGGATTCTCTCCAACTCTCGGATCTTCCCACTGCTGATCGGCGGACCGTTTTTCTACGCATTCGTCTTCGGCGGCGCGTTCTGGCAGGGACGCGTACAGTATGTTCCGATCGTCATTGTCGATCAGGATCACTCGGCACTGTCGCGTGAATTCGTCCGCGCCCTGCGCGCATCCGACAGCGTGAAAATTGTGGGCTGGGTCGACTCTCCTGCCGAATTGGTCTCCCTGGCCCGCCGCGAAGAAGCCTACGCTTGTGTCGTGTTTCCGCTGAACTTCGAACGCGATGTGCTCGCCGGCCGGTCGCCGAAAGTCGCGATCCTGGTCGACGGCTCCAATACCCTTATTGCAGGCCCCGCATTGGGTGCGGTTCGCGACATCGCAGCTACCTATCAGGTGGGCATCGATCAAAGGGATCTCGAGGCAACCGGAGTTCCCGCAGATGGCTCGCCTACCATCACGGGCAATTCGACAGCCGGCAACTCGACCATCGCCGCCCGGCCGATCACATTCGCCGAGCGTCCGCTGTTCAATCCCACCGGGAGCTACAGCTACTACATTCTGATTGGCCTGGTGTGTGCCGCCGTCCAGGGCGTCATCCGCATGGGGGTCGGCGTCTCTATCGGGATTGACCGCTACGACCGACTTTTGAGCGACCTGAAATCACGCGATCTGAGCGTACCGTGGTTGTTCGCGAGCAAGGTTATTGGTACCTGCTTTATCGCTCTTCCCGCCATGTATGGCGCGGTTGCATGCGTGCTCTGGTTATTCGGAACTCCTCACCGCGGAAGTCTTTTCCTGGTTCTTGTCGCATGCACTATATACGTTCCCATTCAAATCTGCATGGGATATGCTTACTACAACCTATGCAAGTCTCCGCTCTTCGCCCTGCACATTCACATGTACATGGCCTCGGCGCTCTTTATCCTGTCGGGTTTTACCTGGCCCTATTATGCCGAGCCTTCGCTGGTGAGTGCGGTCGCTCATTGCATTCCTCTCTTTCCCATGAACTGCATCATGCGTAAGATCAACCTGATTGGCGCGCCGGCAGGCTGGCTGCTTCCTCACTTCCTCGCCCTCGCCGTCTGGCTGGTTCTGGCGGGGACTCTGGGTTTTGCAGCCTTCAAACAATGGTGCCGAATGCAAAGCGCTGCGCCCGTTCCGGGGAGTCGAACGGAGAGTTAATTCGAGGAGAGCCTTGTGACTTTTGGAATCGATCACGATTTGAATCTCGGGCGGGCACAAACCGCGCAGGAGGAATTGCAGCGCCGCAATGACCGGCTCGAACTGCTGCTGAACCTCACGAAGTCAATCACTTCTGACCTCGACCTGCGCGAGGTCCTGCGCTCAGCATCCGCGCATATCCGCGAAGTGATGCGGGGGGATGTTGCAGCCGTTTCGATAGCCGACAAAGCGTCGGGGAACTTCAGGCTGTTTGTTATCGATTATCCGCACGGCAAGGGATTCGCCCGGGAAGACTTGTTGATTACGCAAAGCGAATCCGCGAGAAGGGCTTTCGACACGCTGAAGCCCGTGATTGCAAACCTCGTCGATCTTGACGAGATTTCTCCTGCGGTGCACGAAGAACTGACGTCTATTGAAGGCGCCAAGAGCGTTTGCCTGGTTCCACTTGTGAATCGTGGCCGCGCAATCGGCATTCTGTCGACCGTGAGAACGACGGAAAACCCGTTTACTGAGGAGGAGGTCGAATTCCTCAGCCAGGTTGCCGGCCCGATTGCCATCGCCATCGAGAACGCTCTGGCTTATGAAGAGATTGCTCAGCTAAAAGACAAGCTCGCCGAGGAGAAGCACTATCTCGAGGAACAAATCCGCAGTGAAATGGGATTCGAGCAGATCATCGGAAGTAGTGTGGCGATCAAGCACGTTCTCCAACTCGTAGAAACCGTCGCCCCCAGCGACTCCACAGTGTTGCTTCTTGGCGAAACCGGTACCGGCAAGGAACTAATCGCCCGGGCGATCCATGAACACAGCCGGCGCAAAGATCGCACGTTCGTGAAGCTGAACTGCGCGGCGATTCCAACAGGACTTCTCGAGAGCGAGCTGTTTGGGCACGAGAAGGGAGCATTCACAGGCGCCATTGGTCAGAAAGTCGGGCGCATGGAACTCGCCGATCAAGGCACACTGTTCCTGGATGAGGTCGGAGACATTCCGATCGAAATCCAACCCAAGCTGCTAAGGGTCTTACAGGAACGGGAATTTGAGCGCCTGGGAAGCACGCATACCCGCAGAGTGAACATACGGCTGGTGGCGGCAACCAACCGCGATCTCGAGAAGATGGTTGTGGAGCGCGAGTTTCGTGCCGATTTGTTCTACCGCCTCAACGTCTTTCCCATCCGCATTCCTCCATTGAGACAACGAAGAGAAGACGTTCCCCTGCTGACGAAGTATTTCGTCCAGAAGATCGCCAAGCGAATGCAAAAGAACATCGACTCCGTTCCTGCGAGTGTCATCAAGGGGCTGACGGCGTGGGACTGGCCGGGAAACATTCGCGAACTGGAGAACTTCATCGAGCGCGCCGTGATCCTGACCAGGGGCAAATCGCTCGATGCGCCGCTATGGGAATTGCACAAACTTAAGACCGGCGAGCCGGCCTCGCTCCCTGCCCCGCAGGGAGAGGAAGAAGAGATCGCGCGGATCGTAAAGAATACCATCAATTCCCTAAGCTCAAAGCGCGCCTTGGATGAACATGCCCAGAAGCAGCGCCAGGAGATCATTCGCGTGCTTGCCGAATGCAAAGGCCGCATTGCCGGGGAAAATGGGGCTGCGGCCCGCATGGGCATTCCCCGCTCAACCCTCAACTGTCGAATCAGAAAACTCGGCATCAATCCATATGAATACACCTGACCGGAAACTTCACGTGGTCCAAGTACGTGGCTGTAACGCACCTTCTTTAAGCGGATCATCCGCTGCTTGAATCTGTGCGATTTGCACTTCCCGTACGGTGCTTGACACTCACGACTCCTGGTGCGCGCCTTTATTGTTATTGATCAAAGAGAAGACTGCTTCCTCTGCTTCATTGTGCTTGAGTTTTCAATTCAAGCATGCAGTTGTGCGCGCGCCTGCGAAGGGTCGTGGCGCCTTGTGATCGATTTTGCGGGTTTGTGTTCAGGCGATTCCATCCGTCAACAATCCAAACCTGGCGTACACTAACAGGAGAAAAATCCAATCTGCGACCGCCGTTTCTGACGTGTTCGGTTGCGAGGGTGCGAAGATGGCTTCTCGCCGACCGCTTGGGTTTCGCTCTCACTGGCCCCGCACTGCGATTGTGGGCGCGTGGGGCGCTTGTTTCGCCTGCGTATGGTTGCAGGCAAACGCGGTCGCTTTGCTGGCTGGTCTCGTCATCGCTCCTGCGCACGCACAATCACAACCTCCGCAGTACGTCGCAACGGTTTGGCGCACGGATCAGGGTCTGCCGCAAAACTCAGTGAATGCGATGTTGCAGGACCACCAGGGCTATCTCTGGATCGGCACATTTGGCGGCCTCGCGCGCTTCGATGGCGAGCGGTTCACGGTTCTCTATTTGGCGGATACGCCGGGTTTCAGCAGCGATCAAATTCTCTCTCTCTATGAAGATCGCACCGGGGTGTTGTGGATCGGCACTGTGGATGGCGGTCTCATCCGGCTGCAGGATGGTGTTGCCACCACATATACGGAACGCGATGGCTTGCCGAGCAACTTCATCAGTTCCATCCGCGGTGATGGCGAAGGCAATATGTGGATCAACACTTCAGGGGGCGTGGCGCGTTTTGCCGGCACAAAGTTCGCGGCTTATCCCACTCACCGCGGAAGAGCGGTCCGGGAGTTTCTTCTTGAGGCGCGGGACGGAAGCATGTGGTTCCGCTGCGGAGGAGACGTGGTGCGCTTCGGAGCCGACGGCTCCATGGCGACCCTGCATCCCGACAAGCCGAGCGTTTTTCTCGTGCAGGAAGGGCGCGACGGCAGCGTGTGGATTGCTTTTCGCGACCAGTACCAGTTGGTGCGCTATGACAAGGGCGCATTCTCTTACGTTCCGCTGCCGCCGGTTCGGCGCAGTGCGTTGCCGGCCGAGTTTCCCTTGTTTTCCCTGACCATGACGGAGGATGCGAATGGAGGATTGCTGCTCCTCACGCCGGCCGGACTGGTTCGCATCGTGGACGGGAGGCCCATGCCACCCGAAGCACTACCGCTGCCTGCAAATGGCCGCCAACTGCACAAGGTACGTAGCCTCCTGGCGGACCGCGAAGGCAATTTGTGGGTGGGCACGGTGGGGATGGGGCTGACTCGTTTCCGGCGCGCCCCCTTGACCGCGTATGGAAAGGATGAAGGCCTCTCCGATGCAGGTTTCAATGCTGTGTTACAGGATCGGGAAGGCCGCATCTGGCTGGGCGGAGATTTGCTCTATTGGTTCGATGGGCATGGCTTTCATTTGTTTCCGGGAGTGACGAACGTGCGAGCCATTGCCCAGACGCGCGATGGCGACCTGTGGTTCGGTGGATATGGCGGCCTGGATCGCTGGCGATCGGGTGTGCTGAGCCATTTCAATGTGGGCGCACCGGCTGTGAGAACGATTTATCAGGACCGGGAGGGCACGCTCTGGATCGGTGCGCTGGCCGAGGAGCGCCCCGGCGGTCTATTCCGTTTTCGTGACGGCAAATTGGATCGGGTCCCCGGCATTCCCGACGCGAATCAGATGATTGAGGACCGGGACGGTGGGTTATGGGTGGGCGGCATCGAAGGGCTCAGGTACATGCGTGGCGGCAAAACCGTCCTGTACGACAAGAAGCAAGGTCTGCACGACCACATTGGGGATATCCACCAGGATTCGACCGGGACGATCTGGGTTGCGAGCTACGGCGGAGGATTGGCCCGTTTGCGCGACGGCCGGTTGAAGGTGATTACCACCAAAGACGGTCTGCCCGACAACATCATGCTGGGCATCCTGGAAGACGACCAGGGCAATCTCTGGCTCAGCTCCAATCACGGTATCTTTCGCCTCAGTCTGAAGGAACTGAATGATTTTGCCGATGGAAAAATCTCCTCCATATCGCCGGTAGCGTACGGCATCGCCGAGGGCATGAGGAGTACCGAATCCGGCGGTGGCAGCCCCGGAAGCTGGAAAGCTAGCGACGGGCGAATCTGGTTTCCCACCCTGCGCGGTGTGGTGGCGATTGATCCCACTGCGGGTAATCACATTCCTCCGCCGGTCATGGTGGAAGAGGCATGGGCGAACAAATTGGCGCTGGCGCGCAACGGCAGCACTTCCGTGCCGCCCGGCAACAACACATTCGATTTCCGCTTCACGGCGCTGAGCTTCTCCGACCCGGAAAAAGTGCGCTTCAAGTACCGGCTCGATCCCTTTGACAAGGACTGGGTGGATGCCGGTACGCGGCGTACCGCCCACTACACGAACATGCAGCCCGGCGAGTATTCGTTCCACGTGATCGCGGCGAACAGCTCCGGCATTTGGAACGATCAGGGGGCCAGCGTGCGTTTCCTGCTGCAGCCGCACTTTTACCAAACGAATTGGTTCCGAGCCCTCTGCCTTGTCCTCTTGTTGGTGCTGCTGTGGGCGGTCTACCGATTGCGTGTCGGGCAACTGCATCGAGAGTTTGCCCTGACGCTGGAGGCGCGCATTCGGGAACGGACAAGCATTGCGCGTGACCTTCACGACACTTTGCTGCAGAGCTTCCACGGGTTGCTGCTACGGCTCCAGACCGCTTCGCAGTTGCTTCCCGACCGGCCCATCGAGGCAAAGGAAAAGCTGGACAGCACCATTGAGCGGGCTGCGGACGCGATCACCGAGGGCCGGGATGCTGTGCAGGGATTGCGCGATTCCACCATCCAAAGCAACGATCTCGCCTTGGCCGTCAGCACGCTCGGAGAAGAACTCTCAACCAGCTCGACCGGCCAACGGCCTGCATTCCGCGTATTGGTTGAGGGCGAGACGCGCAAGCTGCATCCCATCCTGCGCGACGAAATCTACAGAATTGCCGGCGAAAGTATGCGCAACGCCTTCCGGCACGCTCAGGCGCAGCATCTCGAAGTCGAAATCCGATATGACGATCAACAATTCCGGATGCACGTGCGGGATGATGGAAAAGGCATGGATGCGGCCCTCCTGTCGGGGCAGGTGCCAACGGGACATTTTGGCTTGAACGGAATGCGGGAACGCGCCAAACTTGCAGGAGGAAACCTGACGGTGTGGAGCGAAGTGAATGCGGGAACCGAGGTAGAGTTGCGCATTCCTGCCGGCATCGCCTACACGGCTGCCCGGAGAGGTTCATGGTTATCGCGAGCTTTTTCGGGAAAGACGGGGGCTTGATTCAGGAGACCGGCGCCTTGACACGAACGCTCCACGAAAGACGAGTACCCGCACGCAGGTTGCGTGCATGGGCGGCTGTGGCCTTATGCGCACTTTCTGCGGGCCCGATTGCGGGCGGCAAGCCAACGCAAACACCTCAAAACCACTTGCCGATACGCTTACCCGTGATCGACGGAAATGACATCCGCTTCACCCATGTGACCTCTACAGAAGGACAGCCGCACAGCCGCGTCGCGGAGGTCACGCAAGACAATATGGGATTCATCTGGCTGACCACGCAGGACGGCTTACAGCGCTTCGACGGCTATCGCTTTCGCGTGTTCCGCCACGATCCGAAGAACCCCAACAGCATCGGCGGCAGCGATAGCCTTGCCATGGCGCCGTGGTTCCGGACAGGCAGGCTCTGGGTCGCAACCGATCTGAGCCTCGACGCGTATGACCCGGTAACCGAGAGATTCACCCATTACAAATCCAATCCGCGCGCGCCCGGCAGCTTCAATGGGGCCGTGATCTTTGGCATCGATGAAGTCCGCGACGGAACGATCTGGGTCTCGACCGATGATGGATTGAACCAGTTGGATCCGGTCACTGGCCGGACCATCGAATACCATCACCGCCCCAACGACCCCACGAGCCTGAGCAGCGACCACGTGCGAGCCACGTTCGAAGAGCGGGATGGGACCTTCTGGGTCGCGGGCACCGAAGGCCTGGATGTTCTGGACCGAACTACCGGGAAGGTTACGCAGCACATTTCGTTCCCGCCGGAGTTCCCAAGGCCGGGTACGCTCAATCCGTATCTTTGGATCTCCTTTTGCGAGGACCACAATGGTGTCCTGTGGGCCGGGTTTTCCTATGGTTACGGGCTCGCCCGAGTCGATCGCAAAGCCAACAAGCTGATCTTCTATTCGCTGAACGGAGCCGGAACCGACAATACACTGCAATCCGGAGTGCGCGCCCTGCTGGAAGACGAGGACGGAATACTGTGGGTGGGATCAAGCGCCGACGGCTTGCTGAAGATGAACCACGAGCGCACCGCGCTGGTCCGCTATCGCAACAATCCCAGCGACCCCGACAGCTTGAGTTCGGACCAGATCAATTCGCTGTTCGAGGACCGCGAGGCCAATATCTGGGTCGGCACCACCGGCGGCTGGGTCAACCGCTTTTCGCAAAAGCCTCTTCCCTTTCGGCGCTATCGTCACGAGGTCGGCAATCCCAACAGTCTCGATTCGAACTATTGCTCCGCTGTGCTTCAAGACGGCAGAGGGGATATCTGGATCGGCAGCATCCGGGTCTTGACGCGCATCGATGCCAAAACGGGCAGGTATACTTTCTACCGCACCGCGGGCGGTCCCGGAAACCTCTCCAGCACTTGGGTGATCGCCATGGCCGAAGATCGCGCCGGAAAGCTGTGGTTCGGCACCATCGGCGGCGGCCTGAATCGCTTCGATCCCAAAACCGGGAAATTCAAGGCCTATCTCCACGATCCTGCCGATCCCCACAGCCTCAGCCATAACACTGTGCTGGGAATCCATATAGATCGACAGGGAACACTGTGGGCGGGAACCGAGGACGGCCTCGACGCATTCGACGAGCGCTCGCAGAGCTTCCGCATCTACACGGCCGGCCGGCCGGAGGGTAACCGGTATCGCTCCATCGCCGACGACCCCGCCGGGGGACTGTGGCTGGGAACACTCTCAAGCGGCTTGCAGCATTTCGATCCCGCCAGCGGCCAATTCAAGGTTTACCTCAACTCGCCGAACCCAGGAAGCCTCAGCAGTAACACGGTCAACTCGCTCTATGTCGATAGCGCCGGACGGCTTTGGGTGGCCACGACCACGGGACTGAACCTGTTGGACCCGAAGACCCAGACATTCCGCGTGTTCGATCAGAATGACGGCTTGCCGAACTCGAATGTGAACGCCATGCTCGAGGATGCTCGAGGGAATCTCTGGATATCGACGAATAACGGCCTGTCGCGGTTTGATCCGCGTACCCTGACATTTCGCAACTACTCCGTCTCCGATGGCCTTTTGGGTAATGAGTTCTACAACTACGCTTCGGCCTACAAGAGTCCGCGCGGCGAGATGTTCTTCAATAACTATGCCGGCGTGATCTCCTTTTTTCCCCAGGATGTCGTCGACAATCCGTATATCCCTCCGGTGGCGCTTACGGGTTTTCTGCTGTTCAACAAACCCGTTCCCATCGGAGGAAAGTCTCCGCTGCAGCAGTCGATTTCTGTGACAAAGTCCCTGGTGTTGACGCATGAGCAGAGCATCTTCTCTTTTGAATTTGCGGCGCTCAGCTATGCCAATCCCGACCGCAACCGCTATCGCTACATGCTGGAAGGACTGGAGAAGACCTGGAATGAAGTTGGCAGCAACCAGCGCTTGGTGACGTACACGACGCTTCCCCCCGGCCATTACACGTTTCGCGTGCAGGGTTCGAGCGGCAGCGGAGTGTGGAATCTCAACGGCGTCAGCGTGGACATCACGATTCTGCCGCCCTGGTACCAGACCGCGGGGTTCCGCATGCTGAGCGCGGCGACTTTCCTGTTGTTGCTTTTGGCAGCCCACCTGTTCCGCGTCTGGCAACTGCGCCGCGAGTTTGCCCTGACCCTGGAAGCGCGCGTCGGCGAGCGGACAAGCATCGCGCGGGATCTTCACGACACTTTGCTGCAGAGCTTCCACGGTTTGCTGCTGCGCTTCCAGACCGCTTCGCAGTTGCTGCCCGACCGGCCCATCGAGGCAAAAGAGAAGCTGGACAGCACGATTGAGCGGGCTGCGGACGCGATCACCGAAGGCCGGGATGCGGTGCAGGGGCTGCGCGCCTCCACGCTGCAAACCAACGACCTCGCGCAGGCTGTGAATACGCTTGGAGAGGAACTCACAACCGATCCGGCCAACCCTGGCTCTCCGAGATTTCGCGTCATGGTTGAAGGCGAGACGCGAGATCTACATCCTATCCTGCGCGACGAGATCTACAGGATCGCCGCCGAAGCGCTGCGCAACGCCTTCCGGCACGCTCAGGCGCAGAATGTCGAAGTCGAAATCCGATATGATGATCGTCAATTCCGGATGCACGTGCGGGACGATGGGAAAGGCATGGATGCGGCCGTCCTGTCGGGGCATGAGCCGACGGGACATTTTGGCTTGAACGGTATGCGGGAACGCGCCAAACTAGTAGGCGGAGACCTGACCGTGTGGAGCGAAGTGGATGCGGGAACCGAAGTCGAGTTGAGCGTTCCTGCCGGCATCGCCTACACGGACTCCAGGAAAGGTTCCTGGTGGTCACGAACGTTTACCGAAAGAACGAAGGATTAGCAAGGAACTCGGTCGGGCGACGCCCTCCCTCCACTGTCCGAACCTGCCTGTTGGCATACACTGGCAACAGAATTGTCTAACCCGGGACCACCGTTTCTGGCTTGTTCGGTTGCGAAGGTGCGAAGATGGTTTCTCGCCGACCGCTTCTGTTTCGCTTTGACTGGCGCCGCACTGCGATTGCGGCCCTCTGTGGCCCCTACCGCATCTGCAATTTGATGCTGGCATGCGTGGTTCCTTTGCTTGCGAGTCTGGTCATCGCTCCTGCGCACGCGCAGTCCCTTCCCACGCAATATGTCACCAAGGTTTGGCGCACGGAGCAGGGCCTGCCGCAAAACTCCGTGAATGCAATGTTGCAGGATCACAACGGCTATCTCTGGATCGGCACCTTCGGGGGCCTCGCTCGCTTCGATGGCGAGCGCTTCACGATTTTCACTTCGGCGAATACGCCGGGTTTCAGCAGCGATCAGATTTTTTCTCTCTATGAAGATCGCTCCGGGGTGTTGTGGATCGGCACGGTGGCCGGCGGTCTCACCCGGCTGCAGGATGGGGTATTTACCACCTTTACCGATCGCGATGGCCTGCCGGGCAGGTTCATCAGCTCGATCCGCAGCGATGCCGAAGGCAGGATGTGGCTCAACACTTCTGGGGGCGTGGCGCGTCTTGCCGGCACAAAGCTGGAGGCCTATCCCGCTCACCGCGGAAGAGCGGTGCGGGAGTTTTTCCTTGAGGCGCGCGACGGAAGCATGTGGTTCCGCTGCGGAGGAGACGTGGTGCGATTCGGAGCCGACGGCTCCGCCGAGACCCTGCATCCCGACAAGCCAAGCGTTTTTCTCGTCCACGAAGCGCGCGACGGAAGCATCTGGATTGCCTTTCGCGACCAGTATCGGCTGGCGCACTATTCCCGGGGCGTATTCTCCTACGTTCCGCTGCCGCCGCTTGGGCGCAGCGAGTTGCCGGCCGAGTTTCCCTTGTTTTCCCTGGCCATGGCTGAGGACGCGAATGGGGAATTGGTGCTGCTAACGCCCGCCGGACTCATTCGCATCGTGGATGGGAGGCCCCAGCCGCCCGAAGCACTCCCGTTGCCTGCCAATGACCGCGAACTGCCCAAGCTCCGAAGCCTCCTTGTAGACCGCGAAGGCAATCTATGGGTGGGGACGATTGGAATGGGGCTGACTCAGCTTCGGCGCGCCCCCTTGACCGCGTATGGAAAGGAAGAAGGCCTCTCCGATACAGGCTTCAACGCTGTGTTTCAGGATCGGGAACGCCGCATCTGGCTGGGCGGCGATTCGCTCTATTGGTTCGATGGGCGTCAATTCCATTCGTTTCCCGGCGTGATGAACGTCCGCGCCATTGCCCAGACCCGCGATGGCGACCTGTGGTTCGGCGGATATAGCGGGCTGTATCGCTGGCGATCGGGTGTGCTGAGCCATTTCGAGGTGAGTGGACCGGCCGTGAGAACTATCTATCAGGACCGGGAGGGCACGCTCTGGATCGGTGCGCTCATTGAGGAGAGTCCCGGTGGCCTCTTCCGTTTTCGTGATGGGAAGTTGGATCAGATCCCCGGCATCCCCGACGCAAATCAAATTGTTGAGGACCGGGATGGTGGCTTCTGGGTGGGCGGCATCGAAGGGCTCAGGTACATGCGCGGCGGCAAGATCGTCCTGTACGGTAAGAAGCAAGGCCTGCCCGACCACATCCGGGATATCGAGCAGGATTCGACCGGGACGATTTGGGTTACGAGCCACGGCGGAGGATTGGTCCGTGTTCGGGACGGCCGGTTTAAGGTAATCACCACCAAAGACGGTCTGCCCGACAACATACTGCTGGGCATCCTGGAAGACGACCAGAGCAATCTCTGGCTCAGTTCCATTCACGGTATCTTTCGCCTCAGTTTGAAGGAGCTGAATGATTTTGCCGATGGAAAAATCTCTTCCATATCGTCGGTGGGGTACGGTGTCGCCGAGGGCATGAGGAGTATCGAATCCGGCGGTGGGAACCCGGGAGGCTGGAAAGCTACCGACGGCCGAGTCTGGTTTCCCACCCTGCGCGGCGTGGTGGCGATTGACCCCACTGCGGAAAACCGCATTCCTCCGCCGGTCGTGGTGGAAGAGGCATGGGCCAATCAACTGGCGCTGGCGGGCAACAGCAGTACTTCCGTACCGCCCGGCAACAACACATTCGATTTTCGCTTTACGGCGCTGAGCTTCTCTGACCCGGGAAAAGTGCGCTTCAAGTACCGGCTCGATCCCTTTGACAAGGACTGGGTGGATGCCGGTACGCGGCGTACCGCTCACTACACGAACATGCCTCCCGGTGCGTACTCTTTCCGGGTGATTGCAGCGAACAGCTTTGGCATCTGGAACGATCAGGGCGCCAGCGTGCGTTTCCTGCTGCAGCCCCACTTTTACCAGACGCGCAGTTTCGGGACGCTCTGCGCGGTTTTCCTTCTGGTGCTGCTGTGGGCGGGCTACCAGTTCCGTGTCCGGCAACTGCGTCACGAATTTGACCTGACGCTGGAGGCGCGCATCGACGAGCGGACAAGCATCGCGCGGGACCTTCACGATACTTTGCTGCAAAGCTTCCACGGGTTGCTGCTACGCTTCCAGACCGCTTCGCAGTTGCTTCCCGACCGGCCCATTGAGGCCAAGGAAAAGCTCGACAGCACCATTGAGCGGGCTGCGGACGCGATCACGGAAGGCCGGGATGCGGTGCAGGGACTGCGCGCCTCTGCGCTGCAAACCAACGACCTCGCACAGGCTGTAAATACGCTGGGTGAGGAACTCGCAGCCGATCCGGCCTACCAGAGGCCTCCGGCATTTAGCGTCACGGTTGAAGGCGAAGTACGAAGTTTGCATCCCGTGCTGTGCGACGAAATCTACAGAATTGCCGCCGAAGCGCTGCGCAACGCCTTCCGGCACGCGCGGGCGCAGCATCTCGAAGTTGAAATCCGATATGATGATCGTCAATTCCGTATGCGCGTGCGGGACGACGGGAAAGGCATCAATGCGGCCGTCCTGTCGGGACAGGAGTCGACGGGGCATTTTGGCTTGAACGGCATGCGGGAACGCGCCAAACTAGTAGGCGGAGACCTGACCGTGTGGAGCGAAGTGGATGCAGGAACCGAAGTCGAGTTGCGCATTCCTGCCGGCATCGCCTACGCGACTGCCAGGAAAGGTTCCTGGTGGTCACAAACGTTTTCCGGAATCCCGAAGTCATGAATGAGGTGACATCACCATGAGTACCGGCGCCGCTGCAATTCGAATTCTTGCGGTTGACGACCATCCCATCGTTCGCGAAGGGATCGCTGGTTTGATCGCTATTCAGTCAGACATGGTCCTGGCCGGGGAAGCCTGCGACGGTCGTGAAGCGATCCAACAGTTCAGGACGCTTCGCCCGGACATTACGCTGATGGATTTGCAAATGCCTGAGATGAACGGACTCGAGGCGCTGATAGCCATTCGCAATGAGTTTCCCGATGCCAAAATCATCATGCTGACAACCTACAAGAGCGACACACAAATCATCAGGGCGCTCAAAGCCGGTGCTCAGGGATACCTTTTAAAGAACGCCTTGCATAAGGAATTGCTGGCCACGATCCGGGCAGCGCATGCGGGGAAAAAAATTCTCAGTCCGGAGGCTTCCCTAGAAATCGCCGAACATGTCACTGACGACGCACTGACGCCGGCAGAAATCAGCGTGCTGCGACTGATAGCGGCTGGAAACGCCAATAAGCAGATTGCGGATGAGCTCTCCACCACGGAAGAATCCGTCAAGAGCCGAGTGAAGAGCATTCTTTCCAAATTGGGCGCCAACGACCGGACCCACGCTACGACGATCGCAATCAAGCGAGGAATCATCGAGCTGTAATCTCCAGCCGGCTTTTCGTCCTCACCCTAGTGCCTCGAAAGAGGGTCGACCCACACCCTTTTGGGGATTCCATTCCCTTCAGAAAGCCTTGATAATAGAAGGGTTGTGGAAGGGCGCGGCCATTGCGGCGTTTATATTCTACTTTCGCGGGTGGGTGGCCCGGGGCTGGTCTTATTTTAATGCGGCTGGTTGCCGCCGGCGCTCTGATGTATATTGCCGGCTCAACTCTGCTCAGCAGTCCTCCCATTCCGATGGCGATCGTATCCGTGCTCCTGGTGAGTGGGGGAGTTCTTCTCGCGGCCGGTCTATGCACCCCCATCGTAGGTATGCTGGTTGCTCTTATTGAAATCTTGAAGCTCCTCACCTTGCCTTCAGACTGGCTGCTCTACCTCTTCCTGGCAACCTTTGGCGCTGCCCTGGCATTGTTGGGACCGGGCCAATGGTCGGTCGATGCGCGCCTTTTTGGATGGAAGCGCATCGAGCCTTCACCTCGGAAGAGATAGCTCTCGCACCTGCTAGCGGCTAACCCCTGTTACAAACCAGCCCATCCTCTCTTTGAAGGGAGGAGTCAACTTGCCTCCACAGAGGATGTGAATCGCCTCGATTTGGGATATCGCCAAGGAGCAGGCCGTTCGAGAATGTCATCAATGGTCCCCCACCCAGTCCGGCAAAAGTCAACAAGGAGGGCATCATGGGTGATTCAGCATTCGCATCTGTATCCTTCCCCCGTCCTTCGAGCGCAGATTTTGCGACCGGCGCGGGACTACGAAAACATTTCCACGTCCGGTCCTCTGCGGCGGGTTCCGGCGAGCACGCCAGCCAGCGAGTAGAACTTGCCTTCGATCCCAGGGAATTGCACATTACCCATGCGGAACTACAACTCCAGAATGACAGGCTCCAGCTGCTGATGAACCTGATGAAACAGATTACCTCGAGCCTGAACCTGCATGAGGTCTTGCAATCGATTTCTGCGAATCTTCGTGAAGTATTGCATGGCGATATTGCTTCTATTTGCCTCTACGATGCAGCGTCAGAGAAATTCAAGTTGTTCGTCCTCGATTTTCCGCGGGGCCAGGGACTCATCAAAGAAGGTTTGCTTCTGCCTTTGATCGGTCCCGGAAAAACCGTCCTCGAGACCTTGCAGCCCGTCATCGCAAGCATTGAAGAACTGTACGAGCTTGGCCCTGAGGTGCGTGCAGATCTGATGTCTCTTGAGGGAGCCCAAAGCGTTTGCCTGGTTCCGCTTGTAAATCGCGGCCGCATCCTCGGCATTCTAGCAACCGTGCGAACGACGGAAGAACCGATTGGTCAAGACGAGGTGAAGTTCCTCAGCCAGATTGCAGGCCCCATCGCCATCGCCATCGAGAACGCCCTGGCCTATGAAGAGATCTCCGAGCTGAAAAACAAGCTCGCCGAGGAGAAGCTCTATCTCGAAGAACAAATCCGCAGCGAGATGGGGTTCGAGCAGATCATCGGAGAGAGTGCGACCATCAAGCATGCTCTTCAGCTCGTGGAAACCGTCGCCCCCAGCGACTCCACGGTGTTATTGCTCGGCGAAACCGGCACGGGCAAGGAGCTGATCGCCCGCGCCATCCATGAACACAGCCGGCGCAAAGACCGCACCTTCGTGAAGCTGAACTGCGCCGCGATTCCCACAGGGCTTCTCGAGAGCGAACTGTTTGGACACGAAAAAGGAGCATTTACGGGCGCCATCAGTCAGAAAATCGGGCGCATGGAACTTGCCGATCAGGGAACGCTGTTCCTGGATGAGGTCGGAGATATTCCGCCAGAAATCCAACCCAAGCTGCTTCGAGTCTTGCAGGAGCGGGAATTTGAGCGTCTGGGCAGTACGCATACCCGCAAGGCGAATATTCGCCTGGTGGCGGCAACCAACCGCGATCTCGAGCAGATGATTGCGGAACGTGAGTTTCGCAGCGATCTGTTCTACCGCCTCAATGTATTCCCCATCCGGATTCCGCCCCTGAGGGAACGCAAAGATGACATCGTTCTGCTGACCAAGTATTTTGTCCAGAAGCTCGCCAAGCAAATGGATAAAAAGATCGACTGCGTTCCTGCGAGTGTCATCAAGGAACTGACGGCGTGGGACTGGCCGGGAAACATCCGCGAATTGGAGAACTTTATCGAGCGCGCCGTGATCCTGACCCGGGGCAGAACGCTCGAAGCGCCTCTTTCTGAGCTGCGCAAAGTGATCCCTCGCGAGGCCGCGCAGACTCCCGCGCCGAAAGTGGAGGAGGAGATCGCACGCATCGTGAAAGAGACGGTTGATTCCCTGAGTCGAAATCACGAAATGGATGAGCATGTGAGCAAGCAGCGCGAGGAGATCATTCGCGTCCTTGCCGAATGCAAAGGGCGTGTCGCGGGCCCAAATGGGGCTGCAACCCGCATGGGTGTTCACCGTACAACGCTCGTCTCTCGAATCAAGAGATACGGCATCAATCCATACCAGTTTGCCTGACGGAGGCTCTCATTGCGCTTTCGCATACCGCCGTCACCGGAATCTTCAAGAAGGAGGTCCTTCATGGCGAGATTTGATTCTCCATTCAACCGTAGAGACGATCTACCGTCGGGGCCGAGTGCCTGGGAAATTTTTCTTCAGAATGCAGGAATTTCCGAGAGCAATTGCGCCTCGCTCCTTGCGAAACGCACGCGAGAGGCTCACGCGATTCGCGCCTGGATTCGCGAGAACTATCTGAGAAAGTATGTGCCCGAGTACATACTCGACGCGGTTGGCTTGCACAACCAGCTCAGGCTCAGATGGCAGGATAAGGATTGACAGGATACGTCGCGCCGGTTCTCGAATGGAATGTCTTGAATTAACGCACATCCTCGAGATTGAAATGCGCTTGGGAAATCTTCGCTTCTTAGGTGATCCCACAGGCCATTTCGGGCTCTGATTCGTTACGCTTCGAAAACCTCTGTCTTATGCGGATGATGCCGAACAATGTTGCCGCAAAACCAAGGAATAGAAACCAGATTGGCGAAGCATTGAGGCACGAGTCGATGAGAGAGCTGATTTTATGGGGAAGGAAGAGTCCCACAGCAAGATAAGCGCTCGCCCACAGTGTTGAGGCGGCACTGTCCAGCAGCGCAAACCGCGTCCGCGAGACTCGCGACGAGCGACCTGCAAGCGCTGCAAGCCAATTGGGTCCCGGAAGAAACCGCGCCACAAGTAAAGCGGCGCCCCCGTGACGAACCAGCAGATCGCGTATGCGGATTGACCGAAGAGTTCTTGGGCGAAGACCCTGGCGACCGCCGGTATGTCTCCGTCTACGGATGCGTCCAAGCTCATACCAGACCGAATCCACAAAAACGCAGGCGGCGACTGCAACGACGATGGACAGCGGCCCACTCACTTGCCCTCTGGAAATGAGCGTACCAATCAGCAAAAGCATCGGCGCGCTTGCGATCGGCAGGCCTGTCTGCTCGCCAAGAATGAATGAGGCAAGCACAGTGAGAGGATGGTTTAACAGGAATTGCTCCGCATGTGACATCCGATGTTCCTCCAAATCGCCACATGCACTGTATGGCATGTCACCGGCAAACTGAATCTCATTTTGTATTGGCAGCCGAGTGTTTTGGCTGTCTATGCATCGTTAACCAAGAAGTGTTCCGCATGCGTCGTCCTGTTCTTCTCCCGCATCGCTGACGGCACCGTAAGAACTGGTTCGAGATGCCGTGCTTCTTTGGTTGTTCTTACGCTTTGCGAAGGAAACGATCCGGCTTGTGGCTTGCGCCAGGGCATCCTGCACATCGCGTTGCTGTCTACCCAGAAGTTCGGCGCATTCCTGAGTGTCATAGCCCTCCAGAACGCAAATGACAAAGACAACGCGTTCAAAATTGGAGAGAGCCATGATCGCAAGGGATTCCGGCGACGTCCTCATCGTGTGTCCCTCAGGCCGCAGACAAATCTGAGATGATAAGTCGTCGCCGATCTCGGCAGGCAAGACATCTTCGTCATTCAACACGGAGCGAATAGCATTGCGAATCACCGCCCGGCGAGCCCAAATGTGGGCCTGTTCCCCGGAAACGGCGCTACTGTGAAAACAGGCCCTCATGGCGTGGATGAGACACCGTTCCGCCTTTGCAGTATCAGCAGTAAGAAGCAGCGCCAGACGAAACATGTCTGTCATTTCTGTTGCGAATACCCGTCGGAAATCGCCGGCTGCTGAGCAGGGGTTCTTTGGGGTTGCAATGTGCGGATTGTTGTTGAGCTCGAGCACGCTTTTCATTGCTTTCCCTCTGCACTTGTTGGCAAAGCGCACGAAGTTGCCGTTTTCTTCTGTCTCCGCTTTAGCTGTTGGAGAATGTGCCTCGTGAGCACACCTCCCGAAATAAATCTGACTCCCCGATTCATCAATTCCCAAAGAGCCAATTCACCCTCCGGGCTGATGTAAGTGAGATTTGTGAAGTCGAGAACGATTTTGCGTCCCTGCCTTCTAACGCAAGCCATCATCCAGGCAGTCCTTAGCTCAGCAACCCAGGGAGGAATCAACGCCCCATCAAGCACGAGGCGCCGCTGAGTAGGGCTGTCGACAACAGATATCCTTAACATCGAGTTCATGCCTCTTGCATGAGTTGAGGCAACTGGGGTGCCAAAGTTAGATACTCGATAAGTTATTGAGTATTGATCAGTTATGGAGAAAGAGGAAACGTCAAGGTCGAAAGTGCCGTCGTCAAGGTCGACAATCCTGCCCATCAAACGTAAGCGCCAAAGGAAGTACACGGTTGACGGGTCGACGAACGCCCAGATCGTGCCTTCATCATCAGCGTCAAAAGAATGAACGGATTGATGGGTTTGGTGGCGGGGTCCACAGGCAAGACGAACTTTGATGTGACGACGGGCACAAACACGGCACTCCGACGCTGTTACCTTAGTTGCATTACGGCCTCGCGGGAGAGCAGTTCCCCGCAATTGTAGCTCGGCACCCCGGAGGCGAAAGGCTCTAGATCTGCATAGAGCCCATTGTTCATCGGACCCGCAGAAGCGGGGTTCCCTCCCCGCCAGCTCGCCAACTTTTGATTGATCAAAGGGAAATACCAGGCACGCTAGTCCAATGCCAGGAGTGTATCGGAGATAGGAAATCTCCATTGCGTAAGGCATTTAGAATCATAAACTTACGTAGGAACCTGGAATTCGTAAGTGGTTGATTCTGAAGGACGAGGAGTCTATTTCCGACAGGCTCCCAGGCCGTATTCATCTCGGACCGAACAGAAGAACGGAGGCAAAATGGGGTGCATACGTTGTCAGGACCTGGAACGCGCAATTGATGCCCTGCAAATCGAGTACAACACGGCTCTTGAGTCTTCGTATTATCGAATCAGCAGAAAATTCGCGGCCTATGTCAGGGTGGAATTGGAGAACGCAAGGAACGATCTGGAAGAGCACCGGCTCGTATGTACCTTCGCGGTCACGCAGCCTAAACCCTTGCAGGCATTTGCTTCGCCTCGCTTTGTACGGCAGGAAGAACTCCGGGGCGATCCCGTCGGAACCGCAGCCTGACTGGCTGGCTACGGGAGACACAAACGACCCCTATCGTCTTGGGCCGCCGTCGTCCCGCTGAGTCAGTCCTCGTTTAAGCAAACAGCAGAAAAACGGGAGCTGTGATGACCCTCCTTGAGAAAAGCGTTGCAAAGAATCATCGATCTGCCGGCCGGGGCACAAGTCTGCCTGCGCCAAGGCCCAGGGGCAGATCAGGGCGAACCGGCTGCTCAAAGGTCAAGCTGGAGTTCGCTAGTGAAAACACGACACCTTTTGCTGAAGACTTTTACTGGGAACATTCTTCGGCGAGCGTATCCATCAATCTGACAGCGATTTCCGCCAGTTCTGGACCTGTTGGGTCCGTCACACCCCGAAATCGGTGCGGAGACAGCCTTAGTTCACCGAGCTGCGTGTACTTGGGATAGTTCTTTGGTGAGCATTACCTGAACCGCCTGAACTAAGGCACCTGGATGCCGGACGCGCAATCTCTGCGCGGTTATGACGAACCACCCTCGACACCCTTCGACCATATCAGGAGTTCACCACAGGCTACTACTTTTTACAGGTGCGATCTATCAACCTGTGGAGTTATCGAGTTGAAGAGTCTCGGCTTAAATCTCCGTAACAGGAAAGTGCAACGTCAAACAGACAGAATTCTTCGGTATCACCGGTACCAGAGGATGTAAGGCGCCTCCAAGGGGACAAATGCATCTGGGTGGCATGGAACGACTCTGGGCGTAAAGTCCTGTGCCGGGCGCGTTGCAGGAACCGATGCGGAGTAGCGCCAGACATTCTGGCCGACCAGCGATTCCCCGCGGGTCATCACATGCCGAACGGGCTCACCGTCTTTGGCATCGTCGGCGTAAAGTTCGACCTGGACTGCATCGGGATCCATTTCATCCAAATGGACCTGAATCTCGAAGTGATGGAGCTCATCAGAGCTTTCCACGCGCACGGAGCAGAAACGCAGCCGGGACCAATGATCGGCAAGATGACGTCTCCATTGCAGCAGATTCTCTGCAGATTTTCCGCCGTCGTTGCTTCTGCGCAGATACGCGGTGGCGAGCGGAAGATAGTACTTTTCCGTGTACTCCAGCACGCAGCGGGTGGCAGAAAACGTGGGCGTCAGCCGGGCCATGCTCTCGCGCACCCGGGCGATCCAGCCCTGGGGAATTCCCGCATCATCCCGCTTGTAGAACTCCGGGATCACTTCATTCTCGAGCAGGGTGTAAAGTTGCTCTGCCTCTTGGGCGTCCCAGGCCGGGTCGTCTCCATGTTCGAGGCCATCCCCCAGCGCCCAGCCCACATCGGCGGAGTATGCCTCGGCCCACCAGCCGTCGAGTTCGGAAAGATTCAGACCGCCGTTGACCAGTACCTTCATCCCACTGGTGCCGCAGGCTTCCCATGGGCGGCGCGGCGTATTCAGCCAGAGATCGACTCCCTGCACGAGATGCTCGGCCATGCGCATGTCGTAATCGGCTAGAAACACCACGTGGGAGCGAGCCGGACCACGGCGGATGAACTCGATCCAGCGTTGAATCATCTCCTGTCCGGGGCTGTCCTGAGGGTGAGCCTTGCCTGCGATCACCAACTGTACCGGCTTCTCCCTGTTTGTCAGAATGGCCAGCAGGCGTTCGGGGTTCTGCAGCAACAGATTCGGCCGCTTATAGGTTGCAAAGCGGCGCGCGAAGCCGATGGTGAGCGTATCCGGTTCGAAGATTCCCTGGGCCTGCGCAACCACTTCCTCCCGGCCGCCGTAGCTCGCGACCTGGCGCGCCAGTTGCCGGCGAATGTAGCCAACCAGTGATTTTCGTGAGGCCGAACGCATCTGCCAAATGCGGACGTCTGAAACTTTCCGGACATCGTCCCCCACCACCCGAATGAGGTCGTTGATTTTCAGATGCGTCGTCCACAGCCGCTTTCCGCACGCCTCTGTCCATAAGTCGTTGGCCTCCGCGGAATCCCATACGGGCACATGGACGCCATTGGTTACATAGCCAACAGGCACTTCGGCTTCCGGCCAGCGGGGAAAGTTGCTATGGAAGATCCTCCGGCTCACCTCGCCATGCAGGCGGCTCACGCCGTTGACTGCGCCACTGCCTCGCATCGCCAGCAATGCCATGTTGAAGGGCTCCGAGCGCTCCTGGGGGTTTTGCCGTCCCAGGGAAAGCATTTCATCCATGGAAATGTGCAGCCTGTTCGCGGTATAGTTCCGGAAATACGCGTCCATGAGCTGCGGCGTGAAGCGGTCAAAGCCGGCTTCCACGGGCGTGTGCGTGGTGAAGAGATTCCCCGCGCGCGTTGCCGTGAGCGCGACGTCAAACGTCACTCCTGCTTTTTCCATGAACTCCCGCGCACGTTCGAGGACCAAGAAAGCAGCGTGTCCTTCATTGAGATGGCAAATCTCGGGTTGCATTCCGAGCGCGCGCAGCAGGCGCCATCCCCCGATCCCCAGCGCAATCTCCTGCGCAATCCGCACCTCGGGTCCGCCGCCATAGAGTTCACTGGTAATGCCGCGATACAACGGCGGGTTTGCCGGGTCATTGGTGTCGAGCAGGTAGAGGTGGATACGCCCTACCTTGGCCTCCCATGTGCGAAGCCACATACGGAAACCGGGCAGGTTCACACTGACGCGCAACAACTCTCCATTGGGCTGGCGCACGGGCCGAATCGGCAATTGCCCGGGCTCGTTGAATGGATAGATTGCCTCCTGCCTGCCTTCTTCATTGATGTGTTGCCGAAAGTAACCTTTCTGATAAAGGAGGCCGATGCCCGTGACCGGGAGGCCGAGTTCGCTGGCTGCCTTCAGTTGGTCGCCAGCCACGTTGCCCAGCCCGCCGGAATAGATGGGCAGCGCATCGCTCAGCATGAATTCCATGCTGAAATATGCGATGCGGCTGAGCGGAGCTTCGGGCAAAGAGCGCTGAAACCAGTTTGCCGCCTCTTCGCGCGTCGCCCTGGTTTCCAGAACCTGATCGAGGGTGCGCTGGAACTCCGGAGTCGAGGTCACGGACTTCAGCTGCTCGCAGGAGACGGTTTGCAAAATCACCCACGGGTTGTGCGTCTGACTCCATAACTCGGGATCAAGCTGCCTCCAGAGATCGTCCGCAAAATGGCTCCATGACCAGTCCAGATTTAGCGCCAATTCCCTGAGAGTGTCGATCATGGATCCCTCGGGGTCAGCATTCATTTGTTGGCTCAACGCATCCTCCTTGAATCTTTATCCAGTTTCACTGCGCGCAGCACTTGAAGACCGTCCATTGGTGTCTGTTATCCGGCTCAATGAAGTAACTAACAGGGATTTCAATCGAACACGGATTGCCGCTTTGGGCGCATTTCGGTCTCCGCGCGCATTGCCGTTTTCACGCAACGGGACGGCTACCTATTGAACCACCCAACCGGTCACCAGGGCGGCGGCGTACGCCATCAAACCCAAAGCCACGAGAAACTGTAATCGCCTTTCACTCACTGAGTCTCCTCCGAATTCAACACTTTGTCGAACCCGGCCTACAAGAGCCTCCGGACCCCGTATCGGCCTTTAGTCACCGTTTCCAAAAATGCTGCAGAGCGCGAATCCGTGTTTCTTCGATCTGCTGCGGCGAAACTCCCAGCAAGGTGCCACATTCGCGATCCGTGCAGCCTTCGAGAACCGACAAAACATATACAAATCGCTCAAAATCGGGAAGCGCAAGAATCGCCGCGAGCCGTGAATCGTGTGCAGCGACTTCAGGAAGGTTTCCCTCTTCCGTCGCGCGAAGCCAACTTTCATCCACCATGTGCTCATCCGTGACGCTGGCCATGAAACTATGCCGCCAGGTAATAAACGAATTGATGTTCAGACTGATTCCGGTTCAAGTCGTTCACGAGCTGGTAAGCCTCCAGAACCGGCATCCCGCCAAATGGTGAATAGGGAATGCCCGCCTTTTTGTAATGCTCTGGTCCAAATTGAACGAACTCGGTCCGATCACCGTTGATTTGCTTGCGTATGTATGTCTTGAAACGCATGGATGATCCTCCTCTGCATATGTTGTTGGATGGGCAAACGCCCCAACGAGCATTGCCCATCAAAACGCTGATGTAATCTGCGGCACGTCATCTTGAGCTTCTCGAGTCAGCGCCTTGACTTCCCGCGTCGGGGTGCGGCGCAATGAGCCGAAGGGCATTGCCAATGATGATTTGCCGGGCCCAGGAATTCGCCCACCCCCGAAAAGCTGCGTTGTCTTCGGCATCCAGATCAAGACCAGCCACTACACACCGTTCTGCCTTCGCGCGATCTGCGGTCAGCAGAAAAGAGAGCAGATACAGTCTGGAACTGTTCCCTGCATGCGCCCGGCGAGCGGTATCACGTGCCGCACGCCCCACTCTGCCCTCGGTCGTTGCAAGGGAAGCACCACGGCAACTCATATGCGCTCTCCCATTTTCAATCCCGATTGCATACGGCCGATGGAAATCCACTGCATCACCACTTGCGGGAGCTGATGTTTCGACCGGTCCGCCGCACCTATGAAACGCCATTTCATCTCGAGATGTGATTCGCTATGCATTATTCCGTTCATGGCGATCCTCTTTCTCTAAACTTCAATCCGGCTCAACAACCTACTTCGCCTTCTGCGCATGCGGAGTCAATTTGCGCAGGACGAATTCCTGCACCACGGCAGCGAGCTCACGTTCGCCTGTGTTAACGGCGAATTGTCCGAAAACCAATCCTGCCCCGCGGTTTGATTGCGGATAGTAGGTTTCCATCAGAGCGGCCGCCGCCAGGTCGCCTCCGAGGCTCGAGTAGTTCGGCTGCCACCGGCCGTTGTCGCCCTTGCACATAAAGGGGCTGGCCAAAGCGTGACGCAGCCGCGAATTTGTCGTTCCTGTTCCTTGGTAGAAGTAGCGCGGATCCTGGTGCAGTACTGACGGCAATATGGCGCCACCGATCAGAATGTCGCTGAATCCGTCCGCGGTTTCAGCACCGAAACGCTGGCCGTACCCTTTGGCGCCCAGCTGATAGTTGGGCGTGTGCGCCATCTGTCTCACGCCGGCCATGAATCCCACTCCCGTCCAGGTAACGGGATCGACGGAAACCCTCATCGCAAGTTGAAACTTTAGCTTTGCGGTGAGGGGTGCAGCGTTCTGAGAGTCGTACACGACGTAGAAATTGGGAATGAACCCCAGAACGCGCTGTTGTTCTTCGATATGAACCTGTTCGGTGGCAATTTGGGCCGAGGAAGCATAGACCGTCACCGATGTCGATGTGTTTGAAATCTTGAGCTTGATTCCTGTCACAAAGAAGACGGGGTCGCTCGGCGTGAGAACAATAGCGGGAGAGGTCCAATCCTCGAAATTGTTCACAGAGATGCGAACCTGGTAGGGAACCCCGAACTTGAGATCGCGGAAATCAAAAGCCGCATTATCGTCAGCCGTCGCCGTCCGGCTCTCGCAAGGGGCAGCGCACTGGAGCGTGACCGCGGCCCCGGGTACGAGATCGTTATTTACGTCCAGTACGGTGCCGCTGATACTCCCGGACCGCGGTTGGGGAGACGCGATGTCTTCCGCCATGATTGGCAAGGCCGTCGTTAAGCAGATCAGTAGGAGGCAACTCCGTAACATCGCATTTCCTCTCGCCATGAAGATAGGCAATGCGGATGCCAAATCGGGGAGTCGCTAACTCTCGTATTTTCAGTGGACAGGGTTGACCGGCGGCTGTCAATGTCGAAAATGTCGACGTCAGTTTCTGAGCTTGAAAGGGCGTCACGGACGGGGTTGAAAACCCCAGATGCCGACAGAGCTGGCGCAGATGGGATGACCCAACCCTTGCCCGATCAATGATATCTTGCGATGGTCATGTCCTCGACTCGGCGGTTTGGAACGGGTGAAGCCGGGTGATGAAAATGATGGATGCTTTTTCACAAAAACCGTTTGATTTTGAAATGAGCGCAACCTGACGGCCCTGACTTCAACAGCGTACGATATTCGGCAACTCGATCCCGCGCGTAGCATTGCGCGTATCGACCAACAACTGGGCCTCGTTCGCAATGCGCGCGTAATCGTACTCGGAGTGGTCCGTGACGATGAGGACGCAGTCATAAACGCCCAGGTCGTCGAGCGGCGCGCAGGTCAGGTTTCCTTCGTAATGGCGGCCGGTTCCGATGGCCGGAAAGTACGGATCGTGATAGGCCACCTTCGCTCCCGCTTGGCGCAGCATGTCAATGATGGTCAACGCGGGAGATTCGCGCAGGTCGTCCACATCTTTCTTATATGCGACGCCAAGAACCAGGATCCTGGAGCCGTTGAGTGGCTTCCGCCGCGCGTTCAGCGCTTCGATTGTCTTCTCGACGACGTACCTGGGCATTTGCGAGTTCACTTCTCCGGCCAACTCGATGAAGCGCGTTCTGAAGCCGAACTGCTTTGCCTTCCAGGAGAGGTAAAACGGATCGATGGGAATACAGTGGCCGCCAAGACCCGGTCCGGGATAGAAAGCCTGAAATCCAAAAGGCTTGGTCCGCGCCGCCTCAATCACTTCGAAAATATCGATACCCATCCGCTGGCAGAGCTGCTTCAATTCATTGACAAGGGCAATGTTCACGCAGCGATAAATGTTTTCGAGCAGCTTCGTCATTTCCGCTGCGGCCGGCGACGAGACAAGAACCGTGCGATTGAAGATCTTGCCGTACAGGGCCGCGGCAAGTTCCCGCGAGCACGGTCCGATGCCACCGACTACCTTGGGAATGTCGCGCCGCGCCACGGAGTTGTTTCCAGGGTCTTCCCGCTCGGGGGCGAAAGCCACGTAAAACTCATACCCCGCGTTTTTCCCTTCAGCGCGCAAATTCGATGAGTTCCCGCGCTCCAGCAAAGGAATCAAGACTTCTTCGGTAGTTCCTGGGTAGGTCGTGCTTTCCAGTACGACCAGTTGCCCCTCGCGCAGATGGGGAGCGATGGCCTCGGCGGATTGGGTGATACAGGTCAAGTCCGGATCGGAAAACTTATCCAGCGGCGTTGGCACGCAGATGATGATGACATCCATGTCGCGGAGAGAGCTGTAGCTACCCGTGGCAGTAAACCCTCGTTTTTGAGCCAGCGCAATCTCCGTTGCGGGAATGCGATCGATGTAGCTGCCGGCCGCATTGAGCGTGGCCACCTTCCTGGGGTCGGTGTCAAATCCTGTTACGGGAAATCCTTCTTCATTAAAAAGGAGTGCAAGCGGCAGGCCAACATAGCCCATTCCGATAATGCCCACGCGAGCGATCCTATGCTCAATGCGGCGGCGAAGACCCAGGGCCGGGCGTTCGGCGTTGCCTTGCTTCGTGGATTCAACGGGGCTATTTTCAACGAGTCGATCGATCACCGCGACAAACTCCTGAAATCTCTGTTTGATGAGTACCTATGGCTCACTGGACGGCCACTCTGCATGGGGTGCATATTTGCCTGCATTGCCTTGGTTCCATCCGCGGAGCCGCACACAATGACGTTTTGCGGCCGACTCACTAACCGCCTTCCGCATATCTCCTGAGAGCTGTTGTACTGGGAATCCTCAGCATGGAACCCCGGATCTCCACCAGCCCGCGTTGTTTGAAAGCGATCAGTCCGCGCGTGACCGATTCACGCACTGCGCCGATAAACTCTGCAATTTGCGCATGGGTCAGAACCATGCGGAACTGGGCTTGATCGCCGGATTTGCTGCCGCGCTCTCCCCAGGCCAACAATTGCGATGCCAGCCTTTTGCGGACACAGGAGGACAGTCCCAGGATGCGCAGAGTGGAGCAGGCGTTCTGGAGTGTGCCGATGAGTTCCTTCGATGCAATGCGGTATAGCTCAGGATGCCGTTCCGCAAAGCGATGAAATTGCTCCCGGCCGATCAGGCCGATCTTTGAGGGATAGAGCGTATCAGCGGACCACTCGGAGAGGCTTCCATATAAGACGGAGTCCATTCCAAGTACAGCGCCATGCTTTGCAATTTGAATGGTCAGCCTCCTACCCCCAATGTCCTGCATCGACATTCTCACGTCTCCAGAAAGGACAATGAAGACTCGCGTGAGCAGCTCCTGTTCCAGGAACAGGATGTCTCCGGCATCGTAGTCCCTGATGGACATGGTGGATTCGAGTTCGCGCAAGGCTTCCTTCGACAAGGCCCCCAGGCAAGTATCCGCTCCCCAGGACCCGTATGTGCGGTTGCTCGATACAAGATGCGGAGTGGGTATGCTCCAAACGGGATTGACTTCAACTTGCGTCGCAGTGCAGAGCATGGTGCAGGTCTACCTTTCTCGCCCTCTACATTCCTGGTTCATTTCAGCTGGGCACACCACGTCGCTCCCGATGGGCAAAAACTGGGAGCAAGGTCTTGCTGACCAGAGCGCAACGGAGAGCCGCCGAGCCCGGAGAAGAAACTTGAAGGAAAGCACTGTGCCCACAAGCATGGCGCCGGCGAGAATCTCTTCCGCATTCATGGGTGAACCTCCGTGCGTTTCATGCCGATTGAGTCGGGATGTTCCGGAGAACTCCGGCCATCGCCCGCGCTGGCGAAAGGCCGGAACCACTCCGCGCAAGCTATTCCCGCGTGGCGGCGGCTTTTTTGTGATGCCGCACAGGCAGGGGCTTGCGAACCTCGGGTTTCACTGCGGTTTCGTCGACAGGCGTGGTTGCCTGCACATCGCTCGCGAAGTTAGCGCCGGCGGGCACCAGATAGTTCTGCGCGTTCTGGTCGTCGCCCGTTCCCGTAGTCACGCTGATGCGATTCGCTTCGATGCCCTGTTCCGTGACCAGGTAGTCCTTGATGTTCACCGCGCGTTGCTGGTCAAAGTACTCGACCTTGGCGTGCTTATGCCTGGCCGCAATCTTTTCCTGCTTCGCAGTGACCTGCTTTTCCTTGGCATTCGAGTCGGCAACGATGACTACCGTGGCATCAGGGGACTGTTTCAAATTGAGAGCGACCTGATCCAGACAGGCTTTGGCTTCGTTATCCACGCGCGTGGGCCGCTTGGCGTCGCGTGCAAACGACACGCTGCACAGCTCCTGCACATGCGGGACCGGCGGCAGTGGCGGCGCCACGATGGTCACGCTGGTATCCGCACTCGCCGAGTGCGTCTTGTCGTCCAGGACATTACAGGTGATCCCCACCTTGCCAGTGGGCGCGCCCGCCGAAGTGAACACCGCGGTAGCGCCGCTGCCGCTGATGGCGCCAGCCGTAGCCGTGTAGCTGTAGGTCAGCGGGCGGTGTTGCGGGCTGAGACCGGTGCAGGTAATCGTGCTGCTATCCCCGGGCTTTATCACCGAGGGGTCCGCGGAGCAACTGACCGTGGGCGGTTCAAAGTCCTTGACCGTGAAGCTGGCGGAGCACTGCGCCGATTGGCCAGGCTTCAACCCCTCCTTGCCCTTCTTGCCTTCTTTCACTTCCGCATTCACCGTGTAGCTGCCCGGGTTCATCGTGCCGGTGGCAACCGTCGCGGTAGTTCCATTGCCGGTAACTCCGGTTCCCGACCAGCTATACAGCACGCTGACATTCTTCTTGGTGCTCACTGAACCGGCCGTCGCCGTCGCGGTCACCGCGTCGCCTTGATAAATGGCAGGCGGCGTAGCATTGCACGCCAGGGTGATAGGCGGCTGCTTTTTGCATCCCGCGGCCATCAAGAAAAGACCCATGGCCGCAAATCCCATACCAAACAATTTGAAACTGCGCGAACCCATACCACACTCCTCACTTTCTAACTCTCGACTTGGGTGTCAACTCGGATCGAGTCGCCGAGTTGAGCACGCTTTTCACTTGCCTGACTCGCCGAGGCCTGGTGCCTCAGGATGCCCTTGCACTGTACGGCATCGATTCTCCATGCCGCCACGGAGAGCTGATGGAACGGTGACTTACGCTGCGGCTTCTCTCGCTCCCCGAGATTCTCTGCAAACTGACACAAGCAATAAGCGTGCCAAACAACAATGCCCATCACCTTCCTGCTCATGTACGAGGCGCTGCGCGCCACACACACACGGATGCACTTTCAAATCGTGCTCGTCACCTGTATCCCAAACACAATGAATCGTGTTCCTAAGGGAAAGCGCAGCCTGTTTGCTCCCATGGGGCTGTGGTAATGAACCCGGAGTTCTGGCGGCAAAGCAACCCCTTTGCTTTGATCGAGAATTCCTCCAGAATGTCGCGCAAGTTGCGAATTTGACGTCGACATTTTCGACACTGTCAGGCGTGTGTTGGGCTGCCCATTGATAACAAAAGAGATATCCGTTTCAAAATTTGGCACCGTCCTTGCTTTAGCCCAACACGAAGGAGAGCAGCACAAAAGGAACTCCGATATGAGAAAGACCACGACGGTGCTTTCACTAGGTCTGGAGGAGTGGAGCAATACCCTTCGCGACGCTGTGCTCTTTGGGAAAGGATACGGGTTTGCTGGCGTGAGTAGCTATTGGAATCTCTGCCGTCTACCCGAGGCAGTGTCGGCTGATATCGCCATTCTTCATGATTCGTTTCCGAAGCATGAATTGCGCTACGCAGCCGAATACATCCGGCGCCGCTGGCCCACCGCAATCATTCTTCTGATGGGCCAGGGAGAGGCGGTCCTGGACGATCCGCTTTATGACGATCGGACCGGCGCGGGTATCTCGCCGGACACATTGGTGTCGATGATCGAGAAATCGCTGGCAAGCAGCTGGCGCAGAAGGTTGAATAAGCGACGCCGGATGGCAAGACACTGAAGCAAGTGCGATGAAGCGATCCGCGGTTGTAATTGGCGTTTGTGCTGACCAGAACTCGAAGCGCATCTGGAGGAGAAAATGCAACTGACATGGAAACCAGATTTGGCGCTCGCGGCTGAATCGGGGAGGGGGCCGCAATTCAACGAGGTTGACGGTGGCGCCCGGCAGCGAAGCGATGAAGAACTCGTCATCGCCGCCCAAAGCGGAGATGCCTTCGCGATGGACGAGCTGTTGGGCCGCCACCAGGGAATGATGCACGGCTTCGCGTGCCGCTTTGGCGCCGATGCGGATGAAGCCGCCGACCTGGTTCAGGAATCGATGCTGCGAGCTTTCAGGAACATCGGGAAGTTTCGCAGCGAATCTCGCTTCGCCACCTGGCTGGTGGCCATTGTAATCAATACGGCGATTTCCAGAAAAAGGAAAGAGAAACACTTTCACTGGGTTTATCTCGACGAACCAAAAACGTCGGGTGCTCAAACCTGGCAAAGAAGCCTTCAGGATCTCCGCCTGAATCCCGAAGAACGCTACCTTCACTGCGAGCTTCGTGCCCTTCTGCGGCGCGAGATTCGGAAACTGCATCCAAAGTATCGATTCATTTTGCAGGCATGCGATCTCGATGAATGCCCCGTCGAGCAAGCCGCGCAATCGTTAGGCATGAGCTATGCAACGGCCAAGTCGCGGCTGCGGAGAGCGAGGCAGAGCCTCTCCGCTGCATTGCAGAGACGCACAGCCGTTCACAGCGAACTGCATGCCGGCTAGCGGGGAGTCTGATTCTGTCTTAGGAAAGCGATTTTGATGAGTTCAATCGCACAACACGAAATCGCGCAACAGGAACGGCCTGGAAGCGTCCTGGCGCAACGTGTTGATCTCAGGATTCATTTAGTCGGCGCACGAAGAGCAAGTTCCACCTCCCCGCAGTGTCTTAAGTCCAGAACGAAGACCCTGACCGGTGTCCATCAAGCCATAGCATTCCGCGAGATTTTGAAGCTGGCCACAGACGCTTTTCGCGCCAGCAAAATGCGCTTTGCGTTGACGGCTTTGGGGATGGTGATTGGTACAGCCTCGGTGATTCTGGTGGTTACGGTCGGCTTGACAGGCAAGCAATACATTCTTGGGGAGATTCAGAAAATCGGTACCAATTCCGTCGAGCTTGAGTACGCAGCCGGCTCTACAGCCTCAGAGCGGGTGCTCTACAACGATTTCCTTACGCGTGAGGATGAGAAGGCGGTAGTCGCGCGGGTGCCTGATGTCCTGTATTCGTCGCCAGTCATTGAGATGCACAACCGCATCAGCTTTGCTGGCATCGTAAAAGACAGTCTCGTGCTCGGCGTAAGCCCCGAATATCAAAGAATTCGCAACCTCCTGGTTCTCGCGGGTCGCTTCTTTGACGATGAAGACGATATAACTCACAGCAAGTGCGCCGTCGTGACCGAACCGTTTGCTCGCGAAAGATTCGGCAGCAACGCTGCAGCTCTTGGCCAAACATTCAAGATCTATGGCATTCCATTTACGATCATCGGCGTCTTCCGCGAGAGTGTAGACGACTTTGGCCAATCCGAGATCGCCGATGAGACCATCTTGATCCCTTGCTCGGTGGCCCGGTACTTCACTGGAACTGAGAATGTGAAGCAGATTTATTTCTCCATGAACAGCATGGAGGCAGTTCCCGGCGCGGCTGACAAAATCGTTGGCATCGTCCAGTCTCGCCACAGGCGGGGTTCCATTTACATGGCGCAAACGCTCAAAGATTTGCTCACAACGGCCGCGCGCATTGCCAATGCTCTGACTTTAGTCTTGGTCTTGGTGGCCATTGTTACGCTTGTAGTCGGTGGGGTCGGCATCATGAATATCATGCTGGCCAATGCCCATGCCCGCGTACGCGAGATCGGCATTCGCAAGGCGCTGGGCGCGACCTGCGCCGATATCCGGCTGCAGTTTCTTAGTGAAGCGGTCATCATCTCGCTTGCCGGAGGAATCGTGGGAACGCTGGTTGGCCTGGTCGTGCCGCTGGCCGTGCACTTCTTCACTGACTACGCCATTCCCATTTCGATCTGGTCGGTTGTGACCGGTCTCACTGCAGCGACCCTGGTGGGCATATTGTTCGGTACTTATCCGGCAACTCGTGCAGCGCATCTCGATCCTGTGGAGGCGCTGAAATATGAGTGAGCTGAGGGCTCAGACAGTTACCCCTGAAACCGTGTCGCAGGCCGCGGAGGTTAAACCTCGCGCCATTTCCCCCCTCCGGCCTAAAGAACTTCCTTTTACAGCGGGGGAACGCGATTCAGTAACCATCCTCTTTGGCGGCCTAACATGGAAACACGAGCGCCTGATCGAAGGCCTGCTCGCCGGAGCAGGATATCTGTGCAAGCATTTGCCGGAGACCGATCGCGGCGCGCACGAACTCGCCCAGGAATACTGCGCCAGTGGTTTGTGCAATCCCGTCTATTTCACGATCGGCAACCTGCTCCGCTATCTGCGCCGCCTTCAGGATTCCGGGCTCAGCGCCGAGCAGATCGTGAAGAAGTACGTCTACTTCACCGCGGCCTGCGGAGGGCCCTGCCGCTTCGGCATGTATGAATCGGAGTTCCGCACCGCCCTGGCGGCGGCCGGATTCAAGGGATTTCGCGTTCTCTCGTTTTCGCAGGATCAAGGCGTCTATGCCTCCACAGGCCACACCGGAATGGATTTCTCGGTGGACTTCGGCATGAACGCCCTGCACGCGTTTATCCTCGGCGATCTGTTGAACTTGGCGCAGCGCCGCATCCGACCTTTCGAAGTGCAGGCTGGAACCGCGGAACGCGCCATCGCGCACATGACCGATGGCATCGCGGAGCACTTCAAAACCTATCGCGGATTTGAGTTGAGCGGCATTCTGCCGCGCGGTCTTTGCCCTGCGCAGGAATCGCGCGCCTACTACATCCCCAATCGCACGGTAAAAATCCTGACGCATTTGTACGGCAACGCGCTCACCACCATTCTTCCCAGCGTCTCGCGCGAACTGCACGAAGTCGAGGTGGATTGGCTGCGCGTGAAACCAGTGGTCAAGGTCATCGGCGAGTTCTGGGCGCAAATGACGGAAAGCGACGGCAACTTCCGCATGCACGATTTTCTCGAAAGAGAAGGAGCCGAAGTCTCCATCGAGCCCATCAGCACCTGGTTGCTCTACCTGCTGCACCAGCGAGGAGATCATGCCGCATTTCGCGGCCAGATGCTGCGCCACACTGCGCCGTGGTCCTCTCCGAAAAATGCCCTGCGGGCGCGCCTACCGCTGCTTCTCAAGCGACTTGGTTTCTCCACAGGAAGCGCCATTTATCGTCACCACTTTTATCGCCTGGCCGAGCTGCTCGGATTTCCCCGTCCCAGCCTGGTGCCCCAGCGGGAGCTTGCTGAACTGGCGGCGCCTTTCTATAACACGCGCCTGCGCGGAGGCGAAGGGCATCTGGAAGTTTCCAAGACGCTCTACTACACGCGCAAAAAAAAGTGCCACCTGGTGCTGGCCCTCAAGCCTTTCGGTTGCCTGCCTTCGGTGCAATCGGACGGCGTGCAGGCTTCCCTCGTCGAGAGGTTCCCTGAAGTGAGTTTCCTGCCCGTCGAAACCTCGGCGGACGGAGAGATTCACGCTTATAGCCGTGTGCAGATGGCGCTGTCCGAGGCCAGGGCCAAGGCCTCGAGCGAGTTCGAGCGAGTGCTTGAATCCACGCACCGGCCGATCGAGGAAATCAGGGAGTTTGTTGCAGAATCCCCCGAACTGCGCCATCCATTGCACCCCATTCCACACACCCCGGGTGTGGTTTCAACTGCCGCAAGTTTCGTGTTGTACGCCAATCAACTGATGGACATGCGCCGCAAGGAAAAGGCGCGCTCCTGGGTCTGGTTGGGAGAGCAATCGAACGATGCGGCACTCGGCCGTGCCTCGTCAAAAGGAGAATGATGCCATGAGCGATCTACCGCGCCCCTTTGCCAACACCACTGCGCAGGTTCCGACGCTTCGCCTGAGCGAAGACGTCAACGAAGAACTGAAAAAAGGCCAGCGCTCCCAGGTGCCGCCGCCGCGGAATGGGATCCCCGCAACCCTCCCCGATCCCGTTTTTCCGCGCAATCCGAAGCTGTTCTCCGCGCCCGACGAGGACTATTTCCCCAAGGACGGGAAGCGCCACTATACCCTCCCCCAGATCTACCACACCATGCGCGGGTGGATGTTCCCGTATTTCCGCTCGCGCCTGCTGTCCGGCGAGTTCCATCCGCTCATTACGTACCTGTTCACGGAATGGAAGTGCAATCTCGATTGCCACTACTGCTGGGCCTTTGACAACCGCGTCGCCGGCATGTCCGAAGACGTTGCTAGGCGGTCGATCGACTGGCTGCATTCGACCACTTGCAGGGTCCTCGCGCTCATGGGAGGCGAGGTGCTGCTTCGTCCCAAATTCGCGCACAAGGTGATCGATTACGCGACGCAGAAAGGCTTTTGGGTCTATTTGCCGACCAACGGAAGGCTGCTGAAGCCGGACGCGATCGACCGTATTGCGGATGCGGGCGTGGGAAGCGTGAACCTGGCCGTGGATGCCTGGGACCTGAAGCCGGGCCTGCCCAAAGCCATGGTGCCCATCCGCGAAAACTTCAATCACCTCATTCGCAAACAGTACAAATACGGGTACACGGTCTTTCTCAACATCAACATCTGCCGCAACAACCTTGAAGATGTGCGCATGCTTACGCAGTTGGCGCGCGACAACAACATCGCTACCGATTACCACATCTGCGAAACGCCGATGATGGAGCACAGCGAGTTCAGGCATTTCGAGAATAATCCCGTGTTCATCCGCCCCGAGGATCACGCCGCGATCGGGGAACTGGTCGACTGGCTTATCGAGAAGCAAGAGAGCGGCTGGCACATGGTCAACTCCGTGCAGCGGCTTGCCGAGATGAAGAAGTTCATTAACAAGGAGCTCGAAGAGTGGGGCTGCCGGGCCGGCCAGAACAGCATGATCATCCGCACCGACGGCACGCTGGCGCCCTGCTTCCCCATGTATTCGTCGAATCACGACTGGGGCACCATCGAAGCTCCCAGGATGGATCCCAAGCAACTGTGCGCGATGAAGCGGGAGTGCGAGCCGAATTGTTTCTCGACGCTGAATCACATCCTGGCGTTCTGCTACAACGACGCTCGCGTGTTGCGCTGGCTGCTCCGGCAGGCCGCGCATGGATTCCAGGGTGTGACCGGAAACATGGAATAAGCAGGATACGAGCAGAACTAAAAGGGAGAATGACCATGCAACAGTTCCTGGTGGGTCTCGATGTCGGTTCGACAACGGTAAAAACCGTGGTTCGTTCCGCGCCTGCCGGAGAGATCTTATTTCACGACTATCGCCGCCATGAAGGCCAGCAGGCATCGACTGTGCTGCACATGCTGCAGAAGGCAAAGCGTGAACTCGGCATGGCCGATGAGAGAATCCGGGTCTTCATGACGGGAAGTGGCGGGCAGCATCTGGCAGAATTACTCGGCGCCCGCTTTGTTCAGGAAGTCGCTGCCGTCAGCCTGGCCGTCGAAACTTCGTTCCCTGAAGTTCGTTCGGTGATCGAACTCGGTGGCCAGGACGCGAAGATGATCATCTTTCAGGAAGGCGCGGTTCCTGGCCAGCGCAAGAAAATCGCCTCGATGAACGACAAGTGCGCCGGCGGCACCGGCGTCGTGATTGAAAAAATTGCCGCCAAATTGCATATCGCCTCCGAGGAGCTATTCACTGAGAAGTACGAGGATGCGCATATCTATCCCGTAGCAGGCAAGTGTGGAGTCTTCGCCGAGACCGACATCACGGGACTGCAAAAGCAAGGTGTCCCTGTCAGCCATCTCATGGCATCGCTTTTTAATGCCATTGTGCTGCAAAACCTGAGTGTGCTGACGCGAGGAAACACATTAATGCCCAATGTGTTTCTGCTCGGCGGCCCAAATGCCTATTTCCCCGGCCTGCAAGCCGCTTGGCGCAGAGGGCTTCTCGACCTATGGAAGCGGAAGAACGTTGCCCTGCTTGAGGGTGCAACCGCGGAAGAAATGGTCAGCGTGCCGCCCATGGCGGAGTACTTCGGCGCGATCGGAGCCATTCAGTTCGGAGCTGCGGAAACTGAAGAGACGCCGTATCAGGGCACGCAAGCGCTGGAACTGCACATCCGCGAAAGTGAGGCTTCACGCAGTTGCAAAACAGGGTCCGGTGGTCTGTGCCGCGATGAAGCGGAACTCTCAAGTTTTCGCCGCGCTTACTCTCTTCCCGCGGTGTCAACCCCAGCTCCGGCTCGGCGTGAGCGGGAGGTTTTTGTCGGTCTTGACGGAGGCTCGACTTCCACCAAGGCGGTGGCGCTCTCGCCCGATGGGGCGATCCTTGCCAGCTCCTATCGCCTGTCTCAGTCGGATCCGATCACGGATGCTATCGCTGTTCTCAAAGAGTTGCGCTGGAAGCTCAACATTTCCGCGCACTCTGTGAAAGTGCTCGGCCTGGGGACTACCGGTTATTCGAAGGACCTTCTGAAAAAGGTTCTTTCCGCCGATGTTGCCCTTGTGGAGACCGTAGCGCACGCCAATTCTTCTTTGCGCGTTTTCCCGGACGTCGATGCCATCATCGACGTGGGCGGTCAGGACATCAAGATCATTGTTCTGAAGGATGGCGCCGTAAAGGACTTCAGGCTCAACACACAGTGCTCGGCGGGCAACGGGTATTTTCTGCAGGCCGCGGCGGAATCCTTCGGCATCCGTATTGAAAACTTTGCCGATGTTGCATTTCAGGCACGGCGCATCCCGCAGTTCAGTTATGGATGCGCCGTTTTTCTCCAGTCCGACATCGTCAATTTCCAACGCCAGGGCTGGCGGCCCGAAGAGATCCTCGCCGGCCTGGCAACCGTACTCCCCAAGAACATTTTTCTTTACGTCGCTGGCGTCTCCAATGTCGCCACCCTGGGAAGCCGGTTTGTTCTCCAGGGCGGAACGCAGAGAAACCTCGCGGTCGTCAAGGCGGAGGTGGATTTCATCCACAAGCACTACCACGGAGAGGGAGTCCCGGAGGTCGTGGTTCATCCCAACTGCTGCGAGGCCGGGGCCATTGGAGCCGCGCTGGAAACAGCGGAGGTTTGGCGATCACAAGGCGCCTCCAGCTTCCCGGGATTCGAATTCCTCGATCAGCTTGAGTATTCCGTCCGGCGCGATGAATCGACGCGCTGCCATTTCTGCACCAACCGGTGTTTGCGCACTTTTGTGGAGTTGAGCACCGACAAAGGCGGCGAGAGTGAGTCAAGGCGGGTCATCATCGCCACCTGCGAACGTGGAGAAGCTGAGAGCGCCGACGAAGTGAGGAAGATCAACAACACCTGGTACGCGCTGCGCCAGAGCTCCCCGAATTACGTGCAATTAGCTGCAGAGAAGGTGTGGCTGCCGGTGCAGTCCACTCCAGTCATCTCAGGATCGAGTCAAGAGCATTCCGGAAGGTTTTCAGGCCGGGTTAAATCAAAAGCGCAGATTCGTTCTCAAATCCGCATCGGAATCCCCAGGGTTCTCAATCTCTATATCTACGCGCCTCTGTTCTCCACGTATCTTGTAAGCCTTGGCGTGCCCGCGCGAAATCTCCATTACTCGCGCTTTTCAACTCCCGAGAAATATCAGGAGGCTGCCGGTTTTTCAGCAATCGATCCCTGCTTCCCATCCAAGGTTGCTGTCGCCCATATCTACGAACTGATCAAGCACTGCGAGAAGGAACCGCTGGATGCCATCTTCTTCCCCATGTTCGATGTGCTTACAACGCATCTCGAGAATTGTGTGGGATCGAACGCATGCCCGTCCGGCGCAGCAACACCGGAAGCGGTCAAGGCGGCGTTTTACCGCAAAGTGAATTGGTTTCAGAAGGCGGGCGTGCAGTATCTCAATCCCGTTCTGAACATGATGGACCGTGAACTCTTCAAATACCAGATGTTCAACTGCTGGAAAGAACTGCTGCATCTGGATTGGGAAGAAAACGTGCGTGCCGTGGATGTAGCGTTCGCCGCATGTTCGGGTTTTGAAAATGAATTTCGGCGCCAGGCCCGCCAAACGCTGGATGACCTGGAGCGGAGCGGAGGGATTGGTCTGGTGATGCTGGGCCGGCCCTATCACCACGATCCTGGTTTGAATCAAGGGATCTTCGAAGAGCTCCACCGGCTTGGCTATCCCATATTCTCACAGGGTCTCCTGCCACTGGATAAGGACCTTCTCGATCGTCTGTTCGGCGCCGATGTCGAGGCCGGCCTCATCCGCTCTCCGCTGGACATCTCGGATGTGTGGAAAAACACTTTTTCGACAAATTCGAACCACAAGATCTGGGCGGCGAAATTTGTGGCTCGTCATCCCAATCTCATCTCAGTGGAACTGTCGAACTTCAAGTGTGGACATGATGCCTTCATCAGCAGGCTGATTGAGAGGATTATTGCCGCGTCCGGCAAGCCGCACTTCTCATTCCGCGATCTGGATGAGAATCGTCCATTGGCGTCGATTCGCATTCGCATTGAAACCATGCAATACTTCCTGAAACATTATCGGGACCAGTTAAAGAAGAAAATGCCGATCGCTCCACCGCCGCGTCAGCCCAGAGGCCAGAGAAACTTCGCTGTGCTGTCGGACATCCACGATTGGCAAATCCCACCTGAGTGGCCGCCCGCGGGGGTGGAAGCGGGCCGGTCAGCCCCCGAGGACGGAGTTCAACTATGAATCTGCGCACATACATCCATCGCTGCAAGTTTCCCGTGCTGACGGCGATCATTCTGTTGCTCGGCGTTTACTCCTGGTCGCAGGATCCTGGCACCACCGCATCCACGGCGCCCGATGCGACGCAGATCGTGCGGGCCATCGCGCACCACGATCAAACGCAGTCCGTGGCGCTGGAACGCTACCGCGCCCTGCGTCATTACGAGGTCGAGTATCACGGATTCTTCAAGAACATCACGGCCAAAATGGACGTCGAACTGGATTATGACTCCGCCTCGGGCAAGAACTTCCGCGTGATTTCGGAGAGCGGCTCGCACACGCTTTGCGACAAAGTCATCAAGCGCGCGCTGGACAGCGAGAAGGACGCAGCTCACGATCATGGCGCCCACGCCTTGACGCCTGCGAATTACCAGTTCCAGTTGCTCGGGAGCGAGATGCTCGACGGGCGGTTGTCCTATGTCTTGAAGGTCGATCCGTTGTCGGGCAGCCCGTATCTCTATCGCGGAAAGATATGGGTGGATGCGTCGGATGGCGCGGTGTCGAAGATGGAGGTGCAACCGGCAAAGAATCCCTCGTTCTGGATATCGCAGACGCTGGTTCACCAGACGAATTCGAGAATTGACGGCTTCTGGCTCCCCCAACTGAATCAAAGCGAGACCAAAGTCCGCATTGGCGGGAAAGCCGTGATGACGATCAATTACGGCAACTACCAGATCTTGCAGGCGCAATCGCCGCAATCTCACGGTGAGACCGGTCCGCAACCGGCGAGCGAGACTCTGCAGGCGTCGGCCCGATGAGTCCAGGAATGGACGAGGCGCGTTCGGCGGCGAGAAATGATGAAGTTCTTTTCCACGATCGCTTTCATTCTTCTGGTCGCGGGCGCCGCGCATCTCGATTCGCAAGTCCAGGCGGGCCGCCGTCCCCGGGTCGGCGTTGCGCTGAGCGGTGGCGGAGCGCTTGGGCTGGCGCACATCGGCGTGCTTCGGTACTTCGAAGAGCATCACATTCCCATCGACGACATGGCCGGCACGAGCATGGGTGGGCTCGTCGGAGGCCTCTATTCGACAGGCATGGATTCCCGGCAGATCACCGCCCTGGTTCACCAGATTGACTTCGAATCTCTCTTGAGTCCAAACCCGAAATTCACTGATCAGCCGATCGTCGAAAAGCAGAAATGGAACCGAACCTTCGGCGATCTTACCTTTCGCTTCGGCAAGAAGTTCTCTCTGCCATCCGGCTTGAATTCGGGAGAATCGATTTCGCTTTTGCTTAGCCGGGCCACGCTGGCGTACTCCAATCTGCATGACTTTGACGAATTGCCCACGCCGTTCCGCTGCGTGGCGACCGACCTGATCAGCGGCCAGGCCGTCGTCCTCCAACAAGGCTCGCTCGCCCTTGCCATGCGCGCCACCATGTCCATTCCGGGATTCTTTACTCCCGTCAAACTCGATGACATGGTCCTGGTCGACGGCGGAATCGTGCAGGTGGTTCCAGTTGATGTAGCCAGGGGCATGGGAGCGCAAAAGGTCATCGCCGTCGCATTCCGATTACCGAGCAGTGCGCCGGACCAGCTTACAACGCTCCCAGACATCCTCCGCCGCACTGCGGCCATTGACGCCGCTCAAAATGAGCGTGCATCGCTTGCGGCCGCTGACCTTGTCATTTTGGTTGACCTTCCGCACCTGACGACGATGAGTTACAAGAGTTCGGAAGAGATTATCGACGCCGGATACAAAGCCGCGCAGGCCCGGGCTGCCGATCTCCGGGCCTACGAAGTCTCCGACGAGGAGTGGGACGCCTATCTTCGCAACCGCATGAGCCGCGTGCGCACGGCGGAGCGCCAGGGCGCTATCGTGGCCGTCGAAAGCTCGCAAAAATCCTTCCAGCAAAAGGCTCAGGAAGAGCTGCATCGCAAGCTCGACGACCGCATCGTGCCGGAACATGAATTACAAGACGTCCTCAGTGGAATGGTCACTTCCACGGCGATTCCGGGAGCGTCTTACGAGTGGCAAAATGAACCGGGGAAACCGCAGGGCTATAAGGTCCAATTCACCCCGCGGCCCGGCGACGAGATTCTGGTGCGGCCCTCCCTTCGCTATCAATGGTCATCGGGAGAACCCGATCGCGGCAGCTTGCGCCTCTCCACCTCGGCCGTCTTTCGGAACGCATATAAATCCCGGATCGTGGGCGCCATGGAGATCGGCTACGACCCCGGGTTTCATGCCGAGTATTACAACCCTTTTGATGGAACTTCCTATTTCATCGCTCCAGGATTCGTGGTGCAGCGGTTCCACGACAGTAGCTACGCAGGTCCTGCACGTTTCACGGCCACGCGCGATCGCGTCGGAGGCTCCTTTTATGCAGGTGCCGGAACATGGCGGGACGCTCAGTTACGGCTCGGGGTCGAGGCAGGACACGACTCGTACAGCAGCGCCCCAGTCATCGACGGAGTCAAGGCAGTTGGCGGAAACTACGTGACGCCTGAAATCCGGTGGATCATCAACTCGCAGGATTCTGGCGGTCTGCCCACGCGCGGCACAAGATTCGAGGGCTCTGCCGGCTACAGCTTTCGTAATGTCTCTTACCCCTATTTCGAAAACGAGTTCAGCACGCTTCGCCCTGTTGGGCGGTTTGCGACGGTCTTTGCCACAAACCAGGCCGATACCAGTCTGGGCCGGAAGCTTGATTACTTCGATCAGTTCACAGCAGGGGGCATGAACCAGCTCGCCGCCTACCGTTATCAGGAGTTTCACGCGAACACACTTGCGATCGCCGGCGGCGGCGTCATTTTTCGCGATCGCTCTGCCCCGCACCCCATGCGCACCCCGGGATTCGCGGCTTGGTATGAAGCCGGTCGCTTCGATCTTGGCTCCGGCGGTTGGCAAACGCATCAAAGCACCACCACCGGCCTCTTCGTGCCCACTCCGATCGGCGCTGCCGGCATGACTTTGAGTGTGGACGAATCCGGAAAGGTACGTTTTCGCATGCTGATCGGAAGCTTCTGAACCTGCAAGATTTGGGTGAAGGAAGCGCTGGCTTTTCCCGTAATGGCAAGCGCCGCGCCCATCCCGCCAAAATCGTCCACGGCGCCCGTCAGTTTCCCCAATGGAACAGGCTCTTCCTGGCCGAGCCATAAATGACAATACTGTTTCGATTGTCATCGACATTTTCGACTTGTGTGTCCAGGGGCCTCGTGCCTGCCATTGATTCTTAAGCGATTACGCGCGATCCGCCTTTGGCACCTCTCTTGCTCTTACCCATGTGGCAAGGCAGGGAACGCCAGTTGAAGGCGAGACGCAAGCATGAGATTTGTCCATTCAAAAGATGAGCGTACTTGCGATGTGGCGAAGATTAAACGCATCACGATCTTCCTGCTCGTATTCCCCATCCTCATGTACTTGCTTTTCCCTCTTCATGCATGCGGGCAAAGCTCTGCCAATACAGGAAAAGTTGAAGGCACGACTTTTGTTTCGGACTCTGGCGAGTCCTCCATGCTGCCGGGCGCAAAGGTCATCTTGAAAGGCTCCTCAACCCTCCAGACCGAGTCCGACGCGGAGGGAAAGTACAGTTTCCAGGCAGTCGCGCCTGGCACATACGCCATCGAAGCCGATTTTCCCAATATGCACGCGGAGCAGGCGGTCACCGTAACACCCGGAGCGGATGTGAAAGTGGCGCTGGAACTGAAACTCGTCAAAGTCGACACTACGGTCACCGTAACCAGCAGCAGCTCGAACGAAACCCAGGTTTCAACGGCCACAGTAACGATTTCGGAGAAAACCATCGCCGACGCTCCCAATGCGAATGAGCGGTTTGAGAGTTTGCTTCCCCTGGTTCCGGGCGTGGTTCGCGGTCCCGACGGCCGCATCAATTTGAAGGGCGCTCGTGCCACCCAGAGCGGGGCCCTGGTCAATAGCGCCAACGTCACCGATCCAGCCACCGGCGGCCCAGCCATCAACCTGCCCATCGATGTAGTTTCGTCGGTGCAGGTCATCTCGAACCCCTACGACCCTCAATACGGCAAGCTGACCGGAGCACTTTCGACAGTAGAGACAAAAACCGGCAACTACGAGAAATATCACTTTTCGATTCAGAACATCGTCCCCCGCTGGCGTGATCGCGCTGGCACCATCATGGGCCTTGGCGCCGCCACGCCACGCACCACCTTCACCGGACCGATCCTCAAAGACCGTCTCGCGTTCACGCAATCGCTCGAGTACCGGTTCGTGCGGACCCCGGTGAACAGCCTGCCTCCGCTCGTGCGCGACACCAAGTTGGAGGGCTTCAACTCATACTCGCAACTGGATTTCACTCGCGGCGCCAAGGAAACTGCGACCATCACTGTCGCGATTTATCCCCAGAAACTGGACTATTTCGGGCTGAATACCTTCACGCCTCAGCCATCTACCTCGGATTTCCGCCAGCGCGGGCACGAGGTCTACGCACAGGACCGATACGTCACCGGACCTGAAAGCATGCTGATTTCCCAGTTCAGCTACAAGACGTACGACACCGACATCAACCCGCAAAGCTACGACCCCTTCCAGTTGATGATCGACACCACGCAAGGTGGGTTCTTCAATCAGCAGAGCCGCCGCACCACCCGCTACGACGGGCAGGAGAGCTATCAGTTTGCGCCCCGCCGACTCGCAGGCGCAGGCACTCATCAATTCAGGGTTGGTGTGGATTACTCCCACTCGTCCCTCAAGGGCATGGAGGAGTATTTTCCAGTCCAATTGATCGGATCCACGGGAGCGGTGATCGAACAAATTAGGTTTACCGCGCCCACCAACTTCAACATCGGCCAGAACGAAACCGCGGCGTATGCGTTCGATCAGTGGGCGCCTAAAAGCCGGGTGTCCTTCGGCTTGGGTGTGCGCCTCGACAGCGACACTGTGACAAGTTCCACGCACGTGGCGCCGCGCGGAGACGCGCTTGTCACGCTCACCGGCGACGGCAAGACGCTGCTGAGGGGCGGCGGCGGAATCTTCTACGACCGCGTGCCGCTCATGCTTCCGGTCTTCGCCGATATACCGGGGCGCACGGTGTCGATGTACGACTCCACCGGCCAGTTGTTGAGTTCCACTGTTTTCGTCAACTCGATCGTGGGCGGGTTGCACAATCCGCGCAGTACATCGTGGAATGTTGAACTCGAGCGGCAGGTCACCAGCAATTTCACCGCCCGAGCGGGTTTTGAAGAACGCCACACCGCCAGGGACTTCGTCGTATCTCCTGTCGCGGGAGCAGAAACTGGTCTTATCTCGTTATCCAACGGGGGCAGCAATTCATACCGCGAGTTCGAGGTTACAGGACGCTATCAGGTCCCACGCGCCACGGTGAATGCATCATACGTCAGATCGCGGGCTTACGGCGATCTGAACGACCCGTTCCTCTTTATCGGCAATTATCCGCAGACGGTAATTCAACCCGACGCCAAGGCGCGGCTGCTTTTCGACGCCCCCAACCGGTTTCTGATCTGGCCCAGCATTTCCGGACCGTGGAAACTGACCATCCTGCCGGTGTACGACGTGCACACTGGCTTCCCCTATTCGGTTGAAAACCAGTACCGGCAGTACATCGGCCCACGCGATGACCAGCGGTACCCGCGGTTTTCTTCCTGCGATTTGCAGGTCACCCGGGCCGCCACCCTTCACGCCGCGGGAAAGCGGATGCACCTGGTTGTCGGCGGTTCCGTTTTCAATATGTTCAATCACGATAATCCCCGCGACGTGCAGAACGACCTCGACAGCTCCACGTTCGGCGATTTCTACAACCCCGCATGGAGAGAATTCCGCGGGAAATTGGTATTCGAGTTCTGACGATGAGAGTTCGCATCATCATAGCCGCTTTGCTCGCTTGCCTGTCTGTGCCGCTCGCCAGTCAAGCGGCCGCCACGCCTCCTCCAACCGCGGATGAAGTGATCGCCAGGATGTTCGCGCGCGATATGCAGCGCGACACCGCGGCTGGCGGTTACACCGGCGTCCGGCAATACGATCTTGAGAATCGCCAGTTTGCCAAGCACGCGCAATTGGTTGTGAACGTGGTTTGCGATCCCGATGGAACCAAGCATTTTCAGATCGTGTCCAAAGAGGGCTGGGGTTCCGCCAATAACCTCTTGCGCCAGGTGCTGGAATCGGAATCGGAGGCTTCTCGCCCGCAGGAACGCCCGACGACCCTGATCACCAAAGACAACTACACATTCCAGATGATTGGGACGGCTCTTCTCAATGGCCGGAATGCTTATTTGATCGATATGGTCCCCAAGCGGCAGGAAACTTACTTGTTTCGGGGGCGGATCTGGGTGGATGCCGAAGACTACGCGCTGGCGCGTATCGAGGGTCAGCTCGCCAAAAGCCCTTCCTATTGGGTCCACACTGTGCATTTCACTTTGGAATATCGAAGGAATGGTGAGTTCTGGTTCCCAGCCTCGATAGCCAGCACCAGCGACGTCCGGATACTGGGCGCAACAGAGGTCACCGTTCGATTTCTCGACTACTCTCCGCTATCTGCATCCGCAGCAAAGCACTCAGACTTTTCGCCTATGGAGGCAAGTTATGTCCTACACTAAATTGGCTCTCATTCTGGCAGCCGGTAATGGGAGCCGCTTGGCTGCTTGCTCCGGCGAATCGCCTAAACCCCTCGTGCCGTTGCACGGCAAGCCCCTTTTGCAGCACGTGATGTCCGGCTGCTGCGAGGCCGGCATTGAGAGGTTTGTCATTGTTGTCGGCTACCGTGGCCACATGATCCAGGAGTGGTACAGGAATCGGCCGCTCAATGGCGTCGACGTCACCTGGATTGAGAATCCTGAATACCGCAAGGCCAACGGAGTTTCTGTCTTGCGCGCCAAGGACCTGATTCACGAGCCCTTCCTTTTGCTTATGGCAGACCATATCTTTGAACCTGCCACAGCCAGGGCTTTGCTTCGTCAGCCGCTGGGTGAGCACGACGTCATTCTCGCGGTCGATCGCAAGATTGATCGCGTCTTTGACCTGGATGATGCCACCAAGGTCAGACTCGAGGGCAATCGCATCGTTGACATCGGCAAAAACCTGGACCATTACAACGCTTTGGATACAGGCATGTTTCTCTGCCAACCCGCCCTCTTCTCCTGTCTTGAAAGCGCCATGACGCACGGGAATTGCTCCTTGTCGGACGGCCTGCGGGTCATGAGTCGCTACCGGACATTCAAGGCCTTCGACATCGGAGAGGCATGCTGGCAGGACGTCGACACGCCGGCTGCTTTGGATTACGCACATGGTTCCTTTTGCGAACGATCCTGGCCAGGTCAGCAGGTAGCGAGCCCGGTTTATGCCTGGTCCTAATCAAAAATCGCGATTGGCGTTACGCATTCTCGCTGTGCTCCTCGGCGCCGCGCTGTTGGCATTTTTGGTCGAAAAAGCGGGATCGGCTAACCTGCTCCAGAACGCAAAGGCAATTGGCTGGGGAATGCTCGCTGTTCTGGCGCTGGCGGGCGTTGCTCACATCGTCAAAACCCTGGCATGGCGGCTCGTCCTGCTCGACGAATCGAGAAAGATTTCATTCTGGCGCACTCTGGCCTTGCGCCTCATATCGGAAGCGATTGCACAGTTCGGGTTCGTCGGGTTGGTCTTCGGCGAATCAACGCGGGTGGCTCTGCTTGGCTCGGAAGTTCCCATTGCCACTGCCGTATCCTCCGTGACGCTGGATCGTGGACTTTTTATCGTAACCGGTGCAGTCGTGTCTGTCGTTGGAATCGTCCTTGTCATCTTCATGGTCGGCATCTCTGGCGGTTTGCGCCTTTTCGCCGGCATATCTGTGCTTGCGATTCTGTTCCTATTGGCGATGGCCGTGCTCGCCATCCATAAAGGATGGCCGCTATTTTCCGGAACCGCGCGTGCCGCTGGGCGCATTCCATGGTTCCGCAGTTGGATCAATAAACAAAAAGCGGTGACCGAGTCTGCGGAGCGCCAGTTCCTTCAGTTTCATCGCCAGGCGCCCCTAGCCTTCTGGGTGAGCTTGATCCTCAATCTCACAGCCCACCTCCTTGCGATTGCTGAGGTTTACCTGATCCTCCTTCTATTCGGGGTGCACGCCAGCTTCGTTGGTGCACTCATTCTCGAATCTCTAACCAAACTCATCAACGTAATCGGAGCCGTTAACCCCGGGAACTTGGGCACCTATGAGGGCGGAAACATGGTGATTGGAAAACTGCTCGGCCTTGGCGGTGCCCAGGGATTGACGCTCGGACTTTGTCGCCGGTTCAGGTCCATCTTCTGGGCCGCCGTCGGAGCCATCTGCCTGGCTTGGTATTCCCGGTCGAATCAGCCGAAAAGGCAAAACGGCAGCGCCGAAATTACCGCAGGAGTGAAGCTATGCAGGTAAAACAGAAACCGCAGAACTGCGCACAGTTGCGTACCAACGCGCAAGTCGCCATCATTCTTGCAAACAGCACGCCCTGGTCAGAGTGGTTCGAACCAACACTGGCCCCAGTGGGGACGCTGCCGGTTTTGCTGCGCACTATTCTGGGTGTGCAGAGCACCCATCTGGAACGCATTGTCGTTGTTGTCAACCGCGATACTGGGCCGCAAATCAGGTTGGCACTGACCCGGACGCGGCGTGTCCCCGACACCGTTGAGTGGCTCGAAGCAGACCCCGAGACTTCCTTGTCCTCGATCGTTCGCTGGGCCACCGCGAATTCCTGCAGTGCCAGCGTCCTCCTGGTTGCCGGCGATCGCACCTACCTGCCCGCATTGCATCGCATGGTGAGCGAATGGGAGGGCCACAGGGGTGTTTTGGAACTCGCTACGGGGAGTGAGCCAGTTGGACTTTTCGCGCTCTCCCATGAAGCGGCTCTCGAACTTGGTGCGGATCACGAGTCTAACGTGAGTTCCGTGCGGGATATGCACCGCTGGATCACCCAGAAAGCCATCTCGAATGGTCCATCTTTCGTCGAATTCAGGCTCGTCGAAGAAAACTCCTGGCAAAAAATTTCCATGCCACAGGATTGCGTTCTCGCCGAGCAAAAACTCAACCGCTGGCTCGTCAAGCCCACCGATGGTGTCTTCGCGCGGATGAATCGCAGAATTTCCATCCCCATCAGCCGCCAGCTCATCAAGTTTCCGATTACACCAAATATGGTGAGTCTGTTCACGCTGGGCGTCAGTATTGCGGCTGGCGCATTCTTCGCATTGGGTGGATATTGGAATACGCTTCTGGGAGCGATTCTGTCGGTTTGGGCCAGCATCCTGGATGGTTGCGACGGAGAAGTGGCCCGGTTGAAACTGCAGGCGTCTGACTTTGGATGCTGGCTTGAGACTGCGTGCGATTACCTCTATTACCTGTTGATTTTTGCAGGCATGACGGTTGGCCTGGCGCGCAGTTCGGGAAATCGTGCCTATTGGGCCTGGGGAGGGGCGCTTCTGTTCGGCGCGGCCTTTACGATCCTGCTTGCGTGGTTCGAGCGAAGCAGGCTTTCCGGCAAGCATCCCGAGCAGTTTCTAGCGACCTGGCAGAAGAAGGCAGAAAGCCGATTATCCAATCCGCTCATGTACCTGGGACGCCATTGTGAATTCATCATCCGGCGCTGCTTCCTGCCTTACGCTCTCTTGGCCTTCGCGCTGCTTAATCTAACCTGGCTGGCGCTGTATATGTCCGCGATCGGCGCCAACATCGCGTGGATCATATCCCTTTATTCGCGGTTCGCTTTTTCAGCAAAGTCACGGACGACAAAGACAAGTTCTGCCGCGCAAGAAATGAAGCCGATTAACGTCTGAGCTAAATTCTGCAACGGCTTTACAGATTTTCTGAAAAGCAGGATACGAGCACGAACCTGAGAACCGCGCGTTGCTGGAAAACATACGAGGCAATTATTTTGAGGGTGGGGCCAAACGGGAACTTTCGACATGAGCTATACGGCAGGAAAACTGTTGGTGGTGGAACCGTACGATACTCTCAGGGAGCAAATCGTCGCGGCGCTGACCGAAGCCGGATTTGAGGTGTCGACAGACCACCGGGAGGGAATGAAGTCAGTCCTCGCTTTCGATCCCGACGCAGTGATCCTGGGTTCTGATTCCCCCCAACTTGATTGCTGCGATCTTCTTTCTGACATCAAAAGCTCTGAACGCACGCGCAACATACGCGTTTTAATGATGTCTCAGGGAGGATCGGCCGAGCGCACACGGTGGTTGGATCTCGGGGCTGACGATGTGCTGTCACTGCCCTTCGACATGCACGAATTGCTGGCGCAAGTGCATTCGCAACTACGCAGTAAATACATCGCGGACGAGCTTCGAGAGCGGCTGCGACTTGTCGAAGATAATCGGTCGGCTGCCGAGGAGGTGGCGACAGCGGTTGGCGAAGGACGGAAGGCCCTTCGGATCAGCAGTCTGACGACGGTCGCCGTGCTTGTCGTAACCGGACTGGTTTTCCTGTTCTTTTATCACCGCGGCCAGGAACAAGATACCCGGGTCTATGCTGCAATTACTCGATTGCAGACGGGAACGCTGACGCAACAAAAGTTGGCGGAACGTCCGCGCCGGACCCTTGAGGATCCTCAGCAGCGCGATCCCATCCCGGCGAGCGATCCGCAGAAGCTTCAACTTGAGAAGAAGAGCGAAGACCTGAAATCGGAAATCGCATCCAGCAATACAGAAGACACCGTGGCCTTGCAAAATCAACTGGCCGAAGTGGAAAGCAGGCTTCAGAAGCTTGAGACCGAAGATCAGAATGCGCAGTCGATTATCCAGTCCTATGAACAGAGCGTCTGCCTCATCCATATTGTGCTGGCCTTCCGCGACCGCGATACCGGCGTCAGATTGCGCTATGCGAGTATGACCAGCGGCGGCGCGCCGGTGACCGACCAACAGAACAACCCGCTTGTAACCCTCACCGGAGACGGTCCGGAAGTTCACATCGACGTTTATGGTACAGGGTTTCTCGCTACCACCAGCGGACAAATCCTTACCAATCATCACGTAGTCGAGCCCTGGTGGCAGAACGATGATCTGAAGGAGATGCTCGATCAAGGTCTTGAGCCAGTGATCATTGAAATGACGGCATATTTCCCCGGTGTTCCACACGGCATCGCCATCACCACCGAGAAGATCTCTTCTACCGCGGACGTTGCTGTCGTGAGAGGAAACCTCTCACAACTGGGCATCAAACAAATTGCCCTTGCCGACGGCCGCGGTTCGGCCGTCAGCGGGAGCTCAGTCGTGCTACTTGGATACCCCGCTGCTCTTGATGGGATTCTGGCCCGGACAGGCGCAGAAACGCTCGAGTCGATCACCGCTATATCCAATGGTGATTCAAGACAAATGATGGAAGAGCTCGCGCGCCGCCACCTGATCCGGCCGACTGTTACCCAAGGCCACATCGGCGACGTACTTCGTGACAAGATTGTCTATGATGCCCAAACCACTTCGGGTGGTTCTGGCGGCCCGCTCTTCAACAACGAGGGCAAAGTCATAGGGATTAATTTTGCTATACTGCGTCAGTTCGGCGGGTCAAATCTCGCCATTCCTGTTGGTTTCGGGAAGTCACTTCTCAAACCTTGATTTACAGATTTTCTGTGAAGCAGGACACGAGTTGACGCCGCTGGAATTCGCCGCGCGCATCGAACTTCCGCGCTTGAACTGGTCGACGCAAATGGAAGCGACGCAAGAACTCGAAGCAGGGTCCTTCATTCGAACGCCGGACCCATTTGCGCGTCCAGACGCCGTCAGGGTCGTCACCTGGAACGTCAATCGCGGCCAGCAGTTGAATGAGGTGATTGAGTTTCTGGCCGGAGCTTCGGCAGACTTGATTCTGTTGCAGGAGACCGATCTGAACGCCCAGCGAACCCATGGTCGCAATGTCGCGCAGGAGATCGCGCGGGCGCTTGCAATGAACTACGTCTTTGGATACGAGTTTGAAGAGCTTTCACAAGAGCAAAACGGAACCCGTGCCTATCATGGGCAGGCGACACTCTCCCGGTTTCCCATATTGAATTCGCGCATTCTCAGATTCCATTGTCAGTCGCGCTTCTGGCTTCCGCGATGGTTTATTCCGCGTATCGGGCCATTCCAGAGGCGGCTCGGCGGCAGAATGGCGCTGATCAGCTGCATCGATCTCCCCGAACGAAAATTGATTGTGTATAACGTACACCTCGAAAGTCGGGGTGATGATGTGCGCTGCAGTCAGCTTTCGGAGCTTCTGGATGATGTTTCTCGCCAGGCTTCCGACTTTCAGATCGTGGTTGCGGGCGACTTTAACGCTAATTTGCAGCACGAACCCACGGCCGCAGCCATCAGCAAAACAGGGCTCAGCAATCCCTTCGCCTGCATCTCCAGTCTCCCCACCACTGCGCCATCTCGCTTCCATGGTTCCCGTACGATCGATTGGATCCTGACCAAGGGACCGCTCATGACTTTTGAGCCGAAGCTTCATAATACGGTTCACGCGTCGGATCACTACCCCCTCTCGCTCATGTTCCGCTGGAAGTAACTCGCATCCACCCTTGCACTATCGGAAAATCAGGATCGAGAATTGAGAGATTCGACAACGCTCTGCGACTGCCAGAGGGAAACGAGGAGGACGTTGAAGACGCCCATGGATACCTTTGGATGGGGTAATGGCGGAGCGACTGAGCTGCACCCTTTCGGGGTTCAGAAAATGCCTGAGCGCGCTTTCAGTCGTGACGATAAAGCTGGACCTTCTGGATGGTTGGTGCGGCGCCGCGGAAGATGAGGTAATTGCTGCCGTTGGTCTCATCGCCATTGAGACGCCGTTCCGGCAGCCACGTCCCATTGTCGAACGTGCCCTCCTCAACGCTCATCAACTGAGCATGCTGAGGTCCCTGAGAATCAGGCAGAAAGGTGATAGTCAGCCCCTCGCCGGCGATTACGAATTCATTCGGAGCGGTGTTGATGATGATCGCGGCGCCAGGGGGTGCGGTCGCGCTCTCCCTCTGCGGCGGTCCTGGCGTCTGCGAGCCTTGCAGATACTGGATTCGCAAGAGATAGCCGCCGAGCTCGACGGCAGCCTTGGTGTCTCCAGCCTGGCGGACCACACTGGTCATCTGCGATCGGTCGATGCTGGTGAGAAGCGGTGCAAGCTGACGCAGCGTGCCGTAGGCAAGAGCGAGAGGCTCGTTGTCATTTGAGCTGTCAACGGCAAATGGCGAAAAGCCGAAGACGCCCTGGCCAAAGGCATACAGGGCGTTCGCGCCGCCCGCTTCTCCGCCACGCGTCTCCGGAATGAAGAGCGGATTTCCCAGATGGTCGTAACTGGCCAGGACCTCTCTCAGATCGGGCAGATAGATGTCGGGGGCCAGAACATCGATGTGGGAGATCCCGGCAAGCCAGACATCCAGCACGCGCGAGACCGCGCCCCCGCTGGGATGCTCACCTCCGGGCTCACCTGGGTATTGCGTGAGCCACGCATTCACGTACATCGGGATGGGATATTCCGCTTTGCCTGCCGCGGCGACCGCGTCGATGTATTGGGAATATTGCCAGGCCTCGAAGATCTCGTCTGCTTTTTGCGTCGTGCCGAAGACTTCGGCCCATGTCCCCTTGTTCCTGAAGCCCGCCTGCCTCCACACGTCCAACAACTCCGGTTGCAGCGACGCCTTATTTTTGGCAAAGAAAGAAAGCAGAGCGTCAGGCACAGGACTCTTCCAGGCTGCTTCAGCTTGCGGGGAAAAGTCGCGCGGCGAACCGAGCACTCCTGACTCATTCTCCACCTGCATCATCAGCACCGTGTGCTTGCTGCCATCCACCTCGCGAATGTGCTTCATCAGCGCCGCAAAGGCGTGCGCGTCTGCATCGCGATTGGCAGCGCTGAACGCCGAAAGAACCTCAAGATTGCCGCCCTGCTGGTTCTCGGCGCGAGGGAAGCGCTTCAGGTCCGACTTGACCCACGTGGGAGGGTAGACAGAATCCCCATTCTTCCAGCTTCCAAACCAAAGGAAGACAAGGTGGAGGTGGTTTTCCTGGGCGGCTGCGATTATCCCATCGACAAGCGAGAAATCGAATTTGCCTTCCTGGGGTTCAAGCAACTCCCAACTCACTGGCGCCAGCAAGGTATTCATCTTGCCGTCGGCCATACGAGGCCAGATCGGCTTCATGTATTCGAGGCTGGAAGTGCTTGAATTGCGGAGCTCACCGCCAAAAATGAGGAAGGGCTTGCCATCGACCATGAGATGGGTCAGGCCACCCGATTTTGCCAGACGAGGGATTCCGTCGGAAGGCAGTTGTGCGCTTGCACAGGCGGTACATGCCGCCAGCAAGATGGCAATTGAAGCTGCGCGTGTAAACATGACTTCGAATTATAGATTCATTGCGGCGATCAATTAAGGTCCGAAGTCATCAAATTCGGCGCTTCTTTGCCGTCCGATCCTCCGCAGACGGGATCGCCACGCATTCCTTGCAGGCGCTAAATTTATCAAAGCATTATATTTCCAGTGAGCTGGACCGAGAAACTCCGCATGCCATCACATTTAGCTTGACAGCGTTGAACTTGCGCAGATAGATTCCCATTCGAAAGTAATTTACATGGGAAACGATGGCTGAAAAGTTGCCCCCCACACGGTCATCGGCGAGGCAGACCATGTCATTCACCCGCCGAACGCTACTCATTGGCTCCGTGTCGCTCCTAGGCTACGAGTCCATAAGCCGACAAAGCCTGGCGCAAGCGGTTGCGACTGCTGCCTCGACGCCGAGCGACACGCCGGTCGAACCACCCTCCACGTCTGCGGCAAAAACCCTCTATAACGAAATTGGCGCCGGCAGTTGGACCGAACTCGATCACCGTCTTCGCGCCGTGAACTCCGACATCCAGGCGCACGGCCTGCGGCATATTCCCGGCGTCGAAGGCACTTTTCTCACCGGCTACCCCTATAACGAGTTCTACGACTGGGATCTTTACTTTGAGAACCTTTACCT